>Ga0318509_10000048_pt1 | contig 25255 bp, 18 predicted proteins | sample GRESIP084b2f22_FD_203477 | JGI IMG/M metagenome (GOLD analysis project Ga0318509, IMG submission 203477) | Tropical soil microbial communities from Luquillo Experimental Forest, Puerto Rico - GRE.SIPMG.084b2f22 | ecosystem: Environmental > Terrestrial > Soil > Tropical forest > Bulk soil...
GGGCGGGGGCGGATGGCGGGCCGCGCTTTGGGTAATGATTCGCGCGGTCCGCTTGTTACGCGTTCACCCGCACTACCCGATCTTGACCACGACCCGGCCGCGTACCCCTCCCTCGACGATACGCCGGCCGGCCTCCATGACCCCGGACAAATCGATCTCGCTGGTCATGGCGGCGAGTTTGTCCGCGTCGAGATCGGACGCCAATCGCCTCCAGGCCTCCCGCCGCGGTTCCAGGGGACACATCACGGAATCCACGCCGATGAGCGTCACCCCGCGCAGAATGAACGGGGCGACCGTCGCCGGAAGATCCATCCCGCCGGCCAATCCACAGGCCGCGACCGCGCCGCCATAGCGGGTCATCGACAGCACGTTGGCCAGCGTGGTCGATCCAACGGTATCGATGCCGCCGGCCCATCGCTCTTGGCCAAGCGGTTTGGCTGCGCCGGCGAGCTCCTTGCGTTCTATGATTTCGCGGGCGCCCAGGCTTCTAAGATAATCCGCCTCGGTCGGGCGTCCGGTCGAGGCGATGACAACAAAGCCAAGCTTGGCGAGCAGCGCCACCGCGACCGAGCCCAATCCTCCGCCCGCTCCGGTGACGATCACGGGCCCGTGTCGCGGCGTGACGCCGTGACGCTCGAGCGCGATCACCGCCAGCATGGCGGTGAAGCCGGCGGTGCCGATCGCCATCGCGTCACGCGCGCTATTGCGCGCGGGCAGCCGCACCAGCCAATCGCCCTTGACCCGCGCCTTTTCAGCGTAGCCGCCGAGATGGGTCTCGCCCAAGCCCCAACCATTGAGGATGACTCTGTCGCCCGGCTTCCATTGCGGATGCGTGGAGGATTCCACCGTGCCGGCGAAATCGATGCCGACAATCATCGGAAAACGGCGAACGACGGGTGCTTTGCCGGTGATCGCGAGCCCGTCCTTGTAATTCACCGTCGACCATTCGACGCGGACGGTGACATCGCCGTCCATCAGATTGGCTTCGTCGAAATCGGTGAGGCGGACCTTTTGCCCGCCGTCACCCTTCTCGATCACAATTGCCTTGAATGTCGGCACGTATCCCCTCCATTCATACGTGCGAAAGCTGTACCGTGCGGCGCCGGGCGCCGCAACTCGATGTGCGGGACCAGCGCCTTTGAGACCGAGTCTCGCGAGTGATCTTTTGGTCCGGCGCCGTTGTTGATGATGCTGTTTGCTGAGTACGATGGACGCAGTGACGCTCGACAAGTGGGTACCGTTTCGGAATGAAGGCTCCGTCGTACGTTGCCGCCTTTTCTGCTTTCCACACGCTGCGGGGAGTGCCACGTTTTACCGGCCGTTACGGCGCTTCATGCCTCCCGAGGTGGATTTCTGTCCCGTGGAGTTGCCGGGTCGTGCCGCGCGTCTTGACGAACCACCAATCACGTCTATGAGCGCGCTGATGGAGAGGCTGAATCATGCGCTCCAGCCACTGATGGGAGTGCCATTCGGTTTTTTCGGCCACAGCGTGGGCGCCTGCGTGGCCTTTGAAGCCGCCCGGCAACTGCGCTCGGTCGACGGCCGGATCGCCGTGCATCTGTTCGTTTCCGGCCGCGGCGGTCCCAAATTCGCTGCCGCGGATGGTCCCCGGGCGCGCCCGCCGTCGGACCGCGATTTGCTTGCAATTCTGGGCCGTTTCGGCGGCACGCCTGCAGCAGTCATGCAACGGCCGGAACTCATAGCGGCTCTGCTGCCGGCCTTAAGGGCGGATCTTGCGCTCGTTGCAGCCTATGCGGTCGATCCCGAGGCTCGCGTCACTTGTCCGATCACCGCATTTGCCGGCGCCGACGATGTCGCGCATTCCGGTTCGCTTCGGTCTTGGAAAGACTTCACCTGTGGAAAATTTCGCACGTGTATTTTCCCTGGAGAGCATTTCTACTTTTCCCCCGCGCCAGCTGCTCTCGCCAACGAGATCATCCAGGACTTGTATGCATCCGTAGGCATGCACGCGCCACATGCGAAGTCTTAAGATATGACCCATGTAGATCGTCCGGCATTATCGATCGGTGAGATCCACGTGTGGGCTGCCCGCCTCGTCGATGGGCATGACGCAACGGCTGACTTGCTGCGTACGCTGAGCCGAGAGGAGCGGGCACAGGCCGCGCAGTTCGCATTCGAGCGTGATCGGACGCGTTTCATCCAAGCGCATGGGGTCGTGCGACATATACTTTCCAACTATTCCGATGCAGACGCAGCGGCACTGACCTTTGCACGCAATCACCATGGGAAGCCCTATTTGATTGCGCGGGCAAACGGTCCCAATCTCCAATTCAGCGTCTCGCACAGCGGCAATTGCTGCGTGCTCGCAGTGCGGCTCGATCACTCGATCGGCATCGATGTCGAGAAGGTGCGTGACCTGCCGCAGGCCATAGACATCGTGCAAAGCTATTTCACACCGGCCGAAAGCAGAGCCTTGGCTGCTTTACGGGGAACGGCGCGGCGGGATGCATTCTTTGCGTTGTGGACGCACAAGGAGGCAACGGTCAAAGGACTGGGCATGAGCTTGGCGGCCCATCTTGGCCGCATCGAGTTTGATCTCGATCCGGCTGGCGGCCTGCGGCTGGTCGCGTGGGGCGGCGATCAATCCGTTGCGCAAAAGTGGTCCATTGTTCGTCTCGATCCCGCGCCGGGTTACGTCGCCGCTGTAGCCAGCGCGCATCCGATCCGTCGCCTGACATTGCAGACTTGGCGCCACACGGGCGCTGATTGATGCTGCTCTGCTACTCATGCGGCTGCGAGCCGTGGACATATATCAGGAATTGTGCAATGTTGGCGACGCAATCGTTTGAAGCAAGACCGTCGGGGCGGGGCGAAGATCGCGCGCGAACCAGGCGGAGGGGCGGTGCTTAGTAGGGCTTGAATGGCAACGCAGAGCGGCAAGGGCGGGCGGTCATGAGCCGTCAGTGGTTGACTCAGCGTTTGCAATCTTGGGGGGACAGACCGGCGCTGATTTGGAGCAATGAGAGTTGGTCGTTCAGCCAGCTCTGCGACGGCCGCGATGCTTGGCTCGGCCGATTGGCGCAACACGGGGTCAAACCGGGAGACACGCTGGCAATCTGCGGCGATTATTCGCCGAAGCTGTGCGCGTTGCTTCTGGCCGCGCAGGTGAACCGCAACATTATCATCCCGTTGGCGTCCGCAACCGCGCCGCGCTGGAATCGACTCATGGCGCTGGCGCAGGTCCAATTCGCCGTTCGATTCGACGGCGACGATTCATGGCAGGTTGCCAACTTCGACCGTGCCGTGAGCCATCCGCTGTTGCGGGACCTTAAGGAGCGCGATGCACCCGGTCTGGTTCTGTTCAGTTCGGGCTCGACTGGCGAGAGCAAGGCTTCAGTGCTCGATTTCAATCGGATGTTGGCGAAGTTCGAGGCACCGCGGCCGGCCTATCGCACGCTCGTTTTCCTGCTGCTCGACCATATCGGCGGCATTAACACGCTGTTGTACGGGCTATGTCAGGGCGGGACCATCGTTACGACACGTGAGCGCAGCCCGGATGCCGTATGCGCCACGATTGAAGCGCATCGGATCGAGCTGCTACCGACGACGCCGACGTTCCTGCGCATCCTGCTGATCGCCGACGCCATCAGGCGTTATGATCTTTCCTCCCTTAAGATCGTCACCTACGGCACGGAGCCGATGCCCCCCAGCACGCTTGCGGTCGTGCGTGAAGCTTTGCCGCGGGTGCGGTTCAAGCAGACCTACGGGCTTTCGGAACTCGGCATCCTGCCGACCCAATCACGCGACTCGGGCTCCGTGTGGCTCAAACTCGGCCATGCCGGGTTTGAGCACAAGATCGTCGACGGCGTGCTCTGGATCAGGTCGCGGAGCGCGATGCTCGGCTATTTGAACGCGCCGTCACCGTTCGATGCCGACGGCTGGTTCAACACGCAGGACCTCGTCGAAAGAGATGGCGAGTACATTCGCATTCTCGGCCGCAAGTCGGAGCTGATAAACGTGGGCGGCGAGAAAGTGCATCCGACCGAAATCGAGAACGTTCTGCTCCAAGTCGACAACGTCAGAGACGTCACGGTGCGAGGCCACCCCAATCCGGTCACCGGCGAGGTCGTTGCAGCCAAAATCACCCCGCTCAGGCCGGAGGATCCCGACGCGCTCAAACGGCGCGTGCGCCAATTTTGCCACGCCCGACTCGAGCGTTACAAAATACCCGCCGTCATCGACGTCGTCCTCGAGGATCATTACGGTGCGCGTTTCAAGAAATCGCGCGATCAAACATCGATTGGGCATCGCAGCGGCACAGACGTCGGATCGTAAGTAGAGCGTGAGGATACGACGGTCATGCCACAGGCCAGAAAGGTCGCGCTGGTTAGCGGGGGGAGTCGCGGCTTGGGAGCCGAACTGGTGTCGGGGTTTCTCAAGCGGGAGTACGGCGTAGCGACGCTGAGCCGGACGAAGACAGCTTTCATCACCAATATGTTGCGTGCCCGCAAGGGTCGGCATTTCCATTGGAGCCAGGTGGACGGACGCGATCACGAGGCGTTGCGCGCCTTCGTGCAGGAGGTGGGCGAGCGGTTGGGCCGCATCGACGTGCTCGTCAACAATGCCGGAATTGCAATGGAAGGCGTTCTGCCGACGATGCGCACGCGCGACATTGTCGAGGCCGTCGAAGTGAACCTGACCGCAGCTCTCGTGCTCGCGCAGGCTTGTTCGCGGTTGATGCTGCGGCAGGGCTCCGGATGCATCGTCAACGTATCCTCGGTGCATGCCATCCGCGGCCATGCAGGCGTGGCCGTCTATAGCGCGACCAAAGCCGCGCTCGATGGTTTGACGCGCAGCCTTGCGCGCGAGCTCGGCCCGCGCCAGATCAGGGTCAATTCCGTCGCTCCCGGCTATTTCGACAGCGACATGGTCAGCGATATGGCCGAGGAGCAGAAGCAGCGCATCGCTCGGCGCACGCCGCTCGGTCGGCTGGCGCGCATAGATGAGGTCGCCAACGCCATTCACTTCCTGACCTCCGATCAAGCGTCCTTCATCACCGGGCAGACCCTCGTGGTGGATGGGGGCATCACATGCTGACTGCGCCGACGCTCGCGCAAATCGAATCCATCGTGCACGGAAGAATCCGCGCGGTCTTGGCAGAACGCGTCGGTGAGGTTGGTCGCTTGTCCGGTACCGAGAGACTCAGCGCAACGCTCGGCCTCAGCTCGCTCGATCTGGCGTTTGTCGTGGCCGAATTGGAAGCCGAGCTTGGCGTCGATCCATTTGCCAAGCTCGTTTCGATCACCAGCATCCGATCGGTCGGGGACCTCGTGCGCGCCTATCAGCAGGCGCTTTTTCCGGAGCTCCAGCGCGGCGGCGAGGACGATACGATCGCGACGGCGGTCAAGCGAGCTCAGACCAGGCGAGCGCGGAGAAAGCGGAGATGACGGGCGGCAATGGCTCCGCCGGTGTTGCGATCGCCGGCATCGCCTGCCCGAAGCGCATCAAAGATGGTGATTATGTCGCATCTCGTTGACGAGATCCGTTCCTGCCCGCTGTCCGACTGCAAACAAATCCTTCAGGCTTGATCGCGACCAACCCCAAGCCCGTGGAACTTGTTCCGCTGCAATCTTGAACTCCGATAAATAAAGCTGGCCATGAGTATCCGGGCTTGCCAGGACCATAATCAATTCGAGCGCAGACAATAATCTTTGATCATCTAGTGTTTGCGCCTTCAGGCTGTCCGCAAATACTTTGAATTGCGGTGTCTTGGTCAGCGGCGGTGTCGCAAACATTTTTTTGAACTCAAGGATCATCCGCCCGAGCTCGGTCAGACCTGCCGTGGGCATGATGATGGATAAGGCGAACGCGTCCCACAGATTTTGTGGGATGCCCACCATGTTTTTTCGTAGCGGGTCGAGTACGAGGAACCAATCAATTGCTTGGGCTTCATGGACCGTATAATCGTTGAGACACTGAATCGCCGCGCCTTCGAAATAATGCTTGTCTCCAATCTTGTAAGGTGCGTGCAAGAACGGAAAGGCCAACGCTGCCCGCAAGTGATCGGCGGTGATCGCCTTCGGAACGAACCTGTTATTGCCGACGGTTATCGGCCTACCTTTCGCGTCGCGTTCGTAATTTGTGAAATCAACGATCTCATGGTCCTCGATGCAGAAGGCGTTGAGTTCGATCTCGATGTCGTTCGGGTCGATGCGGTTCAGCGCCTCGAAATCGATCAGCTCCTCTAGGAACTGGGCGTGTCCACAAATTCCTTGGCTGAAGAAATTGACGTCGGTGGGACAGATCGCGGCGCCGGCGAATAGCAGGGAATCGCTGAGCAGTGCTTCGTCGTCGCTCATCTTCGACTGGTGCATGGCTTCCTGCACCTCGGGCAAGCTGGACCAGAACTCGTTGAAGAGATCGGCGGCAGGGCCCGATTTCGTGAAAACCTTGTAGTTGACCGGAAACATTTCATAGATGGCGTCGGAAACGCCGAAATTGACCGTATTTTCCAGAGCCTCCAGCTGCGCGGCGGCAGGATCCTTGGATTTCATCCCCTTCGGCGCCAGGTAGTGCAGCCCGACCACGGCTCCGGCGCCGGCCATCGCGATGACGTTGGGTCTCTTGTCCTCTTTGTGCAGCCCGGCTTCGTGCAGCCGGTGCAGGGCGCCGGACATCAACGTGAGGTTGGTGGCTCCGCCGCCCAGACACAAGACTCGAAATTTCGGACTTGCCATCTTGGCCCCCCTTGTGAACTGCGTGGTGGATCAGCCGCGAGAAGGCGTAGCGGCGTTCAAGTGTACGGAATCGACTCGCGGGCAGCAACCATTGGTCGAACCGTAGGGATGGTGCCGACCGACAATCCTGGGAGGTTGCCGGCGCTCAGGCATGTCAGTCGGGTCGCTCGATTCGCGGCGCAATTCTCGGTTGATCACGCTGTGAATGAAATCCACGTCGTCGACCACCGCGAAATGCGCAACTTGTCGGATGTGGACCTGCAGCCGCGAATTGGTGAAGCGACCCCAGCCGAGCGCATGGTCCCGCGTGACATAAGGATCATCCAGCCCTGCGAAACAGGTAATCGGAATGTCCCATGGCGGTTCTTCGACGAAGTCATAGTTGAGGGCCATGGCGAATTCTGCGCGGACGACCGGCAGCACGAGTTGCCGGAGTTCGCGATTGCCGAGCAGCTGCTCGGTTGCTTGGATGTTGAAGTGGCGAACGAGCTCGGCGAAGACATCATCGGGCTGGGCGTAGGGCGGAAGCTTGATTCTGAAGTCGGCCAGCTTGATCAAATCCTGCGTCAGTCGCTCCTCGAACCTCCCAAGGTCCAAGATCCGGTCGGGGGGTCTCGCCCCCGAGGCGAACAAATGAATTGGTCTCGATCCTGTCGTGTGTATGAGCCGGCGCGCGGTCTCGTACATGGTCAGGCCGCCGAGACAATGTCCGAAGAACGCGAACGGCCGATCGAGGACATCTCGCATCTCGGTCGTCAGCTCGGTCACGAACTCGTCGATGTCCGCAATCGGCTTTTCATTGATACGGCCGAGGCGACCGGGCGGCTCGATGGCGACGACCTCGATCGTTGGGTCCAGCGATTGTGCCCAGCTGTGATACACTGCTGACCCGCCGCCGGCGAACGGGAAACAAAATAGACGCAGGCGCGGGGCGGCTCGCGGAGCGGCGGTGACGAGCCAGCGCCCTGCGACAGCGGTCGACACCGGCGCTGTCGCGTCGTCGGCTTCTTCTCTTCCCATATTCAGCTGGGGCAGAACGTCGTCGACGATCTGCGCGAGGCTCGGTCCCTGGACCAGTTTGACGGCCGACATCCTGATGCCAAGAGCAGATTCCAGTCGATTGACCAAGGTGACCGACATCAGGGAATCGAGGCCCAGCTCGCGCAGCGGACGAGTTGCGTCGATCATATCGGTAATGCCTAACGTCTTCATGGCCTGCTGACGTACGAACGCAATCAGCAGTTCGCGACGCTCGCGGTTTGGCACCTCGTTTAGGCGATCCTGAAAAGAGATCGCATCCGCCAGTGCGCCATCGGTCGGTGTCCCGGCGCCGGTTTCCTTTTGCAATTCGCCGTAGAGGAGGGGGACTTTGGCGAACTGCCGAAAGAAAATCGGCCATTGCGTCAGGGTTATCGCCGCGTGGCCGGCGCAGCTTCCGGCAAGCAGGTCGAGCGCCCTCTGCCCGAGCTCGGTCGGGATGTACTCGGTGCCTCGCGCGCGCCAGATCGCGCGACCCTTATCGCCCGAGAGCGTCGCCAAGCCGGACTCATCCCACGGCCCCCAGTTCAAGGCAAGCGCGGGCAGACCCTTGCCGCGACGATGTGCGACGAGGGCGTCGAGGAAGGCGTTGGCGGCGGCGTAATTGGCCTGTCCGGCCGAGCCGATAAGGCTCAGGATGGAGGAGAAGACGACGAAATGATCGAGGTCGAGCTCGCGGGTGAGTTGGTGCAGCAGCCACCCGCCGGCAATTTTCGGGGCGGCGACGCGGTCGAATTTCTGCCAATCCATCTGCATTAGGATGCCGTCATCGAGCCCACCCGCGCAGTGGAATATGCCCTTGAGCGGACGATCCGACGACTTGATCCAGGCGAGCAGGGCGCGGACGTCCTGTTTGTTTGTGACATCGGCCTTGCGAATGACCACCTCGGCCCCCAACACGGCCAGCGCGCCGAGTACGTGCGCCGCATTCGGATCCTCTTCTCCGCGTCGGCTGACGAGGAGCAGATGCTTGGTCCCGTGCCGCGTCACCAGCCATTCGGCCACTTTGACACCGAGTGCGCCCAGTCCGCCGGTGATCATATAACGGCCTTCGGCATCGAATGGGACGCTTGACTCAGGCGGAACATCTGCACGGACAATGCGCGCTGCAAATCGGTGCCCGGCCCGTAACGCCACTTGATCTTCACCGTCGCCATTCAGCAATTCTCGCAGCAGCTCCTCCGCGTCACTTGTGGGCGAGGGGTTTTCTCTCGCCTCAAGGTCCACGAGACCGCCCCAGTTGCGCGGATGCTCCAATGCGGCGCTGCGTCCCACGCCCCACAAGGCAGCGGCGACTGGCGCCGGCACGTCGCCGGGCGACGTCGAGATCACGTTGCGCGACACTAGCCAGATGCGAGCGGCCGAGTCCGGCCGGGATCGTCCTTCGATCACGGCTCGAAACAACGCCAGTGCGCCGCCGACCACGATCTTCTGCGCCTCCTTGAGCTCGCTGAACGTGACGTCACTGGCCGCTACGTCGAGCGGCCAAAGATCGACGACCCCGTGCAGGGAAACGGATTCCTGCGCGAACTCGGCGAGGGGTGTCGCCAGGGGTTTCAACAGATCGCCCGGACTCGAGGAATGCTTGCAAACGGAACCGGCGACCTCTGCGAAGGGAACGAGACGGCAGACTCCGCCGCGACGGGTCAACAAGTCGGCGAGCGCTGCGCCGACGCCGCCCCGGTCGGCGAGGATGAGCCAGCCGGAGGGCTCACCCGATGACCGATCCGGCGACGGCAGGTGCGGCTGCTCAAGCCATTGCAGCTGGTAGAGCCAGTCCGGCGTTCCCCGACGCGCGTTCGGTTCCAGCGCCTGAGGCGGCAATTGCTTGAGCGACAGACCCTCGAGCGTCGCCGCCTCACTGCCATCCTCGCGGTACACGGCAATATCGATCGTGATCGCTTGCCGATCGTCCTGCGCTGGCCGCCGCACGGCATGTACCCAGACTTCGCGCGCTATGGGCCCACTGCTGCGGAAGCGCTCGATGCTGATCGGCAAATAGGTATGGCCCATCTCCGGCGCGGTGCGGTCGAAATCGCCGTAGTCGTCGATCAGCGCCGGATATATGTGCAAGCAAGCATCAAGCAGCGCCGGGTGTAAAGTGTCGGCAGCTTCTAGGTGCGACGGCAATCGTACCCGGCTCAGCGCCTCGCCCTTGCCACGCCTGAGTTCCTCGATCGCGCGGAATGAGGGGCCGTATTGGAGACCGATTGCATGGAGCGTCTTGTAATAGAGTTCGGTCGCGATCGGGTTGGGGCAGCGCAGCCTGACTTCATCGAGCGGTGCGGAAGCGCGTCCATGATCTTGCCTCCAGCCCTCCTTTCGCGCCATTCCAACCATGTGCGTTCGCCACCCGTCGACCGCATCCGGCTCGACACTGGCCAAAGCAAACTCCGCCGTCGATCCGTCTATCGGCGTGAGAACCGATTGCACGACGCGTTCGCCGTCGTCCGGCAGGACCAACGCCTCACGATATTGCAGGTTGGCGAGCGCTACCTGATCGGTGCCGAAATGCTGCCGCGCCGCATCACGCAAGGCCGTGAGACCGGCCGCCAACGGCAGAACCGGCATGCCGTAGATGCGGTGATCGCCGAGGTAGTTGAAGCGGGCGAGACTATAAGTGGTCTCGAATTGAACCTCGGGTAACGTCGATCTAATGCGCTGACCGGTCAGGCTCATCTCTTGGGGATATGAACTGCGGGGGCGCGCGCTCGCATCGCGTTCTAGCCAATAGCGCCGATGCTCGAATGGATAAGTGGGCAACGAGGTACGGCTCTTGCGATAAGGCTCATTGAAACGGTCCCAGTCGACCTCGTAGCCGTGGACGTAGAGCTTGCCCACGGTGGTCAGGATCTCGTTGGTGTCGCTGCGGCTCGTGTTGCCGAGTGAACCCAGCCATGCCTGGGCACCGTCGAGGCATTGCCGCCCGAGAGCCAGCAGCGTGTTACCCGGACCGATCTCGATGAAATCGTCAACACCAAGTTTGGCCAGCGATTGTATGCCCTGCTCAAAGCGAACGGCTTCGCGCGCGTGATCGCACCAGTAGCCCGCGTCGGGTGGCCGCGTAAGCGTTGTGCCGGAAGTGGTCGAGATCCAACTGATCTGCGGTTGACGGGTAGATATCGTACCTGCCACGCGCTGGAACTCGTCCAGGATCGGCTGCATGAGGGGTGAATGGAAGGCGTGCGATACATTCAGCAGTTGGGAGGCCGTGCCGAGCGCCGAAAAATGCGCGGCGACGGCTGCAACGGCCTCGCGCTCACCGGATATGACGGTGTTGCGGGGCGCGTTCAGCGCGGCGACGGCGATGTTCGCCGTGTCGCCGAGCGACGCGGCGACTGTATTTTCGTCCGCGAAAATGGCGGCCATCGCCCCGGTACGGGGTAGGGATTGCATCAGCCGAGCGCGTTCGGCTACCAGCAGCAGCCCATCCTCAAGGGTGTAGACGCCCGCGCAAAAGCCCGCGGCGAACTCTCCGACGCTGTGGCCGAGCACGGCGTCGGGGACGATGCCCCACGACCGCAACAGCTGCGTCAACGCGGCCTGCACCGCGAATAAGGCGGGCTGCGTGTACGCTGTTTCGTGGATTGCGCCGGCGCCGTCACCCTGTGCGAAGAGCGCCTCCAAGAGCGGCCGCTCCAATCGGTCGCGCAACAATTCGGCGCAGCGGTCGACGACGGCACGGAATACTGGCTGATGGCGGTAGAGCTCCGCTGCCATGCCCGGATGCTGGGATCCCTGCCCGGAGAACAGGAAAGCAAGCCGGCGCCTTTTTCCCTGCGCCGGCATGCTATCGGCGCCCGCTGGGTTTTTTTTCAACTCTTCGGCCAACGCCGTGCGCAACTGCCCCACAGAGCTGACAAGCGTTGCAAAACGATGGGCGAAATGGTTTCGCCCGCTGCTTGCCGTGAAGCAGATGGCGGAAAGATCGGCTACGGGTTGGTCCTCGAGCCAGGAACGGTGCCGCTCGATCGACGCGTGCAGCGCGTCACCCGTCTTCGCCGACAATGTGAACAAGTGGGGCTGGCACTCGTCCGCGGGGGCCTCCGGAGCGAAAGGCGGCATTTGCTCGAGCACGACAAAAGCGTTCGTCCCGCCAAGGCCGAGCGAATTCACTGCGGCGAGCCGCGGACGATCCGCTGGCCAGTCACGACACTTAGTGTTGACGAAGAACGGGCTCGCGGCAAAGTCGATCTTTGGGTTGGGGGTTCGAAAATTCAGGCTCGCCGGGATCTTTCCGTTCTTCAACATCAACGCCACTTTAATGAGCGCGGCAATGCCTGCCGTCTGCTCCAGATGCCCGACATTCGTCTTGACTGAGCCGATCGCGCAGTAACCCGCTCGGTCGGTTCCAGTTCGAAAGGCGCGGGCGAGCGCATCGATTTCCAACGGATCGCCGACGATCGTTCCGGTCCCATGACACTCGACATAGCCGATATCGTCGGGCGAAACCTCTGCCACGAGCATGGCTTCGAGCATTGCTCGGGTTTGGCCCGCCACGTTCGAGGCGGTGTAGCTCACCTTGTCGGCGCCATCATTGTTGACTGCCGACCCGCGGATCACTGCATAGATATTGTCCCGGTCGGCAATGGCAGCGTCGAGCTCTTTGAGCAAAACCGCGCCAACGCCGCTGCCGAAAATCGTGCCTTGCGCCTCAGCGTCGAACGCGCGGCAGTGTCCGTCGGGCGACAGAATGTCTCCCCTTCGGCTGAGATAGCCAACACGTTGGGGCACGCGAACCGTCGCAGCTCCAGCGAGCGCCATGTCGCATTCGCCGGCAAGGATGGCTTGGCAAGCTAGATGAACCGCGACGAGCGAGGTCGAGCACGCCGTCTGCACATTGATGCTCGGGCCGGTGAGATTGAGCTTGTAGGAAATCCGGGTGCTCGGAAAATCCTTGTCGTTGCCGATATGCGCCAGGCTGCCAGTTTGCCCCGGCAGCTCGATCGAGAACGACAGCCGATCGGCGAAGTAGCTGCTCACCAGCCCGCCCGATCCGACGAAGACGCCGACCGAACGCGCCGAACCTCCCGCTCGATAACCGGCATCCTCGAATGCTTCCCACGCGACCTCGAGCAGCAGGCGTTGCTGCGGATCAGTGAGGCGCGCTTCTGCCGGCGAATATTCGAAAAAGGCCGCGTCGAACTGGTCGATGTCGGCGAGAATGGAGGCGGCTTTCACATAGGACGGATCCTGTAGCAGCGCGGCGGGCACCCCGGCGGCCCTAAGTTCCTCGTCCGTCAACACGGTGAGCGACTCGATTCCGTCACACAGGTTGCGCCAATAGGCCCGATGATCCGCGGCGCCCGGAAACCGACACGCGATCCCGATAATCGCAATGCCGCATGAAGATGCGGCTGTCACTTTCGGGCTCTTCACGGCTGCCCGCACGACCGCTTCGGCCCGTTCTGGCGTGCTCGGCTTCAGCATGTGATCCCCCTAGCCACGACGAGGATCTGCCCGGTAATGAACGAGGCTTGTTCGATACCAGGAAATATACGGCGTTTGCGACATCGGCTGCCGAAGCTAGCCGCTCGAACGGGATGCGGCGGACGATGCGCTGCTACTGCTCTTCGGTCAGGTCCGCGCAGGCGCTGGATCAGCCGGTGGCGCTGATCATGTATCAACGGCTGGCGCCTCTCGGGCATGAGAGCTGCCGACACGATCGGTCCCGGCGGAGAAGCGGCCGCACAATCAACATCCTTATCGCTCGTCACGCCAGAAAATTCGCGCGAGTTTCACCAGGGCCTCGCGGTCCTCAGGCTTCCGCGCCAATATCCGGTCGAACAATTGCTCCAGGCGATCGGACGTCTGCGCCGTGCCGGCCCCAGCCTTCGCCAACTCGCCGCTGATTTTGGCGGCGCGCTCCAACGCACGCTGGAGCACCAATGTACGTGCGGCAGCGAGACGCAGACCGAAGGGCAAAAACAGGGGATTGCCGAAACCCAATGACGTCATCCCGCAGAGCGGCAACAGGGCCGCAGCAAAGGCCAACTCGCCATCCAAAGCCTTTTTTGAATCCTTGGACGACCCCTTATCCTGTTCTACTTGCTTCTTAAGGTCGTCGAGCTTCGCGCTGAGATGTTTAATCTCTGTCATCAATGCGTGAAGCTCGGATTTCTCCGCCTGCGCCATCTTCCGCCCCTTTGTTGTGATCAACCCAACCTCGGACGGCAGCCGTGTGGCAGCTGTCCGCCCGCACAGTCGTTAAAATATACAGTTTCATTGGGTCGATTTCACCCTAAAACTGGTCGCTTTCGGCGATAGAAAACGGCTATGCCGGAGGTCGCCCCCAGCGAACGCCGCGGTTTCACGGCTTGACGCCAACTGAAATGCCGAGGGTCGCAAAACGCGTCGGCAGCCGCAGCAGTCCTGACGTCAACGCCGCAGATGACTCAGCCGCGTGCGCGATCGACCACCGTCCAGCGAGCAAGCTGGGAATGCCCGTCGCCATCGGCTCGAAAGCCGCGCTACGCAGGGTGGGGTGATGGATCACGGTCCTTTCGCTTCCCGGCGCCGTGTGCGCTTTCGAGACGGCGCGCACCCAACGAGAGACGCGGGCGTATTGGTGCTTTCTGTTACGCTTTGGCGACCGTATCCTCAGTTAGGCTTTCCATGAGCGCTTCGGCAGCTTTCAAATCAGGAGTCTCGAGCCCTTCCGTGAATTGGCCGTGGATTGAGCGCAAGAGTTTCAGTGCATCCTTGCCGCGCCCTCGACGTTGCCAGAGCCGCGCCAGGTCACAGGACGCGCGCAGCTCCCAGCAAAGCGCTTGCTGGCGCCTCGCGATCTCTAAGCTCTTGATGAGTAGGTTCTCGACCTCATCGGCTCTGGAGGGATCGTGCGCGAGCAGCAGGTCGGCTTTGATCCGGAGCACCTCAGCGACTGCCCATCGCTCCCCTGTCTCGTCCGAAACCGCCAATGCCTGCTCAATGGCCTGCAACGCGACCTCACTGCGGCCTGCTTTGGCATGAGCTTCTGCTTCGAGGGCTAGGAACATCGGCAACCACAAGCGCGCCCCCGTCTCCCGCCAGGCCCCAAGTCCACGATTTATCGCCTCAACACCCGCCTCCACCTCACCCTGACAGGTGGCGGCCCAGCCGCTGAGAATCTGTCCGCCAGCGGCCCAAAATGGAAACTCATGCTCCGCGCACAGTGACATGACCACGCCCGCGTAGGACTGCGTATCCTCGGAGCGGCGGCGGAAGACATCCATCATGCCGCGGGCGTGGCAAAGCGTATAGACCAACGTAAACGGATGGGGTATGGCCTCCGCACGCCGCACCGCGTCGGTGGCGACCTCCGATGCCTGCTCTACATATCCCAAAAGCCACAGCGCCCAGGACAAGTAACACAGCACGGTCGCGCCGATATCCTGGCCATAGTGAAATGCTTCCTGAGAAGGGCGGTCGGGATCGTGAAGCGCGCGGGCTTGTTCGAGGTGTCTTCGCGCCGCCGCGAATTCGCCCATCGTCACGTAGGTTGTTCCCATCGCCCGGTGCGCCAGGCAGAGGGTCCCCGTGTCGCCGCACCGTTCGGCTTCAGCAAGAAACTCTGCAGCCGCCGCTTGCTGCATGTCCGCCTGGCCACCGACGTAGTAGCATGCCCAGATCCCGTACAGAATGGCGAACTTCAGTGACGTCTCGGTCGAGTCGGTAATGAGCTTTTTCGCGCGCAACAGGACCTTCATGGTCTCTGGTGCCGCGTAACCTCTGGCCGCTATCATGGCCTGACCGAGCAACACCTCGAATTCCAGGGCCACTTGCTTTTGCGCCGGATCGTCAGGCAGCGACTGCAGCAATTCGAGCCCGCGTTGCAGGTGCACGATTGCGTCCGCGTTGGCCGAGCGCAGCGCCGCGTTCTTACCGGCGCGCAGCCAGTATCCTATCGCTTTTTCGGTCAGCCCAGCTTCGGTGAGGTGGCGCGCCAACGTCTCGGGCTGAGTTTGCATGATCTCCGGAAACTGTTGCTCGAGCGCATTGGCGATGGCCGCGTGCAGCTGGCCGCGTCGGGTTTTCAGGAGGCTGGCATATGCGGCGTCCCGGACCAGCGCGTGCTTGAAGGCATAGACCGAATGTGGAATCTCGCCCCGGCAGAAAATCAATTCCGACCGCACCAGCTGCCCAAGCGCAGCTTCCAGTCTCTCCCTTGGCATTCCGGCCACGGCATACAGCAACTCGTAATGGAACTCGCGACCCGCGACAGCGCCGATCTGTGCCACCTCCCGCACCGGTACCAGCCGATCAAGACGCGCCATTAGCGACGCGTGCAACGTTGTTGGAATGGCCAAAGAGGGCAGCGGACGCTCGAGAACATAATGGCCATTGCGTTCATGCAACAGCCCGCTTTCCAGCACTGTCTTGGTCAGCTCCTCAATAAACAAGGGTACGCCATCAGTGCGAGCGAGAATCTCGTCCATCACCTCCTTCGGCAGGGCCTTGCCGCCGGTCACCCGCTCGACCAATGCCGCGCCGTCGCGCCGGCCAAGACGTGCGAGCGGGATCGTCGTCATATGCGGGTAACTCGGCCAAGGCGGCGTGAATTCGGACCTGGCAGTAATGAGCAGCAAGACCCGAAGTTGCGGCACGTGCTCCACTGTGGCGACGAGCAACTCCAGCGAGGTTGGGTCGATCCAATGGACATCTTCGAAAATCACGAAAAGCGGCTGTCGCGCTGCCAACCCATCGAGCTGAGCCAATAATGCCGCCAACGTCTTCTCCTTGCGCTTCTGTGGAGTCAGCTCCTGAAGTTGATAACGATCGCCCGCCGGCAATGCGAACAGGTTGGCCAGAACCGCCACGTGTTCCGGGTCCGCCGTGGATCGCGCAACCAGAGCATCAAGTTTGGACAGCTTCTCCGTTGGCGAGTCTTTGCGCTCAAACCTGGCAGCGCGTTCGAGTTGGCCAATGAATGGAAAGAGAGCACTGTTAGTATGATGTGCCGAACAGAAATAGCGCAACGCGATGTGCGGCTCGCTCTGGAGCCGCTCGCCAAGCGCGAGCGCGATGTGCGACTTGCCGATGCCTGGCTCCCCCGTGAGGAGCACCACCCGACCTTCGCCCTGCGCGGCGTGTCGCCACCGGCGTGACAGCAGCTCGATCTCCTCTTCACGCCCAAACAGCGGCGGCAGCTTGGTCTCGTGCATCGCCTCGAATCGGCTCGCCACCCCGGTCGGTCTCAGCGCCTGCCAAATTGCTACCGGCTCGGTCCATCCTTTCAGCGCGAGCGCGCCGAGGTCGCGGTAATCGAAGTGTCCCCCTGTGAGGCGGCGCGTCTGCGGGCAGATCAACACCGTCCCTGGTTCCGCCAGCGTTTGCAGGCGCGCGGCGAGATTCGGCGTCTCGCCGACGACTGCCTGTTCCGCCGGGGTTTCACCGATCAGCAGCTCGCTTACAACCACGGTGCCTGTCGCAATGCCAATGCGAACCTGCAGCGCGGCATCGACATTTGTCCGGAGATTCGCTGCGGCATCGACGAGTACAAGCGCGGCTCGCACTGCCTGTTCGGCATCATCCTCTTGCGCGCGCGGATAGCCGAAATAGGCGAGCACGCCTTCGTCCATGTATCGAGCGATCATACCGTGGTGGCGGCCGACGACTTCACCGACGCAGGCGTGATAGGACGCGATCACGCCCCACATGTCTTCCGGGTCCAACTGCGCCGAGAGGGTATCCGAGCCGATCAGTTCGCAAAACATCACCGTCAGGTGGCGTCGCTCGGCTTCATCCCGCGGCGCCGGTTCGGTCGCAGCTTCGGCCGGTTCGAGGGTGGCCCTGTCAAGCTCCGCGATGGCGCGCAGCATCTTGCGGCGATGCCCAAGCGGAACGCCGAGGTCCGCTAGATCCTGATCCGTGAGATCAGGGAGCACGCTGGCATCGACGTAATTCTCGGCAAAGCGCTGAGCGTATTCGGATAGTCCGAGCGATGCCAGCCACTCTGCAATCGTCCGCACAGTACTCTATATCTCCCCGCCGCTCGCACTATGATGGAACTATAGCATTATTGCGTTTTCACATAAAACGGGCGTGCCCACCAAGCTCACACACGGCATCGAGGCTGACCTCCACAGGTCAATACCGAGGTACCACCTGATCCCGGCGAGGTTCACCAACTTTCGGCAATTCCCCAATAGGCTTTCAGCCTGTCACCATCGCGGCGTTTGATTTCACGGCCGCGGTCGCCCCAGTCGATGTCCGACTTTTGGGGCATCGCGCTGAGTTCGTTCTCGGTGAGGTCGAGGTGATAGGCCGCGAGTTTCCGATCGTAGGTGAGCTGACGCCAAGGGATAGGCAAACGTCTCTGTCCAACTCCAACCAAGCCGTTGAAGCTCAGAACTGCGTAGGCAACATTGCCGGTGAGCTTGTCGATCATCACCCGCTCGATTGTGCCGATCGTGGCGCCATCCGTGCCGCGCACCGGCGTTCCTTCGACGCGATCGCTCGCGATCAAACTATGGGTTTCCCAAGACCTCGCGTCCGTTTGCATCATCGCCTCCATGACGAATCAGTGTGCTAGCTAGGTGCCGTGCTATTCCATTGGCGGACCTTTCGCAGACAGGTGTAAGTGTCCCTTCCAGCGCTTAACACGTGGTACCAAGCATCAGGAAAACGCAACGATATTGTACCTTGCGTTCGTTCATGACGGGTGTGAAGTGCCTCACAAAGTGTGAGGGCGGGCGACTGGACCTATGTCGTTGAAAAATGCCCCAACATTTTCGGCGAGCGAGCCCGTGCTTCCCGTCGGCTTGATGCATTTACCAATCGCGAAACGTTGAGCAAAGGAAAGGGCCGCGATGCTGAACTTCCCGGCCACACCCGATCCGCTTATTCGCCGATTGTCGAGCGGCCGGACTACAGCTAGCCCCGAGGCAAGCGGCTCGCCCTCTATGTGATGAACTCCCAGATTGTTTTGTTCGCTGTTCTCAGTATGTTTATGGATTGTGATCCCATGTCTCCAAACCGTTAGACTCGAAACAGCTGAACGTAACGCGCTTTGATGTATTCGCTCTGTTCTGCGATAGCCACCGGATCATCGTTCATCAACTTTATCTTCTGTAACGGGATTCGCCCGGATTTTTCTCTGACCGACGGATAGAAGGAACGGAGCCCACCCACGTCACAAATGGCTTGTTGCGTTTCGGGCGCAAAAAGATAGTGCTGGAATAGCTTAGCGGCGTTCGGATTCGGCGCCGTCTTGAATATCGCGCTTGGCCCCGTGATCAGAGGCGTGCCTTCAGTGGCGTAGACGACTTCCAGCGGGTGACCCGATTCCTTCATTTGGAAGACGTTGTATTCGTTGCCATCCGCCATGACCGCACGCTCGCCCAGCACGAGTTTCTTAGGTGGATCGGTGGAGGATTGCACCTGGAGCACCTGCTGTTTGGCCAGCCTTTCAAAATAGCTCCAGCCGAGTTCGCGTGCGATTTGGAAGGTGGCCGTCATGATCGTGCCACTGTATCCAGGGTGGCCTTTCACAATCCTGCCCGTCCATTTGGGATCGAGAAGATCGCCAAAACTCTTTGGGGCTTCATTTCGTCTCACGAGATTTGTGTTGTAGGCAATCACGCTTAGTGATGCGCGCCAACTCATGAATGTGCCGTCGGGATCCAATTGGTCCTTGGGCAGAAACTGTGCAGCCTCGATCGGTACGTAGTGTTGCAGAAGCCCGGCACGTTTCCACAATACGAAGTGAGCGCCGTCCGAGGTATTCACCACATCAGCAGCATGAATGCTGCTGGCAAACTCCTGTTCGATACGTTGGAACAGACGCTCCGAACCGCTGCGTTCCACTCGAACGGACACGGCCGGATACTTGGTTTCGAAGCTCCTCGCGACATTCTCCGCCACAGGCAAGTCGACTGAGGTGTACCACACGACCGTTCTTTCTTTCTGTGCTGCTGCAATCAAATCATGGCTTGCCGCCATTACGGGAGCAGCACGGGCGACCGGGATATGAGGTGTGAACCAGGCAGCAATGAGCGACGCTGATCCCTTCAGAAAAACTCTGCGTGGCAGTTCATGATGCATCGATGACTCAATCAGTCATTCAGACAGAGGCTTGTCCGTTTAATTGCTCACATCGATGAACTCTTAGTCCCGGTTCGCAGCCCAATAGATCACATTTGGTCGCAGCGAAGTAGACTTGCCGACACTGCCAAAAATAAGCAATTTTACATCCTAAACCTCGCCACCCCGATGTCAGACACATGTTGAAGCTTGTCCGAGCCTTTACTGCCTTCGCCGGAGTGTTTGTTGCTTCCGCTCTACCGGCAGCCGCCGACGACTATCCTCGCCAGCCGGTCCGTTTGCTCGTCGGCTTCGCCGCTGGCGGGGGCACGGACAATGTTGCGCGCATGCTGGCGGAATGGCTATCGCACAGTCTGGGGCAGCAATTCATAGTCGAAAACCGCAGTGGTATGGGTGGAAGCCTTGCTGCCCAGGCGGTCATCAATGCTCCCCCAGACGGCCATACGCTGTTGTTCATGGGCCCCAACAATGCCATTGCGACATCACTTTATAAGAAACTGCCGTTCGACTTCCTACGCGATACCGTGGCGGTAGCCGGCGTAATGCGGCTTACCAATCTGATGGTGGTGCCGCCATCGCTGCCGGTGAGGAGCGTTCAGGAATTCATCGATTACGCCAAGGCCAATCCGGGAAAGATAATGATGGCCTCGTCCGGCAACGGTACGACAGTGCATCTATCCGGCGAGCTGTTCAAGGCCATGACCAACGTCCAGATGGTGCACGTTCCCTATCGCGGCTCATCCGCCGCCTATCCTGACCTCATGACCGGCAAGGTCCATGTGCTCTTCGATAATTTGACCGGAGCGATGGAATTCGTGCGCTCGGGCCAGCTTCGGGGGCTGGGTGTCACCGCGGGAAAGCGCTGGGAGTCGCTGCCTGACATCCCGGCGATTGCTGAGACGGTACCCGGCTATGAAGCGAGCGTCTGGTACGGCCTCGTCGCCCCGAAAGGCACGCCGTCAGAGGTCATCGTCACGCTTAACCAAGCCGTCAATACCGCTCTCGCGGACTCCAAACTCCGAACCCGTTTTGTGGAAGCGGGCGGCCTGCCAATGCCAATGAGTCCCAGCGAATTTGGCAGGCTGATTGCCGACGAAACAGAGAAATGGCGCAGGGTGGTTGAGTTTGCCGGAGTATCAGTCGACTAGGAGCCGTGGCGGCGAGCAAGCCATCTGTCGAACGGTGCTTGTTAACCGGGAGGGAACACGCCAATGGCAAAACGATTAATTCCGACTGCCGTCCTCCAAAAGACCCATAAGGCGGTTAGGCCACTTTTTAGAGCCGGCATCGGATTGGACCAGTTTTTTTCCAAGGCCAAAGAGCTAACGCCACGGGAGCGAGCACGTATTGTCGATCAGGCAATAATGCTTCTCGAAGGCTTTTACGCTCATCTCCCCCTCAAGCGTGCAATGTACGCGGTGGACCCTTTGCAGGGGCTTAGGCGGCTTCGCCAGCGGCTTCCACTTATCAAGAGTGATAGACTCTTTCATGCGGACATGATGAATATATTCGCGTCGCTGTTCGATCAGCACACCAATTATGTGTTACCGGCGCCCTATAAAGACGCGCAAGCTTGGCTTCCTTTCAAGGTTGAGTCGTATTTCGATCGCAAGCGTCGCAAATACATAGTCAGCCACATGGCACCGGGTTTTGCCAAATCAAGCTTTCGCAAAGGAGTCGAACTCCTGTATTGGAACGGGATTCCGATCGCCCGCGCGGTGGAGATGGCGGGCGCGCAAAGCGGCGGCAACAGCCCTGCAGCACGGCACGCATACGGTTTGCTCAACCTCACGGCACGTCCCCTCAAAATGTCGCCCCCACCCGACGAGGAATGGGTGGTCGTCCGATATCGTACGCGACGCGGTCGGGAACATGAGATTCGGTTCGACTGGGTGGTTACCGAATTTCCTTTAGGAGCCGCGGTGGTCAAGCGACGGGGTCGTTGTAACCAGACGGAGTACATGCGGCAAATCTTCAAATTCCTGTTTGCGCCGGACGTTGTGGATTTCGAGCGCAGGATAGCGGCCGTCTCTGATCCGCGCTCCCTTATGACGGGTACGAAGTCGCTGATGCCAGACATTTTTCGGGCCAGAGTGGTCCGAACGCCTCATGGCAAGTTCGGGTACATCCGCATTTTTTCCTTCGATGTAGACGATCCAGATGCGCTGGTTTCCGAGTTCGTTAGACTCGTTACGCAGCGTCGTTTTCCTCAGAACGGCTTGATTATCGACGTCCGCGACAACGGTGGGGGATCGAGTCTGGCCGCCGAAAGCCTTTTGCAGCTCATCTCTCCACATCGCCCGATCGTCCCCGAGCGATTGTACTTTATCAATACTCACCGCACTCTTCGACTATGTCAGCTGCAGAAGTCCAATCTGAGATTGGGACCCCGTGGACTGTCACCCTGGATTAAATCTATTCAACGCTCAATGGAAACTGGCGCGATGTACTCAGCTAGTTTTCCCTCTCACGATCAAAGAAGCATAAATAGCATTGGACGACGATATCCGGGCCCGGCAATCGTCATAACAAACGCCCTCTCTTACAGTGCCACCGAATTCTTTGCGGCTGGATTCCAGGATCATGGCGGAAAGATTCTCGGCGTCGATAGCGTCACAGGTGGTGGGGGCGCCAACGTGAGGACCCATACCGAGATTCGCCAATATTTCAGGAGGGACTCAAATTCTCCATTCAGGGGGTTGCCTAAAGGAGCGGAACTAAGAGTTGCATTCCGACGTTCGCAGCGAGTGGGGCCGCAAACTGGCAATGACGTCGAAGATTTCGGCATTACGCCCGATAACTTTCACCGTATGACCCGCAACGATCTTCTGAAGGGGAACGTCGATCTCATTAACCATGCTGCCAGCCTTCTGATCTGAGGGGCATGCGTAGGGATAAATCAATGGAGATCTACTATCGCGAGCGCGCCCGGGAATATGACAAGTTTTATGAGATTCCGGAGCGCCAGCATGATCTCACGCGCCTGAAATCGTGGCTTGTCGACCGTGTGCGAGGTCGAACCATTCTGGAGGTCGCAGCCGGGACCGGCTATTGGACGGAGGCCGCGGCGGCCGTCGCCAGGGCAATCACCGCGACTGACTATAACCCTGAGATGCTCGCTATCGCGGCAACCCGAAAACTCGGCCCCCACATCACATTGCGCGCGGCCGACGCATTTGCCCTGCCCGAGTTCTCCTCAAAGTTCGATGCCGGCATGGCGCATCTGTGGTGGTCTCACGTCGGCAAAGAGCGGCGACGGGAATTCCTTTCGCATTTTGCCTCGCGGCTGCAACCGGGTGCAGTAGTTCTGATGATCGATCAAGTTTTTGTGGAGGGACGCACCGGCGCCGCCTCCAGGCAGGACGAATGGGGCAACCTATTGACGCTGCGAACGCTGGAGAATGGCGCTACTTTTGAAATTATAAAGAACTATCCGAGCAGCGAGGAGCTGCACAACGACTTCGCTCAGGTCTGTCAGGACATAGAAATCACGTTGCTTCCCCATTTCTGGGCCCTAAGCGCACGTGTGCGGGCGCGGATCGATTGATCAAACGGTGATTGCCTAGAGCGGTACGCCCTCGCTTCCTCTCCCAGCCATGTTCAAAGCGGGTGTCCTACACAGCGTCTCAGTACGCTGCCGCAGCGTGTGAGTGTCCGTGCAAGGCCCAGTGATCAGACTTACCGTTAGCCCCATCTCCTTCAGCATTCGCGTTCCACTCAGGGCACCAAGTGCATCCGCGGCCGCGAGGATGACCCTCGCGCGAGAACGTCTCCGTTTGAGACGTTTGAGGAAGACTGGGACATTGGCGCCGAGCATGTCGCCGCCGCATTCGATCAAAACGGCGTCGGCAGGTATCGAAAGGCAGGTATCGAGCGCTCTGTCGAATACATCGACAATGCCCTTACGGTTGGATGGATACGTCGTGGGCAGTCCAAAATCGACGCAGTCGAACACCTGCGCAGCGCCGTAGTCCTGATATGCCACGATCTCGGTGATGCCCGACGTGCCCGTGGCCTTCAATGCGATCACCGTCCTATGCCCTTTCTGCAGCAATGCTCGCAGCACGGAAAGACCAGCGGTTGTCTTGCCGACCTCGGCCGACGTGCCAAGAATGAGAAAAACCGGCGCTCCACGATCGGCTAAGCCGTCGGCGGGAGGGACGGCGAACTCCCGGATGTTGATGACTTTGCCGTCATCGTCCGAAACAGCCCCCAGATATTTCGCTTGCCCGAGATGCGTCTTTGTGGACGGCGTGCCCCCGACCAGATCGCCGATCACGCCGCTTTCGGCGAGCACCCAGTAATTGCGTCCCACAACTAGACCACGTCTCGGGATCCCGCCCACCACCCAACGGGTCGACTCCCGATGTCCAGGTGTTGCGAGAAAGACGTCTCCGGGCGCCAATGTCATCGAGCGACCAGAAACCGCCTCTACGATGATCGGTGACCCCTGGGGTGCCAATTTAAAGGCACACACGCCACCCTCAAGTCCGGGAGCCGCGACGAGTCGCGTTGTGCGCATTGGCGGAACTCGCCGCACAACCGACGTCCTCTTGACGTTAGTCGGAAGCGTTCGCCTGTGCATCGTGCAGATTATCGCGGCCCGCGCCTTTTAGTCTTTTTTCTTCCTTTAAACTTCGACTTTCTGCTCTTCTGTCTTTTGCGAACGGCCAGAAGTCTAGCCACCGCATCGAGTCTTTTTTGTATCGAGCTGATGTGCCGGGCTAGCTTGAGCGTAGAAGACATAAATTCCCCCGAACTATCATCGACCGATCTACGCCCAACGCAGACTTCTATTCATCGCGCGGGTGGTCACTTTTGCCGCGTTGCCCTACTTCGATTTTCGTCTCTTTTTCCGACCTGGTTTTCTTTTGGCGACATCGAGCTCTCTGGCAATCTTATGCAGCTTGGGCTTCGCCAGGTCCATCGCTCGGATGATCTTCCTCAGCGTCCTAGACATACACTCCTCCAGCCATTGGGATACCAGCGACGCTACAATAGATGAACCGGGTTTGGGAGCAAGCGGATTTGCAACAATGGGTAGCGGACGTCGTGTCGACGCAACGACAAGCCGTTTGCGCGCGACTCGCCGACGCAGGGATTGATCGCATTGCGACGTTTCTGCGGCTTGTGAACCGATGTTTTCGTCACTACAAAGGGGCCCGCCTGCCGCCCGAAAGAGGGGGATCGCATGATCTGCCCGCGCTGCGGGGCCACCGTTCTGGACAGCGGAAAATTCTGCGGCGACTGCGGGTCGCCGCTGCCCTGGCGGTGTAATGCCTGCGGCAGAGAGAACCCGCCTGACAAATGGTTCTGCGGTGACTGTGGCGCCGCTGTTGGGGCCAACCCCAGCGCGCAGCAGGCACCTTCCGCCTCCAGAGTTTTGCCCGAGCGCCGCCTGCTGACCGTCACGTTCGTCGACCTAGTCGGGTCGACGGCACTCGGCGCACGACTCGACCCTGAAGAGCTGAGGGATGTTATTGCCGCCTATCATG
>Ga0318509_10000069_pt1 | contig 23236 bp, 22 predicted proteins | sample GRESIP084b2f22_FD_203477 | JGI IMG/M metagenome (GOLD analysis project Ga0318509, IMG submission 203477) | Tropical soil microbial communities from Luquillo Experimental Forest, Puerto Rico - GRE.SIPMG.084b2f22 | ecosystem: Environmental > Terrestrial > Soil > Tropical forest > Bulk soil...
CCCGTCCCCCACATGGCAATGGAGGCCGCGTAGCCTTCCTCGTATTCCATTCCTCCGGCGCGGTCGGCGTGCGGATCCGCGTAGCCCTCGAGCGCGACCAGTGCTGCCGTGCGTGACGGATGTGTCGCGGCGAACAGTGCCGCTGGCGCGAACGCGCCGTCGATCGCGATGAGGACGGCTTCACGACTACCGAGATCGTCGAGCACGGCGGTGATGCTGTCGGACCATTGCTCCATGGTCGGCAGCGCCCCGGGCGTGACGGGGTCGGACGCTCCGGTGCCTGGCTGGTCGAAGAAGATCAGCCGACCGAGTGATGTCATCGCCTCGACCCAGCCCTGAACGGACGGCAGCTCCGGAAAGACCTCACAGTTCGTGATCCAGCTAGAAACGAACACGAGGTCGCGGGGACCTTCGCGCGATGTGCGGTAGGCGACGTGCAGATGCCCGTTCAGCGCATAGCGCGTTTCCGAGAACACTGCCGAAGTGTAAGCCTCCAGCGCAAAGCCAATCAGGCGCAAGAATCTTACAAGCTGTCGGCGTTAACCTACGGCCTGACAACGGCAAAAGGAACGCGCCATGCACACCACCCGCACCCTGAAGAAGGCCCTGAAGAAGACTCTTGCCGGTGCGGTGCTGTCGGGCGGCGTCGCGGTGGCGGGTTTGGGGCTTGCGTCAGGCACCGCGCAATCCGAGCCGGCACCGCAATTCAATGGTCCATTCCCGGCAGACAACTTCACAGTTCCTCACCAATGGTGCCCCGGGCAACCCTTGCCGATGCCAGACGTTCGTTGGGACATGGGCGTCTGCCACCACTGGTACTGGGTCCCCGTCGGGGGCATGGGTAACGTTGGTCAATTCGTTTGGGAGGGAGATGCTCCACGGCAGCCGCTGGGTCCGCCACCGTGCTATGGAGCCCCCATCTGCCTGCCCGGATTGTAGTGATCAGACCGTAGCTCCCTGACGAACTCTGCTACCGCCAGGCCGATCTCGTCCGGGCTGTCTTCTTGGATGAAATGCACTCCGGGAACAGTGATTTCTCTGAGATTGGCCCACGTCCGGACATAATCGCGAATGCGGCCGGCGAGGATTGCGCCAGGCTCGGCGTTGACGAACAGCGTTGGCACGTCGCCTTTTTCGAGCCAGCTGCGGTACTCGTCGACGACGGCGACGACTTCGGCAGGCTCGCCGTCGATGGGTATGTTGCGTGGCCACGACAGGGTCGGTCGCCGGTCCTCGCCGGCGTTGACGAACGGCTGCCGGTAGTGGTCCATCTCCTCGTCGGAGAGTTTTCGCCGGATCGCGCCGGGCAGCACCCCTTCGACAAAGGTGTTCTGCTCCAACACCATTCGCTCACCGTCCGGCGACCGGAAGCCCTGGAACACACCTCGCACGCTGGGATGAAAGTCCGCCCATGTCATGGGGGTGACGATCGCCTCCATGAATGCGATCCCCTGAACGCGGTCGCGATGCTGGTTGGCCCAGTCGAAGCCCAGCGCCGACCCCCAGTCGTGCAGCACCAGTACCACCCGGTCGCCGAGGTCGAGTGCGTCCCAGAGTGCGAACAAGAAGTCTCGTTGCTCGGCATAGTTATAGCGGTCGGGACCCGACGGGCTGAGTTTGTCCGATGCACCCATCCCGATGAGGTCGCACGCCACCAGACGGCCCAGCCCTTCCAGATGCGGCATGACATTGCGCCACAGGTAGGACGACGTCGGGTTGCCGTGCTGAAAGACGATGGCATCACCATGTCCCTCGTCGACGTAGGCCATGCGCTTGCCGGCGATGTCCTGGTATCGCAGCTGCGCGTAGGGAGCGACTCGGTCTGGTGCCATTGGGACATCTTGTCACTTGACATTCCATCGAACGCCAGTTCGAATAGGGGTATGCGCTGGGCGAGTCAGGCCGTCGCAGTCAACGGAACACCCGTCGACGACGGCGCGCTACCGGGCCTACAGCGGATCGGCCTCGTCCGCAGCGTGCGCGCGCCGCAGTTCGAGGGCATCACCTTTCACGAGGTGCTGTGCAAGTCCGCGCTCAACAAGGTGCCCGACGCAGCCGCATTGCCGTTTCGGTACACCGTCAACGGCTACCGCGGCTGCTCGCACGCCTGTCGCTACTGTTTCGCGCGACCCAGCCACGAATACCTGGACTTCAACTGTGGCACCGACTTCGACACGCAGGTGGTGGTCAAGACCAACGTCGTCGAAGTTTTGAACCGCGAGCTGCGCCGGCCGTCGTGGCAGCGCGACACCGTCGCGCTGGGCACCAACACCGATCCCTACCAGCGCGCCGAAGGCCGCTACCAACTGATGCCGGGCATCATTCGCGCGCTCGCCGGATCCGGCACGCCGCTGTCGATCCTGACCAAGGGCACCCTGCTGCGGCGCGACCTGCCGCTGATCGCCGATGCGGCGGAGCGGGTTCCGGTATCGGTCGCGGTTTCGCTGGCCGTCGGCGACCCGGAGCTGCACCGCGACGTCGAGCCGGGCACGCCGACGCCGCAGGCGCGCCTGGGCCTCATCACCGCAATCCGTGACGCCGGCCTGGACTGTCATGTGATGGTCGCGCCGGTGCTGCCGCACCTCACCGATTCCATCGAGCACCTCGACGAACTGCTCGGCCAGATCGCCGCGGCCGGCGCCACGCGCGTCACGGTTTTCGGCCTGCATCTGCGTGGCTCGACCCGCGGCTGGTTCATGTCCTGGTTGGCGCGCTCGCATCCCGAACTGGTCGGCCGCTACCGCGAGCTGTACCGGCGCGGCGCATACCTGCCGCCGAGCTATCGCGACACGCTGCGCGCACGGGCCGCGCCGCTGATCGCCAAGCATCGGCTAGCCGGTGATCACCGACCGTTCCGGCAGGCACCCCAGGCCCCGGGCGCGGTGGCACCGGAAGCCGTTCAGCCGACACTGTTTTGAGCTAGGCGGGCTTGTCACCTCGCGGCTTGGTCAGCGTGAATTCGTCCACCACGGTAACCTCGCCGAACGGTCCGCTGAGCGCGTAATGCGTCGCCTTGATCGAGGTGTTGCCTCCGGGTTGGCCCGGGTCGACGTCGAAAGCGGCAAAGCCGTACGGATTGTCGCGGTCGCGAAACGCCGACCACGGCGCGTCTTCTATTACGTAGATAGGTGCCTTGCGTCCGATCCCGGGATCAAATGCGCCGACACCGGTCAACACCCGGCACCGGGGCTGGGGGAAGAACATCCCGTTGGACGGCAACGATGTTCCGCCCCCGCCGATGACGAGGTGCACCGTTCCCCGGGTGGAGTCGATGAGGTCGTTGCGGGTGTCGACGGGTATCGGCGTGCGGGTATCGGTACCCAGGGAGCCACGAATTGGATGCGACCGTTCGTAGTGGTGTTCATGGCCGCACACCACCAGATCGACCTGATACTGGTCGAACAGCGGCAGCCACTCCTCACGGATCCCGAGGTCGGCGCCGTTGGTTCGGTCGGCGGTGGAGATCGCGGTCTGATGCATGCAAACGACTATCCAGTCGATGCCGGGGTCGCGCCGCGCGGCGGCGAGTTCGGCCGCAAGCCAGCGCTTTTGCTCTCCGCCGGAGTACCCGTGCACGTAAAAGTTGCCGCCGTCCTGAAAGGCCACGTCGTCGTTGTTGAGGCTGATCACCCGCACCGAGCCGGCCGTGAACGAGTACCACAGCCCGCGGGTCTCGGGGCTGGACCCCGAATCCGGCAGCGCGAAGTAGGTCTGGTACGCGCCGTAACCGATTGGCCCGTTACCTAATTCGTTCTCGTGGTTGCCCGCCGCCGGCATCCACGGCCGGTACCGCGCCGAACGGGTGTTGTTCTCAAACCAGTCCGACCAGGTGCGGATCCGGTCGTGTGCGAGGTTGGCATAGCACAGGTCGCCGTTCACCAGATTGAACAGCGGACCGAGAAGCTCGATCGCCAGGGTGGTGTCCCGGGCCGCGGGCGATCCGATGTGGTCGCTGGCGTACTTACCGTCGGGCAACTTGGCCAGTGCCGGAGTGGACTGGTCGCCGAAGCTGGTGAAGCGCAGCGGTTTTCGTCCCGACGGTGCCGTCCGTATCGTCCCGCTCTCCGGCTCCGCGCCGTCATGCACGGCGGCGTAGACGTAGTCGGTGTCCGGGGAGAGGCTGGTCAGGCGGGCGTGGTTGACGCGGACCTCGGTGTTGGACTTGGCGTCGCGGTAGGTGCGGGTCTCGGCCTCGACGGTGCGCCCGAACCCCGACGCCGGCGTGCCCAGCATGACGCGCGGATTGCGGACGGCGTCGGCGGTGTGCCACGACACCACCACCTCGGTGCCGGCATCCTTGCCGAATTGCAAATGCAGACCGCCCACCGGCGGTCCGCCGTTGCGATCCGGCTGATACCAGAAAGCCGGGCCCTTGGGGTGCGAGTGGTGCGACCACACCAGCACGGCCCCGCCCCCGACGCCCGCCCCGAGAGCAGCCGAGACCGCGCTCGTCGTCAACAACCTGCGGCGGCTGATGCCCGGGACGGGGTGGGCGGCGGCCTGTTCCGGATCGTCGCTCATGAATGCTTCATACCTGAGCCAGGTAACGAATCCGGTAGCGTTTTCGACATGAAGAGCGTGCGAAGAGTGATCGGCGCGGCCGCGGCGGCAACGTGCCTGGCTCTCGGGCCGGTGACGGCGCATGCGGATCCGGCCGGCCATCAGGTGACTTACACCATCACCACCACCGGTAATCTGACCGGCAACGTGCGCTACATGAACAGCGATCCGCCCAGCCAGGCGGCCTTTGACGCGAATTCGTCGCAGTTCATGAACACCGTCCAGACGGCGTTCACCGCCGGGCAGCCGCTTGTTTACACGACCACACTGGCAAACCCGAACCAGTGGGCCTTCGTCAACGCTAGTGGCGGATGTCACTGGCCGGATTGCGGTTCAGGGGCCACTCCCGAACTTCGCTGCGAGATCGCCGTGGACGGCCAGGTGGTGGTCACGCAGAACGCCGCCACCGGCGTCACGTGCTCGACGCGACCCTGGTAGCGCGCGCCTAGCCGAGGTTCGTCGAGGCGAAGGTGTCGCACTTGTTCGGGTCGCCGGTCTGGTACCCGATGGTGAACCACTTCTGCCGTTGTTCCGCAGAACCGTGCGTCCACGACTCGGGGTTGACGCGCCCGGTCATTTCCTTCTGGATGCGGTCATCGCCCACCGACGCAGCGGCCGAGAGCGCGTCTTGAATGTCCTTGTCGCTCAACGGGTTCAGGTATGGCACGCCCGTGCTCTCCTGCTTGACGGTCGACGCGTAGTGTGCCCAGATGCCCGCGTAGCAGTCCGCCTGCAGCTCGGTGCGCACGCCATTGCCGCCCGCGCCCTGTGCACCCTGCTGGGAGCGGCCAAGGATTCCCTGCAGTTGTTGCACGTGGTGGCCGTATTCGTGCGCGACCACGTACTCCTGTGCGAACGGTCCACCGCTGGCACCGAATTTTTCGACCAGCTCCTGGAAGAAGCCGGTGTCGAAGTACGCCGTCTGGTCGACCGGGCAGTAGAACGGCCCCACCGCGGTGGTGGCCGGTCCGCAGCCCGTGTCCACCGAACCGGTGAACAGCCGCACGTGCGGGCGGGTGTAATTCGGCATCAGCTGATGCCACACCGCGTCGACGGAATTGCCGGTGGCTATCACGCGGCACTGGACGTACTTGTTGGCGTCGGCGCCGGTCTGACACTGGCTCAGGTCGAACCCGGGTGCGGCGGCGCCGCCGGTGTCCATCGGCTGCTGGCTGGTGATGCCGCCGGGGTCGACGCCCAGGAACAGCGCCACGATGAGGATCAGCAGCCCGCCGAGGCCGCCCCCGATGGCGATCGGCATGCCGCCTAGCCCACCACCGGACGACGATGCGGTGCTGGTGTCGATCTGCATACCCTCGTTGAAGGTCATCGCACGCTCCGTTGATTGTCTGGTCGGGCCGGCTGCCCGGGCGGAACCAGCCTAACGCCGCGGGCCGGCACGGGCGTCGGCGTAGCCGCGCGGCCCCTCGCCGGACTCCACCCGGGCCGTACGTGATGGGGCCGTTTGCGCTGCAAACCGGTTGACGCAAACAGGCTTCCGCGACGATTGGGCTTGATCTAGGCTTTCTGGGGGTGCGGATGGCCACTCCAGATTTCACGAAATTCGTCTGATCAGGGGGCTTCGATGAGCACGGCAGCCGAGCGTGCGGCGCAGCTGGATTTGGTTGGCCGACTGAAGTCGGCATATCCCGAGCTTCCCGATGCACCGACTCCGGACCTTTTGGACGATGCGCGCATCACCGCCTACCTGAAACCCGTCCATGACGTGGGCGGTGAGCCGGACGCGCCGATGAAGTACGAGAACAAGCAGTACGAGTTGTGGGAACACATGACCTACGTGACCTGCGAGGTGCTCGCATGGCGCGGAATCTGGCTGTCCGAGGAGCGCCGCAGGATCGGCAACGTCGACGTGGGGCGGGCGCAGTATCAGGGCTTGCCCTACTACGGACGCTGGTTGCTTGCCGTCGCTCGCATTCTTCTCGACAAGCATCACATCGACCTCGGTGAATTGAGCGAACGGATGGCTGAGGTCAAGGCGCGTTACGACGGCGGACTCGAGGGAAAGACGTTGGAGGCCAAACCGAAGTTCGAGGGCGACGGGTCGCAAGTCAAACGCAACAGTCATCATAAGCACGCGGTCGGAAAAGGTGATCCGCAGGTATACGCCGGCCGGGCGGGCCAGCCGAAGTTCCGGGTCGGCGACGCTGTGGTGGTTCGAGAGCTTCCGGTGATCTTCTACACGCGCACCCCGGAGTACGTGCGCGGCGCGAGAGGGGAAATCGCATCGGTCGCTTACGAGAGTCCCGCCGCCGAGGACGAGACATGGGATCGACCCGACGCGCAGCCGGAGTGGTTTTACGTCGTGCGGTTCAACATGTCCGAGTTGTGGCACGGCTACACCGGAACCACGGCTGACATCATCCAAACCGAGATCCCCGAACGCTGGCTCGAAGCCGCGACATAAGCCGGCTGCCGGAGAGGAATTCGCATGACTGCGCACGGCCACGACCATGACCACGAACGCACGGTCGCCCCGATGGTCGACGAGATCACCGACTTCGAGGTCCTCGAGATCGCGCTCCGCGAATTATGCATAGAAAAGGGCATCTTCACCGCCGAGGAGCATCGCCGGTTCACCGAGTTCGCCGAGCAGATCGGCCCGACACCCGCGGCCCACCTGGTGGCCAAGGCGTGGCTGGATCCGGAGTTCAAAAAGCTTGCCCTTGCTGAACCGATGACGGCCAGCAAGGAGGTGGGTGTGGACTGGCTGGAGCCCACCGGCTTCGGTACACCGAGTGATTTCACCGCGTTTCAAATCCTCGCGGACACGCCCACGATTCACCATGTGATCGTTTGCGCGTTGTGCTCGTGCTACCCGCGACCCATCCTGGGCAACTCGCCCGAGTGGTACCGCACTCCCAACTATCGCCGGCGGATGGTCCGGTGGCCACGCCAGGTGCTCGCCGAGTTCGGCCTGTATCTGCCCGAGGAGGTCGACATCTCGGTGCAGGACTCGAACCAGAAGCACCGTTTCATGGTGATGGCGATGCGTCCCGACGGCACCGAAAGCTGGGACGAAGACCGGTTGGCCGAAATTGTCACCCGCGACTGCCTGATCGGCGTGGCGCTGCCCAAGCCCGGCGTGACCACCAACGTAATCACCGACACCCGCCCGGCGCTGCATCCGGCGACGGACTGACCGTGCCCCCGAACGAGCCGATCATCGCAACCTTGCAAGAGATCGTCGACCATAACCAGGTGTGGCCACGCATGGCCGCGAAGTATGGCGTGGAAAATCCGCTACCGCCATGGAAGACCAGCCTTGACGGGCTATGCGACGCGCTGGATCACGCCGCCTGCGACACGCCCATTCCCAACTTCAAGGAGCGCCGCGACGAAGAGGACGCGCTCGCCGCGACTCTGTACGCCGACCTTCCCTACCCCGAGAACCAACTGGTGGCGCTGGCCCACTCCCTGGTGGCCCGCGGCGTCATCGACGAGACCGAACTGCGGCACCGGCTCACCGCCATCCGGGCACGACTGGAAAGCTGACGGCCCGCGCGCTACCCGGGACCGTCGCTGGTCGCGGCCAGCAGCGGCACCAGGATGTCGCTGATCGGTGTCGGCAGTTCGTGGGCGCGGGCCTTGCGGATGATCACCCCGTTGCGGATGTCCCATTCCAGCCGCCGGTGGTTTTCCCGGTCGGCCAGCATCGAGGTGCTTATGTCCTCCGGCGCGCGGCGGAACATGCCGACCAACTCGTCGACCACCTCGTCGGTCATCCGGGCACCCTCGGCCCGCGCGACGGCCAGGCATTCGGCGACGTAACGGCGCGACAGCGCGGCGACGTCGTCGCGGCGGAACATGCCGGCCCGCCGCCCGGTCAGAACCATGAGTCCGGCCAGCGCATTGACGATCAATTTGCGCCACGCGGCGGTGATGAAGTCCGGGTCGCAGTCCACCCGGCAGCCGGCGCCGCGCAGCAGCTCGGCGATCGTCTCCGCGGACGGTCCAGTGGGCAGCACCAGTGCGGCTTCGGTGCGCAATCGCACCCATCCTTCTGGCTGGGTCTCGGCGCCGTACCAGACGATGCCCGGCACCACGGCCGACGACGGGCAGAGCGGCTGGACCTGGTCGACTTGCTCGACACCGTTTTGCAGCACCGCGACGATGGTGTGTTCGTCGCACAGGCGTTCCAGCCAGCCGGCCGCCTCCTCGTTCTGGGTGGCTTTGACCGCCAGCACCACCAGATCGACCGACCCGGTGATATCGCCGAGATCGGTGCGAACCGGCCCCGGCACGACGATCGGATCCGCGCCGTCGGGACGCAATTCGATGGCGTCACGCGGGGTGCGGCCGCACACCAGCACCGAATGGCCGGCCTTGTACAGCAGCGCGGCGACCGTCGTGCCGACGGCGCCGGGACCGACTAGCGCAATGTTGGTGGCGATAGCGCTGAAATTACCTGCTCTAGACTGGGCACTCGATTCAAACCCGGGCGAAAGGGAGTTTTGTGCTGCGCAGCCACGCCGCCGGTTCGCTGAGGAGTAGCGACGCCGGGCAGCAGGTGACGCTAGCGGGCTGGGTGGCTCGCCGCCGCGACCACGGCGGCGTCATCTTCATCGACCTGCGGGACGCCTCCGGCATCGCACAGGTCGTGTTCCGCGCTCCCGACGTGCTCGCGCAGGCGCACCGGCTGCGCGCCGAGTTCTGCGTCCTGGTCTCCGGCGTCGTCGAGATCCGCCCGGAAGGCAACGCCAACCCGGAGATCGCGACCGGCGACATCGAGGTCAACGCCACGTCGCTGACCGTGCTCGGCGAGAGCGCGCCGCTGCCGTTCCAACTGGACGAGCCCGCCGGCGAGGAGCTGCGGCTGAAATACCGCTACCTCGACCTGCGGCGCGAAGGTCCGGCCGCGGCAATTCGGTTGCGCTCCGTGGTGAATGCCGCCGCGCGTGCGGTCCTGGCCCGCCACGACTTCGTCGAGATCGAGACGCCGACGATCACCCGCTCGACCCCCGAGGGGGCGCGCGACTTCCTGGTGCCGGCCCGGCTGCATCCGGGTTCGTTCTACGCCCTGCCGCAGAGCCCCCAGCTGTTCAAGCAGTTGCTCATGGTGGCCGGGATGGAGCGTTACTACCAGATCGCCCGCTGCTATCGGGACGAGGACTTCCGCGCCGACCGGCAACCCGAATTCACCCAGCTCGACATAGAGATGAGCTTCATCGACGCCGAGGACATCATCGGCGTCTCTGAGGAGATCCTGACCGCGCTGTGGGAGTTGATCGGCTACCGGCTTCCAACACCGATCCCGCGGATCAGCTATGCCGACTCCATGCGGCGGTTCGGCTCCGACAAGCCCGACATGCGGTTCGGACTGGAGCTCGTCGAGTGCACGGAGTTCTTCTCCGACACCACATTTCGGGTCTTCCAGGCGCCGTACGTCGGTGCCGTGGTGATGCCCGGCGGCGCGTCACAGCCGCGGCGCACGCTGGACGGTTGGCAGGAGTGGGCCAAGCAGCGCGGGCACCGGGGGCTGGCCTATGTGCTCGTCGGTGACGAGTCATCCGGGGGCGAGCTGAGTGGTCCGGTGGCCAAGAACCTGACCGAGCGGGAACGAGACGGCCTGGCCGCGCACGTCGGTGCCAAACCGGGGGATTGCATCTTCTTCTCGGCGGGCCCGGCGAAGTCGTCGCGGGCGCTGCTGGGTGCGGCCCGCGGCGAGATCGCCAGGCGGCTCAACCTGATCGACCCCGACGCGTGGGCCTTCGTCTGGGTTGTCGACCCGCCGCTGTTCGAGCCCGCCGAGGAGGCGACCGCCGCCGGTGACGTGGCGGTCGGGTCGGGGGAGTGGACGGCGGTGCATCACGCGTTCACCTCGCCCAAGCCGGAGTACGAAGACGTCGTGGACACCGATCCCGGCGGCGTGCTGGCCGACGCCTACGACATCGTCTGCAATGGCCACGAGATCGGTGGCGGCTCAATCCGTATCCACCGCCGCGACATCCAGGAGCGGGTGTTCGCCGTGATGGGCCTGAACAAGGCCGAGGCAGAAGAAAAGTTCGGATTCCTGTTGGAGGCGTTCATGTTTGGCGCACCTCCGCACGGCGGGATTGCGTTCGGCTGGGACCGGATCACCGCGCTGCTGGCCGGGATGGACTCGATCCGCGAGGTGATCGCGTTCCCGAAGACCGGTGGCGGCGTCGACCCGCTCACCGATGCGCCGGCGCCGATCACCGCCCAGCAGCGCAAGGAGTCCGGAATAGACGCCAAACCGCCACTCGGCTAACGCGCTGACCTGCGCAAGGCCGCAACCGGTCATCGCACTGGCCATTCGTGGACGGGGGCACCGGCTCGCGCGTGCTCCGCGTACCGTCGGGTCATCTCACGCAGCGCCGGGATGCGTTGCAGCCCGTGCTCCTCGAGGTAGCGCAACGTCTCGGTCTGCCAGACAGTGCCGGTGCGGCCGCATCGAACCCGCGCTTCGATGACACCGAGGTACCGGTCGCGGTCGTCGGCGGCCACCCCCCAGGCGTTGAGGCCGGCCGCGGCGGCCGGCAGCAGGACCTCACGGGTGAGCCGGTCGATCGGGTGGTCGCCGCCGAGCCAGCACAGCTGCGCGGCCAGCCCGGCGCGTGCCGCGCGGTGCAGGTCCCGCTCGGCGACCGCGAAGGGAATCCGCCTCCACGGGGCGGGGTCGCTGTCGGCGATCGCGCGGACCAGCCCGTAGTAGAACGCGGCGTTGGCGACCATGTCGACAGCGGTCGGTCCGCTAGGCAGCACCCGGTTCTCGATGCGCAGCTGCGGGCACCCATGCTGCACGTCGTAGACCGGACGGTTCCAGCGCCACACCGTGCCGTTATGCAACCGAAGCTCACCCAGGCCCGGGGCGCACCCGGCCTGCAGGGCGGCATCGGGATCCTCGGCGTCCAGCGTCGGAAACAGCGGCGGAAAGAGCCGAACCAGGTCGTCAAAGAGCTCCACCGGGCCATCGACCCAGCGGTCGCCGAGCCGGACGCGCGCCGGTGCGCCTGCCCGGGCCTCCCTGCGGCGGCGGGTGTCGAGCAGTTGCTCTAGCAGCGTGATCCGGGTTTCCTGCCATACCTGGCGAGCGAGCAGGTATGGCGAGTTCGCGGCCACCGCCACCTGTGCCCCGGCGATCATTTGGGCCGCGTTGTAATAGGCGGCGAACCGCTCCGGTGGCACCCGCAGGTGCAGCTGCAGGCTGGTCGCGGCGGCCTCGGGAGCGACCGAGTCGGTGGTGAATTCCACCGGTTCACACCCGTCGAGGATGCGCACCCGGAAGGGCCTGTGGCGAGCGGCGCGCATGCGGCGGCACAGCAGCGCGTAGCGCGGGTTGTCCGAAATCCGTTCGACGGTCAACTGTTCGGCGCTGAGGGTGGGCAGCATGCCGACGGCAACCAGCCGAGCGCCCAGCCGCTCGATGCCCGCCCTGGACGTGTCGAATACGTCGGCGAGATCGCGTTCCAGCTCATGCAGCACGCGCCCCTGCAGTCGGCGGGGATCCATGTTCAGCTCGATGTTGAACTGGCCCAGCTCGTGCTGCATGTCCGCTCGGCCCAGGCGTGCGAGGACTGCATCGTTGATCAGCCGCGGCCGGCCCAACGGGTCGACGAGATCGAATTCCACCTCCATACCGACCGTGTCCTCATGGCCGGCGAACCAGCCCCCATCGACCATGCGCTGCAACGCCGCTACGCACCGCTGGAGCCTGGCCCTCACCTCATCGCCGTGCCCTGCAACGAGGGCGGACGCTTCGAGGCGGTCACCCACGGCGCACCTCCTCGCGGCTCTACTCGACGTCGACTCCCACTACAGGCTCAACTTCGCAAAGTAGGTGCCATCGTGCGGGTTGAGCGACACTTCAGCGTTCGATTCCTTTCGGCCCTCGGCGCCGGCTACCGATTCTCGGCTGACGCTGCGCCACGCCGTGGTGCCAGGGGCAGCGTCCGCCTCAGGATTTCGAGCAGGCGTGGGATCGAATCGGGATCGAGCAGATTCAAGGCCTCCAGCCCGGTGAGCTTGCGAACGAGATCGATGCCGGCCTGCGTATTCGCGGTAGGCCCGGTGATGATATCGGGCTCGATGTTGAAAGCGTCCCGAACTCCGACGACGGCGTAGGGGTCTGAGGCGCACAGCACGGTGCAGCACAGGTTGGAGCCAAGCATCCGCACAGCGGTGTCTCCGTTATACGGCTCGAGCGGGGACGCCCCGGCCTCCGCCACGAGGATGTCGGCCCCCCGCGCGGCAATCGTTGCGAGCATGTGCTCCATCGCGCGCGCGAACCGTGTCTGGGGCACGACAGTCGACGGCAAGCCCGCGTCGACGAAATCGATCAGCGTGTCAGCGCCGGCATCGCCGAATGCGAGCACGTCTCGGTAGCGTCCGGCGCCGGTGAGCTTGGCGCCCGCGACGCGCAATCCCGCGCGTTTGAGTTCGTGGACGATGATGCGTCCGGTGGTCGTCTTGCCGGCCGACATCGACGTCCCGATGAGCAGCACGACGGGCATTGAGAAATGAGTCGGCGGCGTCGGTGAGACGAAGTCGTCCATCGTGAGCTTGCGGCCGTCGCGCACCACGTGCCCCGAGTAGCTCAAGCTCATCAGTCGGGCCAGCGTGGGTGCGACCGATAGGGCCTTGCCGAACAGCCCGGCGCTGGTCAGCGCCTCCATCGAGCCGTCGGGGCCGATGGCCGCCCAGTCCCCGGTCGCCTCGAGTGTGGCGGCGCGCTTGCCGAACGCACCGACTGCGGGCGTGCCTTCCATGGCCTCGACGATCCGGCCGTTCGTGAGCTCGAACCTGTAAAGCGATGAGAGCGTGCCCGTCACAGTCGCGACGACGTAGTCGCCGTCCGCCCATTGATCGCGCGGCAGCTCCGCGACGTCAAATCCGGTGCTGTCCAGATCAGCGATGCGCGTCAGAGATGTGAAGACATACGGTGTGAGCATGTCAATCCTCCCCGAGTGGGGGGGCCAGCAGCAGCAACGTGAGCAGCGCCGTGCGCTCGATCGTCAGATCGATGTCGAGATGCTCGTGATGGGCGTGAGCGCCGTCGCCGACGGGACCCAACCCGTCAAGCGTCGCGGTGTACAGACTGGTCGTGTTGCCGTCGGACGCTCCGCCCGCGGCAGCCTCGGTCAGCTCGAGGCCGATCTCGACGCCGAGGCGCTGCGCGAGCCGCCACAGAGCACGATTGCGCGGGGTCGGCTCGAGCGCGGGCCGACCGATCGCGCCTTCAACGATGAGCGCGCTGCCGGGTGAGGTCGGCTCGAGTCCCCGTATCGCGGCATCGACGCGCTCGGCGTCGGCCTGGCGGGCGATCCGGACATCCACCACCGCGCGGCTCTCCGGTGCAATGACGTTGGGGCGCAGCCCGCCGTCGACCGTGCCGACGTTGACGGTGACGCCGCGGGCTGGATCGTTGAGCGCGAAGAGCTTCTGGATGACATGGGAGAGCTCCAGAATCGCGCTGACGCCCCGCTCCGGGTCTAGACCCGCATGTGCTGCCCGGCCTTTGATGGTGACCGTGTACCTTCCCACACCCTTACGCGCTGTCTTCAGCGCCCCCGCAGGCCCCAGCGACGGCTCGAGGATCAGCGCCCGGTCCGCTGCCCGCGCGAGCCGCGCGATGTGCGGCGCCGATTCCCGGCTGCCGATCTCCTCATCGGAATTGAGGAACACCACCGGTACCACCGATACAGACAAGCCCAGGGCTTCAATCGCGCGCAGTGCGAACACCAGCTCGGCAAGGCCGCCCTTCATGTCGAACACGCCCGGGCCGCTCACGCGCCCGCCGTCGTACTCGAAGGGCATCGTGCGCAAGGTACCGACCGGCCACACGGTGTCGTAGTGTCCGATCACCAGCTGCTGGGGCGCCTGCCGTCTTCGGCGGCGCGGGCGCGCAATCAGATGGCCGCCGGTCCGCTGCCCGGCGACGAACCGGGTCGAAAAACCCCGCGCCTCGAGCTCGGCCGCAAGCAACGATCGCACGCCGGAGTGGCTGGCAGGGTCCGACGACGGTGATTCGGCACGCACCAGCTCGCCGAGGAAGGCGACCAGCGGCTCGCGCTGCGCGTGTAGGTAGTCGAGTACCGCGGCGCTATATGCCGGCATCGGGACTCTCAGTAGCTCATGCCGGTCGGGAACGGAAACGCCTGCGTCGCGTCGATGACCGCGAACCGGCCGGGGTACAGGTACGCGAGCTGCGGTACCTCGAGCAGAATGTCGGCGTCGTCACGATCGCTGGACCGCAGCGCGGCGGGATCGACGTGCGCGGCCACGATGCGACCGGCGATCAGCGCGTTGCTGCCGAACCCCTCGACGATTCGCTCGAGCGCGCATTCGAGAAACAGATAGCCGCTGCGCACGAACACGCCGTCCACTTCGGTGGCGGGGAACGTCTCGAGCACGCCGACAATGGGCTTGGTGTCCTCGCAGCGCGGCGCCGCCGTAAGGCTCGTCGCGACGACGTCGGTGTGGCGCGGATAGGTCACGGTGAAGCTTCGCGTGCGCTCGACATTGCGGAACGTCGCATGGCTCGGTGTGCACACAAAACCGAAGTAGTTGTCCCAACCGAGTGGAAGCGCCATGTGCTTGGGCGCAAGGTCGGGCATGCCCGCGGGGTCGATCGTTCCGACGAGTACCAACGGGGCGACGGTGAAGCAGCGGTCCCAGACGGGGTACTCGAGATCGAGGGTCTCGAGGTCGCCGTAGCGATCGTCAGACATTGCGGAACTCCTCGCGGCCCGCTGGCCGCCGGGCTAGCGCCGTCCATCGTAGTCCTCCCGATCTCGCTGAATCACGCGTTCTAACCGTCTCGGTCAGCCGCGACGCCCCAGCGTGCGCTAGACGGACACTGGAACGGGCCGCCATCCGGCAGCGCCCGCTGGATGCGCCGAAGCTGCGCATACTCTCCATGAGCTCCGTCATCACCTACTCGATGTCCGCCGACAGCTCGACCAACCGACGCAGCGGACAGCAAGCCAACAACTTTTCGTTTGACCCGCAGACCCGCACAGCCGCGAGTGAGCCCGCGTAGAGGGTTCTGAGTAGCCCACAGCCAGCCTCGGCTTGGTTGCCTCAGCGTTTGCGTTGCACAGGAACTCATTCTGCGGTCGCGTGGAGGCGATTGCAGGCTTAGCCGGCCACCTGTGTCACCGTGACCATTTGGTATTTCATCTGCTCAATTTTCGTCATCAGCTCATCCAGCGTGGCCGACTCCACCTGGCTGCCCGCATGCATCAGAATGATGGCACCGTTACCGATGTGCGCCATCACGGTCTTCGTGATCGAATCTGGCGTGGCCGTGGTTTGCCAGTCAAGCGTATCGATGGTCCAATACACGGTTCGATAGCCGATCTGGGCAGCCAACGCGCGGATCCGGTTATCTCTCCCTCCGTAGGGCGGACGAAAATAGGGTCGCGTTGTCGCCCCGGTGAGGGAAGAGATCACATCTTCCGCCTGGCTGAGTTCGGTGCACACTCCTTGATCGGATAACGTCTGCAAGTCTGGATGGCGCATGGTGTGGTTGCCAATCTCATGCCCATCGCTGTGAATGCGGCGCACCAGATCAGGGTTCTGATTGGCCCATTCACCTGTGATAAAGAAGGTTGAGTGGGCCTGGTGCTTTGCCAGAATATCCAGGATTCGAGCAGTGGGTGCCGACGGCCCACCTGCGTCGAAGGTCAAGGCAATAAGCGCTCTGCTGGTATCCCCGATATCAATTTCTGCAGCTGATACGGGCTGCGCATCTGGAGGCGTATCGCAGGACGATGAGGTTAGGACTGGACGAAGCGGGGCAGTGCTGTTGCTCGGTGTTCCACTACAGCCCACCAAAGTCAAGGAAACCAGTAGAAACACGGCCCCACGAATCAGGAACTGTGCGTTATGCCGCAGTTTGTGTTGGTGCCGTAGCTGCATTTCTTATGCCTCGCTTGCTGATGTGAAACAAGTGATCAAAATCAGCACCGCCAGTCTCATGGGCTTATGTATACGCGCACAGGGGGTGTGACTAAAACGGCCAGCCACGATTACAAGAGCCGCGGTTTGCCGTTTGGTCAGCATACGGTGCAGCGCCGGAAGAAGGGCGAATGCCCACTCCGGTTGAACGAAAGCTGGCGGACGGCAAGAGGTGTCAGCAGCCGACTGCGGTACGACCCAGCGCCGGTCGCTGACTCAGCCGCTGAAAAGGCCAAGCGTGCTGGCCGTGGCGAGGGCAGCACCGGCGATCGTCTGGGTGGCTTGTCCCGCCGGTGTTGTCGGCGCCAACCACCACGTAACCAAGGCGGGAACCCGCGACGGGTTCGCGATGTGTCTCCAGCATTCACTGCCGCGGACGTTGCCCGTCGCCAGTCATAGCTGGACAGCCCTCCACCGCGGGCTGCGACGGCTACAGCCGGTCATACGCCGATACGTCGAGCAACTCGACGACCTCGCCAAGTGGGAGGCGAGGAGTCGCAGGCAGCGGGTCGGCATTAGCCGGTGCCCACCCGATGCGCAGCAGCATCTGCGGGAACCCGCTGACGCCGAACACAGCGGTCCGCACGGCATCTCGTGTTTCGGCGATCTCCAATGGCTCGGTCACCGGGCAGCTCGCCAACCCCTGTGCGGTGGCGGTCAGCAGCACCAGGCTGGTGGCCTCGCCGGCGCGCAGTCTGGCTAGCGGAGTGTCGTCTTTGGTGCCCAGTGCCAGCACGACCGCGTTGTCGTCTGCCGGTTCGGTATCGGGCGGCTGGGGCAGTGCAGGACCGGCGAACAGTCGGCCCGGCAGCGGCGCCGCTGGATCGGAGGGTGGTGTGTTGCGGGCCGGCACACCGGCCACCGATGCGTTCTGTCCACTCCACGTGGTCAGCTCGGCGAGATAGTCGTCATCCGTGGCGTGTTGCCAGACCGCTTGCGCGACAATGTGCCGCAGCTTCGGAAGTGAATTAACTTCGCGCAGCATCACCCCGGTGCTTGCCACGCGCGTACCCATCACGGTGATGTCGCCGGCCGGCACATACCACGAGCTGTAGTGCCGCCGGTCGGTGCGCCGCCGCGGAATCGCCGCGGCCAGCGTCACATCGAGCTCCGTGGCGGGGTGGCGGTGAACCTTCACGGCGGCAAGATGTTCGGGTTCGGCCGGATTGGGGAACCGGTGGACCTTGGCTTGCCAACCCATAGCAGCCAATGCCACCACGCAGTGATGAAGCGCCGCGCCGCAGCTGAGCATCAGGTCCCGGCGGTCGGGGTCGGTGCTGGGCAGCTGCCGGTCGAGATCGGCGTACAGATGCAAGCTGTTCGTGCCGATCCGCCACCGCCATGGCTGAGAGTTGTGCACCGACGGCGCCCGGGTGGCCATCGACAAGACTGTGCGGAGCGTCTCGAGCTCCGGAAAATGAGCGCTCATCAGAATACTGCTTTCTGTTGACACTTCTGGTGTTCCCACACTCGCGCCGCGCCGCGGTCACACGTAGAGGCGAAAGTCCCCGCTTCCCGGGACTTCTGCCGCCGTCACGAAAGCGGCGCCGACCACCGAACCAGAGTCCCTCCCCCGGGAGGGGTTTCGATGCTCAACGCACCGTTCACTTGCTCGGCGCACTGTGGCTAGGCCACTGCCGTTGACGCCGGCCGAGGGCCCCTCGACCCGTATCAGCGGTGGCCCACCGCCCTTCCGGCAGAATGGCTAGTCCGCGCGCGATGGAAACTGGGTACAGACACGAAGGGCGAAGCGATGAGGGCTGACGTCGGAGACTCGTTGGTAGTCAAGGGCGCGACGAGCGGGGATCCCGATCAGCGCGGCATCATCACCGAGTGTGCACACGGCCGGCGGCACGCCGCCGCTATGAGCAAGCCTGACGCAGTAGCCGGGAAGGAAATTGGGATAGCACTTGATGGACCGTCAGATTCTCCAGTGACTCTCGCGGCGATTAAGGATTGTCAGGACCGCGCCGGAATACCCGCGAAAGCCGAAGTGTCCGTTGAGCTTAAGCCGTGGGAGCGGCTCTTGGGTGACATCGTCGGCATCGCCACGATCTCGCGCGCCGAGCACCGCGCTCGCCAAGGTCTAGCCGCAGACGGCCCACCGTACGTGATTGACGCCGAAGTTTTCGACTCGCCGAGCCCGCGCGTCACACCTATGTGCAGAAAAGTGCCCGGGGGCCGTCTGCACATCCCGGTCCCGCCCCATGCGTTCGACACCATCGCCGTGGGCTATCCCGTCTTCCGGGTCGACACCGCGAAGAACTGATCAAACGGTCAAGCGACCTTTTCACCGCGATCCTCCTCGGCCGCGACTCCTCGGCCGTGAAATCTGGGCACTCATGCGCCCACGCGCAAGCCGAGAAATCAGCCGCGACAACACTTCGCGTCCATGGACTGAGCGTTGCCGGTTCGTCGGGCTGAGCGCTATGCGCGCCGGTCCGTGACCGCAAAATGGGGTTCGGGCTGCACGCCGGCGGTGTTGATGATCATGGCGATCATGACGTAGTGACCTACGAACATGCACAGTTCGAGGCCTTCATCGTCGCTGCAGTGCCGCCGTAGGATGTGCCACACGTTGTCGGAGAGCTTGTGAGCGCGCACGAGTTCATCGGCAGCGGTGAGCATTGCCGCCAGCCTTGGTGAGAGGGCATCGAGGTTATCGCCTGTGGCGGCGGCGATTTCATCGGGGTTGACGCCTAGTTCGCCGGCCATCTGGTGGTGGTGGCTGTATTCGTAGGCACAACCTAGTCGCCATGCCACCCGCAGCACGACGATCTCCTTTTCGACCGCCGACAGCCGGGTTTTCCCAAGAAGTTGCGACAGGAAGATCGTGTGGGCAGGAAACAGCCTGCCCAGACGGGCCAGTGTCAGCAACACCGTGAAGTCGCTTTTCTGGCCCATGCGTCGGCGGGTCAGCCACAGTAGCGCGCGGGCCACCCGGCCTAACGATGCCGGTGGCGCCGGCGGCACTCGCGGCGTGGGCATCAGGGTCCACTCACCCGCCGGGAGCACCAATGCTTCGTCGCTCATCTGGATGTCCTTTTGTGGGTCGAAAGGCCCTTGCACTCCGGAGACTTACAGTATAAGTTAACCAAAACTTACGGCATAAGTCTAGGGTGGCCAGGCGGCGACACTGGCGACCAAGGAGGCGCGATGGCGGTCAGGACCACCAGGCGCGGGCCGTTGAGCAGGTCGGAGATCGTGCGCTGCGCATTGGATCTGGCCGAGCGCGATGGCCTGGATTACCTGTCGCTGCACAAGATCGCCGCCGGCGTGGGGGTCAAGACGATGTCGCTGTATAACCATGTCGCCGACAAGTCCGATGTGCTGGACGCGATGTCCGACCAGATCCTCGCCGAGGTGGAAATCCCCGAGGTCGACGAGATGAGCTGGGAGGACGGCATAGTCGAGCTGTCGTCGGCGTTTCGCGCCACGGCGATGCGCTATCCGCATTCGGCGCCGCTGGTGTTGGTGCGCCGGCTCAACGCCCCCTCGGTGCTGCCGGTGGTGGACGCCGCCCTGCGCACCTTGCACCGCGCCGGGCTCGACCCTGCTGCAGCTGTGCACGCGCTGCGGACCCTCATCGCGTTTCTGGTGGGATCGCTGCTGCGTGAGGCCGCAACGAGGTCAACGGGAAGCGTGACGGCCGCAACGGTCATCGCCTCCCCGGAAGCCCAGCTGCTGGCGGCCGGGTTGCCGTCGGTGGCCGAGTCGGCGGCCGAGCTGGCGGTCTGCGATCACGATGCCGAGTTCCGGTTCGGGCTGGGCCTGCTCGTGGAGTCGCTGCGCGCCCAGATCCTCACCAACCACGACACGCAACGGAGGCAATCATGAGCATCACCGTCAGCATCCTTCAAACCGGCACCATCAGAATCCGGCCCAGCCACCGCACCCAAACCGCCGACCGGCCCGTCCTGCTGCGTCGGCTGCGGGTGCTCACCGAGCGGCGCTGGACCCCACCGCTGCCGATCAACACCTACCTGATCGAGCACCCTGAGGGCTTGATCCTGGTCGACTCCGGCGAGTCCCCACGAGCCTCGCACCCCGGCTACTTCCCGAAGTGGCAGCCGTTCTTCCTTCTCGCCGTCGACATCCACGTCCGACCCGACCAGGGCATCGGTGCCCGGCTGGCCCAGCGCGGGCTGACCCCGGAGGATCTGAAAGCCGTGGTGCTGACACATCTTCACCACGACCACGGCGACGGGGTGTCCGACCTTGACGGGGCCCCCGTCTACGTCAGCCGCGAACACTGGGATGCGTTTGGCCGCTACCTCCCGGCCGCCGCCGAGGGGGCCGTGCCCAAACAATGGCCCAGCCACTTCATGCCCCGCATCCTCGAGCCCACCGGTGCGGCCATTGGCCCGTTCCCGCGCACCTACCCGCTGACCTCCGATGGCAAAGTCGTCGCCGTCGACACCCCTGGGCACGTCCCCGGGCACCTGTCGGTCATCGTTTTCGGCGACGACGTGGCCTACTTTCTGGCGGGCGATGCCACCTATGATTCGGGGCTCACTGACGCCGAACTGACCGATGGCGTCAACAACAACCCCCGACAAGCCATCGAATCGGTGCGCCGCATCAAGGAATTCGCACGCCAGTACCCGACCGTCCTCCTGCCTGCCCACGACCCGGGTGCGGCGCAACGCCTCACTGCGAACGAGACGTTCAAACCATCACCATCCACGAGCGGCGCAACAGAGACCCGGCGTGATCATCACCAGCGCGTGTAGGGCCCCCGGCGTGGGCGCAGGCGATTCCCACCGGAACCATTCGACGAGCAGAGGCCCCAGGCCCTCGCCGGCGGTGGGCGACCCTGCGGAAGTGAGTCAGACTGCGCCGGGCACGGCCGAGGCCGGCTACGACACGATCACGCGGATGCGACGCGTTAAGGAGGCCCTCTTGTATGGGCGATGACGCTGCATTTCCGGTCGGGTATTACCACCTTCATCCGGATCTGACGCTGAATTTTCAGCTCAACCGCTTCTGGAACTGGGTCGGCGAACCACAGATGCTCGACGAGCTGCGGCGGGTCGCGCCGGGCCTGACCACCTACGACGAGTGGATTCGGCAGCTACTCGCTCTCGGTGGGCGTGCGCTCGAGGAGGGCCGCATGCTGGCCGGCGCCTACCTGATCCGCGCCGCCGAGTTCTTCATGCCGGCCGATGACCCGCGCCGCCGTGGCGCGCGCCAAACCTTCCTGGACACCGTGCTAACCCAATGCGGTGTGGGCGCCGACCAGCATCACGACGTGGTCTACGGCGGGACGTCCCTGTCGGCTTACCGGTTGACCCCGGCTTCGCCGCGCGGGGGCATCGTGATCTTCGGCGGCTTCGATAGCTACATCGAGGAATGGCTGCCGATGCTGTTGGCGTTGCGCGACGCGGGACTAGACGTCGTGGCATTCGACGGGCCCGGCCAAGGGGCGGCGTTGGAAGCAGGATTGCCGATGACGCCCGAGTGGCACAAGCCGGTCGGCGCTGTGCTTGACCATTTCGGTGTCGACGATGTGACTCTGATGGGGTTTTCGCTGGGCGGGTGCCTGGTGATGCGTGCCGCAGCGTACGAGCCGCGGGTGAGCCGAGTCATCGCCGACGACATTCTGACCGACTTCACCGCCTGCTTCGCCTACCGGTTGGCCGCGCCGCAAAAAACACTGGTGGTTAACGCCGGCCGAGTGCCGGCGGCCGTGGTGGACAGGTTGATAAACCGGGCCCGCAGCCGGAACTTGTTGGCCGACTGGGGCATCGGGAACGCCGAAAGGGTGTTTGGCGTCAACACCCCGGCTCAGGCGCTGGCCGCGGTGCGCGCCTTGCGCACCGATGACGTCTCTTCCCGGATCACCCAAGACGTGTTGCTGATGGCCGGAGCCGAAGATCACTACGTGCCGCTGGCCCAGCTTGGTGCACAAATCCAGACCCTGACGAATGCTCGATCGGTGACTGCACGCGTGTTCACCCGTGCCGAGAGCGCTCAAAATCACTGCCAGATAGGGAACTTGGGGCTGTCTTTGCGGGTCATTCTTGGCTGGCTCGACGAGCATGCTGGCGCTATGGGCGATCCGGGCCTGTGATGAGGCTTACGAACATGTCTCCCCTGTACGATCCGACAACCAACCACCGGAGAAACCCTCTCGGTATTGACACACCGCAGCCCGAGTTCGCTTGGAAGAATGCCGGTGCGTCCGGGCAAACCATGTACGAACTGGAAGTCGCGACTGATGTCGCCTTCGTGGATGAAGCCGTCATGTGGCGCAGCGGCTTGGTGTCGCAATCCGATCCGTTCGGCGTCTGGTATGCCGGCAAAGCGCTGGAGTCACGGACGAGCTACTACTGGAGAGTCCGCTGTCGACTTACCGACGAAACCACGACCTCTTGGTTAGTGGCGTCATTCGAAACCGGGACGCTATACGGCTCTGAATGGCGCGCCCACTGGATCAGCCATCCCTTTCTCGACAAGCGGGACCCCCGAACTCTGTACTTTCATAAGACGATCGAGCTTGCTGCGCCAATTGTGCGCGGGCGTGCCTACGCGAGCGCATTGGGCTGGTATCGGCTGTTCGTCAACGACACGGACGTCAGCGGACCAGCGTTGGTGCCTCGATGGACACCATTTCATAATTACACGGAATATCAGATCTACGACGTTGCGCAGGCATTTCGTCAGGGACGCAACACTATCGGTCTCGTCGTGGCGGAAGGACGCTACCGGGGTCGCCTTGGCCTCTTTTCCAACA
>Ga0318509_10000081_pt1 | contig 21642 bp, 18 predicted proteins | sample GRESIP084b2f22_FD_203477 | JGI IMG/M metagenome (GOLD analysis project Ga0318509, IMG submission 203477) | Tropical soil microbial communities from Luquillo Experimental Forest, Puerto Rico - GRE.SIPMG.084b2f22 | ecosystem: Environmental > Terrestrial > Soil > Tropical forest > Bulk soil...
AGCACGCGCTAGAGCGAGTGCGTCGCCGCGCCGAGTTGGTGGTCTGGCTGAATCCCCGCGCTGCGCGCACCGATTTCGAACCGCTGGCGGGTTCCATGGCGGCGGCCCTGCCATATTGCGATTTGTTTTTGCCGGCGCACTCGCTCACCGGGCTGCATCGGTTACTGCTGGCGCTGGCCTCCAATCACCCAGGAGCTCAACAAGTCTCGTGACGCCCGGCGCAGCGGGAACGGCGACAAGGGCTGGGTGAGCGACGACGATGCAAACACTATCGAAGTTCGATCACCCACACCGAGCTGTCACCGCGGTTGGTGACGTAGACGGCGTGGCTGCCGGGATCTACTGCCACCCCCCATGGAGCCATGCCGCCGAACTCGACCCGGCGAATATCTCGCGCTTTCTCGGCCATGGTGGCGGTGACGGTGTGCTTCGGGCCGTCGATCACCGACACCGTCCAGCCGTGGCTGTCGGTCACGTAGATGGTGTGGGTTTTCTGGTCCACCGCCACCCCCATCGGCGACCCCCCGACGCGCACCGTGGCGGTGATTGTGCGGGTCGAGCCGTCGATCACCGACACCGTGGCGTCGTCTTTGTTGGCGACGTAGACGGTGTGGGTGCCCGGGTCCACCGCGACCCCGTCCGGATAGGCGCCAGCCCACGCGGTGGCGGTGAGGGTGCGTGTCGGGCCGTCGATCACCGACACGGTGTTGTCGTCGCTGTTGGCGACGTAGACGGTGTGGGTGCCCGGGTCTATCGCCACCGCGTCCGGCTTCTTGCCGACGGGCACGGTGGCGGTGACGGTGCGCGTCGAGCCGTCGATCACCGACACGGTGTTGTCGTCGCTGTTGGCGACATAGACGGCGTGGGTGCCCGGGTCCACAGTCACGGCCTGCGGCTTCCTGCCGACGGGCAGGGTGGCGGTGACGGTGCGCGTCGAGCTGTCGATCACCGAGACCGTGTTGTCGTCGCTGTTGGCGACGTAGACGGTGTGGGTGCCCGGGTCCGTCGCCACCCCCTCTGGCTTCTTGCCGACGGGCACGGTGGCGGTGACGGTGTGCGTCGAGCCGTCGATCACCGACACCGTGTTGTCGCCGCTGTTGGTGACGTAGGCCGCGCGGGTTCCCGCGTCCAGCGCCACCCCGAACGGGTTCTTGCTGACGGGCACGGTGACGGAAGCAGTGTGAGTCGCACTCCCACACCCAGCTAGGAATACAACCGATGCGGCGGCACCGATGATCGCGAGCACGCCGGGGACCACGGGTATCGGCACGAGCCGCCGGCGCTTTCGGGTTGGGCTCAGCTGGCGCTCATTCTCTGTTACGTGAGCCGCGCCGCGGTCCATACCGGGGCGGGCGCCCTCACGCTTGAAGACCATGTTCAGCACAGGCCGCAGTTCGGTGAGGGGTGGTGCCGGAGGCACGGTACCCACGGCGAACCCAGCCTGTTTCCCGGCTTCGAATAGTCGACAATCTGGCGCATCGACAGGGACCTCCATGAACGATTCTGCCCGAGCACCAGGATGGCATCCACCCGGCACGCCGGGCCTATTTCCCGCGCAGGACGCACCGTGTGCATTCCTTGCTTTGACTATGCGCTGAGGGCGGGATTTCGGCGGATTTCCCGCGCAGGACGCACAGGCGAGGCCGCGACTAGGCCAACCGCTCGGTCTCGTCGGCGATGGCCTGCAGCGCCGCCGCCAGCTCGCGGGCTGCGCCGTCTGAAACTCTTCGTCGTAGGTGGCCGACAGGCTGATCCATCTCTCGCAGGTGCCATCGCCGAACTGGCGGCCGACGACGCGGATCGTAGCTTCCCCGACACACCTTGTGCTGCCGTCGAATTCGCGCCACGTTCGCCGCCGTAGGTCTGCCAGCCGTAGGTCCGCACCGCGTCGGGCGGGACGGCGATCCCGCCGGACAACACGACGACGCCGGCGGTCACGTTGTCGGCCGCGATTTCCCGGGCCGTCGCCAGCAGGGTCGCCGGGTCGTCGCCGGATCGCTCCGAGAGTTCGAACCGCGCGGCCTGCTCGGGGGTGAGCTGGTCGACAACGTCCCGCCAGGTGCCCTCTCCCATGGACTCCAGCATCCTCCGGCGACGCGCTAAGGCAGGATCGACAGGTATGGATGAGCTCTGGGCCAACCGGGCAACCAGCTCCGAAGCCGCCGTCGCGCAACGACACCTGAAACGGCTGTGGGCGCTGCCGGGCACGCAGCTCGGAGTGGTCGCCTGGCCGGCGCAGCGGCGGGATCGGTTGTTCGGCACATGGCACTACTGGTGGCAGGCGCACCTGCTGGACTGCCTGGTCGACGCGCAATTGCGCGATCCGCAGCCTAGTAGGCACACCGAGATCAACCGGCAGGTGCGCGCGCACCGGGTGCGCAACAACTTCTCGTGGACCAACAGCTATTACGACGACATGGCGTGGCTGGCGCTGGCACTGGAACGCGCCGAGCGGATAGCCGGCGTCAAGCGCCGGCGCGCACTGCCGAAGCTTTGCGACCAACTCGTCAAGGCCTGGGTGCCCGAGGACGGCGGCGGCATCCCGTGGCGCAAGCAGGACCAGTTCTTCAACGCTCCGGCCAACGGCCCGGCGGGGATCTTCCTCGCCCGCTACGGGGACCGGCTGAAGCGGGCCGAGCAGATGGGCGATTGGATCGACCGCACGTTGATCGACCCGGAGACGCACCTCGTGTTCGACGGGATCAAGGGCGGCTCGCTGATCCGCGCGCAGTACACCTACTGCCAGGGTGTGGTGCTGGGCCTGGAAACGGAGCTGGCCGCGCGCACCGATGCGGAAGTCAGGGCTAAGCACGCGGCGCGGGTGCATCGCCTGGTCGCGGCGGTCGGCGAGCAAATGGCGCCGTCGGGAGTGCTGAAGGGTGGAGGCGGCGGGGACGGCGGCCTGTTCGCCGGCATCACCGCCCGCTACCTCGCGCTGGTCGCCACCACGCTGCCGGGCGACTCGGCCGACGACGCTGCGGCGCGCGACACCGCCCGCAGCATCGTGCTGACTAGCGCGAAATCGGCGTGGGACTACCGGCAGACGGTGAACGGGCTGCCGCTGTTCGGGGCGTTTTGGGACCGCGACGCGGAGCTGCCGACCGCGGGTGGCAAGGAGGCGCAGTTGGTTGAGGGCGCTGTCGATGCCTCGGAGATTGCCGAACGCGACCTGTCGGTACAGCTTTCGGGCTGGATGCTGATGGAGGCCGCCTGTAACGTCACCGCCGTGGGCCACTCATGAGCGAACCCGGCGGCTGGATCCCCGACGAGGCAACGCTTGACGATGCCAACCTGACCCGCTTCATGGCCTGGCTGGCCGAGACCGACCGCGGCGAGTACGACGACTACCACGAGCTGTGGGCGAAGTCGGTGGACGACATCGAATGGTTTTGGGACGCGGTCTGGAACTTCTTCGACATCGAGGCCGACCAGCCACCGCGGGCGGTGCTGGGCAACCGTTCCATGCCCGGTACCGAGTGGTTCCCGGGTGCCACGCTGAACTACGCCAACGAAGTGTTCCGGCACGCCACCGGCGAGCGGCCCGCCCTGATCGTCGTCGGCGAAGACGGCTCGAGCGAGTGGTCGTGGGCGCGGCTGCAGAGCGAGACCGCGGCGTTCGCGGCCTACCTGCGCGGCCTCGGGGTCAAGCCGGGGGACTCCGTCGTCGGGTACCTGCCCAACGTCGCCGAGGCCGTCGTCGCCGCCCTGGCCGCGGCCAGCGTTGGCGCGATCTGGGCGGTGTGCAACCAGGACGCGTCCGTGGACGGCGTGATAGCCAGGTTGGGTCAGGTGGAGCCGGCCGTGCTGGTCGCCAGCGACGGGTCGGTGTACGGCGACAAGCGCATCGATCGGCGCGAAGAGCTGGCCACCATCCGCGGCGCGATGCCGACGCTGCGGGCCACCGTGGTGGTGCCGCGCCTTGGGCTCGCAGTGGACGGCGACACAGTGCCGTGGGCAACGGCGGTGGAATCTGATGCGGCCCTGGACATTACGCCGGTCCCGTTCGCCCACCCGCTGTGGGTTCTGTTCTCGTCGGGAACCACCGGGAAGCCCAAGGGCATCGTGCACGGTCACGGCGGTGTCGTGCTGGAGCACCTGAAGTACCTGAGCCTGCACCTGGACCTGCATCCCGGCGACCGCTTCCTGTGGTATTCGTCCACCAGCTGGATGATGTGGAACCTGCTGTTGTCCGGTCTGCTCGTCGACTGCACCATCGTGCTTTACGACGGCAGCCCAACGCATTTGACCACCGATGGCCTCTGGCGGGTCGCCGCCGAGTCCGGCGTCACGGTCCTGGGCGCCGGGGCGGGCTACCTATTGGCTTGTGCGAAAAAGGAATTGAAGCCGGGTGCGTCCTACCCGCTGGAGGCGGTGCGCGCCGTCGGCTCCACCGGTTCGCCGCTGCCGGCATCCGGATTCCGCTGGGTGCAAGAGGGACTCGGCCGGCCGGTTCCGGTGGTATCGCTGTCCGGTGGGACGGATGTGTGCACGGCCTTCATCGGCGGTTGCCCGACTTTGCCGGTGGTCGCCGGCGAGCTGTCTTGCATCTGTCTGGGCGCGGCCATCGAATCCTGGTCCGGCCCAAACAATCCGGTGGTCGGCGAGGAAGGCGAGCTGGTGCTGACGAAGCCGATGCCGTCGATGCCGGTGTTCTTCTGGAATGATGCCGACGGCAGCCGCTACCGCGCCGCCTACTTCGACAGGTATCCGGGTGTGTGGTGTCACGGCGACCGGATCACCATCACCGACCGGGGGTCCGTTGTGGTGCATGGCCGTTCGGACGCAACCCTGAACCGGCTGGGAGTCCGGATGGGCAGCGCCGAGATCTACACCGCCGTCGAGCGGATCCCCGAGGTGCGCGACTGCCTGGTGGTCGGTGTCGAGCAGGACGACGGCGGCTATTGGATGCCGCTGTTCGTGGACTTGGAAGACGGTGTCACCCTCGACGAAGAGCTGCGGTCGAGGATCGCCGCGGAGATCCGCACCCATGCCTCGCCGCGGCATGTGCCCGACGACATCCTCGACGTGCCGGGCATACCGCGCACGCTGACCGGCAAACGGCTGGAAATCCCGGTGAAGCGGATCCTGCTCGGGGCGGCCCCGGCCGAGGCCGTGCAGCAGAGTTCGCTCGACCGACCGGAACTGCTAGGCGCTTTCGTTACGTACCGCAGAAGCCGGGTGCCCTGAGTCGGGCTCCTCGTCGGTCGCGCGAGTCGCGCGGCGGCGGCCCTGATATCCCCGCCAGGCCGCGATCATCGCCGGAATCAGCGATACGAACAAGATGCCCAGGATGATCTTTTCCAGGTTTTGGTGAACGAACGGCACGTTGCCCAGGAAGTGGCCGGCCACCGTCACACCGCCGCCCCAGGCGATACCGCCGACGATGTCGAACCCGAGGAACACCGGGTAGCGCATGTACGACACCCCGGCGATCACCGGGACGAACGTCCGCACGAATGGCGCGAACCGGGCCAGGATGACCGCCCAGGGCCCGTATTTCTCGAAGAATGCGTGTGACTCGGTCACATAGTGCTTTTTGAAGAACCGGGAGTCTTCCTTCTTGAACAGCGCCGGTCCGATCCGTCGCCCGATGAAGTATGCGCATTGATCGCCCAGCACCGCGACCACCGCGACGGCGGGCGCCAGCACCCAGATGCTGACCGGCGGGTTCGGGTGCGCGGTCAGCAGCCCGCCGGTGAACAACAGCGACTCGCCCGGCAGCAGCGGAAACAGCAGCCCCGTCTCGATGAAGACGATGACCAGGATCCCGGGCAGCACCGCGGACCCGAAGACGCCATTGGCGCCCAACCAGTACATCGGGTCGATGATGTCCGGTAAGGCCGTCACGGCGGTGCTCATGACGTTTCAACATACCGGCCCGCGCTGAACGGTTGACCGTCCTGGACCATACTGAGTGCACCCAGCCTCTGAACGAGATTGAAGAGGAGTGCTCATGCCCATCGCAACGCCCGAGGTCTACGCCGAAATGCTGGGGCGGGCCAAGGAGAACTCATACGCCTTCCCGGCGATCAACTGCACCTCCTCAGAGACGGTCAACGCCGCGATCAAGGGCTTCGCCGACGCGGGCAGCGACGGCATCATCCAGTTCTCCACCGGTGGTGCGGAGTTCGCCTCCGGCCTCGGGGTCAAGGACATGGTGACCGGCGCCGTGGCGCTGGCCAAGTTCACCCGCAGCATCGCGGCCAAGTACCCGATCAACGTCGCGCTGCACACCGATCACTGCCCCAAGGACAAACTGGACACCTACGTGCGGCCGCTGCTGGAGATCTCGGCCAGGCGGGTGACGGCCGGCAAGAACCCCTTGTTCCAGTCGCACATGTGGGACGGCTCGGCCGTGCCGCTCGACGAGAATCTGGCTATCGCGCAGGAGCTGCTCAAGCAGGCCGCGGCCGCCAAGATCGTGCTGGAGATCGAGATCGGCGTGGTGGGTGGCGAAGAGGACGGCGTCGCCAACGAGATCAACGAGAAGCTGTACACGACTCCGGATGACTTTGAGAAGACCATCGACGCGCTGGGTCACGGCGAGCACGGAAAGTACCTGCTGGCCGCGACCTTCGGCAACGTCCACGGCGTCTACAAGCCCGGCAACGTCAAGCTCCGCCCCGACATCCTTGCCCTGGGGCAACAGGTGGCGGCCGCCAAGCTCGGATTGTCCGACGGCTCCAAGCCGTTCGACTTCGTCTTCCACGGCGGCTCGGGCTCGGAGAAGGCGGAGATCGAGGAGGCGCTGGGCTACGGCGTAGTGAAGATGAACGTCGACACCGACACTCAGTACGCTTTCACCCGCCCGATCGTCGGTCACATGTTCAGCAACTACGACGGCGTGCTGAAGGTCGACGGCGAAGTGGGCGTCAAGAAGGTCTACGACCCGCGCAGCTACCTCAAGAAGGCGGAAGCCGGCATGACCGAGCGGGTCGTGGAGGCCTGCAACGACCTGCACTGCGCCGGAAAGTCACTCGGCACGAGCTAGCCGCTGGGCGACTGGCAGACCTTCCACTGATCGTCGCGGTACTGCAGGTCCAGGCTGCGCGTCGAGCGGACCGACGGGTCGTACGCCATGAACGTGGTGACGTTTGCCTCGGCATGCTGGCCGTTGACGACGACCTGGTCGATGCTGGCGATCACCGGATACTGCTTGGCCGCTGCGACCCGCTGGTAGGTGTCGTGCCACGTGTGCTCGTCGTAGTCGACATAGCCGTCGCGGGCGGTCCCGCACGTGATGGTGCGCAATGCGGTCAAATCGCCCCTTTGGACCGCGATGTCGTAATCGGAGATGGTGTGCCGAACCCGGTCTTCCTCAGAGACTTTCGAATGCTTGGAGCGGGTCAGCAGCAGGGTGCCCAGGACCGCGATCGCCACCAGCGCCAGCACGACCACGATCAGCGCCAGCACCCAGCCCCAGTTGATCTGCCTGGACGTCTTTAGCTTTGCCCCAAGTCGCGGCGGGATAGATTGTGGCACAGCGGTTTTCGGAGGCGCGCTCGGCTGCGCCGGCGGGCCTTCCCGTCCCGGTGGTGGCGCGAAGACCTCGGTTTCGGGCTCCACGGGAGTCGCGATGACCTGGGTCTCTTTCGAGTCGAAGCCGGGTGCCGTGAAACGACGTTCGCGCTGCGGGGCGTCCGGATTTGCCTCGAGGCCGTCGTCCCCACCGGGTCTGTTGATAACCACGGTCTCGGCGTCGCTGGGCACCATCGGGTAGCCCGCGGTTTCCTGTTTGCCGAGTTCGGCGACTCGCTCGTCGACCGGATCCAACCCAGGCCGCTCCGGCGTGCCGCCTCGGTCGGGCTCGGGTGCATTAGGAGGAGGCATGAGAGGCAGCTTAGCGACCCGCCCCGGGGGCACGGCAAAATGAGACCCATGACGTCGATGGGAGATCTCTTCGGACCCGATCCGATCCTGCTGCCCGGCGATAGCGATGCCGAGGCGCAACTGCTTGCCAACGAGAACCCGAGCATCGTCGCCGCGGCGCACCCCTCGGCGTCGGTGGCCTGGGCCGCGCTCGCCGAGCAAGCCCTGGCCGACGATAAGGCCGTCACGGCCTACGCGTATGCCCGTACGGGCTATCACCGCGGCCTCGACCAGCTGCGCCGAAACGGCTGGAAGGGTTTCGGTCCGGTGCCGTATTCGCACGAGCCCAACCGGGGCTTCCTGCGCTGCGTGGCGGCGCTGGCGCGGGCCGCCGACGCCATCGGCGAAACCGAAGAGTACCTACGCTGCCTGGACCTGCTCGACGACTGCGACCCCGTGGCCCGAGAAGCGCTCGGGCTTCAGTAGGTCTCCGAACACGCCCCGGTGCCGCCCGGGCACTCGATCTGGACGGTGGCGTGGTCCAGCCCACGGGCCGACAGCACGGCACGGGCGTCATGCAGCACCCGGGCCGAGTCGGCATCGCTGGTCAAGTGCGCGGTGCACATGTCCTTGCCGGGCGAAAGTGTCCACACGTGCAGGTCGTGCACTTCGGTCACGCCGTCGACGGCACCCAGCGCGGACCGCAGCTCCTCCACGTCGATGTGGGCCGGCGAGGACTCGGAAAGGATCCGCAGTGCCGCGCGGGCCAGGGAGATCGCTCGTGGCAGCACCCAGATCGCGACCAACACGGCGACCACCACGTCGGCGTATGGCCAGTGCGTCGTGACGGTGACAATGCCGGCGATCAGCACCCCCAGGCTCCCGACGGTGTCCGCGACCACTTCCATGTAGGCGCCCTTGACCGCCAGGCTGCCCTCCGAGTCCGAACGCAGCAGCAACGCGACCACGAGATTGGCGGCCAGCCCGGCCAGGGCCACCACGATCATCGGCACGCCGGGGACCGACGGAGCCTCGCTCAGCCGCTGGACGGCCTCGTAGAGGATGAACACCGCGACCCCGATCAGCAGCGCGGCATTGGCCACCGCGGTGAATACCTCCGCGCGATGCCAGCCGTAGGTGCGCGCCGGTGAGGAACTGCCGCGCCGGGCCAGGATCACGGCGGCCAGGCCCATGAACACGGCGACGACGTCCGTCAGCATGTGCCCGGCGTCGGCCAGCAGCGCCATCGAGTTGATCAACAGCGAGGTGGTCAATTCCACGACGAAAAACGCCGCCAGAATCGCGGCGGCGATGATCATGCGGGGGATCATCCGAGAGCCATCGGCCTCGGCAGGGGTATGACTGTGACCGACGCCCATAGCCTTGCAATATATGCGTGATGACGCATATATTGCAAGGGCTCAGATCCAGCGGCTCCAGAACAGGGTCAGCGAGTACCCCGCGACCATCAGCCCGCGCGGCACTCCCGAGAAATCGAACAACCAGAGCACGACCCCGAAGAACTGCCGGTTGGCCGCAATGAGCAGGAACAGCACGACGAAAAAGCCCCACTGCTTGGCCGGCGCTAACGCGCGCTGCGTCTCGGGACTCAGATGCGGTTCCAGCGCGTCGTATCCGTCCAGGCCCGGGATGGGCAAAAGGTTCAGCAACACTGCGGTGAGCTCCAGGAATCCCAGGAATGCCATCCCCGCCCACAGCACCGCGTGGGCCGGGTCGTAAAGCGACCGCGTCAGCACCAGCAGCAGCACCGCCAGCAGCAGGTTGGCCGCGGGACCCGCCAGGCTGACCATGCTGCGACGGGTGGGCGTCATGAACCAGGTCCGCACATACACCGCGGCGCCCGGCAGGCCGATCCCGCCCAGCAGGATGGCGATCATCGGCAGCACGAGCGAGAGCGCGGGGTGGCTGTAGCGCCGCGGATCCAGGGTCAGGTAACCGCGGACCGCGACGTCGTGATCGCCGAATCGCCAGGCGGTGAACGCGTGCCCGAATTCGTGCAGGCACAGCGAGACCAGCCAGCCGGCGATGACGAAGATGAACACCCCGACATACGACAGCAGTTGCACGCGCGATCCGGCCAGCCAGGCCAGCACGCCGCCGACCGCCGTCAATCCGACCAGTGCCAAAAAGATGGGGCTGGGTCGCACCGATTCGTGTTGCCGGGCGGGGAAGCTCACCGGTCGAAATTACCCGACCAGAAGCCAGCCTTCGACATTGCGGTAGAACTAGGCCATAGCTTTGGGCAGGCAGCTTAAGCGTGGGAAACTGGGTCTGACCTGCGTTGCGGTGATGCCGGTCGGGGGCGTTGGGGAGGTGGTGGGCTTTTCAATGCTCTTGCGGAGCTCTTGCGGACTTTTTGCGGACTACAAATCTGTAGCACACCCAATAGGAGTACGGACGGCTCAGACAAACGTCGCCCCCCCGTCCGGGGCCGCGCCGTCATCGCGCCGAACCGCGCCAGCGTGCGCGCCACCAGCGGCGCGAGGCCCACAAACCGGCGTCACCGAATCGGCCGCCGGCGCGCGCCGGCCACCGCCACCGCCACATCTAACTGCGACCCAAGCGATATGCTGCCGGGGCGGATGGGGTACGGGAGCCTCGCGCCACGCCAGCAATGTCACTTTCGAAGGAGGGCCAAATGAGTCCCGATTCAACATCCGGCGAGCAGACGCCTGTATTGGTTCCACCGTGGGGTGGCGTTAACACCATCTTCACGCCACCGTCAATGGAAGCCCTTGCGGGGCAGTTCTCCATCATGACCGACCTCAAACGCCACTTTCTCACTGCGGTGAAGGGAGGCGGCCAGACGACCGACGTAATCCATACTGATGGGGATTTTCCGCAAGCTTGGGAAACCTTCACATTCTCGGTCGATAGCGCGACAGGTCAGTTCTACGGGTTCCAGACGGTGAACGGCGAGTTCATTAGTGCGAATGATGGCGGTGGCTTGACCACAAACACCATTTTCACCACAGCCCAGTCAGTCGGGCGCTTGGGCTGGGAGCTGTTCACATTGGTACCCCAACTTGCTCCTTTTAATTTCGCGATCCAGACGGTCAGGGGATTTTTCCTGACGGCCGTTGGAGGCGGCGGCCACAACAGCGGCGACACCATCCACACAGATGCTCTGAATGCTGACAGGTGGGAGCGGTTTGTTTTGTTCAGGCGCGGCGACCTGGGGACGGGATCGACGTACGGCATTGTCAGTTCGGGCATTGGCCACACGACGTGGAACCTTGGGCCGTTTCTCGGCGCAGTTAACGGCGGGGGCCAGCCAGGGCCGGACGACGTCCTCTCCGACTTCCCCAACATCCCGTTCTGGATTAGTTGGACACCACTCAACCAATACGACGGCACTTACGCGTTGCAGACGTCGAGCGGAAACGTCCTCACAGCAAATGGCGGCGGGACGCCCGGTGCAGGTTTTCGTACCGACAGGGAGATAGGCCAGATCGGGGACTCGGAGAAGTTCACCTTGGTGGACGACGGTTTTTTCACGGTACTCATCAAGACTGCCGTTGGAACGTTTCTCAGCTTCGTTCTCGACAATATGGGCAAAACGACGATCACGACGGTCGAGGACGCAACCCAAGCAACCAGATGGCGGTTCCAGGTCTTCAATCTAAACACGTAGCATTGCCTGGGTCGCTTTGGCTGGCGATCGGAAGGGTCGATACCCCACCCGGCCGACTGTCGCGCTGTCGGCGACGCGGCCGATGCCCATACGATTCGCAAATGTTGTGATTACTCAATCCTCCGCGATTACCTTCGGAATGTTCGCGCCGCAACTACAGCGAAGGAATGGATCGAAGATGCCTAACCCAAAGCGAGTAGCGTTTCCGGCTCAGGTAACAGGTTGGTGGTATCAGGAATTCTCTGCCGGGCAAAAAGCTACACCGACAGCCGGAATCGATGCTGCGCAGACCTGGCTGAACGACAACATTAAGCCAAACACCCCCGTCGTCTTCGGCAATGTTGACGGCCAGGGCACCGTCCGCCTCTTCTGGTACGGCAGCAAGAATATAGTCATTGGCCCGGCGGAGCCCTGAGCAATAGCGCGCTGTAAGTCACTGACCATCCAGACGGGGGTGGTGGGTAAGCCCAACCAGCCCGGCTCATAAGTACCCTTTGGGGGTGGTCACAATCTGCTGCCGTGCCGCACCAGGGGCTTCGTCTTGCGGTTCCGCGCCCGGTTGTGGCACAGGTGGGCGGCGCGTAATTCGCCGTCATTATGGCCGCCGTCTTTGATCGGCACGACGGGATCGGCCGAGAATGATATCGGGTGCGGGAATGTCAGATCAGGGCGGACTGCGTTGGCCGACTCTTGCGGACTCGTTGCGGACTCCAGGGGCCCCCAGCCTGGGCGTGTAACCGTCTGAACTGCGGAAACTACCGGACCAGCAGCCACCCTTCGACATTGCGATAGAAGGTCGATCGGCGCGCCGCGCGTGGAGCCGCGACGCCGTCACGCATCACGCTGACGCCGGTGCTGCCCAGCTGGGCCGCGCGACCCGGGACCCACCGGCGCCAAAGTCCGCCGTGCGCCGAGGCCCGCAGCCCCGGCATGGCCAACGTCGGTTCGACGCTCACGGCGTCGACGTCGCCGTCGAACAAGGGGGTGTCATCGACGACGGCCTCGCCGTGGATGAGCCGCCCGTCGTCGGCCGGCAGCCAGCCGGCGCGGCCCACGATCACCGACCCCGTCTCGTCGCGGATCAGCGTGACCCGCCGGGCGGAGCCACGCACGGCCCGCCGCGCCGCCCGCCGTCCGGCGGGCACGCGGTAGATCCGGGTCGCACGGGTGCGGTGCGGCGGCGCGTAGGCCACCTCGTTGTCGAGCCGGTCGGCGCGCAGCAATCGGGTCAGCACCGTGGCCAGGTCGGCGTCGACGCCGACGACCACTAAACGTCGGTAAGGCCCGATCGCGGCGTCTATGTCGGCCGGGCTGGCAGCTCGGTGGGTGGGCAGGCCGGTCAACGACCGTGGCATCCGTCGGTCGCCAAATGCCAACACCCCCGCGGTGTTCATGGTGGTCGCAACCTCCTGGGATAGGGTGGGTCACCGGCTGGACCACAATAAGCAGGCGAGATCAGGTGGGAGCACGTCATGCCGGCAATCGTCCTCATCGGCGCCCAGTGGGGCGACGAGGGCAAAGGTAAGGCCACCGACCTGCTCGGCGGGCACGTGCAGTGGGTGGTGCGCTACCAGGGTGGCAATAATGCCGGGCACACCGTCGTCTTGCCCACCGGCGAGAACTTCGCCCTGCATCTGATCCCGTCGGGTGTGCTGACCCCTGGCGTCACCAACGTCATCGGCAACGGGGTGGTGGTGGATCCCGGTGTGTTGCTCGACGAGCTGCGCAGCCTCGAAGACCGCGGCGTCGACACCTCCAAGCTGCTGATCTCCGCCGACGCGCACCTATTGCTGCCCTATCACGTCGCCATCGACAAGGTCACCGAGCGCTACATGGGCAACAAGAAGATCGGCACCACCGGCCGCGGCATCGGGCCGTGTTACCAGGACAAGATCGCCCGCATGGGAATTCGGGTCGCCGATGTGCTCGACCCCGAACAGCTGGCCCACAAGATCGAGGCCGCGCTCGAACTGAAAAACCAGATACTCGTCAAGATCTACAACCGCAAGGCCCTCGAGCCCGACCACGTGGTCGAGGCCCTACTGCAGCAGGCGGAGGGCTTCCGGCACCGCATCGCCGACACCCGGCTGTTGCTCAACGCCGCACTCGACGCCGGCGAGACCGTGTTGTTGGAGGGCTCGCAGGGCACGCTGCTCGACGTCGACCACGGCACCTATCCCTATGTGACGTCATCAAATCCGACGGCGGGGGGCGCTTGTGTCGGGTCGGGGATCGGACCGACCCGGATCACCACCGTGCTGGGAATCCTCAAGGCCTACACCACCCGTGTGGGTTCCGGCCCGTTCCCCACCGAGCTGTTCGACGAGAACGGCGAGTACCTGTCCAAGACAGGTGGCGAGTTCGGTGTCACCACAGGACGGCGGCGGCGGTGCGGCTGGTTCGACGCCGTCATCGCCCGCTACGCCACCCGGGTCAACGGCATCACCGACTTCTTCCTGACCAAGCTCGACGTGCTGTCGAGCCTGGAAACCGTGCCGGTATGCGTCGGCTATCGGGTCGACGGCGCGCCCACTCACGACATGCCGATGACCCAAAGCGATCTCGCCCGGGCCGAACCGATCTACGAGGAGCTGCCGGGCTGGTGGGAAGACATCTCCGAAGCGCGCGAGTTCGACGACCTGCCCGCCAAAGCGCGTGACTACGTGTTGCGACTGGAAGAGCTTGCCGGAGCGCAGGTTTCGTGCATCGGTGTGGGTCCCGGACGCGATCAGACCATTGTGCGCCGCGATATCCTGGCGGCCCGCCCGTGACGGATTTCGATCCAACACAGGTCGACCCCGAGTACGAACACCACGGCGGATTTCCGGAATACGGCGCGGCCAGGCCGGGACCGGGATTCGGCCGATTCGTGGCGGCCATGCGCCGGCTGCAGGACCTCGCCGTGTGCGCCGATCCCGGAGACGATGTCTGGGACGATGCGGCCGACCGGGCCGCGGACCTGGTGGAGCTGCTGGGCCCGTTCCAGGCCGATGAGGGCAAGGCGCCGGCCGGACGGACGCCCGACCTGCCCGGCATGGGCAGCTTGCTGCTACCGCCCTGGACGTTGACGCGGTACCAGGCCGACGGTGTCGAAATGACGGGTTATTTCAGCCGGTTTCACGTCGGGGGCAATCACGCGGTGCACGGCGGTGTGCTGCCACTGTTGTTCGATCACATGTTCGGGATGATCTCCCACGCCGCGGGTCGGCCGATCAGCCGGACGGCCTTCCTGCATGTCGACTACCGCAAAATCACCCCGATCGATGCGCCGTTGTTGGTGCGTGGACGCGTAACGAGGACCGAAGGCCGCAAGGCGTTCGTCTCTGCGGAACTCGTCGACGCGGCGGGGCCCGGCGACACCCTGTTGGCCGAAGCCAACGGCCTGATGGTGCGGTTGCTCCCCGGCCAGCCCTGAGGTCGTAAGACGCTCCGCCGGCGGCCGCGGCGGGACCTATCCTTGAGCGGTGACTGACGGCTTGAGCGAAGGACAGGACGCGAAGACGACGTCGATCGGCGTGCCGCCCCGGGTTCCCGAAGCGCGCGCGGAACCCGATCCCGGCGCCGAAGCGGACCTCCGGCCCAAAGTGATGTTGCTCGGTTCCGGTGAGCTGAGCCGGGAGGTCGCGGTCGCCCTGCGGCACCTCGGCGCGCAGGTGATCGCCGTCGATGAGTACGCGCACGCGCCCGCGCACGGGGTGGCCGACCAGTCGCTGATAGTCCGGATGACCGACGCCGGCGAGCTGTCAAAGGTGTTCCAACGGCTGGCGCCCGACTTCGTGGTCACCGCCACCGACGCGGTTTCCGTCGACGCCCTTGATGCGCTCGAGGGCCCAGAACTCGTGCCCAACGCCCGCGCCGTCCGGCTCACCGTCGACCGGGAGGCCTTACGTCGGCTGGCCGCCGATCAGTTGGGGCTGCCCACCGCGCCATTCTGGTTCGCCGGATCGGTCGGCGAACTCAACGCGGTGGCCACCCATGCCGGGTTCCCGTTGCGGGTGAAGCCGGTGGTCGGACGGGGACATTCGGTCGTCTGGCGGCCCGACGACATCGAGCCGGCGTGGCGGCGTGCGGTCGGGGGTGAGGCGGGAGCACGACGTCAGCGGGTGTTGGCCGAAACGGTGGTCGAGATCGAGGCTGACGTCACCCTGCTCGTGGTGCGCAGCGAAGGTCCCCAGGGTCCGCGGGTCGAGTTCTGCTCACCCATCGGTCATCGCGGCGGCGACGGCGTCGTGCTCGAGTCGTGGCAGCCCCAGCAGATGAGCGAGATCGCGGTGGATGCGGCCAAGTCGATCGCCGCGCGCATCGTCAAGGCGCTCGGCGGGCGCGGCGTCTTCGCAGTCGAATTGATGATCAACGGCGATGAGGTCTACTTCGCCGACGTCGCCGCCCACACGCACCAGAGTGCCTGGGTGACGCTGCGCAGCCAGCGGCTTTCGGCGTTCGAACTTCAGGCCCGGGCCATTCTGGGCCTGCCGGTGGACACCATGATGATGTCGCCGGCGGCCGCCCACGCGATAAATCCCGGCCACGGCGGTCGGCCGCCGGGTGCCGGGGGGCTGACCGGTGCGCTGAGTGTGCCGGAAAGCGATCTCCGCGTCTTCGGGCGCGTGGCACTGGCCACGGCACCGGATGTGGCGGCCGCGCGCGACCGCGCCCGACAGGTGGCGTCGGCCCTGAATACGCGAGACTCACGCGGATGACCTGCACAGATACCTCCCGGAAAGACGCCGACGACGGGGTTCTGCCGAACTCATCGACGGCGGCGCGGAAGAGCGTTGCAGCCCGGATCCGCGAAGTTGCGCGTGGCGTTGACATGGCTGCGATGATTGCGTCGTGACCGGGAGTGTGGGGAACCGGTCGGTCGAGAACCGGGCGGTAGCTGATTTCCTGATCGCGGCGGGTCTGCAACCGTCGGTATTGGTCGTTGATGGCGAGGCCGGCATCGGCAAGACCACGCTGTGGTTGGCCGCGATTGAGCAGGCGTGTGAGCGCGAGTTCCGGGTGCTGTCGGCGCGGGCGGGGCAGGCCGAGTCGATATTGGCTTACGCAGCAGTGGCCGATCTGCTGGGCGACGTCGAATCAGCCGTTCTGACAGCACTTCCCGACGTGCAGCGCGTTGCGCTTGAACGGGTTCTGTTGCGGGGCAACGGCAGTGGCCCCGCCACCGACCAGCGGGTGGTGGCGGCGGCGTTCCTCTCCGTTGTCGAGGGCCTCGCGGTGGACACCCCGGTGCTGGTGGCCATCGACGATGTGCAATGGCTGGATTCGTCGAGCAAAAGCGTGGTCGCCTTCGCCACGCGGCGGCTACGAGGACGGGTGGGGGTGCTGCTTACCGAGCGGACTGATCCCGACATCGACAACACGGTGTGGCTGCGGTTCGGCCGGCCCGACGGCGTTGTGCGGATTCGTGTGCGACCGTTGACTCTTGGCGGACTACACACACTGTTCTTGGAGAAACTAGGCCGGTCGTTTCCTCGGCCCACGATGGTGCGCATCGCCGAGTTCTCCGGCGGCAACCCGTTTTACGCACTCGAACTGGCGCGCGCGATGGGCGGCCGGTCAGCGGAGTCCGAGGCGGCCTTGCCCGCGACGCTGGCCGGGCTGGTGCGTGCCCGGATCGGACGCCTGGAAGACGATGCCCGGGACGTCTTGCTGGCCGCAGCCTGTATGGCCGATCCGACGGTGGACCTGCTGGCACGGGCCACCGGCACAGGCGTCGAGCGGACGGTCGAGCTACTGGAAGATCCCGAGAGTCACGACATCATCAGGATTGACGGCAATCGGGTGCATTTTTCCCACCCGTTGCTAGCGAGGAGTGTTTATACCGACGCCGGTCCGGCCCGCCGCCGCAAGATGCATCGGGCGCTGGCCGATGTTGTGACCCTGCCCGAGCTGAAAGCCAGGCACCTCGGGCTTGCCACCACTCGCGCGGATCCAGTAACACTTCGGGCTCTTGACGAAGCCGCCGATGCGGCGCTGGCTCGCGGAGCGCCCGCAGCCGCGGCGGAGTTGATCGAGTTAGCCATCGGGCTCGGCGGCGACACATCATTGCGTCGGATACGGGCGGCCCAGCACCGTTTCCAGGCCGGCGATACCGATCGAGCGCAAGCGGTGCTCGCGCCGACCATTGACCGGATGCCGCCCGGCCCGGTTCGTGCAATCGCGTTCGACCTGCTTGCCGGAATGCGTATCTACGACAACAGCTTCCTGCAGGCCGCCGATCGACTGAAGGCTGCGCTCGACGACGCCGAAGGCAATCCTGTGGTGCTGGTGCAGACTCTGCTGATGCTGTCGTTCGTTGAACTCAACGTCGACGAATACGGCGAATCATTACGACATGCGCGCCAAGCGGTGACGGTTGCCGACGGACTCGACCTTCCGACGCTGACCAGTCAGGCGCTCGCCATGTGGGTGCGGGTGAGCTTCACCCACGGACAAGGGTTCGACGAACACGATCTGAGGCGCGGGCTCGAACTGGAAGACACCGACATCGACGTGCCAATCCCGTTCCGCGCCAGCGCCATCAATGCCCTAGTACAGGCCTGCACGGGTCGACTCGAGGAAGCCCGTGCCCACTTTGACACCTTACGGCAGCGCTGCGTCGAACGCGGCGCCGAAGGCGACATGGTGGCCGTTGCCGGATATCGCATATGGATCGACATCTGGCAGGGACGCTTCAGCGATGCCGCAGACGTTGCCAACGACGCCGTGGAGCGGGCCGAACAGCTGGGCGGTGACCATGTGCTCGTGATTCCGTTGAGCCTGCGGGCAGCAGTCGCCGCCTACACCGGGCGTGAGCGCGACGCCCGCGCCGACGCTCATAAAGCCATGAAAACCGTCCAGCGAGGCAGCTCGCCTCGGCTTCCGGATTACTGGCCGACCATGACGTTGGGATTTCTCGAGGTTTCGCTTGGTCGGTACGCCGAAGCGCTGACCACCTTGCAGCCGGTCGTATCCATCTTTAACACGATTCCGGGCACCGAGATCCTCACCGCCTGGTACATCCCGGACGCGGTCGAGGCGATGGTCGCGCTCGGTCGCTTCGACGACGCCGAGCCGCTGATCGAGGCGCTGGAGCGTAACGGTAGCCAGCTCGACCGCCCCTGGATGCTGGCCGTCGGCGCGCGCTGCCGCAGCATGTGGCTGGCCGCCCGGGGTGACGTCGTAGCCGCCGAACGCGTCGCCCACCAAGCGATGACCGAGCACCAGCGGCTACCCATGCCTTTCGAACGCGCCCGCACCCAGTTGCTGCTTGGCCGTCTACAGCGCCGGCAGCGCAGGAAAGAGGCCGCAGCGGCGACCCTGCACGAGGCGTTGCGCGCATTCGAAGGCATGGGAACCCGGCTTTGGGCCGAACACGCCCGCGCCGAGCTCGCACGCACCAAAGTCAGCCCCGCCCGCGAGCCCGGGCTCACACCCACCGAACGGCGGGTGGCCGAACTTGCGGCCTCCGGCATGACCAACCGCGACGTCGCGGCCGCCTTATTCATCAGCCCTAAGACCGTCGAACACAACCTGGCCCGCGTCTACCGCAAACTCGGGATCCACTCACGCGCGGAACTCGGGCAGTGGGTAAGGCAACTCAACGTTAGGGAAACACCCGATTCCCCAGGTGCCGCGGACCACTAGCGTCCATTCGGTGGGGAGGACACCGCCGCAGATTACGTGCTATCTCGCCGAATGGTATCGGCCGGAGGTCACCCAACACCCGCTAGACGACACCGTCGCCAAACTCGACGCCGTCGCAGCCGCGATGCGGGTCGAGGGCTCAATGGTGAAACTGCTTGTGACACTGGCGGTGCCCACCGACGAGGTCACCTACGGCGTCTTTGCCGCGTGCTCGCCGGACATTGTCGTCCGGGCTTGCCGGCGCGCTGGCATCCCCCTCGAGCGGCTTAGCTCCGATGTGGCCGCTCGGATAACCCGAGTGGCGCGGGATGAGGGGCTCCGATTTGCCCCGACCTCTGGGGAAACCCCCAGTCGGTTAGCGATTCGAACGATGAGATGACAAGGGAAATCCATGGGTGCGAACATTCCCAAAGCTAGCGGCGTTCAACGTCTCGAGCGCTTCTTCGCGGCGCCCGAGCGCCGACGCCCGAGGCCAGTTGGCCAATCGCCCCTAGAGGTGCTGCGGCAGATGCCGGGGCTGGTCGTCTTGGAGCGGCTGCCGGTGCCGACCCTGGCCGTTCACCGCGACGGAGCCATCCTGTTTGCCAATGGTGCGTTCAGCGACCTGCTCGGCCACGCGCCCGACGAGCTGCTGGCGATGAAGTTCGAGGACGTCTTCTACAGCCTGGCCCCTTATCACTCCGCGGTCACGCTGGTTCGTGCCCACGCCGACCGGCTTGTCAAGCTAGCGCATAAAGACGGCCACTCCGTGTGGGCCAGCATGAGTCAGTCGGCCATGCGGCGTAGCGACGACACTATCGCGCTGGCCACCTTCCGCGACCACACCGAGGAGCTATGGCTGAAAAGCGTCGATCGGTAGAGCGCCCCTCCTGAACCCACGGGGATGCCGACCGGCTGCTGGCCATGGGGCCGGTCGGCGCCTTGTAGCTCAGCCGTTGTAGATTAAACCTGCTTCATGAGATGCCGTCGCCAAGCTCCGACTGGATGGCACGCCAACCCCACGCTCGTGGGTGGCTCGGATGACGAAGCGGCCGGCACCAACCGGTAACGACAAGAGCGCCTCCCGCAGTTGAGGCCCGACCTTTCGGGAGTACCGCAATGCCTCACCACGTTAGGGAAGGACGAGGTATACACACATGTCTACAGGGCAAACACGCGCCTACGCAGGAGATATCACGCCAGTTCAGGCATGGAAGCTACTCAGCGACAACCCCCGCGCTGTGTTGGTCGACGTACGCACGGACGCCGAATGGCGGTTCGTCGGCGTGCCGGACCTGTCGAGCCTGGGCCGCGAGGTGGTGTACATCGAGTGGAATACGAACGACGGAAGGCGCAACGAAAACTTCGCCGACGAGTTGAAGGAGCGGGTCGGACCCGCGGCAGCTGACGAAGACCGCCCCGTGGTCTTCCTGTGTCGCTCGGGCAACCGCTCCATAGGTGCGGCCGAGGTCTCGACGGCGCTGGGCATCGCCCCGGCCTACAACATGCTGGACGGTTTTGAGGGCCAGCTCGGTGCCGACGGTCATCGCGGTGAAACCGGTTGGCGCGCAGTTGGATTGCCCTGGAAGCAGCAATGACGGACGGTTCCCCGTCAAAGGATTCGGTCCGCACCCCGAAGGCGTTGCCCGACGGCGTCAGCCAGGCCACCATCGGCGTGCGCGGCGGGATCTTGCGGTCCCAGTTCGAAGAGACCGCCGAGGCAATGTATTTGGCCTCCGGCTACGTCTACCCGTCGGCGGCGGTTGCGGAGCAGTCATTCACCGGCGAGCTGGACCACTTTGTCTACTCGCGCTACGGCAACCCGACCGTGACGATGTTCGAGGAGCGGTTGCGACTGATCGAGGGGGCACCCGCGGCGTTCGGCACAGCGAGCGGCATGGCCGCGGTGTTTGTCTCGCTGGGCGCGCTGCTGGCCGCCGGTGACCGGTTGGTCGCGGCGCGCAGCCTGTTCGGATCGTGTTTCGTGGTGTGCAACGAGATCCTGCCGCGCTGGGGCGTCGAGACCGTCTTCGTCGACGGCGACGACCTCGCGCAATGGGAGCAGGCGCTGTCGGTGCCCACTGCGGCGGTGTTCTTCGAGACGCCGTCGAACCCGATGCAGTCACTGGTGGACATCGCCGCGGTCTGCGAGCTCGCGCACGCCGCGGGCGCACGAGTCGTGCTGGACAACGTTTTTGCCACACCGCTGCTGCAGCAGGGCTTTCCGCTCGGGGTTGACGTGGTGGTGTACTCGGGCACCAAGCACATCGACGGTCAGGGTCGGGTCCTGGGCGGCGCCATCCTCGGCGACAAGGAGTACATCGACGGTCCGGTGCAGAAGCTGATGCGGCACACCGGCCCGGCGATGAGCGCATTCAATGCCTGGGTGTTACTGAAAGGCCTTGAGACGCTGGCCGTTCGGGTTGAACACTGCAGTTCCTCGGCGCACCGGATTGCGGAATTCTTGGAGAGGCATCCGGCGGTGAGTTGGGTGCGCTACCCCTTTCTGACGTCGCACCCGCAATACGACCTGGCCAAGCGTCAGATGTCCGGCGGCGGGACGGTGATCA
>Ga0318509_10000082_pt1 | contig 21448 bp, 15 predicted proteins | sample GRESIP084b2f22_FD_203477 | JGI IMG/M metagenome (GOLD analysis project Ga0318509, IMG submission 203477) | Tropical soil microbial communities from Luquillo Experimental Forest, Puerto Rico - GRE.SIPMG.084b2f22 | ecosystem: Environmental > Terrestrial > Soil > Tropical forest > Bulk soil...
GAGCCAGCGCTACGGCGAGCACGACGCCGAAGCCGATCACGCGCGGCAGCGCAAGGAAGGCGATGCCGAGGTCGACGACGTTGAAGGCATAGTCGAGGTTGAGCGTGCGGGTATCGGCGCCAAAGGCATAGAGCAGCACGTTCTCGATCACCACTGCGAGCCCGAGCGTCACCAGCAGAATATTGCGGTCCTCGCCGTGCGCGGCAGGACCGATGACGAAGCGCTGCAAGCAATAACCCAGCGCGAAGAACAGCGGCGTGAGCCCGACGGCCGCAAGATAGGGATCGAGCCCGAGCAGCCGGTGGGCGAAGAACGCCGCGAACATGGCGGCGGTGAGCAGCGCGCCGTGCGCGAAATTGATGATGTGCAGGACGCCGTAGATCAGCGTCAGCCCGAGTGCGATGAGCCCATAAACCGCGCCGGTCAGGAGCCCGTTGAGGATGGCGGGAACGAGGATGACCGGCGACAGCATGCGGCGACCGAAAAGGGCGACGGCGGCGGCGCGCCGCCGTCTTGTGGCCGCTCAGGCGCGCGGCATGGGGAATACCGGCTTCGCCGTGGCGAACGTCTGCGGGAAGATCACCTGGATGTCGTTCTCCAGCACCTGGGTGTTGACCGGTGCGGCGCCCTGGTTTTGGCCGTTGACGAACTTGGTCGGCCCGTAGGGCATCACGTGGCCCGAGAACGTGGAGCTTTCCAATGCCGCGATGATCTTGGCGCGCTCCGCGCTGCCGGCGCGCTCCAGCGCGTCGGCGACGAGCAGAACGCACGAGTAGTTCATGAACACCTCATAAGTGTAGAACTGCCCCCTGTCCTCGACCTTCTTCTTGAGCGCCAGCGCCTTCGGATTGCGCGGGTCGAACCAGTGATTGCAGTCCATGATGTATTGCGCGGCTTCGGGGAACTCCTTGACGAACTTGTACGAGGATGCCGCGCCGCCGAGGACCGAATAGATGCCTTTCTGCCGCACGCGCTGTTGCTGCATGGTGCGGGCGAGCAGCACGTATTCGTTGTAATAGTTCGCCGGAATCACGAGATCCGGATTTTGCGCCTTGATTTTCAACACCACGTTGTTGAAATCGCGGGTCGGCGTCGGATGTGGAATGGTCTCGAGCACCTGGAAGCCGCGCTCGGGCAGTTGCGCGTTGAGCAACTTGGCGAGCCCCGATCCGAACAGCGAATCCTCGTGCACGAGCATCACCGTCTTGGCCGGCTTGCCGGCCTGGTCGTTGATGGTGACGAGGTTGTCGAGCGCGGTCTTCGCAATCACGCCGAAGCCGGGCCCGAACCGGAACGTATTCTTGAGGCCGCGGGTGACGATGTTGTCGGCGACGCCGACGTCGACCACGTAAGGCAGGTCGTAGCGAGCGGCGGTCTGACTGGCGGTGAGGCAGATCGAGCTGGCATAGCCGCCGACGATGGCCGCGACGTCCGCCGAGTTCATCTTCTCGACCTCGGCATTGCCGCCTTCCGGGGTCGACTGTGCGTCGCCGAGGAGAGGCTCGATCTTGGCGCCGCCCAGCGCCTTGATCCCGCCTGCCACATTGATCTCCTCGATCGCGATCGTCGCACCGAGGCGGCCCTGTTGGCCCGAATAGGACAGCGCGCCGGAGACCGGATGCAGCACGCCAAGCTTCACCGGAGAGCCCTGCGCGCGAATGAGCGCCGGCGCGGTGACGAGACCCGTCAGCGCGGCAGAAGCGCCCACCGCCGTCGTCTGCAGCAGACGGCGGCGCGTGACCTGTGCTGACCAGTGCGACATTGGAACCCTCCCATCTGACGTCCGCCCGATAGACTAACATTGCCCGACGCGCCCTTCTATATTGGGCTCACCGCGCCGCGGCGTTTAATCCCTTACGATCCGCCATGAGCGAGCCTCTGACCCTGTTCGACAAGCTGTGGGCGGCCCACGAGATCGTGCGGCGCGACGACGGCGAGGCGCTGCTGTGGGTCGACCGCCATTACGTGCATGAAGGATCGTTCAACGCTTTCAGCCAGCTCGAGGCGCGCGGCGCGCGGGTCGCCGAGCCAGGTCTCACCTTCGCTGTCGCCGATCATTATGTGCCGACGCGCGGCTCTCGGCGCGTCATCGGCAATCCCGAGATCGCGCGCATGGTGCGTACCCTCGAGGAAAACACCGCCGCGCACGGCGTAACCCTGTTCGGGCTTGCGGATCCGCGCCAAGGAATCGTGCACGTGGTCGGGCCCGAGCAGGGCCTTACGCTCCCCGGCCTGCTGATCGTATGCGGCGACAGCCACACCTCGACCCATGGCGCGCTCGGTGCTTACGCCTTCGGCATCGGCGCCTCCGAGGTCGCCCATGTGCTGATGACGCACACGCTGTGGCAGCGCAAGCCGAAGCGCATGCGCGTTACCGTCAACGGACGCCTCGCTCCTGGCATTGCGGCCAAGGACATCGTGCTCGCCATCATCGCGCGCATTGGCGCCGACGGCGCGACCGGCCATGCCATCGAGTTCGCCGGTCCTGCTATCCGCGCGCTGTCGATGGAAGGACGGCTCACGCTGTGCAACATGTCGATCGAGGCCGGTGCGCGCAGCGGCATGATTGCGCCTGACGAAACGACCTTTGACTATGTGAAAGCCCGGCCCTATTCGCCAAAGGGGACGGCATTCGACGAGGCCGTCGCGGCGTGGTCGGTGCTCACGACCGACGACGGCGCAAAATTCGACCGCGAGGTCGAGGTCAACGCCGCCGACATTGCGCCGATTGTCACCTGGGGCACGAGCCCGCAGGACGCGCTGCCGATCGACGCCAGCGTCCCGGACCCCGCACACGAGCCGGACGCGGCGCGGGGGAAATATCTGCGCGAGGCACTCGACTACATGGGGCTTATTCCGGGCACGAAGCTCACCGATATTGCGGTCAACCGCATCTTCATCGGCTCCTGCACCAATGCGCGCATCGAGGATCTGCGCGCCGCAGCCGCGGTTCTGGCAGGCCGGGTGAGCAAGGTTCCCGGATTGGTGTCGGCCGGCTCGTCCGCCGTCAAGCGCCAGGCCGAGGAGGAAGGGCTCGACCGCGTCTTCCGCGACGCCGGCCTCGAATGGGGTGAATCCGGCTGCTCCATGTGCGTCGGCATCAACGGGGATGTGGTGGCGCCGGGCGAACGCTGCGCCTCGACTACCAACCGCAATTTCCGCGGACGGCAGGGACCGCTCGCGCGCACCCATCTGATGTCTCCGGCGATGGTCGCGGCAGCGGCGGTGACCGGAAGACTAGCCGACGTGCGGCCGCTGCTGCGCGGGCGAAAGGTATGAGGCGCGCATGGACAAGTTCATCCGACTGACTGCGACCGCCTGCCCGCTCGACATCGTCAATCTCAACACCGATCAGCTCCTCCCCGCGCGCTTTCTGAAGGTGCCGCGCTCGGCCGGACTTGGAACGGCGCTGCTGCACGATCTGCGCTTCGATGCCGACGGGCGCGAGCGGCCGGATTTTCCGCTCAACCGGCCGGCCTGGCGCGAGGCCAAGATCGTCGTGGGCGGTCGCAACTTCGGCTGCGGCTCCTCGCGCGAGGCGGCGGTCTATGCGCTCTGCGATTACGGCATCCGATGCGCGATCGCGCCGTCCTTCGGCGACATCTTTGCCGGCAACGCGGCGCAGAACGGACTGTTGACCGCGATCGTCTCAGACGACGAGGCGGCCACGCTCATGGGCCTGCTCGGCGAGACGCCGGGCCGGGCCCTGACCGTCGATCTCGAGCAGCAGATGATCCAATGCGATAATCAAAGCTTCCGCTTCGCCATCGATCCGGTCCGCCGCACGCGCCTGCTCAACGGCTGGGACAACATCGCGTTGACCGAGAGCTACATGGACAAGATCGCCGCGTTCAAGATCGCCGATCGCGCGCGGCGACCCTGGGCCGCGCCGGCGGAATCTGAATGATGCGTTGCGGGCCGCAGGCGCGTGCGCAAAATCGCCCCCACCCCGTGCAGATTGCCGTCCCTCAGCAAGCGATTTTGCCCACGCTACATAGATTTCGCCGCTGCCCGCGCGTCCCGAATCCTCCGCCACAGCTGTTCGCTTGTCAGCGGCATGTCGAGGTCGCTGACGCCGAGGGGGGCGAGCGCATCGAGCACCGCGCTGACCACCGCCGCCGGTGAGCCGATGGACCCCGCTTCCCCGCAGCCCTTGGCGCCGAGCGGATTGTGCGTGCAGGGTTGGCTCTCGTCGCATTCGGTGACGAATAGCGGCAGATCATCCGCCCGCGCCACCGCGTAGTCCATGAACGAGCCGCTCACGAGCTGGCCGCCGCCGTCGTAGGCGCAACGCTCGAGCAGCGCTTGGCCTATGCCCTGGGCGAGGCCGCCGTGGATCTGGCCCTCGACGATCATCGGATTGATGACCGTGCCGATGTCGTCGACGCCCCAGAAACCGATGATCTCGATGCGGCCGGTGTCCGGATCGATCTCGAGCTCGCAGGCATGCGCCCCATTGCTGAAGGCGAAGCTCGGCGGATCGTAGACCGCGGTCTCTTGCAAGCCGGGCTCGACGGTCTCGAGCGGAAAGTTGTGCGGCACGTAAGCGGCCTGCGCCACCGCCGCGAAGGACACGCGCCGGTCGGTGCCGGCGATGACGAAGGCGCCGTCGGTGAAATCGACGTCGCCCGCGGCCGCCTCGAGCAGATGGGCCGCGATTAGCTTGCCCTTGGCGATGATCTTGTCGGCGGCGCGATCGAGCGCGCTGCCGCCGACCGCGATCGAGCGCGAGCCGAAGGTGCCGGTGCCCTGGGGCACCGCGTCGGTGTCGCCCTCGACCACTTCGATTTTTTCGACCGGCACGCCGAATCGCGACGACAGGATCTGCGCCAGCGTGGTGGCATGTCCTTGGCCGTGATTGTGGGTTCCGAGCATGGCGCGCACCGCGCCGTCGGGCTCGACCCGAATGGATGCGGCTTCGTAGAAGCCGACGCGCGCGCCGAGCGCGCCGGCAAAGCGCGACGGCGCAACCCCGGAGGACTCGACGTAGCAGGCCATGCCGATGCCCCGGAGAAGGCCGCGCCGCGCCGCCTGCGCGCGGCGCTTGTCGAAGCCGTCATAGTCGGCAAGCGCGAGCGTGCGCGTGAAGATTTTCGGAAAATCGCCGCAGTCGTAGGTCGGGCCGATCGGCGTCTTGTAGGGCATCGCGCTCGGCGGGATGAGATTGCGCCGGCGGATCTCCGCGCGATCGATGCCGAGTTTCTCCGCCGCGCGGTCGGCCAGGCGCTCCAACACGTAGCAGGCTTCCGGCCTGCCGGCGCCGCGGAAGGCATCGGTCGGCGTGGTGTTGGTGAATATGCCCGTCACTTCCACAAAGATCGCGGGCGTGCGGTAGCCGCCGGCGAACAACGCACTGTAGATCGCGCTCGGGATGGCGGCGCCGAAGGTCGACACATAGGCGCCGAGATTGGCAAACGTCTCGACGTGCAGCGCGAGGAAACGGCCGTCGGCGTCGAGCGCGAGCTCCGCATGGGTGAGGTGATCGCGAGCCTGATTGTCGGCGACGAAGCTTTCGGCCCTGCTCGCGACCCAGCGCACGGGACGGCGCAGCCGGCGCGCGGCCCAGGCGATGATGCTCTCTTCCGGATAGAGCTTGCCCTTGTAGCCGAAACCGCCGCCCACGTCGGGCGAGATGACACGCAGCGCGCTCTCGGGAATGCCGAGCTGCTCGGTCACTTGCCGGCGAATGTGGTGAGGCGCCTGGGTCGAGCTGTAAAGCGTGAGCTTGTCGCTTTGCGGATCGACGGCGCCGATGACCGCGCGCGGCTCGATCGCGGCTCCGACCAAGCGGTTGTTGACGAGATCGATCGCGACCACGTGGGCGGCCGATCGCAACGCCGCGCGCACGGCGGCCTCGTCGCCGCGCGCCCAGCGAAAACAAACGTTGCCCGGGGCACAGGCATGCAGCTGCGGCGCGGCCTCAGCTTGCGCCGCGCACGCGTCGGTGACGGCGGGAAGCGGCGCGTAGTCGACGGCGAGGCGCTCGGCCGCGTCGACGGCCTGCGCAAGGGTTGCAGCGACGACCGCCGCCACCGGCTCGCCGACATGGCGCACCGTTTCGCGCGCGAACGCGAAGCGCGCCGGCTCGGCCATGGGGGAGCCGTCGCGCGAACGCACAAGCCACAACGGCCGCATCGGCGCCACGCCGTCCGCCGCCATATCGGCGCCGGTCAGCACCGCGACGACGCCGGGCGCGGCGAGCGCGGCCGATGCGTCGATCCGGCGAATGGCCGCGTGCGCGTGCGGGGAGCGCACGAGCGCGCAGGCGAGCGCGCCGGAGAGCTCGATGTCGGCCACGAACCGCCCATGGCCGGTGAGAAAGCGCTTATCCTCGACGCGCCGCAGCGGCGCGCCGATGCCTTGATAGTTCTGCACGCTAGAACGCGTCATGTTGCTCGGTAGGGTGGGCATTGCGCGCTGTCGATTTTGTCACCCGCGCCCCTTGCGTAGGCGCAATGCCCACGCGTCTATCCGCGTGGGCAAAATCGCTCCCAGAAGCAATGCGAGTTGTTGGTCTCAGCAAGCGATTTGCCCACCCTACGTATGGCGCGGCGCTACTCCGTTTCCTCGCGCACTAGGTCGAGCCGCTCGAAAGCCGATTTGTCCGTCACCATGAACAGGTCGGCATCGCCGCCGCGCGCCTCATGGCGCGCGAAGGTCCAGTGCGGGATCGTGAACACGTCGTGCTGCGACCATTCGAACGTCTCTTCGCCGATGTGCGAGCGGCCCTCGCCCGCGACCACCAGGCAGACCACGTTGTAGGTCGCGCGTTTCGCCCGCGTCGGCGTGCCGCGGCTCAAGCGTGCGGCGTAGCAATCGAGCGTCGGCATGACGGCGCCGCCGGTCGCAGGATTGACGTAGCGGATCACGCGCATGCCGTCGGCGCTGGCGGGCGCCGCGGCGATGAGCCGGCGCGTCGCTTCGCCCGGATAGCGGTACTTGGGCGAGTTTGCCGCGCTCGCGGCGGCGCCCTCGGCGCGCAGGCCGGCTTCGGTCCACAACGCCTCTTCGCCTTGGTCGACCTGCCAGAACGCGTTGTTGCGCGGGTCGCCCGGCTCGAAGAAATGGGCGTCGACGGCGCGGATCAGCGGCATGTTGGCGGCGTCGAACCAGATGATGCGGTGATCGCTTTCGTTGATGTGGCCGTGCCAAACCATCGGCGGGGTCAGGATCAGATCGCCCGCCTTCATCTCGCAACGCCGGCCGTTGACGATGGTCACAGCGCCGTCCGCGCGCGTGGCGAAGCGGATCGCCGCGCCGGTATGGCGGTGCGGGCGGGCGCGCTCGCCGGGGTCGAGTACGGTGAAGGCCGCGAGCAGCGTGCTCGTGGTCGTCGTTTCCGCCCCAAAGGCCGGATGCGCCATGATCAGCGCGCGGCGTTCGATGTCGTTGATCGACACTTCGCCGACGGAGCGCTGCAGCAGCGGCTCGATGTCGCGCCAGCGCCAGATGAACGGCGCGTCCTGGGGCTGCGGCTTGATCGGGGTGATGCGCTGGTAGCGGTCCCACAGCGGATGCAGGTTTTTCGATTCGAGCTCGGCGACGAAGGGGGAAGCTCCAGTCGCAGCGGTTGCAATGTGAGCCATGGTGGCTACTCCCTCTCCCCGCGCGTTTTTTGCTGCCTGCGCTCGCTCCACTCCACAGGAATGCGCTGTGGACTGTTGCTCTCGTCACGTCTTCGGCAGCTTGGCGTCGATATTTCCGCTGTCGATGATGACGTGCTTGATAAAGACGCGCGGCTCGACCTTGTCGCCCTTGAGGAACGCTGCGAGCACGTCGACGCCGAGGCGGCCCCACTCCGCCGGGTTCAACTCGATCGTCATGGCGAGATTTTCCTCCTTCACCGCCCGCAGCGCCGGCGGTACGCCGTTCATGCCGGTCACCAGCGTCTTGCCCTTGCGGTTGGCGGCGTTGACCGCCTGCATGGCGCCGAGCGCGACATCGTCGTTGGCGGCGTAGATCGCGGCAAGGTCGGGGTGAGCAACCAGCACGTCCTCCGCCTGCTTGACGCCGCGTTCGCGCGTGAGCGGGCCATCGGCGCGGAACACGATCTCAATGCCGGGATATTTCGCCATCACCTCGCTGTAGCCGTCGCCGAGATTCCTGAACGTCGGCGCGCCGCTCGGTCCCATCAGCAACGCGACCTTGCCCTTGCCGCCGAGCTTGCGCGCCGTCCACTCGGCGATGTCGCGGCCGATCTGCTTCTCGTCCATGGCGACGTGAATGGTCTGGTTGGGCGATGCGGAGCCGCGCGCGATGGAGACGATCGGGATCTTCACCGCCGCCGCCGCGTCGTAGGCGGCGTTCACCCCGACCGCGTCGATCGGAGAAATCAGAATGCCTTGCACGCCGCGCGCGACCAGGTCCTGCACGCCGTTGATCTGCTTGAGCTTGTCCTCGTTGGCCGACACCGTGGCCACCTCCCAGCCGAGCTCCTGGGCGCGGGCGCGGATGCCGCGCAGCATGGCGATGTAGAACGGGTTGTCGTCCTGCGCGAGCGAGACGCCGATGGTGGTCTTCTGCTGGCCGGTTGCGGGCGCCGTCAGCGCGAGCGCGGCCGGAAGCATCAACGCAGCGGCGAACGCGGTCATGCGAAGCCTGAGCATGCGAAAACTCCTCCTTACCAAGGGTCAGTCATCGGTCGTCGGCAATCGTTCCGATCATTGGCTTCTGTGCGAGCGTAGCCTTTCGGCGGCCGCGGCGGCAATGATCACGGCGCCCACTGCCACGCGCTGCCAATAGGAATCGACGTTGAGCAGGTTGAGCGCATTGCCCAGCACGATCATGATGAAGACCCCGATGACGCTCTTATAAAGCGTGCCTTCGCCGCCCTGGAGCGACGCACCGCCGAGAACCACCGCGGCGATGGCGGTCAATTCGTAGAATTCTCCCGCCGTCGGCTGACCGGACTGCAGGCGGGCGGCGAGCATCACCCCGGCGACCCCGGCGAGCGCGCCGCACCAGACGTAGGTCGAGGCTATCACGCGGCGCACCGGTACGCCCGCGAGATAGGCCGCCTCCCGCCCGCCGCCGGTGGCATAGACGCGCCGGCCGTAAGGGGTGGCGTGCATGACGAAGGACAACACGGCCAGCAGCACGGCCGGGACCCAAACCAGATAATGGATGCCGAGGAAGCGCTCGGAGCCGAAGGCGATGAATTCGCCGGGCAGGCCGGTCTCGCCGCTCACCGGCGCGCCGCCGGTGATGAGGAAAACGACCCCGCGCACCAGCACCATCGTGCCCAGCGTGGTGATGAAGGGATTGACGTTGAGGAATGCGATGACGAGCCCATTGGCGAGCCCGACGGCGGCGCCGGCGACGATTCCGACCATAACGCCGGCCGCGATCCCCGCCTCGAGCATGACCATGCTCGCGATGCAGCCGGACAGCGCCGCGGTCGAGCCCACCGAGAGATCGAAGCCGCCGCCGACGATGACGAAAGTCATGCCCATGGCGATCACCGCCATGATCGAGGATTGCACCAGGATGTTGGTGAGGTTGAAGGGGGAGAGAAAGCGATTGGTCAGCAACGCGGTCGCCGCGCACAGAACGATGAGCGAGATCAGCGGCATCTGACCCGCGAGGTTCCATTGTCGCGGCGTGCGTTTCATCTCAACCGCCGATCGCATTGTTCAGCGTCGACTCGTCCAGGCTTGCGGGGCGATCGAGCGCAGCCGCAATCCGCCCCTGCCGCACGGCGAGAACGCGATCACACAAGCGCGCCAGCTCGCCGAGATCGCTGGAATGGATCAACGCGCCACCGCCGCGCGCGACGACACCGCGGATGAGCGCGTGGATCTGCAGCTTGGCCGCGACATCGATGCCTTGGGTCGGCTCATCGAGAAGGAGCACGGCGACCCGCCGCGCCAGCCATTTCGCCAGGATCACCTTCTGCTGATTGCCGCCGGAGAGCGCGCTTGCCTGGAGCTCGGGGCGCCGCGGACGGATATCGACCAGCTCCATCACCTCGGCGACGAGGCGATCGCCGGCGTCGCGGTCGAGCCAGCCATTGCGCGCGAAGGCATCGAGATTGGGCAGCAAGATATTGTCGCGCACCGACTGATTCATAATGAGGCCGAGCGCGCGTTCGCCCGGCACCATGCCGATGCCGACGGCAATGGCATCGGCGGGACTTGCGAGCCGGCGCTTGTCGCCGCGCGCCGCGACCATCGTCGGCTCGCTCCCGGCGCCGAACAGGCCGCGGATCATCCGATCGGCGCCGCTGCCGAGGAGGCCAGCCAAGCCGACGAGTTCGCGCTCGCGCACGCGCAGCGTCGCCGCCCCGTCGGGTTGCGCCTCCAACAGCGGTTCGCCGGCGGAGAGCGCGGCAGTGACCGCCTCTTGCGCCAGGCGTCCGATCATGGCGCCGACGAGATCGTTCACGGCGAAGGCGCCGCGGGCGGCGACCGCCGCCACCCGCCCGTCGCGCAGCACGGTGCAGCGGTCGGCGATGGCCACCACCTCGTCGAGACGGTGGGAAATGTAGATGACGGCGGTGCCCTGGCGCCTCATGCGCGCCAGCACCGAAAACAATCGCGCGATCTCGCGCTTTTCGAGCGCCGCCGTCGGCTCGTCGAGGATGAAGACGCGGCACCGCCGGCGCAGCGCCTTGGCGATCGCGACGAGCTGACGCTCCGCAAAGCCGAGCGAAGCGACGCGCGCCCGCGGGTCCGGGTCGAAGTCGAGCTGCGCCAGCACCTCGCGCGCCTCCGCGCGCATGCGGGCGCGATCGACCATGGCGAGCGGGCCGAAGCGCCGCACCGGAAGGTCGCCGAGCGCGACGTTTTCCGCAATCGACAGCGCCGGCACGAGGCGCAGGTCCTGCGGAATGGTCACGATGCCGGCAGCGATGGCGTCGTGGGGGCTCGCGAAGTGGCATTCCTCCCCGTCGAGGCGGACGACGCCGCGGTCGGGACGATGGACGCCTCCCAGAATGCGGATCAGCGTGGATTTGCCCGCGCCGTTCTCCCCGACGACGGCGTGGATTTCGCCATACGCCACGTCGAAGTCGACGCCGTCGAGCGCCACCGTCGCGCCGAACCGTTTGGTCACGTCCTCAGCGCTGACGGCAGGACTGGTCATCGCATCAACGCGGAACGAATGCCACCTGCATCTTCGCGTCGGTGAGCTTGCCGCGCTCGATGATGACGTCGTTGTCGAGCGAGACCGTGCAGTCACGCATGGGCACGTCGTAATGTCCCTTGGTCGTGCGCTTGCCGCCGCCCTGGGAGTTGGGACCGGTCGAGAACAGAAAATTTCCGGCGAAGCAACGCGCGCCGGCGTGGTGGCGCTTCGGGTCGGCGCCATGAAGCGCGATCGCGTCCCAGCGCCCCTGCGGGTTGAGGCCCCAGCCGAGATGCGAGATGGCATGACCGTCGAGATCGTCCGCGCGTGCCTTGTTGCCCTCGAGCCAGTCGTTCATGAGCTTGGCATCGAGGCCGCCCTCGATCTTGCGGATGAATCCGTCGCGGATGTCGAGCCGCACCTCGTCCTGCACGTAACGGCAATAGGGCAGCACGATGATGTCGCCGGGGGCGAAGACCACGGTGCCGTTGGCCGAGCCTTCGTTCGGAAAGGTATGCACGTGGCCGGCGCCCCAGTGGTCGAAGCGGCCGGGCTTCTCCGCGTATCCGTATTGAATCATGGTCGGGTATTCGCCGAGCTTGACCGTGAGGTCGGTGCCCCCAGGACGCGTGATGCGCATGGTCTTGGCGCGTTGCAGCCGCTCGCCGGCGTATTCCACCGCCTCCTTGAGGCCGGGGGGCGCCATCAGCGTCTCGAGCTCGTCGGGACCGTCGATGATCATGAGCACCCGCGTGCCGGCGTCGCGCGCCTCCTTGAGCCAGCGCGTGAACAAGGGAATGTGGAGACAGACCAGCATGTCGGCCGCCTTGATCGCCTCGAGCGTGCCCTTGCAGCGTCCCACGGTCTCGACCCCGACCTTGGTCCACGACGGCATGGCGTTGACGCACATCTCGTAGGCGTCGGCGCCGAACTCCTCGGCCGCGGCGAAGGCCGCGGCGACGTAATCGCGCCGCGCCCCAAGATCGCTCAGCAGCACGATGGTCTCGCCCTTGCGCACGTTGCAAAGCTCGAATTCCTTGCGGAAGAGCATCGCGAGCTTGGCGTGGTTCAACGCTTCGTGCATGGGACGCCTCCTGTAGCCTCACGTTAATCGGCATGAAATCGCCGATCCGTCATGCCCGGGCTTGACCCGGGCATCCATCTTCTTTGCAAGACAATCTTACGAAGAAGGATGGATTGCCGGGTCAAGCCCGGCAATGACGTTTTTGGATTCCGGCGTCGCTCAAAGTTCTCACGTGCGGCTCGAAATCTCAATACCAGCGCTACTCCGCCGCCTCCTTCCAGGTGTCGCGGTGCCCCTTGGGCTTGGCCTTGAGCCGCAAGTGCTGAAGCTCGTCGCGGTCGCGGGCGCTGTTGCGGAAGATCTGCTCCTTGCCGGCGAGATATTGCGGCGGACAATGGATGCCCGGGGCGCCGTACCAGGCCGCCGCCTTCATAGCGAAGTACGGGTCGACCAAGTGCGGGCGCGCCAGCGCGACGAGATCGGCGCGGCCGGCGGCGATGATGGTGTTGACCTGGTCGGCGGTCGTGATCGCGCCGACGCACATGGTCGCCAGCGAGGCCTCGTTGCGGATCTGATCGGAGAACGGCGTCTGGAACATGCGGCCGAAGACGGGCTGCGCGTCCGCGACGGTTTGTCCGGTCGACACGTCGATGAGATCGCAACCGGCCTGCACGAACGCGCGCGCGACCTCGACGGCGTCATCGCCCGTGAGCCCGCCATCCACCCAGTCCGTCGCCGAAATGCGCACCGACATCGGCTTCTCGTCGGGCCAGGCGGCGCGCATGGCGCGAAAGACCTCGAGCGGGAAGCGCAGGCGGTTTTCGAGGCTGCCGCCGTATTCGTCGCTGCGCGCGTTGGTGAGCGGCGAGATGAAGCTCGCGAGCAGATAGCCGTGGGCCGCGTGCATCTCCACCATGTCGAAGCCGGCGCGATGGCCGCGCTCGGTCGCGGCGACGTAATCGGCGATCGCTTGGTCCATGTCGGCGCGGGTCATCTCGCGCGGAACCGCGCTGTAGGGGAAATAGGGCAACGGCGACGCCGAGACGATCGGCCACGCGCCCTCGGGGAGCGGCTCGTCGATGCCCTCCCACATCAGCTTGGTCGCGCCCTTGCGGCCGGCATGGCCGAGCTGCAGGCAGAACTTGGTGTGCGACTGCGCGTGCACGAAATCGACGATGCGCTTCCACGCGGCCTCGTGCGCGTCGCTGTACATGCCGGCGCAGCCCAGCGAGATGCGGGCCTCCCTCGACACGTCGGTCATCTCGGTGAACATCAAGCCGGCGCCGCCGATCGCGCGCGAGCCGTAGTGGACGAGGTGCCAATCGTTGGGCATGCCGTCTTGCGAGGAGTATTGACACATCGGCGACACCACGACGCGGTTCTCGAGCGCGAGGGAGCGCAGCCGGAGCGGCTGGAACATCGGCGCCAGCGGCTGCGAGGTGTCGGCGTCAAAACCGAGCGCGCGCACGTCGCGGGCGACCACCCGGTCCGCCTGCTTGACGAATTCGGGCGCGCGCAGCGCGAGGTTGTCGTAGGTGATGGCCTTGGAGCGCGTCATCAGGCCGAAGGCGAAGCGGGTCGGGTCCATGTTCCAAAAACGATCGACGTGCTCGAACCAAACGAGTGAGACGTCGGCCGAGTGCTGGGTCTTCTCCACCTCCTCGCGCCGCTGGCTCTCGAACTGCGCGAGCGCGGCCGCAACATCGCGTCCGCCGGTCGAGCGGAACGCCTCGTAAAGCGCGATCCCGTCCTCCATCGCGAGCTTGGTGCCGGAGCCGATGGAGAAATGCGCGGTCGCCTTGGCATCGCCGAGCAGCACCATGTTGTCGGCGACCCAGCGCTCGCAGCGGATGGTGGGGAAATTGCGCCAGATCGAGCGGTTGGTGATCAGCCGATGGCCTTGCAGCTCTTTTGCGAACAAGCCTTCGACGAACCGCGCCGACGCGGCCTCGTCGAGCTGGTCGAGGCCGGCGCGCGCGAAGGTCGCCGGATCGGTCTCGGTGATCCAGGTCGAGCGCTGCGGCTCATATTGGTAGCAATGGCCGATGAAGATGCCGTGCTCCGTCTCGCGGAAGAAGAAGGTGAAGGCGTCGAACGGCCGCGTCGAGCCCATCCAGGAGAAGAAGTTGGGCCGCAGGTCCACGCTCGGCTTGAATTTCCCGGCGAAGGCCTCGCGCATGCGCGAATTGATGCCGTCGGCGACCACCACGAGATCGGCGTCACGGGTGACGGGATCGAGCGGCGAGATCTCGGACTGGTACCTGATCTCGACGCCGAGCGAGCGCGCGCGCCGGCCCAAAATCTTCAACAGCGTGCCGCGCGAGCACCCGCAGAACCCGTTGCCGCCGATGCGGTGCGTCGTCCCACGGAAATGGATTTCGATGTCGTCCCAATAGGCGAAGTGGCCGACGATGGCGCGATAGCTCTCGCGGTCGTACACCTCGAAGGTGTCGAGCGTCTCGTCCGAGAACACGACGCCGAAGCCGAAGGTGTCGTCGGGCCGGTTGCGCTCGAACACGGTGATGCGCGTCTGCGGCCAGGCCTTCTTCGCGAGGATCGCGAAGTAGAGGCCGGCCGGGCCGCCGCCGATGACGTGAACCTTCATCCCACACCTCCGCCGCGCCCGCCGCGAATCGATGCACGGCGGGCGGCAGGATTTATTTTAGGCTTAAAACATCCCGCCGACAAGCTTGAAGCTTGAAAATTTTAAGCTTAAAATAAGTTGTCCGGCGGCGATTCCCCGGCCGCCCAGAGACGAGGCCATGGCGCTTGCGGGCAAGCATGCTTTCGTGACCGGCGGCGGGCGCGGCATCGGCCGCGCGGTCGCCGCCGCGCTCGCCCGCGCCGGCGCCGCGGTGACCGTGATCGGACGCACCGAAGCGCCGCTGCGCGAGGCGGTCGCCGCCGGCGAGGCCGCGGGATGCGGCGTCGCCGACGTCACCGACGTGGTCGAGGTCAAGCGGCAGGTGACGGCGGCCGAGGCGGCGCGCGGCCCGATCGCCATCCTCATCAACAATGCCGGCTCGGTCGAATCCGGCCCCTTTATCAAGGCCGATCCCTCGGTCTTCCGCGCCATGTGGAACGTGCACCTGATGGGCGCGGTCTATGCGACCCAGGCGGTGCTGCCGGGCATGATCGAGCGCGGCTTCGGCCGCATCGTCAACGTGGCCTCGACCGCCGGGCTCAGAGGCTACGCCTATATCAGCGCCTATTGCGCCGCAAAACACGCGCTCGTGGGCTTGACGCGCGCGCTCGCCGCCGAGACCGCGGCGCGCGGGGTCACGGTCAACGCGGTTTGCCCCGGCTATACCGACACCGAGCTCGTGCGCGACAGCATCGAGCGCGTCGCCGCCAAGACCGGCCGCGCGCAGGCGGACGTGCTCGCCGAATACGCGAAGGACGCCCCGATCGGCCGCCTGATCCGGCCGGAGGAAGTCGCCGCCGCCGTGGTGTACCTTTGCTCGCCGGAGGCCGCGGCGGTCACCGGCACGACGCTCGCGATCGCAGGCGGGGAGATGTGATGCAAGAGCGCACCATGCCGCTCGACGCGGAGACTAAGGTCGCGGAGCGGCCGCACGATCACAAGGACGAGCTGCGCCTGTGGCTGCGGCTGTTCGCCTGCAAGGAGGTGATCGAGAGCGAGGTCCGCCGGCGGCTGCGCGACAGCTTCGACGTCACGCTGCCGCGTTTCGATCTGATGGCGCAGCTTTACCGCGCGCCGAAGGCGATGACCCTGGGCGAGCTGTCGCAACGCATGATGGTGTCCAACGGCAACGTCACCGGCCTGGTCGACCGGCTGCTCGAGCAGGGGCTGGTCAGCCGCCGGCCCTCGCCCAAGGATCGCCGCGCGCAGCTCGTGAGCCTGACCGCCGAGGGACGCCGCTTCTTCCGCGCCATGGCGCGCGCGAACGGCGATTGGATCGGAGACATGCTCGCCGACCTTTCCGCCGACGACATCGAGACGCTGATGCGGCTCTTGGCCAAGACCAAGGCGTCGGCGCGCAAGGCCATCGGCAACGGAGCGCCGCGATGAGCGCAGCCAACCCGGTCGCCCTGCCGCTCGCGGACTACAAGGCGCGCCACATTCGCCTTGCGGTCGACGGCAAAGTCGCCACCATCACGCTCGACCGGCCCGACAAGAAAAACCCGCTCACCTTCGACAGCTACGCCGAGATCGTCGATCTCTTCCGCGCGGCCGCCAAGGAGAAAGCCGTCAAGGCGTTCGTCATCACCGGCGCCGGCGGCAATTTCTGCTCCGGCGGCGACGTGTTCGAGATCATCAAGCCGCTCGTCGAGATGGGGGCGGCGCAGCTCCTCGATTTCACCCGTATGACCGGCGAGGTGGTCAAGGCCATGCGCGCGTGCCCACAACCGATCATCGCCGCCGTCGACGGCGTGTGCGCCGGCGCCGGCGCGATCTTGGCCATGGCCAGCGACATGCGGCTGGGAACACCGGGCGCCAAAGTGGCGTTTCTCTTCAACCGCGTGGGCTTGGCCGGCTGCGACATGGGGGCCTGCGCGATCCTGCCGCGCCTTATCGGCGCGGGCCGCGCGGCCGAACTGCTCTATACCGGCCGCGTGCTCGGCGGCGAGGAGGCGGAACGCTGGGGCTTCTTCAACCGGCTCGCCCCACCCGACACCGTGCTCGCCCAGGCGCAGCAGCTCGCCGCCGAACTTGCCACCGGGCCTACTTTCGCCAATGCCATGACCAAGCGCATGCTCGATATGGAATGGGCGATGTCGGTCGAGAGCGCCATCGAGGCCGAGGCGATCGCCCAGGCCCTGTGCATGGAGACCGAGGACTTTGGGCGCGCGTTCCGCGCCTTCGCCGCCAAGCAGAAGCCGGTATTCGAGGGCAATTGAGATGGGCCTCGAGGAAACGCTGAGCTGGCCGTTTTTCGACGATGGCCATCGCCGCTTCGCCCAAGCGCTCGCACGCTGGGCCGATGCCACGCTTACCGCACTGCCGCACGACGACCTCGACGCCGCCTGCCGCGCGCGGGTGAAGGCGCTCGGCGAGGGAGGCTTCCTCAAGGCGGTGGTGCCGGCCGAACACGGCGGCCTTCATCGCGCCCTCGACGTGCGCACGCTCTGTCTTGCCCGCGACATTTTGGCGTTCCGTGATGGGCTCTCGGACTTCGCCTTCGCCATGCAGGGCTTGGGCACCGCCTCGATCTCGCTGTTCGGCTCGGCGGCGCTCAAGGCACGCTATCTGCCGCCGGTGCGCGACGGCCGCGCCATCGCGGCCTTCGCGCTGTCGGAGCCGGAAGCGGGCTCCGACGTCGCCGCGCTGGCGGCGACGGCGAAGCCGGATGGGCCGTCGCACTTGCGCATCGATGGCACCAAGACCTGGATCTCGAACGGTGGCATCGCCGATCACTACGTCGTCTTCGTGCGCACCGGCGAAGGGGCCGGCGCCAGGGGACTCTCGGCGTTCGTGGTCGATGCCGCGACGCCCGGACTGAGCGTGACCGAGCGCATCGAGGTCATCGCGCCGCACCCGCTCGCAACGCTGCGGTTCGAGGGCGTGCGGGTGCCGCTGGCCAACCGCCTGGGCGAGGCGGGCGACGGCTTCAAGGTCGCGATGGCGACGCTCGACGTGTTCCGCTCGACCGTGGGCGCCGCCGCGCTCGGCTTCGCCCGCCGCGCGTTGCATGAGACCGTAGAGCGCGCGGCGAGCCGCAAGCTCTTCGGCGCGCCGCTCGCCGAGCTGCAGCTCACGCAGGGCGCCATCGCGGAGAGCGCGAGCGAGGTCGACGCATCGGCCCTGCTCGTCTATCGCGCCGCCTGGACCAAGGACCAAGGCGCCGCGCGCGTCACCCGCGAGGCGGCTATGGCGAAAATGTTCGCGACCGAGGCGGCGCAACGCGTGATCGATCGCGCCGTGCAGCTCCACGGCGGCCTCGGCATCACCAAGGGCGTCAAGGTCGAAGAGCTCTACCGCGAGATCCGGGCGCTGCGCATCTACGAAGGCGCGACCGAGGTGCAGAAGGTGGTGATCGCGCGCGAGCTATTGAAGAACCGGACGGGCAAATCGGCGCTCGCGGCGGAGTGACGCGACATCGGGAGGAGTGCGGGTGGCGTTGCGTAGGATGGATTTTGGCGAGGAGCGATAGCCATGACCGCGCATCTCGACACCTTCGCGCGCGACAACTTGCCTCCGCGTGCGCAATGGCCGGACTTCCTGTTCGAGCTGCCGGAGTTGAAATATCCCGAGCGGATGAATTGCGTGGTCGAGTTGCTCGACCACTGGGTTGCGGCCGGTGGCGGCGACCGGCCGTGCCTGATCTCGCCGGGGGAAGCCCTGACCTACGCGCAACTGGCCGAGCGCGTGAACCGCATCGCCAACGTGCTTACGCGCAGGCTCGGCATGGTCGCCGGCCATCGCGTGCTGCTGCGGGGGCCGAACAGCCCGATGATGGTGGCGGCCTATCTCGCCGTCATCAAGGCCGGCGGCGTCGTGGTCGCGACCATGCCGCTCTTGCGCGCCAAGGAGATCGCCTACCCGATTGCCAAAGCGAAAATCCGCCTCGCGCTCTGCGATCACCGGCTGGCCGAGGAGATGGAGAAGGCCCGCGCGCTGGCGGGCGATCTCGAGCGCGTCGTCTATTGGGGCGGCGGCGCGGCCGATGCGCTCGAAGCGCTGATGGCAACGCCGGGCTACGAGACCTTCGTCCCCTGCGATACCGCCGGCGACGACGTGTGCCTCATCGGCTTCACGTCGGGGACGACCGGCGAGCCCAAGGGCACCATGCATTTCCACCGCGATATGCTTGCGACCTGCGACAGCTACGGGCGCCACGTGCTGTGCGCCGATGCGCAGGATCGCTTCATCGGCTCGCCGCCGCTCGCCTTCACCTTCGGGCTCGGCGGGCTCGTCTTGTTTCCGCTGCGCGTCGGCGCGGCGTCGATCCTCATCGAAAAGGCATCCCCCGACGACCTGCTCGCCGCCATCGCCAAGTTCGGCGCTACCGTCGCTTTCACCGCGCCCACGGCCTATCGCGCGATGCTGGCGAAGCTCGCCGCGCACGACGTTTCCTCGCTGCGCAAATGCGTGTCGGCCGGCGAAGCCTTGCCCAAGGCGACGTTCGACGCCTGGCTCGCCGCCACCGGCATCAAGATCCTCGACGGCATCGGCGCGACCGAAATGCTGCACATCTTCATCGGCTCCCCCGAGCACGAGATTCGCCCGGGCGCGACCGGCAAGCCTGTGCCGGGCTACGAGGCGCGCGTGGTCGACGCGCAGGGCAAGGAGGTTGCGCCTAACACCATCGGCCGCCTCGCCGTGCGCGGGCCGACGGGGTGCCGCTATCTCGCCGACAAACGCCAGCGCCAATACGTGCAGGACGGCTGGAACATCACCGGCGACACCTACCTCATGGATGCCGACGGCTATTTCTGGTACCAGGCGCGCTCCGACGACATGATCGTTTCGTCGGGCTACAACATCGCCGGTCCGGAAGTCGAGGCGGCGCTGCTCGAGCATCCAGCGGTCGCCGAATGCGGCGTGGTGGGAGCGCCCGACGAGGAGCGCGGGCAGATCGTCAAGGCCTATGTCGTGCTGCGGCCGGGCCATAGCGGCGATGCGGCCGCGACCAAGTCCCTGCAGGATCACGTCAAGGCCACCATCGCGCCTTACAAATATCCCCGCACCATCGAGTACGTCGCCCAATTGCCGCGCACCCAAACCGGCAAGCTGCAGCGCTTCGAGCTTCGCCGCATGGCGGCCGACACGGCGTCGCACAAGCTCGCGTCATGATGCGTGCTCGAACCCATCTTATTCCGTCGCAGAAACGTCTTCCCGTCACCCGCGGGCTTGACCACGCAAGTCGGATTTGTCCGACTTGCGCATTCAAAGCGCCCGAACTCGGGTAAACCCGAGGTCGGGTGGTCCATCCTCTTCGTAAGGACTCTTTGCGAAGAGATGGATTGCCGGGTCACAAGCGCGTTCACGCGCGTCTTCCGACGCGCTATGCCCGGCAATGACGTGGACCTATAGGGAGACTACAGTGGCAGAAAGCTCGACCCGCGGATCGCCCGATGACGGCGCGCCCCACACGGTGCTGCAGCCCCCCGACTGGCCGCAGCCGAGGGGTTTCGCCAACGGCATCCGCGCGCGTGGCGAAATGGTGTTCGTCGGCGGCATGATCGGCCAGGACAAGCAAGGCCGCTTCGCCGCGGGGTTCGTGGCGCAGATGAAGCAGGCGCTCGAGAACATCGCCGCGGTGCTGGCGCAAGCGGGCGCCTCGCCGCGCCACATCGTCCGCCTGACCTGGTACGTGCGCGACATGGATGAATATCTCGCCGACCTTCCCGCCCTCGGCGCCGCCTATCGCGAGGTCATGGGCCGGCATTTCCCGGCCATGGCGGTGGTCGAGGTCAGTCGCCTGGTCGAGCCCGAGGCGCGCCTCGAGATCGAGGCGACGGCGGTGCTGCCGTAGCGCCGCCTCCCCTCCGCCCGATGGCGACGTCAGCCCAGCACGTTCGGCAGCCAAGTCGCGATCGCCGGAACCATGATGATGATGACCAGCAGCACGAGGCTCATCGCGACATAGGGCACGACCGCCCGAAAAATGTGCGCCATCGTGACTTCCTTGGGCGCGACGCCCTTCATCGTCATCAGCAGAAGTCCGTGCGGCGGCAGCAGCAGGCCGAGCTGCATGCAGATCAGGTAGAGAACGCCAAACCAGATGAGGTCGATACCGAGGCGCTGAACGATCGGCATGAACACCGGCAAGGTGATGAGCATCATGCTGACCTGGTCGACAAAAATGCCGAGAAAGATCAACAGCAGCATCATTCCGGCGAGGATCGCAAAGGGGGTGAGCCCGCCGCCCAGGATGTTTGAAACGATGCCTTCGGTCGACCCTGAAAAGCTCAAGATTTGCGAGAAGGTCGTAGCGCCGAGGATGATGAAGAGGATCATCGCCGAAATCCCGACGGTGCCCCGCAATGCTTTGAGCAGCGCGTCGAAACTCAACGAGCGATAGGCGGCGGCAAGCGCCATGGTGGCGAGCGCCCCCAGCGCGGCGGACTCCGTCGGCGTTGCAATGCCGCCCGACATCGCGCCGATGACCACCACGAAGATCGAGACGAGCGGCAGCACGTAGAGCACCAGCAGCTCGTACCTCGCCCAACCCGATCTCTCCTCGACCACGGTCGCCGGCGCCAGCGCCGGATTCGCCGTCGCGCGCACGATGATGTAGCCGACGAATGCGACGCTGAGCATCAGCCCCGGAACGACGCCGCCGATCAGCAGCTTCGAAATCGAAATCCCGGACAGGCTGCCGAGCAGCACGGTGAGCGCGGACGGCGGGATCAGCATGTCGACCGCGCCGATCGCCATGATCGGTCCCGTCG
>Ga0318509_10000106_pt1 | contig 19344 bp, 30 predicted proteins | sample GRESIP084b2f22_FD_203477 | JGI IMG/M metagenome (GOLD analysis project Ga0318509, IMG submission 203477) | Tropical soil microbial communities from Luquillo Experimental Forest, Puerto Rico - GRE.SIPMG.084b2f22 | ecosystem: Environmental > Terrestrial > Soil > Tropical forest > Bulk soil...
GCATACCGACCCGGGCGGGACGCGCCGCTACCTGCTGCAGCATCGTTCCGAGACCGTTCAGCACGGCGGCACCTGGAGCACCCCGGGCGGGGCCCTGCACGCCGGCGAGACACCCGAGCAGGGCGCCATGCGCGAGTCCACTGAGGAGATGGGCCGCCTGCACCCGGAGATGACCCACGCCCACACCTACACCGACGATCACGGCGGCTGGCGGTACCACACCGTGGTCATGGACTCCCCGGAGCGGTTCGAGCCGCCCGGCCACGGCGGGACCTCCTGGGAGACGGCCGACCACGGCTGGTTCACTGACGGCGAGATTAAGGCCATGGGCCGCAGCGGCAAGCTGCACCCGGGCTTCGCCGAGTCCTGGGACCAGGTCCGCTCGCACGGCCAGGGCCCGAAGACGGCAGTCCGGGGTGAATACTTTAGGGCTGATGAGCGCCCGTTGGTGTGGAATAAGAGGGCATGGCCTGATGAGCCGGGCCAGGAGCCGGTGAAGTATTTTTTCCACGGTACCCGGTCAGAATTGCAGAAAGGCGATTTGATACATCCGCCCGAAAAGCTGGGCATTGAGCCTGAGGTCTACGGTGAAGGATTGCAGGCGAAAACCCGGCCGTCGAAGTCTCATGTGTACTTTACTCATAGCCAGGGCTGGGCGTCCCAATTCCCGCTGGCCTCCAAGCGCGAGGGTTATCCGCATGTCTATGTTGTCGAGCCGACTGGTGCTTATTCCCGGGACCCACATGATAAGGAGCTGGGATTTCCTGGTATGAGCTACCAGTCCAGGTCACCACTGCGGGTGATTGATGAGGTGAATCCTCGCGTTGTATTCCATGAGCATGAGCTTGGCTATCGACGGCCAAAGGAAGCGGCCAAAGATGGCCCTTCGCACGGGCCCAGGCTGGCCGCCCGCGAGCACGTGACCTACTACCACGGTACCTCTGACGAAGCGGCCCGCAGCATCGAGAGCCAGGGCCTGCGGCCGTCCACGCGCGCCCCCCTAGACACGCCTGACTACCTGTCGGTGGACTACGAGCCCGCTGAGCCGGGCATGCCCGAGCACATCCGGCGCCAGATGCAGCAGGAAGGCTCCGTCCGGTTCACCCGGCGTACCGCCGTGTTCCGCACCGAGGACCTGCCGCCCAAGCAGCGGTCGATCTTCGAGGACTACGAGCACCCGCACGAGGAGTCCTACAAGACCTGGAGCCGGCGGTTCCTCGATGTGGCCAAGACCGCCGAGCCGGGCACCCACGTCTGGCGTGGCGAGCGCCGCCCGGTCGGCGAGGACCTGACCAAGGCCACCAGCACCGGCATGCACTGGACCGCCGACCCGGACATGGTGATCAAGGGCCACACCATGCCCGATACCACGGTGGTGGTCTGGCAGGGCCAGGTCGATCACCCCGGCCAGCATTTCCCGCGCAGCCATCCGATGTGGTTCGGCCGGGGCCGCTCGCTCGACACCGAGGCCGAAATCCGGTTCAAGCCCGGCGCCCAGGTGAAGCTGCACGGTGCCTATGTGTGGCATCACAAGAACGATCCGGAATCGAAGTTCGCGCCGGGCCAGGAATACACCGGCATGGGCCCGGTGCCTTCTCATCCCGAGCGCAACGATCCGAACTGGGAATGGGTCCCGATGCACGGGAAGACCATCACCATCAAGCACAGCGGGCACGGCGCGGCCGACTACTCCGAGTTCGGCGTCCACCGTGAGGCGGCGGCTGAAGTCCAGCGCGGGATGATGATCGCTATCGTGCCGCCCGGGGATGTGCTCGACGGTCTCATTGACGCAATGAAACCGATCAGCGAAAAGACCGAGTCCCGGGACAACATGCACCTGACGGTGCTCTACCTGGGCAAGACCGGCGACCACATCCAAAGCCACCGAGACAAGCTGCCCGAGCTAGTGAGCCAGTGGGGCAAAACCCAGGAGCCGTTTACCGCCAAGGTGCAGGGCGCGGGCACATTCGCCAATGGGGATGAGCATGTGCTGCATGCCCTGGTGGACATTCCCGGGGGCCATCACATGCGAGCCTCGCTGGAGGAGTTCCTGCAAGGCCACGGCATTTCATTCCCGCAAGAACACAACTTCACCCCGCACATCACCCTGGCCTACGCCGACCACCGGATGCGGTTCCTGCCGAAGATCGAGCCCCGTGAGTGGCCGGTTGATTCGGTGTGGTACGTCCAGGCCGGCCGGTGGCAGGAAATCCCTCTCGGCCGGTGGGAGAAGGCGTGAAGAAAGCAGAATACCCGCAACGGATGTGCCGGGAACCGGTGCAAGGCGGAGCGCAGGATTACTGGTGCGAGCTGCCCGAAGGCCATGCCGGGCCGCCCGCCAGTTTCTCGGTGCAGGCAAGCGTGGCACGGCGAGATGCCTGGGAAGCAGCCAATCCAGGCTGGGAGAAGATGTCAGCCTTCGACGATCCTTTTAAGGACGTGACCCCATGAGGACCTTCATCGCGGTAGTGAACCATTCCAGTCTGGTCACCAACCAGCAGGCCTACAACATGACTCTCCTATGTGAGTGGCAGGCCCGGTTCCACGCCGCTCCGGCCTACGGGATCATGCCGCCCGTGGTGCACTACCTGGCCAACGAGAACCAGGCCCCGCCCGGCTCAGCGGTCCTGGGCATCTTCGACAACGCCGACCAGGCGGGCGACCTCGGCTGGCACACCGAAGGACCCAACGGCATCGTCTACGGCCGGGTGTTCGCCCAGCCGGTGCTGACCAATGGCGGCAACGTGCTCACTGACGCTTTGTCGGTGGCCTCGGTGCTTTCCCACGAAACGCTGGAGACCCTCGGCGACAGCACCTGCAACCGGTGGTGTGACACCGGTAACAACATGGCCATCGCCCAGGAGTTGTGCGACCCAGTGGAATCGGATGCCTATCAGCTGACGGTCGGCGGGGTCACCGGAACGGTCAGCAATTTCGTCATGCCCGCCTGGTTCGACCCGCAGGCGCCATCGGTCTCGCATTTCGACTGGCTGGAGCTGACCCATGCGCCGTTCCAGGTACGGCCCACCGGATACATCATCAAGATGGTGGAGGGTAATGTCACTCAGCAGTTCGGCGAGGAATACCCGGACTGGCGCAAGCAGACCAAGGAGAGCGAGCTGGCCCGGACCGCGCGGCGGCTGGAGCAGGGCAGCTGATGACCCGGCAGGAGCGGCTGGCCGAGGCCTATGCCGCTTATCAGCAGCTGGAGGTCCTGGCATCCCTTGCGGCGCAGTATCCGTTCGTGCCCGGGGAGGGCCCGCTGAATTCTCCCATGATGCTGATTGGCGAGGCGCCGGGCGAGCAGGAAAGCAAACAGGGCCGCCCATTCGTCGGCCCAGCCGGGCGCCAGCTGAACAGGTTGCTCGCCGATGCTGCCCTGGAGCGCCGGATCCTGCGAGTCACCAACGTGCTGCACTACCAGATGCCGGGCAACCGGGCTCCCGAGCAGTATGAAATCGCCGCCTCCCGCCGCTGCCTGATGGAAGAACTGGACATTGTCCGGCCCAAGGTGATTGTCACTCTGGGCGGTCCGGCGCTGCGGGCTCTTGGGCGCATCGTCTTCCCCCGGCTCACTGACTGCCATGGCCAGCTGATTTCCTGGCCGCATCCCTATGGCTGGAATGTCGCGGTCTACCCGCTGTTCCATCCCTCCTATACGCTGCGCAATCCCGAAGCCGAGCAGCAGGTACAGAAGGCCCTCAGCATGCTGTCAGGAGCTGCGCATGCCACTGGATGACGGCAAGCTGGAGGAGCTGCTCACCGAGGCCGCCGAGCCGGACACCACCATCGAGCTGGACTGGACGCCCACCCGGGACTGGCCCGAGGACATGCACATCCTCCTGCTCGATATGCAGGAAATCGATGATTTGCATGAGCAGCTGAAACGCGCTCCCGCTGATGAGCCCGCCTATCACATGTGCATGGAGCTGCTCCAGAAAGTTCGCAAAGAACAGCGCCTGCAACTGTCCCTGGCTATTTTGGAGCTTCATGGCATTGACCTACCCGACCTTCCCCAGAAGGAGGGGAAGGATGGTCATGATCCAGACGTGCTGGGAGGAGGGCGTCCTTTGTGATGCCTGCGGGCAGCCGATTCTATTTGGCCAGGAGATGCTTTACGGCAAGCATCTCTCCTGTGCGCATGATCAGGCCGAGGCGCATCAAGGCGTTTCCGGCGATCTGGCCGGTGCCATTGAAACGGCTCGGCAGAAACTGGCGACAGGCGGGCGCCTGGCCCTTTCCTCCCGGACTCTCCGCATTCTTGTGCGAGCCGCCTGTGCTCACGGTATTGACCCGGTGCGCCGTCCCGATGCCAGGGGCCGGGGACCGTGGTACGGGCGAATGCACGGATGGTCGGCCCGCCGCGTAGAGCGCGGCCTTTCCCTGCCGGAAGTCCTTGGGCTCTGGCTGGATTACATCGATAGCGGCCGGGTGCCGCCATTGAGTCACAATCATCTGCGGATGGTCATGGCCGCAGCCAGCCCGGAAGGGGCGGCCAGCGGCGAAAAGGAGCGGTCATGACCCAGCGCAGCGAGCTGCTTGATGCAATCTCCAGGGCGGATGGCTCTGGACTTCCGGCAGCGGTCGCGGCGCTTGCCGCATTCGACCGCCAGGCTCAGGCGCAAGCGGCGGCCGATCGGGAGCTGGACCTCAGCGGCCATTTCGTCACCGCCGCCATGACCCCGGTGCCGTTGCACGAGCACCACACCGCCGCGACCGACTGGCTGCTGGATGTGGCCGGGGAGCAGCCCGCTGATTACCGCACCGCGATGATCACCGAGGCCGCTACCTGGATCCACGGCCTGGACCCGGCTGTGGCTGCTGATGCCGAGGAGTTCACCGAGCAGGCACGCGGCCGGGCCAGGACCGCCGCCAGCGCCTTCGGTGAGTATGCGGGCGAGGCCCAGCATGAGTTCCTTCAGGCGGTGGCCTACCTGGCCCAGCGCACGGGAGCTTCCGGGCTGCCACAGATCGATCAGCTGATCGACCCGAACAACCAGCCCGCGCCCACGCCCTATCCCACGGAGGTCTTCGACAACTTTGCCCCCGAGGTGAACGACTTCAACGGCGGCGTCGAATCCGACAACCACGCCAGCGCGATCAGCAGCGAGATAGCGCCCGGCCCCAATCAGATCGCGCAGCAGAACGCCGGCGGCTCCGGATTCGGCTCGGGCCCGGAAAAGCCCGATGAGCACTCCACGTCCATGGACACCTCCAACTCCTACGCGGAGATTCCGCTGGGCCCGCCAGGGCAGATTCCCACCGCCGCGCCGGGCCAGGGCGGCGGCCCGTCCGCCCCCACGCCCGTGACCGGTCCCGGGGAGCCGCAGAACGCCGACAAGCGGCCCCAGATCGCCGCGTCCTACACCCGCCCGGACCCGATGGGCTTCCGCTGGGCCATGGCCGTGCTGAGCGCCGACGATCACACCGCTCCCTGGCATACCAAGTGCGCGGCCTTCCACTACCCGGATGAGGGCTGTGGCGCCAGCCGTGCGCACATGGCGTCTGTGGCGATCGACCACTCGATGACCCTGGATGAGGCGCTGCGCCGGGAGGGCTTCGAGCGCGCCGGGGCCTGGGAGGGCTACGGTGTCTGGCAGTCGGGCGGCGGCAGCCTGCAGCCAGTGATCGAGCACCACAACCGCATCCTGCGGGGCTTCACTGCCGCCGCCCGCACCGAGGACGAGGTGGCCTGGCTGCACGGCTACCTGGCCACGGTGCGCCCGCTGCTGTCCGAGGGCATCACCGCCGAGTCAGCCAAGGGCCTGGCCGGTGGCGGCGGGGTCACCGAGAAAGAGCGCAAGGGCGCCGAGCACCACCTGCCCGGCACCGACAAGTTCCCGGTCAGCAGCGGCGCCGACGTCGAGAACGCCAAGCACGACGTCGGCCGGACCAACGAGCCCAAGGGCAAGGTCCGCAAGTACATCAACGAGATGGCCGAGGAATACGGCGAGGCGCCGCTCGGCGGGGAGAAGAAGGACAAGAAGAAGAAGAAGGCAGCTGGCCTGGAGATGACCGCCCGCAAATGCGGCAACTGCCGCGACGGCGACTGCGCCGACTGCGAAGGCGGCAGCTGCTCGTGCACGCACCCGGCCCAGTCACAGCATTTCAAGCAGAAGAAGCGCGAAGGCGCTCTCCAGGGGTCGCCAAATTTTCCCTGACCGCTAAGGCGGCTATTCGAAAGGGCGCCCCATTCGCGGGATACACGGACTTCGCGGACTGTGTCAGCAAGAACAGCGACAAAGGCGACCCGGACGCTTACTGCGGTTACATCAAGCACCGGGTGGAAGACGGCAAGAAGAAGAAGAAGTCGTCGCTCTACAAGGTGGTGGCTGCGATGCGCCCGCCATGGTTCGAGGATGCCGAGAGGGAAATCACCGCTGCCTTGCGCGCCCAGGCCGAGCGGCCCTATGAGCGCGACTCCTATGATTATGTCGAAGGGCCAGGCCGGTCCATTCCCCGCGACGTCATGCAGCATCTGTGGCGTAATGACCCGGACGGCTGGTCCCACCGGGAGCCCACCGATGCCGACCGGGACCGGTTCTACAACTGGGTCCGGCATGAGTATGGCCCCGACATTCACCGGGCCTACTTCGGCACGGGCGAATACACGGGCGCTTCCTCCCTGCCGGTCCAGCATCAGGTCACCGACCCGAACAACGTGCCCACCCCGCAAGCCGATCAGTTCGACGAGGCGACCATGTTCCCGCTGAACCCGGCATTCGAAGGACAATGGGTCACCGGGCCCAATGGCCCCCAGCCAGTCGGCCAGAAGCAAGGCGCACGCGGCAGTATGACGCCGTCCACGGCAGCGGTGAAGATGTTCGGCCGCCTGGACGCCATGGAGGGAAAAGACCCGCACCACAAGGACCATTACCCGTTCAGCCCCAAGGCTCATGCGAATTACACCCGGGGCTGGGCGGAGACGCGCGGGGTCATGGATGGCACTTTGGATAAAGAGCCGATGTCCAGAGAGGACTTCGGCGCCAAGACCGGACGGCCCAACCTGCACGGGGAATACCTCGAAGCCCACGCGATTGGCCGGGCCCGCAAGTTCAACCAGAGCGAAGGCGGCACCCAGGCCGAGGCCAGCCGCCGCCAGGGCGCCGCCGACTCCGACACCCGGCCGGCCGAGACACTGCCCACCGGAGAGCAGGTCGGCGACCAGGACGGCGACCTGTGGGGCGGCCGGGGCGAGCAGGCGGTCACAGCGTTCCTGCGGCCACGGAGCACCTGGACCAGGCTGGAGCGCCAGGCAGTTGCGCAATCCATAGCCGTGTTGCGCAAGCGTGCGGGCGAGGACTGCCCGAACTGCGATCACCCCAGGCACGAGGGCCAGTGCCGCGACGGCGACTGCAGCTGCACCTACGCCGGGCGCCACCTGATCCACTCGATGCGCAGGCAGGGAGACAGCTGGACCCAGCCCCGCCACTCCACCGACGACATCAACCCGCCGTTCAACCGGCCCGAGACCACCCCGCAGCCATGGGCCTCGAACATGGACGCAGACGCCCAGGCCGGGGCCCGCGACGGCGCCGAGGACGCCCGCAACGGCCAGCGGCCCACCTTCATGGACAACAGCTCCCAAGTCTCGCCCTACGTCAAGGCCTACGCCGAGAGCTACGCCCAGGCCAGCGAGCAGATGCGGGGCCAGGGCCCCCAGGACGTTCCCCGCTCGATGGGCGGCGACAGCGGCCAGGCAGCCAATGCTGTCGATGCCCAGACCCGGTGGCAGGTGGCCCAGGGCTCCCGGATCCGGGTGTCAGCTGCGTTCGTGACCAGGCGCGAGACCGCCCAGCCGGACTTCCGCAAGGGCTACCGGTTCGCCCGCCGCTGGCGCCCCGGCGACCGCTTGGTTTCACGTGGAACACCCGCGTTCGAGGCCGGCTTGTACGCGGGCATCTCCGACTCGCCGGGCATCCAGGAACGCTGGGTGACAGCTCACAAGTCCATGGCTGGCCGTCATCCGGCCCTGGTTGCGCGCCTGGCGGCACACCAGAGCTTCACCGCCCAGTGGGCCACCAGTCACCCGGACGCGCTCGTGCGGGGCCTGTACGTCTATGCAGCACGAGACGATGACGATGACAGCTGCGACTACCCGAACTGCGGCATGAGCGCGTCGGCGACGGTCAACGGTAAGCGGCTGTGCGGGGAGCATGCCCGCGACTACCGCAAGATGCTCAAGCAGCAGGGCAAGACGGCGGGCACCTCCACCGACCTGATCACCGATGGCCCTGGGACGTCCCCGGACCCGATGGGCAGCACGCCCCTCAACGGGCCAGGGACCCCGCCGCCCTCGGGCGGCAGGGGCGAGCCTGCGCGTCCTGGCGGGGCTCCCCCGTACCAGGGCGCCCCGCCGATGGGCGCCGGCCCCGTGGTGACCGATGACGTGGCCGGGCAGGCCCAGGAGGGCGAGCAGCCCGCTGGCCCGCTCGCCCAGGGGTTTAGCGGCCCTGGCACGGGCTACGGCAACCAGAATCAGCAGCCGCGCGGTGGCATCGACCTGGCGCCTACCGCACCCAACATGGCAGCCGGGCCCGGCTACTCCAATGAGGACGCCGATCAGGGCAACCCGCACCACAAGAACCCGAAGGCAGCCGCGTTCCGCGCGACCGTCCAAGCCAACCTCAGACAGCGGCGGGAGATGGCGCCGGTATGACCGACCTGTTCACCGAGGCGAGCTACGACCACGAGGGCCTGGCGCGAGTGGCCGCGCTGGCCCAGGCAGAGGCCGGGCTGGGCGAGCTGTTCCCGTTTTTCGCCCAGTCCCGGTCCTGGCGTGACTATACCCACCGCCGTGCCCTGGCTGCCGGCCAGCTGACCGCCATCGCGGCCCGGTCCGGTGTCGGCCTGGCCGATGTCTGCGACCTGGCCGACAGTCACATGGTGCTGTATGTGGAGGCGATGACCAAGGCCGCGCTGCCCGAGGGAGCGGATCCGCTGCAGGCGGTCACCGACGCCTCCCGGCCGCAGGGCGCCGGGCCCGCCAAGGGCTACGAGCACGACGAGGGCCCGGACTTCTCGGGCGGCTACGCAGAAATCCCCCAGGGCCCGCCAGGCGGCCCGAGCCCGGCCGTGACCCAGATGGTCTACGAGAAGCCGCAGCCCGTCCAGGAGGCCGTGGGGAGACGCACAGGGGCTGCCAAGAGCTGCCCCAGCTGCAGCTGCTCGATGACCTCCAAAGGCAAGTGCCGGGGCTGCAAGACGCGGGGCGGCTGCACCTGCACTCCGGGGGATCCCTGCGGCGGCACCAAGGCCATGAAGCAGGGCTCGCTGCGGCACACCGCCCAGGACCCGGGCAACCGGGCGGCCGGGCAGCCGTCGATGTCCTCCCAGCTGCCCGCTGGGGTGGGCCCAGGCATGGCCGGCGGCTCCTCCGGGACCCCCGATGGCACGATGCAGGGCGGGTTCGCGCCGATGGTGGCGCCGCCCGGATCCAACCCCCGGGGCCAGGCATCACCCGGCGACCAGGTCAACCAGCAAGTGACCGCCGTGGCCACCTCGATCGCGCTTACCAACCCGCAGCTGCCCCAGGCCGAGTGCCGCAGGGTGGCCCGCCGCGTGGTGGGCGGCTACCTGCGTCAGGCCGACCTGGAGGGCTCGGTGATCGGGGACCAGCCGATCGGTGGCGACAGTGAGGGCGGTGGCGGCGGCGGCATGACCGGCTGGGAGAAGTACCGCGCCACCCGGGGCCTGATCGACAAGCTCCCCGACGTCGGTGCCGAAGCCGGGGAAGCAGCTGAGCTAGCCGCGCTCTGAGCCGATCAGCGCGATCACCTGGACCCGCAAATCACGCAGGTTGCCGAACCGGCCATCGCGCACCTGGTGCACCTCATACATGCCGGGAATGCCGCTGAGCGCCTCAGCGAGCGCATCGAGCGGCTCCCCCGAGGACACATAGAAAGCGTGGATGCGGTAATGATGCGCCCGGAAGGCCGCGCACTGGCGCCCCCGCTCATCACAGGCATCGACGATGACCGAGGCAGTCTGCCCGAGCCTGTCACGCGGCAGCTGTGCTCCGATCCGGTCCCGTACCTGGGACGGGCTGCCGATTTCAGCAGACAGGATCATTCGACCGGCTTCAGGACGAATGCCACCTTGTCGGTCCCGGCGACGATGTCCAGGCCGCTGGCGGTCTTGTAACCGGTGCGCTGTAGTTCCCGGGTCACCACGACCTCGGCGGTGACTTTCTTGGCTGTCTTGGGCTTGGCTGGCTTAGCGGGCGGCGCGGGCTTATCCGGGACGGCGACCGCCTTCCCGTTGCCGTTCAGCGGCGTGTACAGGTACCAGCGCGGCTCGACCCGGGTGACGCCGGTTTCCCTCGAATGGGTCACGAACTTCCGCAGCACCTTCTGCGTCGAATCGAGAGTCAGCTTGCAGATGTCCGCGACCTGCTGGTCCAGCATCTTCCTGCCCGGATTGGCCTGCAGGCAGGCGGCGATCAGGAACATCGCCGGCTGGCGCGCGTTGTTCCTGCTCTTGCTGGGCGCCTCGGTGGCCATGTCCGGTATCACCAAGGCGGTACTAGGCTTGCTCATCGCTTTCCTCCTGTGCTCGTCCATAGCCCTGTCCCCCGGCCAGCCGCATGAACAGCGCGGCGTTTTCGGCGTCGGTCATCCGCCCGCCCTGCTCCAGCAGGTAGCCGTCTTCGTATTTCCGGTAGGGCGTCCGGTCCTCCCGGAATCCCCACCGGGTGTAGTAGACGGTGACCTCCAGCGCGCACACCGGGCATTTCCATTCAATGACCCAGCCGCCTGACACAGGCTGTGGCCGGGGCCATTCGCTGGGATCGGCGGGCATCGAATGCCGTTTCATGATCCGGCACAAGGCGAAGTTGGCAGGATAATTGTCGAGCTGCTGATGCCGGTCGCGCAGCGGTTTGCCGTGAGTGCCCTGCCCGCGTGCCACCTGGACACGCCGTGGCCGTGAAGCTGGCATGGTTCCCCCTATTTCTTGGGCAGGCCGTGCAGGATCCGGCCCAGCACGACGGCGTCTGCCAGCGGCATGGTCAGCAACAGCACGCCGTCGTGCAATGCGACATTACCGTCAATCCGCAGATTGACCATGCGCTGGGCGGGTGACTGATTGTTCTGTGGTTCGACGTGGATGCTGGCATGCTTGTTGCTCTGCCGGTTGGTGGCATCCACCTGATGCCTGATGGCCATTGCTGCTCCCTAGTTTGCTGGTCCTGCGATCGGTCTTATCCAGCTGGCGCCCTGATCGGTGCGCAGCTCCCGCCAGTCCTCTACGCGCTCAGAATGCGGGTGCTTGATGAGCTGACGGGTCGCCAGGCTCCTGCACCGTTCCCCCACCGCGACATGGCATATCCGGCAGCCGATGAACTGGACCGAGTTGGCCTCATCGGCGGTGCGCTGCGAGCCGCTCACCGACGCCGCCTGCGCAATGACCTGTAGTAGGTCAGGGGACCGGCGCCGGTAGAAATGCCGTTGCCTCCTGCGCCGCCCCACAGCCGCAGCCAGCGCGGCCCGACACCGGCCCGGACACCGCGCCTGGATATGCGCAGTTTCAGGAACCGGCTGGGACGCAGGTAAAGACTCATGAGATGCTCCTACACAGTTGCGGGCACGGCCACGGGGTGGAAGGCCACGAGCTTGTTGACCAGGTCGGGCTCGGCGTCATAGTCGGCGCCGTTCCATGACCAGCAATGCTGGTGCGAACTGTCGTTGTTGCGCCACCACAGCGTGTAGATGTGTGCCGAGGGCGGCAGCTTGCAGCCGAGGATGAGTTCGATCTGCTCGAAGCTCAGCGTGATCGTGATATTGCGGCCTGCCGTGAGGAATCTCGTCAGCGGGTCATATCTTGATGCCATGATGATTGCTCCCTATTTTGTCAGTTCGATCAGTTCGCCGAGCGCGTCCCGGAGCATCTCCAGACTGCCGTCCTCGGCGTCCAGGAATGCCTCATAGGATTTGACGACTTCATTGATGCCGGCGTGGAACAGGCTCTCGGCGTCCCTCTCCCCTGCCTTGTAGGCCCAGGACACCACGTCGGCGAGCTGGCCCACCCAGCCGACGTTTACCGGCAGTCGTCCCTCGCTCACCGCCGCGCGCAGGATGCCGATCGCCTCGTCCTGGTAGGCCCGCAGCGGCACCCGCTGCTGCGGCAGGGAGACAGCCAGCGCCCCCTGCTCGCCCTGGAACACGGCGAACCCCGCCTTCGTCAGGGTCTCGGTGTATGAGCCCAGCATGCGCTGCCGGGCCGCCTGCGGGTGGATCCTGGTCGTGACCACGGCGGTGACCTGCACCATGCCGGGATATGCCTGGCGCACCTCGAAGCCCCCGGTCACTCCCGCGAACATCTGGTCGCTGCGCCGGTTGCGGGTGTGCCCCGCATGGGACAGCCGCTGGGAGATGCCCCGGGCGCTGATCGACTTAGGCGCCGCGCTCACGAGCCCACCTGCTCGATGGCGATCGGGCCGGTGCGGCCGGTCGTGCCCGAGTCCCAGCTGATCACCAGGTAGCCGCCCTGGGCGCCGGTCCCGGGCACATGGCGCTCCACGGTGCCCTCCTGGCCGCCGACGCGGCCCCGGATGCGGGTGCCCCGGGGGAAGTCCCGCCGCACGATCTGGGCGGTGCGCTGAGTCCTCAGCCAGTGCCGTTGCTGGCGGGTGTCCCGGGGGTCGAAGTGCCAGCCGGTGACCGGGGCGCGGCGGCTCACCGGGCTGCGCTCCTGCGCGAGCCGATCAGCGAGCCGCCGAGCAACGGCAGCTCGGCGTCGGCCAGCAGCTCACGGATGGTGAAGTCGGCCGGGCCGCGCCCGTAGCAGCTGATGCCCACCTGCTCGACGCCTTGCTCCCTGAGCCTGCGGAGAGCAGTGTAGGTGACCGGGATGTAGGCCACGTTCTGGAAGGCCTGGCCCGGGATCCACGTCTGGGTGATCACGGGGGACTGCTTGCGCTGGCCCTCCTCGCGCCGCCGCTCGAAGTAGGCGGTGACCTTCTCCGGGACCTCGGCGGTATCCGGGGCGACCCGCACCGGCTTGCCGGTGGTCCGCCAGTGGTAGGAGGCGCCCTTGCTGACATTGGTGAGGTATCCCCGCGCCCGCAGGCCGGTGGCCAGGTGGCCGACCGTGGCCCGGCTGAGCTTGGTCACGTAGGCGATCTGGCTATTGTTGCCGGTGCTCTTGCGCGGGCCGGTCCGGAGCGCCTTGACGGCGGCATAGACCTTGAACTCATCGCCGGTCAGGTACTCGACTCCGCCGCTGAGGTATGTCATCTCGGGTCCTCCTGTGGTGGTCAGTTGTGCTTGCTGGAAGCAAGCCTACCAAGCTATCTTGGTAATGCCAAATCAGCGCTGGTACACATCCATGCCGAGGCTGGCGTAGGGCACGACCTGATCGGCCCTGGTGCCCCTGTAGACAGCGGCCTTGTTCCGCAGCCGGTTGGCGCCGCAGAGGTAGGCCCCGCCCTGGGTCTTGTGCTTCTTGAGGCAGTAGTCCTTGTGGACACGGCCGAGCTGCTCCCAGGTCCAGTACACCGTGTCGGTCCAGTGCATGGGCGAGGCCTGGTGCTTGGTGATGCTCATCGCGGTGCTCCCTGCTTGGTGTCGTCGGCGACGATGATGGTGAGCTTCTCGCCGTTCTGGCCGTCCAGGGCGAACCGGGCGGTGGCGTCGCTGCCGTACTCGGGCACGCCCAGCTTCCAGTAGTTGCCAGCGCCGGACTCCTCCAGCGCATCCCGCACGGTCATGATCATCGAGCGGGCGGCATCGCTGCGGCCGGTGAGCCGCTCCAGCATCGCTTTGTCGTCGCGCTCGTAGTCATAGGCGTCGCTCATGACAGCCTCCCCAGCGCGGCCTGGGCCTCGGTCACGGCCACGGAGCGCTTGGGCTGGGCCCAGCCGAACCGGCCGACCACGATGCCCTCGCGGTCCTCAGCGGTCACGGAGAACCCGTACCACTTGCCGCCGCGCCCGTACTTGTCGCTGATGGACACCCCGCCCTTGTCCGGCACCGCGATCCAGATGCTGGAGCTGACGCCGTGCACGACCCGGCCGTACTCGGTGCCCTGCCAGGGCTTGCGGTCGATCCGGCCCTGGATGTCGGCGGCAGCCAGGTCAGCGGCCAGCCGGTCCCAGCGGTCCTGCCGGGTGGCGGTGTCGGTCATCGGGTCCTCCTGTGGTGGTCTCTTGCTCTCACCATCGAGATTACCAAGGAAGTTTGGTAATGCCAAATCAGGACGCATGTGCTGTACCAGGCTGGCAGCCAGGCTGGTACCTGGCTGCCAGCTGGCATGGTCAGGACCCGTAGACCGCCTGGCCGGTGTAGGACAGGCCGTCATCGCTGACGGTGAAGCTCAGCGTTCCGGTCACCTGGTGGCCCGGCAGCGTCTTGCCGCCGAAGTCACTGTTCCAGCCGACCGAGCCGACCTGGCCCGGCGCGACGTTGGCTAGCGGCAGGCCGCTGGTGGACTTGCAGGACACCGTGTCGAACGCGGGGTGCTGCGTCTCGTTGCACTGCACCAGGCCGAAGAACGGGTCAGCGTAGCTGGCTGCCCGGTTGCCGGTCAGTTGCCCAGCCTGGCCGTTGCTGGGGCCGGTGCTGGCCGAGGCCATGCCCGCCCCGCCGAGGACGGCGAGGGTGGTGGCCGCCGCAGCGGCGAGGATGATCTTCCTCATGGTGGGTATTTCCTTCCTTGTGGGCCCCAGGCCGTATGCCCGGGGCGTTGCTCTCCTGGCCTGATCTTGGTAGAGGGAAGGCCAGGAGAAGTTTTCATGACTGTTTTTTTCTTCTCGATGAGCGCGAGCAGGTCATTCCAGCTCGCCGGGCTGAGATGCGGGTGAATAGTAGGGGACCTGCTGCTGGTGAATCCCAGGTTGTTCAGCCGCGTGTTGATCCATTCCCAGCCGGCGGCAATGCGTTCTCGTGTCTCACGTTCCCGGCGTTCTTCCGCCTCGTCCTGTGCTACCTTTTCGCGCCAGGCAGCGATGGGATAGAAATAGGTGAAATTCTTGCTCTGGCCGAATCCCCCCTCTTTCTCTTTATGCAGCTCGCCCTGATCGGCCATCGCATCCAGGACGCGGCGCACCTGGCCCTTGAGCCTGGGCGTGTCTACGTGACCGGTTTCGAGGCTGTTCTGCACCGCAGCGAGCACCTGGCGGTCCCAGAACCGCTCGGTGCACCCGGCGACCCAGGTCTCCACGTGGCGCCGCACCCGGCTGATGTCGAATTGCGGCTCGAACGAGCTGCGCCTCATGACCGTCTCCCTCTCGGCATTGGCCGCCTCTGGTGCTCCAGCGCGTCCCGCTCGGTGCGCCATTGGTGCTGGGCGGCCTGCAGGGTTGGCCAGGCCGCCCTGGCGTACAGCAGCGTCAGGTCCGCGCCCTCGGGCAGCAAGGTGCCGTCGAAGTCCAGGTTCCAGTAGGCATCGGCGTCCAGCACCTCCTCATCAGGCACGGCCGCGTGGTCTCCGCACTGGTGCTGGCAGTGGGGAATGATCTTGGTGTGCTTGCCTCCGGTGAACATCACCATCAGTGCCGCCTCCTCAGGTCGGGCCGACTCGCCTCGCGGGCGAGCAGCAGGTGGTTGGCCAGGTCGCGGGCAGTCTGCTCGCTCAGCACGATCGTGCCTTTGACGCCGCCCCGGGCGCCGAGGATGGCCAGCGTGGTCGTGCCCACCGACCCGGTGTCCACCTGGACCACGGCGGTGCCGCCCGTGCGGCCAGGCACCCGGCCCAGGTAGCGCTGGCGGATCCCGTCCGCGAAGTTGGTCAGCTGCCGGGCGGTCATGACTGCTTCCACTCGATGCCCATCGCATCGAGGGCGGCCCGCAGCCGTTCGATCGTCGGCCAGTAGACCAGCGCCATGGAGGTCGTCGGGCCATGCGTCAGCGGCGGATACGCCGCTACCGCGATCACCGCGTCCAGCAGCTCGGCCTCGGGCTTGGTGTCCTCCAGCGCGGCCGAGACTGCGTCATCCAGCGATTCGGTCATGGTGTCAGCTCCTCGCCAGCGCGTCGGCGGCGTCGCCGATGAAAGCGGCCAGCTGGTCGCGGGTCACCGTGGCGATGACCTCTTCGGGGATAAACGGGGTCCCGATGCGCACATCGGAGTGCCACTTGCCGTTACGGCGCGGCCGGTACTCGTGGCGGGTGATCTTGACGATGCAGAACTCCTCGGGGTGCTGGTCTACGCAGCCGGGGTGCTCGCGCTCGTTCCTCGGCTCGGCCTCCAGCAGCACCCGGACCCGGGTCTCGGGCTCGTATCTGGCAGTCATGACGCCCTCCGCCCGCGCTTGCTCACCGGCATGTTGAACAGCTTGTTGACGGTCAGGTGGCGGGTGCCGTCCTCATCCGTCCAGCCCGGCTCGGCGGGCAGCTCGGCCACGAGGAAGCTGGCGCCGTAGCTGGATTGCATGCCATGGCCGGACCAGTGCTTGCCACCGGGAATCTTGAACACGATGTGGGTCTTGGTCTCCTGCCAGATCACGATCGGCTGGCTGCCGTTGTTGAATTCGACGCCGGGGAAGATCGCGGTGCCGTCTTCGCGCAGTTCTGCGCGGTAGGGATTGCTGTTGCGGTTCATGGTGTCCTCCTGTGGTTGTGTCGTGTGGTGGTCAGGCCGGCCAGATTTTGCCGTCTGAGGTGCGGGGCTCGACACCGGCCATGGCCAGGTTCCTGGCCTCGCCCTCGTCCTCGGCGTACTCCCAGCCCTCGCTGATGCGGACCTGCTGGTCGATGTACTCGTGGCCTCCGGTGCACTCCGAGCCCCGGTCGGTGAGGTAACGCGGGCGCGGGCAGCGGCCGGTGACCTTGCCGTCCTCGGTCCAGACCCAGATGATGTCGCCACAGACGAAGGCGCCCCTGGCTTTGGCCTCGAAGCACTCCTTGACCTGCCAGAGCTTCTCGTGGGATCCCTGGCAGCCTTCCCATCCGCTCTTGCAGACGATGCGGTGCGGGATCGGGGGCCCGTCGTAGTCGGGGTCGTCGATGAAGTCCCAGCTGCCCATGGTGTCCTCCGGTGGTTGCTCATGTGGTCTGGACACCAGATTAGCAAGCTATCTTGGTAATGCCAAATCAGGAAGGACGGGCGGCCTCGATTGCGTCCACCACCGCCCGCAGCCCCTCGCGATCATGCCAGCTGGCTTCCATCCCGCCGGCGTTCAGCGGCGCTGTGAGCCACCGGATCACGAGCGGGCTCAACGACTCCAGGCCGTCCGCGTTGGCCGCCCAGGGAGACGTCCAGAAGCGCTCAGCGGCATTCTCAGGAGACAGCTCTATTTCGACCGGTAGCAGCTCATCGATGCCGCCCGGGGGCCAGGGGAGCCTGAGCGCGGCTTCCCGCTGGAGCCTCATCGGGCTGGTTCCTCTTGGGGGGCGAACATTCGCTCCAGGTCAGGATCCGGGCGTTCGCCCAGCCGGGCCAGCGTCGCCCTGATTCCCCACATGGCGCCCTGGCCGATCCCGGCGATGAAGGCGGCGGCCTGCTCGGTCGCCGAATCCAGGTCGTGGCCGAGCTTGACCAGGGCCGGGGTGCCGTCGCGGTCCCGGACGCCGATGATCCACTCCGTGCCCATCGGGTCGGTGGGGATCACAAAGCCGATAGCCCCCTGGGCGTGCCAGTCTTCTAGCTGCTCCAAGATGGTGACCGGGGCGATGCCGAGAATCTCCCGGAATGCCATCCCCTGCTCGGCGGCCACAGCCTGCCAGTCCGGGCGGCCCTGCCGCGCCTGCACCGCCAGCCGGTCGGCCAGGCCCAGGGCCATCTCCTTCGCTTCGGCCGGGCTTTTGCCCTGCCCGGGGAGCGCGTCACGCCATGCCTGGGAGGCCGAGTCCAGCCCCATGCAGATCATGTCCACATACCGCATGTCCTCGGTCCTGATCGCCTGGTGATTGGCCAAGATGATCGAGTAGCCTCTGCTGCGGGGACCGTAGTGGTGCCAGTCCTTGATGACACCATTGGTGAGATGCCGGTCCAGGGCCCTTTCGAGTTCCTGCCGTCGCCTGCTGGTCATTGCCTTCTCCTTCCTTTCTTTCCCTCAGGGGCGGGCCCGGCCAGGCCGGCTGAGCCAGGCCCGCCGCTCAGGGAGCGAACTCACCCCGTGCAGGAGTGGTAGTTCACCTCATCGGTCGGGTAGTCCTGCTTGCACACCCGGTCCTGCGGTTTGTTGTAGGGCTGCTTCTCCGTCCACGCCTTGGCCACGGTGGTGCCGTCCTTGACGAACGCGGTCGCGGTTAGGACGTGCCGGATGAGGCCCGAGCGGTACGTGTGCCCGCCCGTGGACAGCACCCGGGTCAGCACCTGCTCACAGCCGCTCGGGCTGTCCTCGGTGTTGAGCACCGTGCTGTAGCGGGTGAACGGCGGCCCGGTAGAGGGGCCCCCCGCCCAGGACAGGCTGCCGACGTGGCAGGACCGCTGCTGGCTGGCGAAGGCGGTCAGCGCGATGGGCGGAGCCTGCGCCGAAGGGCAGTCCACCAGGCAGTGGTCGGCCCCGGTGTCCTTCCGCTGGATGCCCGCCTCGCCGGGCGCCCCGTCCGGGTGGCCCTGGCAGCTGGTGATGTCGCACACCGTGCTGTAGGGCGACGTGCAGCCGGGGCACTTGCGGTAGGTGCCGAGGTCCTTGTCGCCGCCGCCGTAGAAGCGGTACGCCCGCCAGCTGATCCCGCAGGTCTGCGAGAACTTGACCTCGAAGATGTTCGCCGTGTTCTGCGTGATGGTGTAGCTGAGCGTGCAGCGGCGGGCCTGGTGGTCCCGCACGATCATGACGGTGGTGTGCGCGGGCGGGCCGCGCAGTGCGTTGCCGGTGTAGTACCAGAAGGTCTTGGCGCCACCGGGCAGGTATTCCTGCCAGCCCGCCTTCACCAGGTTGGGCGCGGCTGCCGGGCAGTTCGCCCGGTCGGGCAGCTGCTCAGCCACCACCTTGCCGCCATAGGCGTTCTGGTAGGACCCGCCGCCGTTGGGCACGCAGTGGATGTGCTCGCGGCCGGTGTAGCCGCAGCCGTGGTGGACGGCGGCGTTCTGCGTCCACTCGGCGGTCGCCGAGGACGGCGTCCGGGACACCGGGGCGTAGAGGGAGATGCAGTGCTGCGCCGTGCCAGGCTGAGCTGTTGCGGCATCGGCGATGGTGGTGCTGATGCCGGTGAATGCGAAGATCGCGGTCAGGGACAGGATAATTCTGACGATCAGTGTTTGCCTCACACTGGATCCTTTCCTTGCGATTTCCTTGATGGGCCCCGGGCGGGCTCCCCGTGCACAGGGAGTCCGCCCGGTCACGTGGTCAGTGGCCCCGGATGGAGCCGGTGATCCCGAAGGTGTCCTGGACGTAGTTCCCGTTCTGGTAGCTGAACAGGTAGTTGCCTGCGTCAGTGTGGGCCCAGTCGTAGGTGACCC
>Ga0318509_10000117_pt1 | contig 18839 bp, 20 predicted proteins | sample GRESIP084b2f22_FD_203477 | JGI IMG/M metagenome (GOLD analysis project Ga0318509, IMG submission 203477) | Tropical soil microbial communities from Luquillo Experimental Forest, Puerto Rico - GRE.SIPMG.084b2f22 | ecosystem: Environmental > Terrestrial > Soil > Tropical forest > Bulk soil...
CCGCACCCGGTATATTCGCCATGCGATCCTCCTTGGAGTTGATGTCGGGAGGTTAACACCAATCTCGCGGCAGCGTGAAGCTGGCGCTCGCCGCTCGGCGTCACATGCTGCTATGATCGCGCGACTTGCATCGGGAGGAGGTTACAGATGACCGTCGAGACGGCGCTCAAGAAAGACAAAGCGGCCGCACAGCCGGCGATGAAGCTCGCCGTGACAAGCGCGAAGACGCCCGAGTTAGTCCCCGGGCGCCGCGACTTTTTCAAATACCGCGACCTCGGCGTCACCGCGGCTAGCAACGGATGGATGCGGGCGCAAGTGACGACGGCGTTGACCGGCATGACCAGACCGACCGGCTGGCATTATCATGTCTGCGAGGGCCAGTTCGTCTACACACTGAAGGGCTGGGTCGAGCTCGAATTCGAGGACGGCAGCCGCTGCCGGCTCGAGCCGGGCGACTCGTGCTTTATCCCCGGCGGCATGCATCACAACGAGATCGCCACCTCGGACGACCTCGAACTCCTCGAAGTATCTCTGCCTGGGGAAATCGGCACAGTCGCGGTCGATCCACCGGCGAAGCGGCGGAACGCGTAATCGCCCTTAGGCCAGCCTTCCTTCTTCGTTCATGGCCGGGCTTGTCCCGGCCATGAACGAGCTGCGGCAGATACCTTGCCGGTTTCCCTGGATACCCGGCACAAGGCCGGGCTGGAGGCGTCGGCGTTTGCTGGGCGCTTGAAGGCGGCCGCGGATTGCTTATCATTCGGGGCGCGCGGGTGTAGCTCAATGGCAGAGCAGGAGCTTCCCAAGCTTCTGACGAGGGTTCGATTCCCTTCACCCGCTCCATACACGCGAACGATTCCGGGAGAGCGCAAAAGTAGGGCGGAAAAGCGCAGCGCATTCCGCCAAATCGGCCCTGCAATCGGCGGATTACGCTTCGCTCATCCGCCCTACGCTTGCTACGCTTGCGAAGCTTCCGATGGCGTCGGGAGGACCGCCATCGGCTATTGCGGGAGGGCGTAGCCGACCGCGCTTTCGATTTCGATCGTGCGCTTGACCGCCGGGCGCGCCATCATCCGCTCGTAATGAGCCGAGAGGTTCGGGAACTCGCCGAGGGCGGGCTTTACCGAGCCGACGAAGCGCCAATAGAGCCGGAAGAGGTGGATGTCGGCGATCGAATAGCGCCCGACCGTCCATTCCCGCGTCCCCAACCTGCGCTCGGCGAGACCGAACACTTCGCGCCAGCGCTCGAGGCCGACGCGACGCGCCGGGTGGATCGTCGAGGCGATGAACGACATCCACGAGATCGCCTGTGCCTCGGTTTCGAGGCCGCCTTCGGGCCACAGCCGCGCCTCCGGATAGCGTTTGGCGAGATAGTAGAGACACCCGGCGACCTCGGTCAGCGGGCGGTCGTCGATCAGCAGCGTCGGGACCTTGCCCTCGGGGTTGATCGCCAAATATTCGGGCGAATACTGTTCCCGCTTGGCGAACGAAACATGCCGCCGCTCGAAATCGTCGCCGATCTCGTGGAGCGCTATGTGCACCGCCATCGAGCTCGACCCGGGCGAGAAATACAAGGTCAGCATCGGCGTCTCCTTTTACAAAGGGACCACGACCGCCCTTACCCGAGCGCCGCCATCGTCTTTTTCATGAACCCGTCCATTGCGGCGGGGTCGGTCCAGCGGAGCACCGCGACGACGTCGTTCGTTGGGTCGATCCAGGTAAGGTTGCCGCCGGCGCCGCGGGCGTAATAGCTGTCGGCCCGCGCACTCGGATAAAGCGCGCTGCCGGTGTTGAGCCACCAGAGGTAGCCGTAATTGCGAAACAGCGAGCAGGGATCAAGCATCCGGCCGATCCACTCTTCGGAGAGAATACGGCGGCCGTTCCACATGCCCCGGTTGAGCAGCATGAGGCCGATCCGTGCCTGGTCTTGCGCGTTGATGAAAACCCCGCCGCCCCAATGGCCGCCGCCCGAGACCGATTGCATACGCTTGCCGTCGATCTCGACAAAGGAGTTGCGGTAGCCGTGCCATTCCCAATCGGGCGACGCGCCGATCGGATCCATGACCAATTCACGGAACACCTCGGGCAGCGGCCGCCGCCAAAGCCGCAGCAGCGCAAGCGCGAGGCGGTTGACGCGGACATCGTTGTACTCCCAGAACTCGCCGGGCGGCCGCAGATCGCGGTGGCTCCCTTTCGGCGCGGCGCTCGGCCGCCCGGCGACGGCGCGGTTGCGGTCGATCAGGTCCGGCTTGCCCCACAGCGCCCCCTCCCATTCCGAGGTCTGCTGCAACAGGTGATGCCAGGTGATCGCATCATTGTGCGGCGGGTCGAAGCCGCCGTCGTCGACCGTCGCGCGGACCCTCTCGTGCGTGTCGCCGATCAGCCCCCGGTCCCAGGCGAGACCGGCAATGATCGAGAGATAGCTCTTGGCGGCGCTGAAGGTCATGTCCGCGCGTGTCGTATCGCCCCACTCGGCGACGATCAGGCCGTGCCGCAGCAGAAGACCGTTCGGCCCGCCGCGGGGCCGCACCGGCCCCAGGGTTTCGTTCCACGGCGACCGCTCTTGGAAATCCCGGCGTACCTCTAATGAAAGATCGCGACCCCACGGCGTCTCATGTTCGCCGGCAAGACGCGCAGCGCCGGCGACAGCCCGCGGATCGAGGGACATTTCGTCGGGTGAGGCGCGGTTCCAGGGGGCGGGATGCGGCGGTGGGAAATAGGTCATGGCACTTGGTCTCAGGCGTCGGGGTTGACTTTCCGGGAGTCGGCACGAATTCGTAGGCAAACGCGGCACCTCTGCCGCTATGTACTGGCAATTCGTCGGAGAAGCTTGCTAGAGTAGTCTCCGGTCGCCGTTCCGAGGTCGTTGCAATGGGTTCCTTCAGCTTGATGCATTGGATCGTGGTCTTGGCCATTATCCTCATTCTGTTCGGCGCCGGGAAGCTGCCTCGCGTCATGGGTGACTTCGCCAAGGGCATCAAGGCATTCAAGGCCGGTATGAAAGAAGAGGACGAGACCGAAGCCACACCGGCACAAGTGCCGCCGCCCGGTGCTGCGACCGCCTCGCCGACACCGGCCGGCGTTGTCGACCACACGCGCGAGCCTGCCAAGACCGCCTAGGTGCACTGCCGATAGGTATTCAGCTCGCCGAAGTCCGTACGAGTGCGGGGCGCGGGCGTGGGGTCTTCGCCTGTGACGAGATAGCGCCCGGGACTGTCATCGAGTCAGCCCCCGTGATCATCTTGCCCGCGAAAGATTGTCCGGCCCTCGATCGAACCGTCATTTACGAGTACTATTTCCATTGGGACGGCGACCCCGACGGGGAGGGGCGCGGTGCGCTAGGGCTGGGCCTCCTTAGCCTGTGCAACCATTCAAGTCGTCCTAACGCCCGGGTCGATCGCAATTATGCCCGGCTGACCCTCGACCTCGTCGCGAACGCTCCGATCCGGCCCGGCGACGAGGTGACGATCGATTACGGCTGTACCCTCTGGTTCGAACTGCGCGAATAGCGGCAAGGCTGGCTTCATCGCGCCCCTCGCGCTATGTGATCGTGACCGTAGCGAAGGATAGCGCGTGGATGGCACGTTTCGAGGGCACCGATACCTATGTTGCGACAAAGGATTTGCAGGTCGCCGTCAATGCCGCGATCGCTCTCGAGCACCCGCTCCTCGTCAAAGGCGAGCCGGGCACCGGCAAGACCATCCTCGCGCACGAAGTTGCCCGCGGCATCGGCAAGGATCTGATTACCTGGCATATCAAATCGACGACAAAGGCGCAGCAAGGGCTCTACGAATACGATGCGGTCTCGCGCCTGCGTGACGGCCAGCTCGGCGATGAGCGGGTCCACGACATCGCCAATTACATTGTCCCGGGCAAATTGTGGGAGGCGTTCGAAGCCGACGATGCGCCGGTCCTGCTGATCGACGAGATCGACAAGGCGGACATCGAATTCCCGAACGATCTGCTGCTCGAGCTCGACCGCATGGAATTCTATGTCTACGAGACCCGCCGTACGATAGTGGCCCGCCATCGCCCGATCGTCATCATCACCTCCAATAATGAAAAAGAGTTGCCGGACGCTTTTCTTCGGCGCTGCTTCTTTCATTACATCCGCTTTCCCGATCGCGAGACGATGGGGCGGATCATCGACGTGCATTTTCCCGGCCTGAAGAACGAACTGGTGCGCGAAGCTTTGACGGTCTTCTTCGATATCCGCGAAGTTCCTGGGTTGAAGAAGAAGCCCTCGACCTCGGAGCTGCTCGACTGGATCAAGCTCCTGCTCGTCGAGGATGTCTCGCCTGAGGTTTTGCGGACGCGCGATCCGGCAAAACTGATCCCGCCGCTGCACGGGGCGCTGTTGAAAAACGAGCAGGACGTTCACCTGTTCGAGCGCCTCGCCTTCCTGCATCGGCGCGAGCGCGGCTAGCGGCGGTGTTTTTCTCGTTCTTCGCCGAGTTGCGCGCGGCAAAAGTGCCGGTCTCGTTGCGCGAGTACCTGACCCTGATGGAGGCGATGCAAAGCCGCGTCGCCGCATTTGACGTGGAGGAATTTTACTTTCTCGCGCGCAGCTCGCTGGTCAAGGACGAGAGGCATCTCGACCGCTTCGACCGAGTGTTTGGCCACTGCTTCAACGGCATTGAAACCCTGTCCGATCGGCAGTCCGAGATCCCCGAGGCCTGGCTCAAAAAGCTTGCCGAGCGGTTTCTGACCGAGGAAGAGAAGAAGCTGATCCAGTCGCTCGGCGGCTGGGAAGAGTTGATGGAGACGTTGCGCCGGCGTCTTGCCGAGCAGAAAACAAGGCACCAGGGCGGCAGCAAATGGATCGGTACCGCCGGCACCTCGCCGTTTGTTGCCTACGGCTACAACCCGGAGGGGGTGCGCATCGGCCAGGAGGAGGGCCGCAACCGCAGCGCTGTCAAGGTCTGGGACCGGCGCGAGTTCCGCAATCTGGACGACACCGTTGAGCTCGGCACTCGCAACATCAAGCTCGCGTTGCGGCGGCTGCGGCATTTCGCGCGCGAGGGAGCGGCCGAAGAGCTCGATCTCGACGGCACCGTGAGGTCAACCGCGCACAACGCCGGTTGGCTCGATCTCAAGCTCGTCCCCGAGCGCCACAATGTAGTGAAGCTTCTGCTGTTCCTCGACGTCGGCGGGTCGATGGAGGACCACGTCCGGATCTGCGAGGAGCTGTTCTCGGCGGCTCGCTCCGAGTTCAAGCATCTGATCCACTTCTATTTTCATAACTGCATCTACGACACGGTCTGGCGCGACTCGCGCCGGCGCCACATCGCGCAGATCCCGGTGACGGAGCTCCTTCACACCTACGACGCGAGCTGGCGTATCGTTCTCGTCGGTGACGCCAGCATGAGTCCCTACGAGATCGAGAAAGAGGGCGGCAGCGTCGAACGCTGGAACGACGAGCCGGGCGCGGTCTGGCTGCGCCGGCTGCTCGACGCCTACCCAAAAGCCGCGTGGCTCAACCCTGTGCCCGAGAAATACTGGGACGGCACCGCCAGCATCGGCATGATCCGGCGCAGCTTCGAGGACCGCATGTTTCCGCTGACCCTCGACGGCCTCGACCGGGCAATGCGCTGCCTCAGGCGGTGATCGCGCCGCTAAGCGGCCTTTTTCTCCTCTTTCGGCCGCACATAGGCAAGCGCTGCATGCGCGGCACAATAGGGCTTGCCGGGAGCCGGGCGGGCGCCGCAAAAGTGGAATTCGGTATCATCGGGATGACCGTGCGGCCACAGACAGCCGGGCCCGCTGAACTCGAAGAAATTGCGTTGCGGCACGAATTTGGGCCCAGTCTCCCGCCGCGACATGCCATTCCGATGGAGGCGGCCGATGATGGTGTTTTTGGTCAGCCCCATGCGGCGACCGATCTCCGAGGTCGGCAGGCCCTCGTCGAACAGCTGCTGGAGCATGTCGACGCGCTCCGGCGTCCAAGTCATCACTTGCATCCGATTTCCCCCGTATACTGTGGACCCCCCGGTCCACCCCCACAACATACGGTACCACCCTTGTGCCCGAAAGCAAAGCGGTATCTAGATGTAGGTCAATAGTAAAATTATGACCCAACTTTGGCGAGATCGAGGCGGTAAGAAAGCACTTTTGAGAAATATGCAGGCAAGCGTTTGCCGGGTGTGAAGCCCGGGCTCCATAACCGGTCGAGGTCCTCGCGGAGATAACTCCTGTAATAGGGCTCGTGAAAGGCGAACGGGAACAAGTCCAGGAGACCGTCGTAGTCCGGTTCATCGCCGGTCTGCAGCGAATCGACAAAGATCAGCGTGCCGCCCGGCCTCAGCACGCGGCGAACCTCGGCCACGACGGCGCGGCGCGTGCGGACCGGCAGTTCGTGAAAGAGATAGATGCAGGTGACGACGTCGAATTCGCCGTCGGCGAAGGGCATCGCCTCTGCCGCGGCCTCGACCAGGCGCACCCGCGACCAAGGCGCCAGCTCGCGGCGGGCGACGGCGAGGTAATGCGGCGACAGGTCGAGACCGGTGATGTAGAGCCGGGGATAGTTGGCCTTGACCTCGCGCAGAAAGCGCCCGGTTCCGCACGCAACGTCGAGCAAGCGCGCATCCTTGCTCCCAGCGGCCCGCTGCTGATCGGCGAGCACGCCTTTCAGCGGCACCAGCGCCTGGCGCCGCATTGCGGCGGCACCCCCGCCGAACAGGACCTCGACCTGGTGGTCGTAGCGCTCGGCCGAAGCCCCGCTCAGATAACCGTCGGTCTGGAAATGAAATTTCTGCCGGTAATAGGCCGGATAGCGCGCGGCCGCGGCCTCGGTCAGGAAGCGCTCTTGGGGTCTGCCGTGTCGTCGTTGCTCGACCGCTTCCAGATCGGCAAAGAAATCAACCGCGCGACGGATCTCCCCGAATGGACTGCCGAGCCCATCCGCCGGCGGTGCATAGTATCCGGCCTCGATGTTGCGCCAATCCTGCGCGAGGAGAGCTCGCAGATCGGCCAGGATCCGCCGCCTGTCCGGCGTCGGGCAATGCTTCAGTCGATCTGGCACGGGCACCGAACGGCCCATGCGGGCCGCGAGCAATTTTTGCCCGAAGAACCAACTGATGCGCGCCGCTTGCGTGGCGTTGAAGGCAAATTTATCGAACGCGGAGAGCATGCCGGAGAAATGAGTTACCGCTCCGGCCCGGCTTTGCAAGGGATGAAAAGCCGGTCGCGCCCGCGATGGCCTCGTATTGCCCCCGATTGGGGGGCTGAATATTATCAACCTGCTTGCGGAGCGATTGATCGACCGAGATGGCGCTGGGTCATTACGCTACACCCGCCCCGAGACGGCGGTGGTCCGGGTCCGTGGCGCATCGGTTAATTTGAACTCGACCCGGGGATCAAAACCGGCATGTCGGACGACAGGCAACCCCGCGGCCCATCGGTTCCCGGCATCCCCGAGGGCGACAATCGCGAACGCATGATCTGCGCCGAATGCGGTTATGTCCTTTACGACAATCCGAAAATCGTGGTCGGCTCGGTCACCCGATGGGGCGAACGCATTCTGCTTGTTCGCCGCTCGATCGAACCGCGTTACGGCTATTGGACCTTGCCGGCGGGCTTTCTCGAGCTCAACGAGTCGCCCAGTGCTGGTGCTGAGCGCGAAGCCTGGGAGGAAGCAAGGGCGCGCATCGAGATCGAAGGTCTGCTCGCGATCTATGACATTCCGCGCATCAGTCAGGTCCAGCTGATCTACCGCGCCCGGCTGCTGGACCAGGCGATCCACCCGGGATCGGAAAGCCTAGAAGTCGCTCTGTTCAGCTGGAAGCAAATCCCATGGGGGCAGCTCGCCTTTCCCTCCGTCGGATGGGCGCTCCAGCACGATCGCGAGGCGCGGGCGACCCGCGACTTTACCGCCCGCATCAACCCGCCGGGTTTTTAGCGGGCCTACTTAGACCTCTCAGTGGTGAAAGAGGTTGAGCGCCGAGCCCTTGCGGAACCATTCGAGCTGCGAGGCGCTGAAGGTGTGGTTGAGCCGCAGCGTCTCGCTGGTGCCATCGGCGTGTTTGATGCGGCATTCGACGGGCTGCCCTGGCGCCATCGCCTGCAATCCGACGAGGCTGATGCGGTCATCGGCACGGATGCGGTCGTAATCCGCCGGGTTCTGAAAGGTCAGCGCCAAAAGCCCTTGCTTTTTCAGGTTGGATTCGTGGATGCGGGCAAAGCTGCGGGCGATGACCGCCGCACCTCCTAGCAGACGCGGCGACAATGCCGCGTGCTCACGGCTGCTTCCCTCGCCGTAATTGTCGTCGCCAACCGCAACCCACCTGATCCCATGAGCTTTGTAAACCCGGGCGATCTGGCCGATCGGCTGTCCTTTCTCGCCAGTGAGAACGTTGAAGCCGGTCCCGGCCTCGCCGTTAAAGGCGTTGGTGGCGCCCATGAACATGTTGTCGCTGAACTTGTCGAGATGGCCGCGGTAGCGCAGCCACGGACCGGCCGGCGAGATGTGGTCGGTCGTCGTCTTGCCCTGGGTCTTGATCAGCACCGGCATCTCGACGAAGTCCTTGCCGTCCCACGCCGGCCAGGGCTCCATCAACTGCAGCCGCTCGCTGTTCGGAGCGACCTCCAATTTGATCCCGCTGCCGTCCTCGGGAGGCGCGACGTAGGTGGCAAGCCCGGGGTCGAAACCGCGCGCCGGTACCTCGGGCGCCGGCCGCGGCGGGTCGAGCCGGAATGCTTTGCCGTCGGCTCCGGTCAATGTGTCCGTCAACGGATTGAAGGACAGCCGTTTCGCGAGGGCGAAGGCGGTGACGATCTCCGGGCTGCCGATGAAGTTCATCGTCGTCGGCGAGCCATCGTTGCGCCGCGGGAAGTTGCGGTTGTACGATGTGACGATCGTGTTCGGCACCGCGTCTGCCGCGACCGACCTTCGCCATTGGCCGATGCACGGACCGCAGGCATTGGCAAGAACCGTGCCGTTGATATCCTTTAGCGACTGCATCTGCCCGTCGCGCTCGATCGTCGCGCGCACCTGCTCGGAGCCCGGAGTGACCAGAAACGGCGCCGCGGCTTTGAGCCCGTGAGCCTTCGCCTGTTCGGCGATCTCGGCTGCCCGGCTCATATCCTCGTACGACGAATTCGTGCAGCTGCCGATCAGCGCGACCGAGATTTCGTCGATGAAGCCATTCTTCGCATCCGCCACTTCAGCGGCCAGCTTCGAGATCGGCCGTGCCCGGTCCGGCGAATGCGGACCGACGATGTAGGGCTCGAGCCTTGAGAGGTCGAGCTCAATGACCCGGTCGTAATATTTGCCGGGGTCGGCTTCGACTTCCTTGTCGGGCTCGAGCATATGCTGGTTCTGCTGGATCAGCGGGACGAGATCGCTTTTGCCGGTCGCCCGCAAATATTTCGCCATGTGCTCGTCGGCCGGAAACATCGACGTCGTCGCGCCGAGTTCGGCCCCCATATTGGTGATCGTCGCCTTGCCGGTGGCGCTGATCGTGCGTGCGCCCGGGCCGATGTACTCGACGATCGCGTTGGTCCCGCCGGAAACGGTGAGCTGCCCGGCGACATAGAGGATGACGTCTTTGGGCGCAGTCCAGCCGCTCATGCTGCCGGTCAGATAGACCGCGATATGCTTCGGGTAGAGCACTTCCCACGGCAGCCCGGCGATGACCTCGACGGCATCGGCGCCGCCGACGCCGACCGCGCAAGCGCCGAGCCCGCCGGCATTGGGGGTGTGTGAGTCGGTGCCGATGATCAGCTCGCCGGGGAAGGCGTACTGCTCGAGCACGACCTGATGGATGATGCCGGCCCCCGGTCCCCAGAACCCCAGGCCGTACTTTGCCGCCGCGGAACGCAAAAAGTCGTAGACCTCCTTGTTCTCGGCGAGCGACTCACGCAAGTCGGAGGCTCCCTCGACCCGGGCCTGGATCAGGTGGTCACAGTGGATCGTCGCCGGCACCGCCACCTTTTCCCGCCGCGTCTGCATGAACTGCAGCAGCCCCGTTTGCCCGAGCACGTCCTGGAAGACGACACGGTCAGGACGGACCAACAAATAGCTCTTGCCGGGCTCGAGCTCCTGGTGTTCAGGGTCGTCGAGATGCCCGAGCAAAATCTTGTCCGCCAAGGTCAATGGTCTGCCTAGCCGGCGCCGGACGACCGCCAGGTTCCGCGCCATCGTCGCGTAGACCGCAGCCGCCATTTCCGGGGTCGATCCGATAGCAACCATTGTCGAGCCTTTGCGTTCGATGCCAGTCATTTGGTCCGGAGGAGCGCCGGGATCATGCCCGAGGCCGACGGACCGGTCCAGGCCTTCTTAGGGACGGACCGCGGCATCCGCCGGCACTGCGGGCCAGCAGCCCGTGGTCTCGTCGATGGCGACGTCAGATCGCGTCGAGCTGCCAGGCGACGTCGTTGGCGATGCCCCACAGATAGCCGGTATCGGCCTGTCCGACGAGCGCGTAAGCGCGCCCCTGGTGCCGCCAATACAACAGGTTAACGTCTTGACGACGCGTCAGAGTGGACGCGACGTCCGGCTCTTTCGACGAGCCGATAATCAACGTCAGCGGCCCGATCGCCTTGTTGTCGGTCGTGTAGACGAGCTGCGCTGCAGGCCGGCCGTCGGCGACCACGACTCGGACACCACGGAAGTTAAGACCCCACGGCTTCAGGTCGGGCAGCCGCACCTCCTGAGGGAGGTTTTGGCTGATCTTTTGCAGCGCCTCGCGCGGATCGCCGGTGGCCGGCACATCGATCAGCGCGCCGTCGCCGCCGGCGCTCACGAACAGCTTGTAATAGCCCGCGGCGTTGTCGAGCCAGGCGTTATTGGCGGCGGTCGCCTCCGCCGCAGCCTGTCCGCCGCCGAGAGAGCCCGGTTCAAACCGGGCAATGCCGAGATAAGCAGTGCTGCCGCCGAGGAGAAGGCCGAACAGCGACGCGGCTACCGCAACCCCGATCCACCAGCGCCGTGAGACAACGCCGCGTTTGGAGCCCTGCAATGCTTTGAACGGGACCACTTGAGCGAGCGGCTGCGACAAACCCGACTCGCCCCGCGCCGCCGCAATCAGCCGGTCGGGTACCGGCTCGTGCATGATCTCGTCGAAGGCGAGGCGGACGAGGCCAGCCGATCCCGTAAGTGCCGCGAGCTTCTCGCGTGCAACCGGATCGATGTCCAGCCACCCTTCGACCTCGCGCCGCTCCGACGTCCCAAGCTCACCGTCGAGATACGCGATGAGAAGCTCGTCATTGCGCTGCTGCATCGTCTGTGCTCCTGCGCATCCCGCCGCCCGCCTCCAGATGCAGCTGCAACGCGATGCGGGCGCGCGCGAGACGGCTCATGATCGTTCCCACCGGCACCTGTACGACTTCAGCGGCCTCCTTGTAGCTGAGCCCATCAACCGTCACGAGCAACAACGCCGTTCGCTGATCGGGCGGCAACCGGCCGACGGCCCGCCGCACTTCATCGAGAGCGAGCCGCGCCTCGACGCGCCGCACCGGCTCATCCGACCCCAACCGCTCTTCGGCGACCTCGCTGTCCTCCTTGCGAACATCGCGTGCGCGGATCTGGTCTATCCAGATCGTCTGCACGATGCGAAACATCCAGCTGTCGAACCGCGTGCCCTCCTGAAACTGATGCTGGCGCGCGAGGGCACGCTCACACGCCGCTTGAACCAGATCGTCGGCATCGGCCGCGGAACCAGCGAGCCCGCGAGCAAACCGGCGTAACCGCGGCAGCACTGCCACCAGCTGATCGCTGAAACGAACACCTGCCGGTTCTCTGTTCGAAATCGGCTGTGTCGGCGATCCTGCCGATTTTCGATCGAACGACAACGGACCTCCCGTCAAGTTATTCCCGGCGCTGCCGGTAGTGACCGGTAGTGATAGGCAACCGCACCCAAAAGTATCACGTGAGCAAATTAAGGCGAAACCACGACGGCGGGAGGTCACCCCCATTCTAACCATCCCCCGCGAGCCCGCAAGCGGTAGGGTAGGGTGGGAGGTTGTCGCAGTGCGTTAACGCTTCACAAATCCCCGGTGACGCGGCATTGTGCAGTGCATCGTCGGCTCCTGCCGCTCAGGAACAGCCAGTCCATGAAGGTCGCCATCGTCAAAGAAAGGCGGGCACATGAGCGCCGGGTGGCGGCCTCGCCCGACACTGTCAGGCGGATGGTCGGGATGGGCTTGGAGGTTGCCGCCGAAACCGGGGCCGGCGACGCCGCCCACTTCAGCGATGCCGCGTTTGCTGCCGCCGGCGCGTCGATCGCCGCCGATGCCGAGACGGTGCTGGCCGGGGCCGACATTGTTCTCAAAGTGCAGCGCCCGCTGACCGGCGATGATGGCGGCATCGACGAATTGAAACACATCAGACGCGGGGCGGTGCTGATCGGTTTGCTGCAGCCGGCGCAGAACTCCGCTGATGTAGAGGCTTACGCCCGTGCCGGGATCCTGGCCTTCGCGATGGAGCTGCTGCCGCGCGTCACCCGCGCACAGGCGATGGATGTGCTCTCCTCGCAGGCCAATCTCGCCGGCTATAAGGCGGTCATCGAGGCCGCAGCCGAATTTGGCCGCGCCTTTCCGATGATGATGACCGCCGCGGGCACGATCAAGGCGGCGCGGGTGCTGGTGATGGGCGCGGGGGTTGCCGGTCTCCAGGCGATCGCCACCGCGCGCCGTCTCGGCGCCATCGTTTCGGCGACCGATGTCCGGGCGGCCGCGAAAGAGCAGGTCGAAAGCCTCGGCGCGACGTTCATCACCGTCGACGAGGCGGCCGCCCGCACGGCCGAGACCGCCGGAGGATATGCCCGCGAAATGGGGGAGGATTATCAGCGGCACCAGCGCGAACGCATCACCGAGGCGCTGAAACGGACCGACATCGTCATTTGCACGGTGCTCATCCCCGGGCGCAAAGCGCCGGTACTGCTGACGAGCGAGATGGTCGCCGAACTTGCGCCGGGCTCGGTCGTCGTCGATCTCGCCATCGAGGCGGGCGGTAATGTCGAAGGCAGCGGGCCGGAAGAGGTCGCAACCACGCCGAACGGCGTCAAGATCATCGCGCCGGTCAACATGCCGTCCCGGGTTGCCGCCGACGCGAGCCAGCTCTATGCCCGAAACCTGCTCTCTTTTCTGGCGCTGCTGGTGGACCAGGATAAGAAACTCAAAGTCGATACCGGCGACGAGATCATCAAGGCGACGCTGTTGACTGAGGACGGCGCGGTCGTCAACCCGGCGCTCGCGCCTTCGGTTGCGGCAGGCGCCGCCGCCGCGACCGGCTGACGGAGAAAGAGATGGCAGACCCCGCGTCCCTGGTCGAGCGTGCGGGCGAACTCGCCGGCAATGCCGATACGCTCGCGCACAACCTCACACTCTTTGCGCGACAACTGACGACGGCGCAGACCGCACCGGCGGTAGCGGAGACGCCCTTTGTCTTCGAGCTGACGGTGTTCGTGCTCGCAGTGTTCGTCGGCTACTACGTCGTGTGGAGGGTGACGCCGGCGCTGCACTCGCCGCTGATGAGCGTCACCAACGCAATCTCGAGCGTGATCATCGTCGGCGCATTGATCGCGGCAGGTCCGCTCGGCGTCAGCCTCGCCAAGGTCATGGGCTTCGTCGCCGTGACATTGGCCGCCGTCAACATCTTCGGCGGTTTCATCGTCACCCAGCGCATGCTGCAGATGTTCCAGAGAAAGCGATAGCGGGGGCCGCGAATGAGCGAGAGCCTCTCCGCCTTCTTCTATCTGATCGCGTCGATCTGCTTCATCATGGCGCTGCGCGGCCTGTCGTCGCCGGAGACGGCGCGGACCGGCAATCTCTACGGCATCGCCGGCATGGTGATCGCCGTGGTGACGACGTTGCTGAGCCCGCACGTCGTGAGCTTCTGGCTCATCATCCTCGGCATCCTGATCGGCGGCGCGATCGGCACCGTGATCGCGTTGCGCATCCAGATGACGGCGCTGCCGCAGCTCGTCGCGGCTTTCCACAGCCTCGTCGGCCTCGCCGCCGTCTGTGTCGCCGCGGCGGCGTTCAGCTTCCCGGAATCCTACGGCATCGGCGTGCGCGGCTCGATCCACCGCGGCAGCCTTGTCGAGATGTCTCTCGGCATGGCGATCGGCGCGATCACCTTCACCGGCTCGGTCGTCGCGTTCGGCAAATTGCAGGGCCTCGTCAGCGGCCGGCCGCTGGTGTTCCCGGGCCAGCATCTGATAAACGTGGCGCTCGGGGCGCTGTTGATCCTGCTGATCGCGCTGTTCGTGTCGACCGAGGGGGCGCCGGTCTTTGTGCTGCTGCTCGCGGCCTCGCTGGCATTGGGCTTTCTGTTGATCTTGCCGATCGGCGGCGCCGATATGCCGGTCGTGATTTCGATGCTGAACTCTTATTCCGGGTGGGCCGCCGCCGGCATCGGCTTCACGTTGTCGAACAGCCTCTTGATCATCACCGGCGCGCTCGTCGGCTCCTCGGGCGCGATCCTCAGCTACATCATGTGCCGCGGGATGAACCGCTCGATCGTCAATGTGATCCTCGGCGGGTTCGGCACCGAGGGCGGCACGGTGGCGGCGGGGGCCGGAATCGGCGACCGCGTGGTCAAATCGGGCAGCGCTGAGGACGCCGCGTTCATCATGAAGAATGCCAGCTCGGTGATTGTCGTGCCGGGCTATGGCATGGCGGTGGCGCAGGCGCAGCACGCGCTGCGCGAGATGGCCGACATGCTGAAGAAGGACGGGGTCAATGTGCGCTATGCAATCCATCCCGTCGCCGGGCGGATGCCGGGCCACATGAACGTGCTCCTGGCCGAGGCCAACGTCCCCTATGACGAAGTCTTCGAACTGGACGAGATCAACCGCGACTTCGCGTCGACCGACGTCGCCTTTGTGATCGGCGCCAATGACATCACCAACCCGGCGGCGAAGACCGATCACTCTTCGCCGATCTATGGCATGCCGGTCCTCGACGTCGACCACGCCAAGACCGTCCTCTTCGTCAAGCGCTCGATGGCCTCGGGGTATGCCGGCGTCGAGAACGAGCTGTTCTATCGCGACAACACGATGATGCTGTTCGGCGACGCCAAGAAAATGTGCGAGGAAATCGTCAAAGCACTGGAATAGGGCCAGTCCTCAGACCCCGGGGCAGAACTCGCGCTCTGGTTATGGCCGGGCTCGATCGGGCTGGCAGAGAGGCGTCATCAAACCCGCGCCCGCCGTCGCTCACCAATTCGCGGCTGCCTCCTGCGCGAAAGTGCGGTAGGTCCGTAACGGATGACCAATCAGGGCCTCGAATGTCGCACGGCTGTCCTTTCCGGGAATCAAGCCGAAGCGGTGAAAAGCCCGCAGCATCAAGCGAAAATCATGCGCCATCCAGCCTGGCATCATCCCCGCCGCCTGACGCTCGAAGGCCTCAAGGTCATCGCCGCCGTAGCGAACGTCCTTGCCCAGCACGGAGGCCCAGATCGCCGCTATCTCTGCCCCGGTCAGTGTGTCGGGGCCGACGAGCTCGATTGTCGTGCGGGGCAATGGATGGGACGCCCGCTCCCGGCGCAGCAACTCCGCCGCGGCAGCGTCAGCGATGTCCCGGATATCGACCATTGTGACCCCGACGCCGCCGATCGGCATCGGGTAGATGCCGGCCTTCAGCGCATCCCGGAACATCAGGTCGCTTTGCATGAAGTAAGCCGGCCGCAGCACCGTAGCGGGAATGGCCTGGGCATCGATGACCCGTTCGACGAGGTACTTCCCTGAGAAATGCGGCACATCGTCGAAGAGGGCGCTGTTGAACACCGAAAAGTAGACAATCCGCCCGATGCCGGCCTCGCGCGCGAGGTCGAGTGTCCCGAGCGCCTGGGTCACCTCGTCGGCCGCTACGGCATTGAGCAGAAACAGCGTGTCGATGCCCTTCAGCGCCGTACGCATCGAGGCGACGTCCGTCATGTCGCCCTGGAAGGGCTCGACGCCCGCCGGGATTTTGGCCCTGGATGTGTCGCCGCGAACGAGCGCGCGGATTCGTGCATTTTGGGCGGCGAGCCTCTGGACGACCTGCGACCCGATGGTGCCGGTGCTTCCTGTGACGAGAATGGTCATCGTCCAGCTCCATGTTGCATCGAAGACGATGGCGGCTGATGTGGGGAGCAGGCGCGGTTTGGAAACGGCGGTGGACGGCAACAGCGTGTCAAAGACCAAGCTCGCTGTGCGAGCCGAGTCGGACAAGCTCAAGGCTTTCATTGTCCGGCTTGCGGTAGATCAGGATGAGGTCCGGCCGGATGTGGCAATCTCGGTGATCGCTCCACTCACCACCGAGCGAGTGATCGAAGTATCGGCGCGGCAACGGCTGATCGTTCGCCAGCGTGTTGACGGTTTCGAGCAGCAAGGCATCGAGGCGTCTGCTGTGCCGTCCGGATTTCTCGCGTCTGTAGTCTCGGCGAAAACGGCTGGTGTATTCAACAATCCGCTTTCAGGCTCGCGAGCAGCTTCCCCGGCGAGCCCACAGTGGTCACTTCACCGCGCCGCGCGGCTTTCATCGCCTCGATGGTTTCTTCATTCGGCACGAGCGGCTCGAACGGGAGCGCCTTTTCCTTGGCGATCCTGACCATCATCAGGCGGAAGGCATCGGATACCGTGAGGCCCATGGCCTTGAGCACGGCGGCAGCTTCGTTCTTGGTCTGCTCGTCGATGCGCGCGCGCACGACAGAATTGGCAGCCATAACTAAATCCCAAATTGGGCTACAATGTAGCACAAAAAAAGCCTAGAATGCAAGCTGACCGACCCGCGATCCGATGGTGCCGGTGCTGCCTGTGACGAGGATGGTCATCGTCCAGCTCCATGTTGCAAACCCAAGGCGATCGCGGATGATGTGGGGAGCAGGGGCGGTTTGGAAACGGGGAACGGCGACGGAGCGTCCCACAGGCAACGCAGATGGACCTCAAACGCTCCCTGCCGAAGGTCCGGACTTGAGCTTCCCCGACATTTCCCAGTGACCGGGGCAACTGTCAAAAGTCGCAGAAGAGGCTTTATGGCAAGTCGCGCCGGGTGTGCGCTAGAACGATCTGCTCGCCGGTTCCTTTGAAGAAGATCAGCAACCACACAGAAAACGTCGGCTCATGGTTCGCACGCCCGTACAGATATTGGAATGTCTCGCCGTCTCCAATGACGACATGGCGCAACTGTAAGCTTTGAAAGCTGTATAGCGCGTGCTGCCAATGTGGTTTTCTCTTGTCGATGAACACTAGAGTTATTTGGGCATCGTCACCTAACCGTGTCTGGAAGTGGTACGAATAGAGGCCGAGCACGATGCGTTTTATGACACCTTCCTGAACGCCCGGCACGCCCGGCACGACCGGCACGGCATAGCCGAGGCCGAGATAGATGCCACCCATTGAATACCGTTCGACCGGCTTCGCACCCAAAACCATTCTGGTGAGCGTTGCCCGGTTGCGCCGTATGCCGCGCATGGTCGGCTGCGATCGTTCGGCCGCCTTGGCCGATTCTCCGAAGCTGCCAGCCATGATGCTGAGTTCGTTACGGAACACTTCATCATCGTCCGATGCCCCGTTATTGCAGCGGTCGCATGCTGGTACGGTAATAAGATTGTCGGGAAGCGGCGCGTAAATAGCTTTTTGGATGGTACGTGATCGCGCGTCGTCGCCGGGTTGTCGCAATAGGTGCATGGTTCTTGGTCCATCGTGACGACGAAAGTAGGAGAGGGGGTGGTCTATTTCAAGTTGTCATCTAGAAATTCGATGATCGCCCCATTACCTACGGCCCATGGATGACAGGAGCAAACTCGATGATACAGCAACACGAAGACGAGGATCATTTCGTCGTGAGACGCTTCTTTACTCTGAAAGGATTCGCTGCAGAGCGAATACCAGAGTCGGTCGGCAGGACGCCTGATTTCAAAATCAAACGCCGCACCGAGGTCGTTGCGTTCTGCGAGGTGAAATCTCCCCAAGATATTTTTGACGAACGGCTTACAGATGCAATCCTGTCGGGCAAAGGTGGTATCGTTGAGACTGGCTATGGTAACGATTACCGGCAAGCGCGGTGTATCGAGCGGGTGGCTCAAAAAGCCGCAGCACAATTTCGCGCCGCGAATCCCGCCCATAATGTACCTAATATTTTGATTGTCGTGAACCACGACAAATATGCAGATGTTGACGATTTCGTGCAAAGCATGACTGGGACATTTCTGGGCCATGTGGTCGCACAACATGGAATACAAAACGCTATATCGGAAATCGATCTGTATATTTGGATTAACCAGACGGCACGTAAGACGGAGCCGGAGGCACGGATAATTTATAATCACAAGGCCGCACTCAAGGAAACCGTTCGTGCTCTTTTACAACTATAGAGCGCTCGCCGTCACCGACTCCCCATTGCAGAAGATGCATTAATTTCTGCACCGGCCGATTTGGGTGGAGGCTGTGTGAAAACCTCGACTCTCAGACTGCGCGTAGAAAATCTTTCTCGATTTCGTCGGTCCAAAGACGAATAGCGCCGTGGTCGCGATCGGAAACAGGGCAATAGAGAAAACGCCTTTCCGCCTTGCTTGCTCGTGAGCGTCTTCACACAGCCTCGGTGGAGAGCGGACATTCTCACGAGATTTCTGCGCGAGCTAAATGATTGTTCCGCCAACGCTGGCGATGGCATATACGTCGGCCGTATTGCACGCCGCGGTATTTTGGCGACGTCAACCTTTATTAATGGGTTACGCGGATGTCGCTGGACTCCTTTCAGCCTAATTTAATTATGGGTGTCCGGTATCGGGCGCGGGTATCCTAGTGCACTGACTTAAACAGAAGATACAGGCAGCCGGTCGAGTTTGGCGAGGATGACGTCAGCCGGTTTGGTCCAGATGAAGGGTTTGGGATCATCATTGTGTTGCTTCAGATAGC
>Ga0318509_10000152_pt1 | contig 17727 bp, 18 predicted proteins | sample GRESIP084b2f22_FD_203477 | JGI IMG/M metagenome (GOLD analysis project Ga0318509, IMG submission 203477) | Tropical soil microbial communities from Luquillo Experimental Forest, Puerto Rico - GRE.SIPMG.084b2f22 | ecosystem: Environmental > Terrestrial > Soil > Tropical forest > Bulk soil...
TGCTCCACGGCTGTCCTCCATCTCAGATGCCTGGGGCCGACTCAACGTCGTGACCCCGTTTCATCATCTATCGGGGGACAGCCACCTTCACCGCTCGTTCGGTGCAGGGCCCATTACGGCATCTAATCCGTCCCGAGGTTAACAAGGGCGAGCAGGACGGTAACTCAAAATGAGCTGGGGCCACGGCGCCGTTCAACGGGCCTTGCTGGCTGAGCTGCGAAAGCAGCAGCAGGCGATCGATACCATGTCACTGCTGCGGATCATCTGCGACGGCGATGATCCTCACACGCACAAGGCCAATCAGCCCGTAGAGCATTGCGGATGCTGGCAAAGGAAGGCACTGTTATCGCACACCGAAGCTCCGCCGGCATCCTGTTCGGGCAGATAATACACACAGGGGCTCACTAACTACATACGTGCAACACTTAGCTTATATAAGAGCAGAGCATAGTTGCATTGTATTGCGGGTCCCCTTTCAGGGTCCCCTGCCCTACAGAACGGGTCCCATTACTGGAAACAGCCGGATATTGAAGACAGGCAAGCGACTCCTGAGCCGCCGCCCCCGATCGCCGGCGGGGGCCTACCGGTTTGCACCGGACCCGATTTCAGAAAAGAAAAAAATAAAATCCGACAGAAAAGTTTTTCTCTTTTTCTTTTTTTCTTTCTTTCTCTCACACCCGCTTGAGGACAGAGCAACGGCGCTTGCGAGCAATGAGCGGTGCGAAGCTATGCACAATTTCTAAGTTCTGTATGATTTTCGTGGCATTGATTCCAGTCATCAATTACTATGCATAAAGTGCTTTTAAAAGAGGATAGGAAAATGACGGCTTACGGCTATGCGCGAGTTTCGACTAACGGCCAAGATCTCGGCTCGCAGGAAGCAGAGTTGATGGCTGCAGGCGCAGCCAAGGTATTCAAAGAAAAGGTATCTGGTGCGAAGACCGATCGCGCCGAGCTGGCCAAGCTGATTAGACGGCTCGAGCCCGGCGATGTGCTGATAGTCACGCGCCTAGACCGCTTGGCGCGGTCAACTCGGGACTTATTGAACGTTTTGGCCACGGTTGGCGAGCATGAAGCCGGCTTCCGCAGCCTGAAAGACGCCTGGGCAGACACCACAACGCCGCACGGCAGGTTGATGCTCACGGTTCTCGGGGGCTTGGCCGAGTTTGAGCGCGAGCTGATTGGTGCCCGAACAGGCGAAGGCAGGAAGCGCGCCAAGTCCCGTGGCGTGCGTTTCGGTCGTCCCGCTGCTCTCACACCGCACCAACGGCAGGAAGCGCTTCAGCGGCTCGCCAAGGGCGAAGCGCAGGCTGACGTAGCGCGATCTTTCAATGTCTCGCAGGCGACGATATCGCGGCTTGCGGCAGCCTGATTCACGCTTAACCGCGATTTTCGTCACCCAAGCAGCTAACTTGTAGGCGGAAACATCCTCCGCCCATCAATCCTTATGCTCTAGCGTAAGTCCTTGAGCCCTATCGCGAATTACCTCAAGGCGCGCGATGAACGCGTCATTTGCCTCAATCGCTGCTTGGATCGAAACGTCATCGGGCTCACGAAAGCCAACTGACTGCAGCAGCTTGCGCCCAATATCCTGCATTGAGCTAGCCTGACTGAAATCGATTTGGCCGCTGCGGAAATCGTGTTGCTCGGCGATGTTGAGTATTTTGGCTTTACCGAGGATTGCAGAAACAGCGGCAGAATGGGCTTTATCTGCTCTTGCCTCACGCAGGACTTCATTGAGTTCGCGTGTCATTTTTTCTGCGCTTTCGACGGCTTGTTCGGCTGCGATGGCCTGGAGTTCTTTGATACGCTCTGCGATGCCGTTAGCAAAGGTTAGCAACCTAGAAGCGCAAGCTTTTGCACTATTCCCGTTGGTTACATGATAACCGGCGCGACGATAAGCTTCGGCTTGTGAATGTGCGCCGCCTTTAGCGTTAGTAATGCCGCTGAAGATAGCTTGGGCGAAGGCTTCATGGCGTGGGTTTTTGAGTGCGGGCATGGATTGTCTCTGACATTCCAGAGTGGCCTTTCACTCTTATAGCAGATTTTCTAAGCGCCTGTGCTGCTGGCCGGCCATGGTCATGATCCCGGGGATTTGCCCCTCAGCGGCAAATTGCAACCGGATTTAATTCAATTGGAGCATCGGACTCCTGGTGTCGGTGTCGAAAACGGAATTACGCCGTGTCGATTAAGCGCCTGTTCGATGCTGTCGAGCGTAGAGGCGACATTGGTCGGCGGGTTGCTGCCCTTGTTCTCCCAATATCGAACCGACCGAGGGTGACATCCAGCTGCGCGGGCAAGATCGGCTTGGGTGAGCCCAGCGAGCATGCGAGCGGCCCGAATTTGGCGTCCCGAGACAATGTTGCTCATAACCCAATCTATATACGATTCTGGAAATGCGGCCGCCGGTCATCCCGCTTTGTCGAAAGCAGGCCCGGACATCATGTTTGTATCATGGTGATGGTGCTGGGTGTGGCGCTGAGGCTGAGCTGCGTTACCTACTGCCACATCCGTATCAAGCTTGCAGCGACGTCGACGATCGATGAGCCCGCCTTCCTCGCCACCTTGATCGAGCTGTCTGTCTGTCCCCGCCAATTCCGGGTGTCAAACGAACCTAAAATGGTGTCCGGGACAAAGCGGCTTCTGGACGCATAGACATGTCGATCACCGAGCTTGGCCTGCTGATGCGTGAAGAACCGGTGCGGCACGACGAGGTCCAGCTCGGTCTTCGCTCGGGTCATCGCCACGTACAGAAGCCGACGCTCTTCCTCGATCTCCTCCGGCGTGCTGGTGGCGCGGTCTGAAGGGATGCACCCGTCGACCACGTTCAAGATTCGTACAATCCGCCACTCTTGGCCCTTGGCCGAATGGATTGTCGAGAGAATTGTGTAGTCCTCGTCTTTCAAGCCAGCGCCGGCCCGGCCACTCGTCGCATCGGGTGGATCGAGGGTCAGCTCGGTGAGAAACCGCTCGCGGGATCCATAGCCCGCCGCGATCTGAGCTAATTGCGCAACGTCTGCCGCCCGCAATTGGGCGTCATCGTAAATCCGCTCAAGGTGTGGGGCATACCACTCTTGAATCAGCTCGAATTCTGCTGGCCACATCGTCTTGCCTTGGCGCATCTGCTCGAACAGTTTGGCAAGGGATGGCCAATCTTCGGCTGTGGCCCTTGGCACTTTGATGTCGTACAGCACATGGCTGGCATGGGGCTCGGCTTCTACCTGATCCAGAATTTTTGCCGCGGTGCTGGGCCCAATGCCAGGCATTAACTGGAGCACCCGGAACCCTGCGACCCTGTCACGTGGGTTCTCGCACCACCGCAGGACGCTCAGCACATCTTTGACGTGGGCCGCTTCCAGGAATTTCAGGCCGCCATACTTCACGAATGGGATGTTGCACCGGGTCAGTTCAATCTCGAGCTGGGCACTATGGTGAGAGGCTCGGAACAAGACAGCTTGGGCTTTCAACGCCACGCCGGCTTCCCGAGATTCTAAAATCTGCTGCGCAACGAACTTGGCCTGGGCGGCTTCGTCGCTCACGGTCGTCAGAAATGGCTTTTGCTTCGACCGCTGGTCTGACCGTAAGTTCTTCGTGTACCGTTCCTTGGCAAACCTGATGACTAGGTTGCAGGCATGGAGGATCGGTTGGGTCGATCGGTAGTTTTGCTCAAGGGTGATGATGTCAGCCCTGGGCCGGAACTGTTTCGGAAAATCAAGTATGTTGCGGACCGTCGCCGCCCGAAAAGAATAAATCGACTGGGCATCATCTCCAACCACCATCAAGCCGCGGCCCTCAGGCTTTAAGCTCAACAGGATCTTCGATTGCAGCTGGTTTGTATCTTGGTATTCGTCGACGAGGATGTGATCGAACCGACCACCAATTTCAGCGGCCAAATCGGCATCCCGCAACATTTCCGCCCAGTACAGCAGCAAGTCGTCGTAATCGAGAACATTTTGGCGCTGCTTAGCTACTGTATATGACTGGAACAGGCGGCGCAGATCGTCCTCCCATTCCCCACACCAAGGGAAATTTTTTGCAAGGACCTGCTCCAGCGACTTCCCCGAATTGATGACGAACGAATAGATGCTCAAACAGGTGTCCTTCTTGGGGAACCGGGACGCCTTCCTGGATTGCCCCAAGTCATGGCGAACCAGGTCCATCAAGTCGGCGGCGTCGGATCGGTCAAGAATCGTAAACGATGGCTTGAGACCGATGTGCGTCGCGTATTCGCGTAGCAAACGAGCGCCAATAGCGTGAAACGTTCCGGACCACGGCAGATCGACCTGCTGGCTGCCGAGGGCCGTCGTGGTGATCCGCTTGACTCGCCGGATCATCTCCTCGGCGGCTCGGCGGGTAAACGTCAACAGCAGGATCCGGTACGGATCAACTCCATTGACGACAAGATGTGCAACCCGATGGGCAAGGGTCTTCGTCTTCCCCGAGCCGGCGCCAGCAATCACCAGCAGCGGAGGGGCCGTCGTGCCGTATTCGGCGTCTATACCGTGCTTGACGGCGCGGCGTTGTTCCTTGTTCAAATCGGTCAAATACTCGTGCGACATGACGGCCTGTCCTTCCAATCCGTTTGCAAACCATTACTGATTCGGCCGCCGGCGTCATGAGCGGCGACGTTTTCAGTATGTCGACTTCAGGCATTAGAACGGAGACCGGCTTATCCCTTAATAACTATTGTGACCACGCAGAACCTTAACGCGACGGACTGTGCGTCGCTGCCTCCAGCGGCTTGTCCGCCTGGACCGCGAGCCGCGTAAACCAGAAAACTAACAGCGTTCATGTGATCAGGGGTCCGCGTGGCGCGCGACCCAGTGACTGCAGTCGGCGAGCAGTGCCACCCCGTCACCCGTAGGAGTGCGCGGTGTGCGTGGTCCCGTGGGATGAGCCGCTGAGATTACCCTAAGGCTGCCGGCAAACACAGAACCAGCCCGACCCAGAGCCTGGAAGGCGAACCGCACTGGGCATGCGCAGAAGTCTCCTTACAAACTGCTTGCTTGAACATTTCGGTGTCAGCCCTACCTGGCAAGGAATGTTGTTATTTTTTCCGCCTCCTGCCGGATTTGTGTGAGCGCATTGAGATGTCCGTTTGGTCCTATCAGCGCCGCGGTCTCGACTGATGCTCCCGCGTCTGAAATCTTTTGGATCGTTTCCCGGACGATTGGCTCGTAGAAGATGAGATCATTGGGCGCGTAGAGCGCGAGCACGGGCACCTTGATCTTCGCGGGGTTAACAGCAGCGAGTTGAACGGCCTTGCAGAGATAAAGAAAATGATTGGCGTCAGCGAGGGCGGCGCGTGCTACTGCTGCTTGATCAAGGAATGCATCAATCTTGAATTCATTTGGTAGTGCCTTCGCGGGATCCTTGCCTTCCTCCGCTGGTGCTGTTCCAAAGGTCTTTTGCGCCCATTCCCAGCCATTAGATTGCAGAGTTACGATCTTGAGCGCAGCCTTGAGGCCATCGAGCGGTGGCTCTTTGCCATAATAGTCGCCATTGTTCCATTTTGGGTCGAGCCGGATAGGCTGTGCCCAAACATCCATCCAGGCGATGAGGAACGGTTCAGCGCTCGCGGCGGCGACCACGGAAACGATTCGATCGACGCTGTCTGGGTAGCTTTGCGCCCATTCGTAGGCTTGTAGCCCACCCATCGAGAGGCCCATCACGGATTTGAGCTTCTTGATGCCCAGGCTGTCAATCAATGCCTTCTGGACCCTGACGAAGTCCTTGATGCTGACGACCGGAAAGCTCATGGCGTAGGGCTTGCCGGTGTCAGGATTGATGCTCGCAGGTCCGGTCGTCACGACATGGGACTGCTTGGCATTGAGATTCACAAGAGTATCGGAGGAGAGCACATAGTATTTGTTGGTGTCGATGGCCTTACCGGGCCCGATGATCGCATCCCAGTAGCCAGCGATCTTATCATCGGGCGCATACTTACCGAACGCATGGCTCGTGCCCGAAAAGTAATGGGTGACGAGGATTGCGTTCGACTTATCGGCATTGAGCGTGCCCGCAGCTTCCCAGCCGATCTTCACGGACTTGATGATCTCACCCGCCACCGTGGTGTAGCTTGGCAATTCGAAAGTCTTCTTCTCGAGGATGACATCGCCGGACTGGGCACGCGACCCAACGGAGACCAAGACCAAAGATATTGCAGTCAGAACGACGACGAGATGACGGCTCATTCAGTTCCTCCCTCGCCTTCTTATAGATTGCGTCGTCTCAATCAAGGCGTGGTCACGCTCTTCTCAGAGGTCGTTGTTAGCCCCGTGGGTGGTCCATCGATCGCCGTCCACCCGCCATCTATCAGGAGCGCAGTGCCGGTTACGTAGCTCGCGGCGTCGGAGGCGAGAAAGGCGACGGCTGCCGCCACTTCGCTCGGATAGGCCCACCGATTGAATACAGTGTGTGACGCCAAAGCATTCCATATCTCCGGCCTGGCCTTCAGCGGAGCGACGAGTGGAGTCTCCACAATACTCGGAACAACGGCATTGACCCGCACCCCAGAGGGACCAATTTCGGAGGCAAGGCCGCGTACCATTTGGATGATCCCTGCCTTGGTTGCGCCGTAGATAGCCAAACCCGGTTCAAGCGTCATCGCGCGAACCGACGAACTCGCGATCAAGCTCCCGCCCCTTTGGCGCACCATCATGCGACCGAAGGCGCGCAAGAAAAAGAAGGTTCCTCGCAGATTGAGGTCGGCGACGCGGTCATATTCATCATCTGTGTAGTCGCACATCAGCTTCCTGACGTGGACCGCGGGCGTGGTCACGGCGACGTCGAGCCTCTGGTGTTTTGTCTCGATCGCTGCGGCGAGCGCGTTCACCGATTCCGCGCTATTGGCGTCCACGACATGGGCTTCGGCACAGCCCCGTAAGCTGATGTCCGCCGCGGTGGCCTCCACGCCCTCTTTGTTCTTGTCGCCACAAATGACGGTCGCACCGAGGGCCGCCAACGCCTCGGCGGAAGCCTTGCCGATGCCGGAGGCGGCTCCCAGAACGAGTGCCGTCTTCCCATCGAGCCGAAACATCGCCCGATAAGCGTCAAGCCGTTCATCGATCGGGCCTTTCGGTGCAACCATCGCGCTTCACTTCGAGGCCGGACACAAGCAAGTGGTCACGGTCGGGCGTTTCGGCCCTGCTCAACCAGCTCGCGGAACTTCTTCACGTTGGCTTCGCCCGCGTAAGTGGCAATGCGGGCGTAGGCAGGCTCCATCTTGGCACGGAACGGTGCCAGGTCGGGTCGCGTCACCTGCATGCCCGCCGCTTCGAGCTTCTTGATCTGCTCGGCCTCGTCATCAGCGATGAGCTTGCGCATGAGATTGCCGGCAGCGGCGCTCTCCTCGCGGAAGATCGCCTGCTGGGGGGGCGTGAGCTTCTTCCAGGTTGCCGCGCTCACTGTGTGGATCATGTTGTTGTAGACGTGCCGCGTGATCGCCAGATGCTTCTGCACCTCGTAGAACTTGTTAAAGTAGATCACTGCGATCGGGTTCTCCTCGCCGTCGACGACCTTCTGCGACAGCGCCAGGTAGAGTTCCGGGAAGGCGATGGCCTGCACCACCGCGCCCAGCGCCTCCATCGAGGCTTGGATCTGCAGCTCGGGTGGCGTGCGCAGCTTCAAGCCCTTGACGTCATCGGGCGTATGGATCGGTCGGACGCTGTTGGTCACGTTGCGAAACCCGTATTCCCAATTGTGCAAAAGGATAAAGCCCTGCTTTTCGGCGAGCGGCGCGAGCCACGTCATGGCCGACCCATCCAGCACGCGGAAAACATGCTCAGGGCTATCGAAGACGAATGGCAACATCACCGCGGCGAACGCGGTGTCGTACTTGTCCAGTTGTCCCTGGGTCGGCAGGCCCATGTCGATGGTGCCTAGTTTGATCTGCTGCGCCTGCTCGGGGGGGCCCCCCAGCACGTTGTTCGGAAAGATGTTGATCTTGATCTCGCCAGCGGTGCGGGCTTCGACGCGCGCCGCAAACTGCTTGGCTGCCGTGTTCGCCGGATGATCCTCCTGCGCAAAATGCGCCCAACGCAGGGTCAGCGGAGCAGCATTGAGTGCCACGAACGGCGCCGACAAAGTCAGTGCTGCGCCACCGGCGCTGGCTTTGAGAAACATCCTGCGGTCCATGGTGTTCTCCCTTTGATATTATCCGCATGACAGCGGCACGACGTTACAGGCGGAAGCCGAAATACCTCGGCAGCCCAAGCGCGAACCACGGCACGAACGCCACGACGATGAGCCCGACGAGCACCATGATCAAATATGGAAGCATGGCCCGCGAGGCTTGCTCGATGTCGCAGCGCATGATGGCACAACATACATAAAAACCCACCCCCGCGAGGGGCATGAAGCCGCCGATGCCCATGGCGATAATCAGGACGAGCGCATAGTGCAGCTCGCTTAAGCCGAGCTTGCCGGCAATCGGTATGAGCAGCGGCGCGAGCACATTGAGCGATGGTAGCCCCTCGAGGAGCACGCCGACGACCACGAGCAACGCGATCGAGCCCAGCATGAAGATTTCGGTACTATTGCCGATCGCATGCAGGAGCGCGACGAGGCGCTGCGGCAAATACGCCACCGTCAACGTCCATGAAAACCCCGAGGCCGCGGCAAAGATAAAGAGCAGCACCCCGGTGAGCGCGGCCGTGTCTGCGACCGTGCGCATGAACTCTCCGAAGTTCATGGCGCGATAAACGATGACCGCGAGTGCCAGCCCGTAGACCACCGCGAAAGCTGCGACCTCAGTCGGGGTGGCGACCCCGAATAGAATCCCGCCGAGTAACATAGCGGGCATTAGCAGCGGCAGCACCGCATCGAGTCCGGCTCGGAACATGGCGGCAAAAGACGCGCGCGGCACGCGGGGCGTACCGGCGCGGCGGGCGCGCACATAAATGAGCACCATCAGGCAGAACGCCATCACGGCTGCGGGAATGAGCCCGCCGATGAACAGTGCCGCAAGCGATACGCTGGTGATCGACCCAACGATGAGCATAAGCGATGCTGGGCGGAACTGTTTCGCCCATGATTGCGGAAGCGGCCAGGACGGCCGCGCCCTCGGCGGCACCATGGCGCTCGCGCAGCTGATCGCGCATGACCGTGCCGACCGCCGCCACGTCCGCCGGTTTGGAACCAGATAAGCCGGAAACGACATACATGCTCGCAACGGTGACTTGGAGGAGCCCGCCGCGCCAGTGGCCGACCAGCGTGTAAATGAACCGGACGAGCCGCACGCTGATGCCACCGCGCTCCATGACCAGCCCGGCGAGAATGAAGAATGGGACGGCCAGAAGAATGAAATTGCCGGTGCCGTTGACCATGGTCTGCGGCAGCACAACGAACGAGGCGGCGTCCGCCGCCCAGAGATAGGTCGCTGTCGCGAGAAGCAGAACGAATCCCACCGGCACGCCGGCGAAGATCGCGACGAAGAACAGTGCAAGCGCCACGATGATGGCAGCATCTCCACCAAGCCAGGGCAACCAAAGATCGCGCGCAACGGCGGCCGCAGCCAATACGACGGTAAACCCGGCACCGACACCCCAGATTACCCGCCGGTTTTCGCGGTAAAGATTGTTGACGGCATAGAGCGCAAGCAGCGCCATGCCGACAGGCAACGGAAGTGCGATCAGCGCCGCCGGGATCTGGAAGATCGGCGTGCGCTCGCCCCAGCTCGAGCCGATGAATTCGGCAGATGCGATGCCGGTCAGACCGACGACAAACAGGACAATGACATCGGAAAGCACGAGGCAGGCACGCTCGACCGGTCGCGGGACGAGATTGAGCACGACGCGAACGAAGGCGTGGTCGCGACGGCGATAGGCGACCGCGCCGCCAATAAATGCCAGGATCGACAGTGACAGCCGAGCGACCTCGTCTGCCCAAAGAAACGAGTGGTGGAAATAAGCGCGTGCAAAAACATTGCCGAGCACCAGACCCAACTCGCCGAGCAGCGCAGCGATGACTAGGGTCTCTGCGAGCGCATCGATGACTCGCATCGCGATGGCTTGCGAGAGCGATGATGGTTCGCTTTGCGAAGCTTCTACCGCCGGATGTGCCACGGCAGCTGCGACCGCGGAAGCAAGCGGATCGATGGAGCTTTGCCCTGGCATTGTCTCCAATACTCAGTATCGGGAAATGCGCTATTTGGATCGATCAAGTCGCGACCTTAGCAAGGAAACGCTCGCGATGACATGCGTAGCGTTGTGCACGTTTTAAATTGTTCCTAGCACACGAGCGCATTTAACGACGCCATTGGGGATCCCGCCTGTTTCGATCAATCTATTAGGTCAGAAGGTCGACAAAACTGATTCGCGAGTTGCCTGGTTACGGGACAGGGCAAAGCGTCGGACGTCACGTCGTCGCTGAGGCCACGTCCGCTTTTCCCCGAAAGCGGACAAACAGTAGACATCGCGGTATGGTCCGCTTTGTGCCAATGGACTGAACCCAGCGCAGCAAAAAAAATCGCTACTCAATCAATCGGCGCGGGCGAGCAGCGTCGGCGACACGTCAAGAGGGATTCGCGGAATGACGCGTTATGGAACCGCGGTCAAGCTGAAGCGTCTCGGCGTATCGGTCGCGAGCCGCATCTCACGATACATGGCTGAAGACATCGCAGCCCGCTGGATGGGGATTCTCGAATATTATCGCTGAAGTGCAGAGGAGATCCGCCTCGGGAAACAGTCAAAGCCAGTGCGCGTCTGGTTCTTGGGTGACTTCTCACATCTGTATTTGGTGATTCAGGTGCCACCGGATCGAATCGTCGAAGTCGGCGAAGAAGATGCCATCGCGCTGACCGCGCCTGGCTTTTCGAAGGCTGTAAGGCTCGCTCACACAGCGGTTGCTGGTTTGATATAATCGCAGCCTTCTGCAACAATATAGGAGCGTTTCGGCTGCGTCGATTGCATTGCTGCTTCTTCGCGCGCGGCCAGTCTCCACTGTAACGCAAGGATCAGCAGCATCTTGCGAAATACGCGCATCACCATCTGCTGCCGATGGTCAGAGTGGACGCACTCGTCCGGGCAACGATAGGTGCGTCCACTCGCTCGCCACTCGACGTCGAGATCAGTGCAAAAATACCGCTTCGAGATTTATTGAGGCAGTGCCAGGATAATACCGACTGGATTGGATTGTGCTCAGCTACTCTAGTGCAGCCAACTGGCACTGGTGGGGATACCGCGCCGGTGGCAGCGAGTGGGGTCGCCATTCCTTGCCGACTGGTGCCTCACTCGCCGTACAATGAGCTAGCTGCCTTGTTGATGCCTTGGGAGTAGAGGCTTCGCTGGGCTATTCTCTTAAGTCAGCCACAGGCACCCGCTGCGCATCAGGGGTGCTTTGTGGTTAGAGGTGGAGGCCCCGTGCCGAGAAACGCCTCCACCTCGCTCTCTCAATCAACAAAATTAGCGAAACTCGATCTGACAGGCGGTGCCTCGTTGAGCGATGAGGTTGGTGTCCGTTGCCGTTAGGCTGCGATCATTTTCTCCTTCGTCATCGGCATCGAGCCGTCTGCCACAGCGTTGCTGACGAAGGGCTTCAAGACCTGGATGCCAGCATTACCTGGATTGAAGACCAGGGCCAGGGCGAACTCAGCGACGTTGATCGCGATAGGCGCCAAGCACAAAAAGTCGAATAGCTGATGATAGATTGGCATGTTCGCGATCACGATCGATCGCGGCGACCAACTCCTGAAGGGTCATCCCGCGCTCGCGGGCGATCTCTCTCAAACTGTTCCAAAACTCGGCTTCAAGGCTGACGCTCGTCTTGTGGCCTGCAATGACAATCGAGCGTTTCGAAACCGAAGACTTCATGCCTTCTCCCCCGCGAAATCAGCCATCGGTACCATATGACCGCATGGCTCTGCGGGCAAGAAACCCCCCGGCTTTGTACCTAGCGAAACGCGTCCCACAAGGCGATTGCTGAGGATGATTAGCAGCACCACAATCGTGAGCACGATCACCCAAGTGCTGAGTTCAAGCATTGCTGGCAAACGAAGCGAATAGTTTGAACCTGTGGCCTTAGCAACACAGTCAACGGCGAGCGCTTAGAGTATTTCTTGGCAGTCCCAGCGGGGATTGGGGGAAAACCGCTGCGGCAGCAGAGGGCCCCTGGAGTTGTCCTCCGAGCCTCCAGGGGCTCTCACAAAACGCTGCGCTAGAGCCGAGAAATTGTTGAGTGCGAGACATTGAAGCTTCGCCCAATTTCCACCAAGGCCTCACCTGCTTCTCTCCCGAGCCAAGGCCTTAGAGTTGTCCGAAACCTTGGACGCTGGGTAGCGCGCCGTTTCGCCTTCGCTTTCGCAATCTTAGTGGCAACTTGGGGCGGGGCTACCATGTTGGCGCAGAGATGGGATCTAAAGCTCGGCGCTGTCTTCAATTCTTCCGCCAACAAATCGAATTGAACTTGTAACCAAGGTTGTATGTGCGTCCGGCATTGGGCGTTGCCTCGGTGCAGTCTGGAAGAAACACGTATCCTCGTGCCGCCATACAAATGTCCATGAACGCGGCCTGAACTTCCAAATCCGTTTCCGTTAATCCCGGTCGCAACTTGAATGCCTCCAAGTGGCATTCTGCCGTTTCGCGAACATCTCGTTCCGCCGTTTCCACCATCTGATCTTTGCTCTGTGACTTCACGTGGCTGTCGTACCAGCTCCAAGCGCCAGCAACGGCGAGGGCCAACAGGATCAAACCGATGATCGCATTGCCAATCCACATTTCCCGTCCCAAGGCCTTGCCCCCTGAAGCTACATGGGGCCGATGCACAACCGGAAGAGCCCACGTCGCCAATTCATTGTTCAACCTGCTCGCATGCAGACCAAGAGCCAAGGCTTGGGGTCCTCTTCAACTCAATCGGCATGCAAATTCATCGGCCCCGTCCACATGGCCGCTTGCGGTGCCGCTTCTCGTGATTACGTCTTCGACGGTCCAGAACTTTGAAACAAACGCAAGATAGGGGCCGATGCGGAGGTCACCATGATGACATTCCTATTGCTCGTGACGTGGCTCGCATATAATCAACCGCCCGACCATTATCAGGTGCCGTTCAGTTCGAACGAAGCGTGTGAAGCTGCTCGCCTACAGCTCATCAAGGATGCTGAACGCATAAGGCAGTCGATGATTGAGCGCGCCAGTGCGCAAGACCGACAGATTGGTAGCAATAACAAAACCTCCCTCGTGATGGCCGCGATAGCAAATGCGCCTTACGTCTCAGCTGTCTGTGTTCAAACAAGCGCAAGCTAGACGGAATATGGCCAAAACACATGGGGCCATGAGCAGCCGAACCAATGGATGATTTAAGAGATGGCTTATGCCTCTCTACTGGCTTGTTCATCGTCACAACAACCAAATCTCCGTCGTCGTCGAGCCTGGCGCTTCCCTCATTCATGCCCGGATGCGAGCGGCGCTTGCCGAATTGGACGAAGGACTATTAGCCCGGTGGGGGAACAGCTATCATCATTGCGGACTTCGGAGGGAAACGACATGAAAATTGATGGACGCTGTCACTGCGACTACGTGAGGTTCGGAGGCCGAAGCCGATCCCGAAACGACGACTATTTGCAACTGCACGGACTGCCAAACAATGAGCGGTGCACCGTTGCGAGCGATCGTTGCCACTCGTCCAGGCGCGTTCGTGCTCCTGTCCGGCAAACCGACGGAATATCGAAAGACCGCCGATAGTGGAAACATCCGTCTGCAAGCTTTCTGCCCTCACTGCGGGACGCCGATTTATGCGACATCGACTGGCGATGAGCCAAAAGCCTACAACGTGCGGCTTGGATCGCTGCGCCAACGAAATGAATTGGTGCCACGCAGTGTTTGCCTCGTACCACACATGTAACTGGCGTACTTTCAGTAGGACCGCTCACAAAGGTCCCGTACTCCTTGTTCTCGTTGAGATCGAACAGTCGCATAATTTTGGAGGCGGGTTTTCCCTCTTCGTGTTCGTATGAGATGGCGATTTCCAGAAAGAAGCACTTCTTCAACCGTGCGCTATAGTGATTTTCATAGTTGAATAGGGTCTGTTCGTTTTTGTCATCCGATACGGGACCATATTCTCGTTCAAACGCTTCCGCCGCACGTTTGCCGCATCGCTCTTCAAGTTCATACGACTGCTTATTCGGCTGGGCCGAAACGTAGGCGCTGAAGCAGAGAAGCCCGGCAATCGCAACGCTGATGGACGGCCTCATTTTCGGCCTCGGAATAAATCCGCTGGACCCGGTACAATCCGACATTTTGTGATGGCCGTCATATCGGCCGAACTCAAAGTCCGACACACTCCACCCCGCAATGCCCATGACAGTCTTGATATGCGGCAGCCCTGCGAGTGGCTTCCAGATTATCGGCCTGTTCGCCAACAGTGCCGATGCTCAATTGTATGCCGAAGACTATAGCCTCAAAGATTGGTGGGTTTCCGAGCTAATATCACCGGGGGAATTTGCGGAAAGCCAAGTGGCGACGGCTTCGAAGTCCCATCTCTGAGTGACTTCCGAAATCGCTTATCGGAACTCGTTCCACTATGCGGTGCCCAGGTGGAATTTCACAAGGGGCCGATGGCTTACCAAAAGCTCATGTCGAGGCCGATCACTACGGCAGCACGCTTCTGATTAGCATCTCTATTCGATCACCTCGTCCGCGCGGGCGACCAGCGTCGGCGGGACTTCAAGGCCGAGTGCCTCGGCGGTCTTGAGGTTGATCGCCAGCTCGTACCTGGTCGCCGCCTGCACCGGGGGGGTCGGTAGGCTCGACGCCGCGCAGTATCCGGCTAACTAGCCGCGCCCGCTGACGGAAGGTCTGGGCAAAGCGCGGCCCGTAGCCCAGGAGGCCGCCATCCTCCACCACCTCCGGCCACGGGTGCATGGCTGGTAGACGGAGCGCCGCAATGCACTCGACGATGCCGCGCGCGTTGACCGTGAACAGCGGCGTCGCCAGCAAGTTGAGCGCTTGTGCGCCCGCTGCCTTGGCGACAACGATCGCTGGCACGACCTCCTCGGAACTGGCGGCGCCGAATATGCAAAGCTCAACGCCGCTCTGGCGCGCGGCGTTGTGAAGCGCTTCCAGGTGCCGGTGCGGGGTGACGCTGGCGTCCGCGAGCGCCGCCATCTTGCGCAGGCCCGGCACCGCCTCGATCAAGATTTTCTGCCGCTTGCCGTCGAGATCGGGCGAGATGGACGGAATCATGGCACCGAGGCGATAGACGCAGCCTGACTCCTGCGCGGGCGCGTCAAACGGCCAAGCTAACGATGTCATCGCGCCACCAATCAGCGTGATGAACTCGCGCCGTTTTAATTGATCGAATTGCCTCCCAAGCGGGCGTCCGACCTGCCCGCGATCGACAACGGCCATCCTTATTGGGGAATGAACGTCTTACCCGACGGCCCAACGCCGGTGACCTGAATGATCACCTCACCGTCCTTCGCCCATGAGAAGTGCGGAGCCCTTGGAGGCTCGGAGTAGAATGTCCCGGCCGGATAGGGCTTGAACTTGCTCTCATCCCATTTGTCGCCACTGCCGAAGTAGAGTGTCCCAGATAGCACCACAACGGTACGCACCTCATCAGGATGCCAATGCGGCGGGTCCTTCCAGCCGGCCGAGAACTTGACGCGCGAGACGAATACTCCCGGCTTTGTCGGGTCGCCATACAGCACAACGGTTTGCGGCGGGCCCGCTAGAGGACCTTTGAACTCGATATCCTGCGGGAGCTTGAGGACGCCTGTGCCGGTGCCCTGTGCATAGCCTAACGCGGACAAGCCGACTGTACCGAGAGCTAACACAAGATAGGTCAATCGTGTGGCCATGAGCGCCTCAGTTTGGATCAAGAGAGCAGCGCACACGGTGAAAAGGCGGTCAATGAGACAATTTGTCTGTTTTAGAACTTGTACAAGCTCGGTGCCAGCCGATGTCCGCCCCCTGACTGCTCTTTCGCCCGAAAGCGGAAGTCGATCCGCGATCTGACGAGGTCGCGGAGCTGCATCAAGCCTGATAGTTTGCAACACGCAAATTTGCGCGTTGAAGGACTACGCGCAATGCCCGAGTGCATGTCGAAGAGTAGCACATCGCTATACTCGTCGCCTGTGCGTTCATTTCCATATCCCCATTCGCCGCCCTCCTCCGGGAAAAAGGACTCGCCCGAGACCTTGCGGTAAGAGCCGTCGGTTTGCGATCCGCGGCAGCTTGATCTCGAAGAAGCGTTCGCCGCAAGCGCGGCCGATACTGAAAAGGATGCGCCTCAACACTGAAGCAAACCGAACCATGATCGACAGACCGGGTCCGCTTCACCTCGCGCCCATGACGGCGGCGTCGGCTCGTGAAGGGGGCGGGCAAAACTCGGCCCGCGGGCTTATTCGCAGAGGCCGTCAGAGAAAACCCTCCTCGGCACGCAGCCGATGGCCGCCATCTCGGCTTGATGGTTGGACGTTCGTTCAGCGGATCGCAGTTGGCGCCACCGTCGAGCCGGTCGCGCCCTGCAGCTTTAGCGGTTGCAGGACGAGCGCGAACTCGTAGGCCCGCGCCTTGGCAAGGGGCTCGAGCACCAGGTTCTCGAGCAGATGGACCCCGTTGACCGTGAGCGCGATGTTGTGGACCGGCAGATTGATCGCCTTGTCCGGATTGGGCGCGATTTCGACCGGCCAGTTATCGGCGCCAAGCAGCATCGGGTCCTGCTTGATCAGCCACTCGGCCGCGGCTACGCCGATGCCCGGACAGCCGCTGGTGTAGAGCTTGTTGTCGAGGCCCCAGTGCTTGCTCCATCCGGTGTAGATGAGCACCGCGTCACCCGGCTGCAGGCGTATGCCTTGCTTCTGCAGCGCCTGCTCCAGATCGGCGACCGTGATCTCGTAGTCGATTGGCAGGATATCCACTCCTTTGAGACCCGCGATGTCGATCAGCACGCCGCGCGTCATCAGTGTGCCGACCTTCTCCATACCCATCTTGGTGAAGCCGTTGCGGGTCGCGATCTCGTCCATCTTGACGCAGTTGTAGAGCATCCGATCGAGCGCCTGATGGGTAAAGCCATCGAACTGCGTACCGACCTGGCCGATCTCCGAAACGATTAGCTCCTCGTTGCTGTAGCGCCGGTTCGCGCCGAATGGACCGGTGCTGCGCTTGGTATGCACATCGTACTGTCGGCCGGGATTGAGCGGCATGTCGCGTCCCAGGACGTGACCCAATTCGAAGGTCTCGCCGGTCTTGATCAGCTGCGCGGCCCGCAGCACGTTGGCGGGCGTCATGTGATTGCCTGATCCACGCTCGTCGGCGGCGCCCCATTTCGACGGGCAGCGCTCTTCCGGCGACGGTGGCCGCCAGCTCTGGGCGGCGGCGTCGGTCGCGATGGCGCAGAGGGTGAACACTGTGACAAGCGCGAGGGTCTTCATCGCATTCCTCCCTTTTGTGCGGCGAGGATCGATCCGTGCCGCCGAGCGCACGCCAAGTCGAGGCATGCGCTCTTGGTAGCCTATTTGACTTTGGCAAATAATCAATTTTGCAAGGAAGCGGAAAGATCGGCCTAACCCGTCTACCGCGTCGGGGAGTCGACTGTGATAGGGTGCAGCTCGAAGTTCCATAGCGAGAAAAGCATGCGTGCCTATCAACTACCGAAGGGCGGCACCGGCATCGATGCGCTGGTCAAAGTCGAGCGGCCCGATCCCAAGCCGGCCTATCGCCAGGTCGTGGTGAAAGTTAAGGCCTGCTCACTCAATTTCCGCGATCTTGGCATTGTGCGCGGTACCTACCG
>Ga0318509_10000153_pt1 | contig 17686 bp, 13 predicted proteins | sample GRESIP084b2f22_FD_203477 | JGI IMG/M metagenome (GOLD analysis project Ga0318509, IMG submission 203477) | Tropical soil microbial communities from Luquillo Experimental Forest, Puerto Rico - GRE.SIPMG.084b2f22 | ecosystem: Environmental > Terrestrial > Soil > Tropical forest > Bulk soil...
AGCGCAGCCACATATCGTTGCCATCCAGGAGGGGGCCACCGGCTGCCGCGAGCGCGCGTCGGTAGTCGTCGAGCAGATCGCGCTGAGTCGCGACGCGCTCTTCCGGCGTCAGGCTGGTGATCAGGGTGTAAGCCAGTTCTCGGGCGGGGTGCCCGCGGCGTACCGCCTGCCAGTCCAGCAGTCCCGCCTTGCCACCGGAGAAGAACATGTTGCCGGGATGAGCGTCGCCGTGCATGACCGCGTGTGGGGGAGTGTCGATCAGTGCGGCGACGGCGCGGTAGTTGTCGGCGATAAATCGACCCCTGTCGACAGGTAGATCGGTGCGCTCGGCAAGTCGCTTCATCGAGGCTTTCATCAGTGGACCGGTCAACAAAGAAGTCACATCGCCGGATGGCGTGTAGAGCCATCCCAGCGGCCCGCGCCCGTCGCGGGGCAGGCGATGCCAGAAGGTGGCGTGCAGTTCGGCCAGCAATTCGACGATGAGACTGGCCTGGTCGGCGGAAACCGGATGCAAGGTGTCCGGAAATTCGCACGAATCTGCGGGGAGGTCTTCCAGAACCAGCAGGTACCGGCCCGTCCAGGCGTCGAATGCCGCACCGTAGGCATTCGGGACGCCGGTGAGTTGCGGGGCGAGTTGGCTGTAGAAGCGCACCTCTGTCTGCCCGAGTCGGCCAAGTTCACCGATCAAACGGGTGGTGGCCGTCTTTGCCGCGATCTTGACGAAGACCGAGTCGGGGACATCGGTTCCGGTCAGCAGCAGCCGTGCCCGTGACGACGTCCCCGCGTCGCTGGCAAGGACCCGGACCGACCTGACGGTGGTTCCCATGACCTTGGAGAGGACCACGGCGTCGAGATCTTCGATGTTGCGCGGCAACCCGAACCGGCCGCCCACCACCACGTCAGTTGTCACCCGGCCGATTCCGCGGCCCAGATGGGCGGTCAGACCAATGATGGAAAGAGTCTGTCCCACAGGGTTTTTCATGTCCATCCACTCGATTCGGGTATCCCGGCGCGGTGCGCCGTCAGACAAAGCTAACCGAACGCCACTCTGCCTAGACTTACCCGTCAACGACACCGATCAGCGCGCTGTCAAGCGAGCTGTGCAGCGACAAAATGCTGTCCAATCCCATGAGTTTGATGGGCCTGCTGGTTGCCGCGCCGTACGCGACAACCGCGAATCGGGTAGGTGGCACGACCTCATCGAGTGCGCTTACCAGGACAGTCATCCCGGCCGAGGCGAGAAAATCCACTTTCGACAAATCAACGATCAGTGCCGCGGGCCTTGCGGCCAGTGCGGTGTGTACCGCCTCGGCAAGCTGCGGGGCGCTGAGCATGTCCACTTCACCTGAGACGGTGAGCACGGCTGCCTGATCTACCTGGTGCTTCGCTACCTGGAAACTCGTCGGATCGACGGAATCGCCGGATTGTTCGACCATAGATTTCTCACCCACATTCGTTCCTTTGCGGGACACCGCTGGCTTCCAACGACCCACTGCCAGGCAAGGGCTGCTGATTCAACCCCGCAGAACACGCTTCGTGGAGCAGCTGCGCAGCGCGCACGTGTTCAGTCGATCGTAAGCCACGTGGAAAACGACACGCGCAGTTTCGCGCTTCAAGCGGTCCGCGGTGGATTTGCAGAGATACCAGTTTGAGGCGGGTGCGCGTGGCCAGTGACGAATCTGACCGAACGAATGGTGCCGCAGCGACGTGGTCGGAGTGCGCGCGATGGTCGCAGCAAGGCTTGCGCTCGCCGTCGGCCCGTGGGTGAATTGCCTCCACCGAGTTCATTCCCAGGCTGCGCGGCTTGGCCCAGAAAAACGGGACCAGAAAAGGGAAAGGACGGTTGGCATGGAGCCCGGTGATCTCGACGGCGAGCGAGACGACAACCCCCCCGAAACCACGCCCGCGCATCCACTCCGCGCTGCGCTGACTCGGCGGAGCGCATTGCTTTCGATGGGCGCCGTAGCCGGCTTCGCCGCGGTGGATGTGAGCGGGTTCGCCTATGCCGGCGGTTGGCTGCGACCCGACGTGCTCACCCCGCCTCGGTTCGCCGATCGCTTCGAACACGTCTATGGCCGCCATGACGGGTTCCGGCGAAATCATGCCAAAGGCCTCAGCGCGACAGGATCTTTCGTGAGCAGCGGGGCGGGCGCGGCCATCTGCAAGGCGGCCGTCTTCCAGCCGGGCACCGTGCCGCTGGTCGGTCGGTTTTCGCTGGGCGGTGGTCTGCCGGATCAGGCCGACAAGCCCGACACGATCCGTGGCCTGGGGCTGCTGTTCCAACCGCCCAACGGCCAGCAGTGGCGCACCGCGATGGTCAACGTGCCCGTTTTCCCGGACAGCACTCCGCGAGGGTTTTACGAGCGGATGCTCGCCTTCAAGCCGCTGCCCGGAACGGGCAAGCCCGACCCCCAGAAGACGGCAGCCTTCCTCGACCGCCATCCCGAGACTGTCGCGGCGATGAAGATCATCAAGCAGTCACCGCCCAGTGCGGGATTTGCGGACAGCACGTTTTACGGGTTGAACGCCTTTTGGTTCACCAACAGCGCCGGGGCCACTGTCCCCGTGCGCTGGTCGGTGATTCCGCAGGATATCGGTGGCGCCAACGCTCCCGGGCCTTCGCTCGGCAGGGATTATCTTTTCGACGACCTCATCCGCACGCTCGCGCAATGGCCGTTGAAGTGGCGGCTGGTATTGACCGTTGGTGAGCCGGGGGATCCGACCAACGACGCCACCAAGCCGTGGCCGCAGTCGCGGCGGTCCATCGACGCCGGCACCATCGCGATCACCGCGGTCCAGACCGAGGAAGCCGGCAACGCGCGGGACGTCAACTTCGACCCCCTTGTGCTGCCGGACGGCATCACCGCGTCCGACGATCCGTTGCCCGCGGCGAGATCGGCGGTTTACGCACGTTCCTTCACCCGCCGCGCCGGGGAGCCGAAGTCGCCCAGCGAGGTCAACGTGGCCAAGGTGCTCTCATGACCGGCAATACAAGCGAAACCACTACCGCCCCAGCGCGTTTCGCGCTGCCGTCCCGGATTCTGCACTGGTTGATGGCGCCGATGGTCATCGTGCAGCTGCTCATCGGCGTGACGATGATCGCCTCTTTGAGCTATTACCCGCTGCTCCTGGCCATCCACCGGCCGCTGGGGTTGTTGATCCTGGTCTTCGCCGTGGTGCGCCTGGCGAACCGGCTCACCCACCGGCTCCCGCCGTTCCTGGCGACCATGGGCCCCGCCGAACGTCGCATCGCGTCCTGGTCGGAATACCTGCTTTATGCCCTGCTCCTCGTCCAGCCCCTGATCGGGTGGGCCATGCTGTCGGCGGCGCGATTCCCGATCACCCTGGTGGGGCCGATTCGTCTGCCCGGCATCGCGCCGCACGACATCGATCTTTATGCGGTGCTCCGGCAGGCGCACAGCGTCTTCGCGTTCTTGCTTTTCGCGACGTTCACCGCCCACGTCTGCGCGGTTCTGTTTCACACGCTGGTTCTGCGTGACCGGCTCCTTGATCGCATGGCGTTTTGGCCCGCCAATCCCACCGCCCCGCAACCGGACGAAACGAAATCGTCGACGCGATAACCGCTCGCTGAAGTGGAAAATCTCCCCTGTCCGCGGACGGGGTGACGGCGGTAGCGTCGTGAGCATGCTGTTCGCGGCGTTGCGTGACATGCAATGGCGAAGGCGGCGTCTCGTCATCGCGATCATCAGCACCGGGCTGGTCTTTGCGATGACACTCGTCCTGACGGGACTGGCGAACGGCTTCCGGGTCGAGGCCCAGCGAACCGTCGATGCCATGGGCGTCGACGCGTTCGTGGTCAAAGCCGGTGCGGCCGGACCCTTCCTGGGTGCGACCCCATTCGCCCAGGTGGATGTGGCCAGGGTGGCCGCTGAGCCGGGCGTGGTGGCCGCGGCCCCGCTGGCCACCGCGGCCTCGGCCATCACAGAAGGCACCTCGGCGCGAAACGCCACGGCCTTCGGGGCGCCGGCGCACGGACCGGGCATGCCGCAACCCTCGGAGGGTCAGACACCCACAGCGCCCGACGAGGTCGAGGTGTCGAGCACGCTGAACAAGCACATTGGCGAGCAGCTGCAGGTCGGTTCGCGCTCATTACGGATCGTCGGCATCGTGCCCAACGCCACCGCGCTGGCGAAGACGCCCTGTATCTTCCTGACGACCGATGGGCTGCAGCAACTGGCGTACAACGGGCAGCCGATGATCACGTCGATCGGGATCATGGGCCACCCACGAGAGCTGCCGGCCGGCTACCAGACCGTCGACCGAGCGGCCGGCGTCACCGACCTGATGCGTCCGTTGAAGGTCGCGGTGGGTGCGATCACGATCGTGGCCTTCTTGCTGTGGATTGTGGCGGTGCTGATCGTCGGGTCATTGGTCTATCTATCCGCGCTCGAGCGCCTGCGCGACTTCGCGGTGTTCAAGGCGATCGGTGTGCCGACGCGGCAGATCCTGGCGGGCCTCGCGCTGCAGGCGGTCGTCGTCGCGCTGCTTGCGGCGGTGGTCGGCGTCGTCCTCGCGCAACTACTGGCCCCGCTGTTCCCTATGCTTGTCGTCGTGCCTATGCGGGCCTACCTGGCGCTACCAGTGATCGCAATCGCGATCGGTCTGCTGGCCAGTGTTGCCGGGCTGAGACGCGCGGTGGCGGTCGATCCCGCACTAGCCTTCGGAGGTCCCTGATCGATGTCCGACCTGAGCATTCAAGACCTTGTCGTCGAGTACTCCAGCGGCGGTTACGCCGTGCGTCCCATCAACGGGCTGAACCTCGACGTGGCGGCCGGGTCGCTGGTGATCCTGCTCGGCCCCAGCGGCTGCGGGAAGACGACGTTGCTGTCCTGCCTCGGCGGCATTTTGCGGCCGAAGAGTGGGGTGATCAAGTTCGGCGCCGTCGACGTCACCGCGCTCGACGGCCGCGAGCTGGCCTCGTATCGGCGCGACACGGTGGGCATCGTCTTCCAGGCCTTCAACCTGGTGCCCAGCCTCACCGCCCTCGAGAACGTGATGGTTCCGCTGCGCGCAGCCGGGTGGTCGCGCGCGGCCTCGCGCCGGCGCGCAGAGGAGTTGCTGAAGCGGGTCAATCTTGAAGAGCGGATGAAGCACCGCCCGGGAGATCTCAGCGGCGGACAGCAGCAACGCGTCGCGGTCGCTCGCGCCATCGCGCTGGAACCGCCGTTGATCCTCGCGGACGAGCCGACCGCGCACCTCGACTTCATCCAGGTGGAGGAGGTGCTGCGGTTGATCCGTTCGCTCGCCGAGGGTGAGCATGTCGTGGTGGTTGCGACCCACGACAGCCGGATACTGCCGATGGCCGATCACGTCGTCGAAATGGCACCCGTGCACGCGTCGACGAATCGGCCCCCCGAAACCGTGCAGCTCAAGGCCGGCGAGGTGCTGTTCGAGCAGTGCACGATGGGCGAACTGATTTACGTAGTGTCCGAAGGCGAGTTCGACATCGTGCGCGAATTGGCCGACGGCGGTGAGGAACTGGTCAAGGTGGCCGAGCCCGGGGACTACTTCGGTGAAATGGGTGTGCTGTTTCACTTGCCACGCTCGGCGACGGTGCGCGCCCGAACCGACGCGACGGCAGTCGGCTACACGGCGCAGGCGTTCCGTGAGCGGCTCGGCGGAGCGGGTATAGGCACCGTGATCGGGCGACACGAGGTTGCCGGCCGCTGACCGACGACCTGCCTGCTCGCGCCGCGATCGGACGAATATGATCGGCACGATTCGAGCTTGACGGTGCGCCGTCGCCGACAGTGCCACGAAGGAGTGGAGAGTTCCATGCCGAACCAGCAGCAAGCTGACCGGATGACGTCGGGCAAGGGGTTCATTGCAGCGCTCGACCAGAGCGGGGGCTCGACGCCGAAGGCGCTGCGTCTATATGGCATCGAGGAAAACGCATACTCCTCCGAGGAGGAGATGTTCGACCTCATTCACCAGATGCGCTCACGGATCATCACCTCGCCGGCGTTCAACGGCGACCGGGTGCTGGCCGCGATCCTGTTTGAACAAACCATGGACCGCGAGATCGAGGGCAAGCCGTCGACCACCTACCTCTGGGAGACCAAGGGTGTGGTGCCCATCCTCAAAATCGACAAGGGCCTGGCCGAGGCGTCCGACGAGGTGCAGCTGATGAAGCCGATGCCGGGACTGGACGAGCTGCTGGAGCGGGCCGTGAGCAAGGGCGTGTTCGGCACCAAGGAACGGTCGGTGATCGGCGGGGCCAACGGCAACGGCATCGCCGCCGTGGTCGCCCAGCAGTTCGAGGTCGCCCGTCGGGTGCTGTCGCACGGTCTGGTGCCCATCATCGAACCTGAGGTCACCATCTCGATCCCGGACAAAGCCCAGGCCGAGGGCATCCTGCGAAACGAAATCACCAAGCAACTCGAGGCCGTGCCCGACGGGCAGCGCGTGATGCTCAAGCTGAGCCTGCCCACGGAGGTCAACTACTACCGCCCCCTGATCGAACACCCGAAGGTGATGCGGGTGGTCGCCCTCTCTGGCGGCTACTCCCGCGAGGAGGCCAACGAGCTCTTGGCGAAGAACACGGGGCTGATCGCCAGCTTCAGCCGCGCGCTCACCGAAGGGCTTTCGGTCGACCAGTCCGACGAGCAGTTCGATGCCACGCTGGACAAGTCGATCCAGTCGATCTACGACGCCTCCGTGGCCGGCTGAGCCGGCTCCCTAATATTCGTGGCGGGCCATGGGCGGCCTGCCCTGGCCGGCGTCGCCTTCGTCCGACACCAAAGCGGGCACCATTTCGCTGGTCACCAATCCCTCGTCCCGGGTTAGTTCATCTACCACGTCGAAGGATTCGGCGATGTTGGCCGGGGTGTCGATGATGACGGTGACAACGGGAACGCGACGGCTTAACGACAGCAGCTTGTCGCCGTGGGGTGGGTGATCGCCGTGGAATCCCCAGATGCCGCGTAGCACGGTCGCACCGTCGGGCGCTTTACGTTTTCGGAGCTCCTGGAGCAGGCCGCGGTGAATCGGCACGCCGTTGTGTTGCCCCGATTGGGAGGTGTAGATCATCAACTTCTGCCACAGCGGCAGGCCGTGTTCGTCGACTCCCGGCAGGGCGTGCGGTCGTTCCAGTAATTCACCGTCGCGCTTGCACACGCGAACCCGTTCGAGCGTGATCATGGGCCGCCGGAGCAGGCCGCCGAGTTCGGGCAACACCCGGCCGATGCGCTCGCCGGACCCGACGACAATGACCATCATCGGGACGTCGGGGTTACGGCCGAAAAAGGCGGCGCGTTGCCGCTGCCCGTGGGCGGTGCCGTCCACGCCCAGGAACACCGATGCGCCGGCAACTTGTCGCCGATACAGCAGATCACACACAGCGAGGTAGGCGGGCACCCCGTAGACGCGTTCCTTGCGGCCAACGTAAATCGTCAACTTGACGGCTTCGTGCAGTTCATCGGGCAGCTCCAGCGGTCCGATGTCGTCACGCAGCAGCCGGGCACGCTCGAGAGTGAGCAGCCCTCGTTGTTTGATGGCAAGCACCGGGTCGAGCAGGGCCTCGATAGCTTCTCTGGTGTCCACGGCTACCACCACCACGGGCGGGTCCTCGGACAGCGTCAAAGATTCATCGGTCCTGAGGAGGCGTCCCGTCCCGAAGCCACCGATGCCGCGCAGCACGACGCTGCTGGCGATGCGGTGCTGTTCATAAAGGCCGAGCAGCACGTCGGAGACAAAGCCTTCGCGGGTCCGCCGGCGCTCGGCCAAATAGACGCTGAGCTTCAGGCAATCTTCGTCCATGGCCGCTCGGAATCCCGTCGCTGAAGATGTCCTATCGGTTTGCGGAGATCTTACCCGCAGAATGCGTGTGCTCGACCACGAAGGCCACGGCCCGAAGCCGTCGCCAATTGGGGACCAATTGCTCTGCCGCGGTGCAACGGCCATCATTAATTTGGTGTCTGCCTTGATGACTCGCATCAAGGGTCGTTACACGGACGTTAACACCGGGTGGCCGCAAAGCCACGCAACAAGGAGTTGCCGTGCCCAGTGAGCGCATGGCCGACCGCTTGAATGGCACCACGCAGAGCGGACGGGTGCCGGTCGGGGCTGACACCACTCGGCGGCTGGTCGGCATGCTCGAGCAGGTCGACGGCCTATTGACCAAATTGTCGGAGGCCGAGCTGTCGTGGGCGGACTGGTTGACCGCCGTCGCACCCGAGCATCGGTCAAGCGCGCGAAACCTGGTTCATTACTGGGCGATTCGGCAATTCGATTTGCGACAACTACAGACGGACCTTGCGGTGTTCGGGCTTTCGTCGTTGGGCCGCAGCGAATCACATGTTCAGGCCACACTTTTGGCGGTTCGCGCGGCGATCGCCGCGATAGTGGACGGAACGTGGCAGGCGCCCCCTCCATCGACGGTGGCCATCGAGCAGGGACCAGAGATCTTGCGGCAACGCACGGTGGAGCTGCTGGGCCCGCACCCGCCGCATCGCATGACTCGCATCATGGTCACGTTGCCGTCGGAGGCCGCGACCGACGCTGACCTGGTTCGCGGATTGGTGCACCGCGGCATGAACATCGCACGGATCAACTGCGCCCACGACGATGTGGAGGCGTGGTGCGCGATGACGCACCATGTCCGGGATGCGGCCGCACGGGCAGGCACGACATGTTTGGTGGCAATGGATCTGGCGGGACCAAAGCTGCGCACCGGACCCCTGGAACCGGGACCGCGTGTGGCGAAACTGCGTCCGCAAAGGAACTCACTCGGTCAGGTCGTCGCCCCGGCGCGGGCGTGGCTGACATCGAGTGAGGAACCGACGGCCCCGCCGGAACCTGGCATGGTGTTGGTCACGGTGCCCGGGCAATGGCTGACCAACCGCGATGCCGGCGATGTACTGGACTTGCGGGACGCGCGCGGAGCCAAGCGTCAACTCGTTCTCGAGACCGCTTCAGGCGGATTCGTGATGACCGCGCGCAAGACAACCTACCTGGAAACCGGAACGACATTACGTGCCGAACAAGGGGAGTCGACCGAAATCGGCCCGCTCCCGCAAACGGAGCAGAGCTTGGTGTTGCGCGCAGGAGACCGCTTGCAACTGACGCGCGACTGTTCACCGGCCCCGATCGACGGTAGTCAACACATTCCACGCATCGGTTGCACCCTGCCCGAGGTGTTCGACCATGCCCAGCCGGGTGATGCGGTCTACTTCGACGACGGCAAGCTCGGCGGGCGGGTGGCTTCGGTAGACGGCGATGTCCTCGCCGTACGCATCGACCATCCGGAGCAGGGGGAAGCTCGTCTGAAGGCGGGCAAGGGAATCAACATGCCCGACACCGACTTGCCGATCTCGGCGATCACCGACCGCGACGTCGTTGACCTGCCCGCCGTGGTCGAACTGGCGGACCTGGTCGATATGTCGTTCGTGCGCAACCCGTCGGATGTTGAGCGGCTGCTGGATGAGCTCGACCGGCTTGGTGGCGACGATCTGGGCGTCGTGCTCAAGATCGAAACGCGACGCGCATTCGAGCAGTTACCGCAGCTGTTGCTGACAGCGATGCGCCGGCCTCAGGTGGGGGTGATGATCGCGCGGGGCGATCTGGCGGTCGAGTGCGGCTACGAGCGGATGGCCGAGTTGCAGGAGGAAATCCTGTGGCTGTGCGAGGCTGCGCACCTGCCGGTTATCTGGGCGACGCAGGTGCTCGAGCAGCTCGCCAAGACGGGGCTGCCGTCCCGCGCCGAGATCAGCGATGCGGCGATGAGCGAGCGGGCCGAGTGCGTGATGCTCAACAAGGGCCCGTACCTTGACGACGCGGTCACCGTGCTCGACAACATCATGCGGCGAATGGCGGAGCATTATTACAAGAAGAACGCGTTGCTGCGTCCGCTGCACTCTTGGTCAGCTTCCTGGCACGAGGGCCTCGACGATGATTCGGGTGGTGAGTTCAGCTCGCCGTCGTGAATACCGTTGCGCGCCGTAAAGTATCGAATACACCACGCCTACGACGACGGCGTCGGGATTGACGTTATCGACACGCCCTCTCGAGCTTTTCCGAGCTGGCGTCGATCTGGGCGCCAGCTTTGTGCGCGTCACCGCAGCCGCTCGGTCGGTACCCCGTAGCGGTCCTGGTAAGCGCTCACCCGGTCGCGGACCTCAGCGGCGTCCAGGCCGGTGTCCGACCAGGTGTAGCGACCGCCGCCGCCGTCTCCGGGATGGGCGGCCAGGAAGTCGCGCATCTTTTGTGCCGCGTCGGGTCGCAGTTCGCGACCCAGCTTCTGATAGATGTCCTCGATCGTCGTCCAGGGGTCGTTCATGAAATCGGAGAACAGCACGTCGATCACGCGGTCGGCGGGTACGGCGCCGCTGTCGCGCAGCGCCATCTCGCGGCGAAGGCCCACAAGGACCTCTTCATAGCACTGGGCCGCGCACTCGGCGATGTTCGATTCGTCCGAGCCCATCCGCCGTAGGTGGTGGAGTAGCGCGGCGATTGACGAGATGACATTGAGCGGATCGCGGTGCGTCTGCACGATCAACGCGTCGGGGTACTCGGCGAGTAGCGCATCGAGGTGCCACAGGTGCGCGGGCGATTTCAGCAGCCACTGACCGGGAACACCGGATTGAAGGTGCTGCAGAAAGATTCGGTGGAAACGGTAGGCGCCGGTGTGGTCCGCGTCGTACAGCAGCCAGCGGTAGTAGCTGGGCAGGCGGTACTGCACCGAAAAGATCATGCTGGTGAACTCACTGGCCGTGATGCGGACGCACTCCTGCCCGACGAGGGCGCCCATCGGATGAAAGGCCAAGAATCCGGGGATGATCTGCTCGGAGAGTTCGAGGCTCGCCTGCGTCTGCGCGATTCGGGGATCGGTGTGGTACGTCTCCGGCTGCGGGACGGGACAGGGCGCATCGACCTCCCACGTCAGCGGGGCGCGCAGGTCGGGATCCTGGGCGAGCAGGTCGTAGAGGATCGTGGTCCCGCTGCGCGGTTGGCCGACGATGACGATCGGCGTCGTGATCGGCTTTGTAGCGATCTCGGGATGCTCTTTGCGCCAGGCGATTACACCAAGCCGGTTCTTCAGGGCGCGCATGATGTCGAGGTAAGCGATCTCCACACCGATGGCCGACAGCCGTGCCTCGTTGATCAGCCCATCGGTGAGGCGCTCTAACCCGGGCTGCCAGCCGTCATCGCCGAAGTCGTCAGTCCCCGCTTCCTCGCAGGCAGTGGCGATGAGCCGTTGCGGTGAGAATCGCTCCTGCAGTGTCATATCCGGTCTCCCCGTTCGAGGACCGAGACCGTGACGTCGGGCGGACTGGGATTATCCAGCCAGCGCACCACCACGAATCCGCGGTTCCGGCCGCCGGTGTCCAGCCAATGGCCAAATCCGAAGTCCTCCGAGGAGATTGCGATGCGCACCCGGCCGTCCGCGTCTGGTCGCACCCCACGATTGGTCACCGAGCTATGCCGACGCCGCGGCTCCAGGCATTCATGCCAGACGCTTTCCAGCGTCACGTTCCAGTACCGGGTGTCGGGTGGTTGAATGTCGAGCACCAGGGCCTGGCCGGGGTCGAGCCGGAACGCCCCCATCATGTACAGGTTGTCCGGGGTGGTGTCGGCCGCGCCCAGATCGGCGGCCTCCGCCGTCAGCAGCGTGTTGGGCCTGTCCAAGAGCTCAGGCTTGATAGTGCGGTGCAGCGTAACGAGTTTCATCAGCGTCCACGCCATCGCGGTGAACTGATCCGCGAGTTCGTCGTCGGTCAGCGGCGCCACGGGGCCCGGGTCGAGGGCGTCGATGCGCAATGCGGCCAACTGTTCGGTGCGGGGATCACCTATGTATTCGCGGACGACGACCGATGACGCGTCGTCGGGAATCTTCACCCACTGCGCGCCGGCGAGATCGGCAGGTTCATCAGCCGCCAGCACCAGCGCGAATTCGCCGGCGCTCAGTGCCAGGTCGACATCGCTGACGTAGTTGGCCATTCGCCGCGGAGTCAGGCCGGTGCCCGCAAGGATCTGAAATCCAAGGTATGCGGTCGTGCCCCGGGCGCCGGTGATCCGGTAGCGCCGATCGCCGCGGATCATCGCCAGGTAGTAATTGCCGTCGGGATTTGGCCCACCGACCATCCTTGTGTCCGAACACATATCGAAGAACGCCGGCCGGTCCGGGTCGGCTTCGACGGACAGCTGCGAGCACAGCGACGACACGCGCGCGATGACCCGCAGCCCCTCCAGCAGTTCCCATTCGGATTCGGCGTCCTCGGTCACGATCTTGGTGACGTCGGCGAGCATCTGCTGGAAGAACTGCCACGCGGCGCGCGCCCGGGGTTCGGTCATAGCCACATGCATAGACGATGCCGCGGCTCTTGAACGCCGATTCGCCCGAATACCGTCAGGCGGCGAGCGCTACATCTGCGCCCAGACGATTTTCGTTTGCAGATAGGTCTCGAGGCCCGCCTTGCCGGACTCGTAGCCCCAGCCGGATTGCTTGTATCCGCCGAAGGGCATGGAGTGGTCAAACTGCATCTGACAGTTCAGGCCCACGGTTCCGGCCTTCAGCCGCTTCGCGATGCGGTGGGCGCGGCCGAGGTCTGAGGTCCAGGCGGTGGCGGCCAGCCCGTAGGTGCTGTCGTTGGCCAAGGCGACCGCTTCGTCCTCGTCGTCGAACGGGATGACCGCGACCACCGGTCCGAAGATCTCCTCCTGGAACAGCCTGCTGGTGGAGGCGACGTTGGTGAGCACGGTCGGGTGCACGAAGTAGCCCTTGCGGTCGAGCCGGTGCCCGCCGGTGACGACGTTGACGCCGTCGGACCTGCCCTGGTCGAGGTAACCCATGACGCGGGTGAGCTGCTTCTGGCTGATCAGCGGGCCGATCAAGCTGCCCTCGTCCTTGGGGCCGCCTTGCGGCAGCCCGTTCGCGACGTTCGCCAGGCTCTCCACGAATTGCTCGTAGACACCGCGCTGGACGAAGATTCGCGATCCACATACACACGCCTGACCGGAGTGGATGAAGGTGCCGAACGCCGCCATCGGGACGGCCTTCGACAGGTCGGCGTCATCGAAGACCACTACCGGCGACTTGCCTCCGAGCTCCAGCGTCACCTTCTTCAGGTTGCTCTCGCCCGCCGCGTGCACGATCGCCCTGCCGACTTCGGTCGATCCGGTGAAGGCGACCTTCTCGACGTCGGGGTGCGCGGTGATCGCAGCACCCGCGGTGTGTCCGTAGCCCAGCAGCAGGTTCGCCACCCCGTCGGGCACGCCGGCCTCGTGCAGGATGTTGTCCAGCACCAGCGCCGACAGCGGGGTCTCCTCGGCGGGCTTGACGACGCTGCTGCAGCCGGCCGCGAGCGCCGGCGCCAGCTTGCAGCAGAAATTGAAGACCGGCCCGTTCCAGGGGAAGATCAGCCCGACCACGCCGTAGGGCTCCTTGAGTGTGTAGACGTGCTGGTGCGAGTCGATGCCGGTGAGACCGCCGGTGTGCACGTCGGCCGCGATGCCCTCGATCTTGCTGCACCAGCCCGCGTAGTAACGGAAAAACTCGGAACCGACGGTGACCGTGCCCTGGGCCTGCAGCGGCGTCATGCCGGCGTTGAGCGATTCCAGCTCGGCCAGAACCTCGGCATTCTGGTCGATCAGCTCCCCGATGCGCCAGAGAATCTTGGCCCGTTCGCTCGGCGGCTTGTCGCGCCATACACCGGACTCGAAGGACGCCTTCGCCCGCGCGACCGCGTCGTCGACAGCTTCTGGGCCGCAATCCTTGAACTCGGTGACCTGCTCTTCGGTAGCCGGATCGACAACCGCGATCGTCTCACCGGTGCCGGGGCGTTCGCGGATCTCGTCGAGCACGGACTGCACCTTCATAGCTATCCCTTCTCGCGTCTTTGCGACATGAAGCCGAGTCCGTCTGATCAACGGACTGTTACCGCGCAAGTTACGCGCTTAACTTCCGGAAGTCCAGCCTCCGGAATTGGACGTTCAAGTCGAGGCGCGCACGATCAGGTGTGCGACGTCGGTCGGCTGAGGAGGCGGCGGAGCGGGATATCCCAACTCGGTCAGCACGGCAGCGATCGCGGCGTCGGCGACCGCGGTCGGATTGAACTCCACCGTGGTCAACGGCGGAGAGCTCAGTGCTGCCATCGGGGTGGCGTCGACGCCCATCACGGCGAGGTCAGCCGGGCAGCGCAGGCCCGCTTCGCGGATGCCGTGCAGCACCAGGCACGCGATCTCGTCGCTTTGCGCGCACACCGCGGTGACGCCGTCCCGCACCCAGCCGGTCACCACCTGTGCGGCGTTGTCCTGGGTGACTTCGGCGACGCTGACGCACGGGAGATCGCGAGACTGGGCCGCACCGGCGACGCCCTCGAGCCAGTAGTCGCCCAGGGCGCGCCACCTGCGGTTTCCCGTGTACGCGAACGCGAGCTGCCGGTGGCCACGGGAAACCAGGTGCTCGACCCGAAGCTCGCCCACCGACAGATGTGGGTCCCCCAGGGCCGGCAGCGCCCCGATAGTGATGTGCGGAACGCCCGCGGCCTTGACCGCGTGAGACGCGGCCTCGCTGAGCGGGAACAGACCCGTGACCGCGACCGGGTCGAGATTCTCGATCGCGTCGACGACATGCTGATCGTCCTCGGCATCGAAGATCTGCAGCTGAAGCAAACCCAGGCGCGCCAGTTCCGTCGTCATCCGGCTGCCGGCTTGCATCGGCATGTCGCCAACTGCCACGTGTGGTATCACGTACAGAACGACACCGCTTTTGCCGCGGGCGAGGTTGCGCGCGGCAAAGTTCGGCCGGTAGCCGAGCAGTTCGGCCGCGCGGTAGACGGCCTCCTGGGTCTGCGCCGAGATTTTGCGGCCTTCGGCATTGTTGAGCACGTAACTCACGGTCGCGGTCGATACGTTGGCCAATCGAGCCACGTCAGCGGTGGTGGGCCGCACGGCTTTGTTCGTGGTCAACTGCATCACCTTTCAGGCCCGGCCATGCCTCATGGTGGCACGCGATAACCATCCGGAGCGCCCGAGCTGCGATTGCGGGCAGGGCTCGTATGGACTAATAGTCCGTCAAACCGGGGCGGCATACCGTCGACCGACTAGCGCGTCGCCGCAGAGCTTGCCCACGTCGCCGCTTGCCGACCGCATGCGTTTTAGCGTTGGTAGATAGTCGTTTAAGAACGCCACAGCAGGTGACACTGCCGAGCTGTCGCGCTGCGGACGGACGCGTTCCTGCCATTGACTAGGTGACTGAAATCATTGTCTACTAGTCAGCATATCGTGACGCTAGGAGCGGGGCATGAACAAGGACGACCTGATCCTCATCAGCGTGGACGACCACATCGCAGAGCCGGCCGACATGTTCGACGCGCATGTCCCCGCCAAGTACAAAGACCACGCCCCGCGGGTAGTCATCGAGCCCGATGGCATCCAGCAGTGGTACTACGGCGAGGTTCGCGGACGGAACATGGGTCTGAACGCCGTCGCGGGCAAACCCCGCGAGATGTACAACGTCGACGCCACCAGCTACGACGAGATGCGCCCGGGGTGCTTCAACGTCGATGAGCGGATCCGCGACATGAACGCCGGCGGGCAACTTGCCGGCCTGAACTTCCCCAACTTCACGGGCTTCTCCGGCCAGGTGCTCAACCAGGGTCCCGACCCCGACGTCAACCTTGTGGTGATCAAGGCCTACAACGACTGGCACGTCGACGAGTGGTGTGCGGCGTACCCGGGAAGGTTCATCCCGTGCGGCATCCTGCCGCTGTTCGATGTGGCCGAAGCGGCCAAGGAGGTTAAGCGACTGGCCGACAAGGGATGCCACGCGGTGACGTTCTCGGAGAATCCCGAGGCGTTGGAAATGCCCAGCATCCATACGAAGTATTGGTATCCGCTATTCGAGGCCGTGTGCGAGAACAAGACGGTGCTGTGCACCCACGTCGGCTCCGCATCGCGGTCTCCGCAGGTGTCGACTGATGCTCCGCCCAGCGTGCAGATGACGGCGTCGTCGATGATGAGCATGTTCACCTTCACAGAGCTGATCTGGGCCGAGTTCTGGGCCGACTTCCCGCAACTGAAGTTCTCGCTCACCGAGGGCGACGTGGGCTGGATACCGTACTTCCTTTGGCGCGCCGAACATGTCTACAAGCGCCACTCGGGCTGGACGCTGGCGAAGTTTCCGCCGGGCTACACCGGACCGGCCGACGTGTTCAAGCGACATTTCTACACCTGCTTCATCAGTGACAAAGTCGGCGTGCGGAACATGGACTGGTTCAACGAGGACATGTTGTGCTGGGAATCCGACTTCCCGCATTCCGACAGCAATTGGCCGTTCGCCCCCGAGGACGTCATCGAGACCATGGGTCATCTCGACGACTCGGTCATCAACAAGATCACTCATGAAAACGCCATGGCCGCGTACTCGTTCGATCCGCTCCGGTACATCCCCGAGGAGCACGCACGGGCCGGGTACCTGCGGTCCCAAGCCACGGATGTCGACGTCGTCACGCACGTCGGCCACCGAGCCAGCCAGCGCGACCTCGACGCGTGGACTCGGATGACCCAGTTCGCGCTGCAGGCCCGGGAATCGGCACCGGTCACGGCCGAGGTCATCGGCATCGCCGGGCGCGCGACCACTTTGGGCAACTGAACGTGACGGCCCAGCCACCGTTCGCAGACTGGCGTGTGCTGGAGTTATCCAACGGCATCTCGGTGTCCTACTGCGGCAAGATGTTCACCGACGGCGGCGCCGACGTCGTGAAAATCGAATCTCCGCAAGGCGATTCGCTGCGGCGTTGGTCAGCGTGTGCGGACGGCCCGCCCGGGGCCTTGTTCGGCTATCTGGCGGCCGGCAAGAGGTCGGTCGCCACTCACGAACACGCGGAAATCGCGGCGCTACTCGCAGGAGCCGACATCGTGCTCACCGACCTGACCGACGGTTGGACGCTCGAGGACATCACGGCTCACACCGGCCCCTCGGCGGTAGTCGTGGCCGTGACGCCGTTCGGAACCACGGGCCCCTACGTCGACGACCATGTGGTCGCCAACGAGTTCATCCTGCAGGCGTTGTGCGGCTCGATCGCCAGCCGAGGATGGCCAGGCGACGAGCCGGTACAGGCGGGCGGGCGGCTCGGCGAATGGCTGGCCGGCACATTCGCCGCGGCGGTCGCCGCCGCGGCGGCGCGGCACGCCTTCCGGGGTGGGCGCGGCGAGGTCGTCGACGTCTCGACATACGAGGCGATGGCGATCGCGATGGGCGGTCTGTCCGCAATGTCGGCCAGCGTGCTGGGCGCGGAGCCTATGTACCAACGCAGCCTGGAATTGCCGTCCATCGTTCCCACCGTCGACGGGATGGTCGGCTTCGGCACCATCACCGCACAGCAGTTCCAAGACTTTCTGGTCATGATCGACCGCGCCGATCTGGTCGACGACGCCGAGCTGGCATCGTTCGCCGGGCGAGTCGAGCGCCGTGACGAATTCCTCGGCATGGTCAGACAATGGACGGAAACCCGCACCACGCAAGAGATCATCGATCTCGCGGTGGCGTTCCGCATCCCGGTGGCCCCCATCGGCACCCCTACCACGCTGCCGAAAGTCGACCACTTCGTGCAACGCGGCGCGTTCGTCGAATCGGAGCTCGGGGTGCTGCAGCCGCGGGTGCCCTATCGCAGCGACGCCATCACGACCAGGCCGCCCGGACGGCCTCCGGCGCTGGGCGCCGACA
>Ga0318509_10000160_pt1 | contig 17426 bp, 16 predicted proteins | sample GRESIP084b2f22_FD_203477 | JGI IMG/M metagenome (GOLD analysis project Ga0318509, IMG submission 203477) | Tropical soil microbial communities from Luquillo Experimental Forest, Puerto Rico - GRE.SIPMG.084b2f22 | ecosystem: Environmental > Terrestrial > Soil > Tropical forest > Bulk soil...
ACGTTCTACCGACCAAGGGTCCCCAGAGCAAACCACCTAGGACAATAAGCTCCGCTAATTCAGCACATGCGCACTCGGCACAGAGAGGGCGAAATCGACCGTGTCGAAAATCGTTTTCGGGGGTCCGGGCATAGCATCAACAGAGTCCGCAACCGTTATCGGGTGGTCCCGGGCGTGGACGTCGGCGCTGCCCTTGACGAACGATCCGGCGTCGAGCGACATCGTGATGAAGGTCAACATGGCTGGGCCGGCATCTCACCTGGGTGTCGAGTACTACGGCGATGAGGTGAGCCTGCGGCAAGCCTTGATCAACGTCGTACAGGGAAGCATCCTGCAGTGGTTCCTGTTCACCAACATGCTGATTGCCTCTGCTCCCGGCGTCCTGTGGATGAAGCGTGGCGCAAGGCCAATACACGCGAAGGGGCCCTTGAAGGGCCGCCCTAGAAGACGATGGTGTGGATGCACTCGGCCTTCAAGGCCCGGGTGGTGCGGGCTGGTGGCAGAGCACCGGTCGGATCCCCAACGCGCCCCACGGCATGAAGTACGCCGGTGCGGGCGAGGTAGGAGATGTCGTGGCCCGCGGTCTCCGATAGCGGGCCGTCTTGGCCCCAGCCGGTCATGCGCGCGTACACAAGCTTCGGTTTGCGCGCATGACAGACGTCCGGGCCGATGCCGAGTCGCTCGACGCCTGATCACCTACGGTACGAAACACGATGGCCTCAATCCCTTCTCGCACAAGGGTTTGAGGCCATCTTCCCTGTTCGGCACCGTCAACCCACAAATCAACGCGCCGACTTTTTCAGGTCGAAGTAGCTAGGCGCGTCGCTCCAGGCCAAGCTCTGGAGCGAGGGCTGTCAGTACGGGTATCATCTTGTCCCTCTCGACAACCTGCACGGCGACGTGATCGGCACCGGCACTGACGTGCTCCTGGAGACGCGCGACGATCTCAGCAGCAGTCCCGTAGGCGACGAGGGCATCGATGAGCTTGTCGCTGCCGGGCTTGGCGATGTCGGCGTCAGAAAAGCCGAGCCGCTTCCAGCTGTTGAGGTAGTTGTTGAGATTCAGATAGAGCGCCACAGCCTCGCGACCGAGCTCGCGCGCGGCTTCAGCGTCGGTAGAGAGCACGATTTTGTGTTCGGGCGCCAGAAAAGCCGAAGGACCCATTAGCTCACGTGCCCGCGCAGTGTGTTCCGGCGTCGTGAGGTAGGGGTGCGCGCCCGCACTACGCCGCGCGGACAGCTTCAGCACGCCGTCACCAAGCGCCGCGACCACGCGCCGGTTTACGGGTACATCGTATTTATCGAGGTCATCGAGGTACTCCATGAGCGCGTCATAAGGCTTCTTCCACTCGGTGATGACCTCGGGGTGACCGGCCCCAATTCCGAGCAAGAACCGTCCTGGGAACCTCGCCTCCACCCGGTGGAAAGCGTCGGCGACCGGTCCAGCCGGCGAGTTCCAGATGTTGATGATGCCGGTGGCAGCCTTCAGTGTCGCGGTCTGATCCAGAATGGGCTCGGCCCAGCTCAAGTCGCTGGGCGCCGCACTGCTCACCCAGACCGCCCCGTAGCCCAGGTTCTCGATCTCAACGGCCACCTCGGGTGAGACCGGGTCGCCGCCCCACACGCCGAACGTGCCGAGGTTGGGTCTGGTCGTCGTCATGCCAGGGACTCCTTTGAATCGAATTCATCTGCAGCAGAACAACTGCGGGCCATCTCGCCCACAAGCGGATGGTCGTTTGACGCTTTCGCGGCGTTCAGCTCCATCGCGGCGTCCTCGTTGTCGTCCTGCCCGTTCACTGCGATGTCCACCCTCACTCCTGCACGTTTCACAGCTTGGCCCCCAAGGCAGTAGAAGGACGTAGTGCTTGGGTCAGGTCCACGCTGAACTCGTGACACCACGAAACTTCATTGGTCACCCGCAGCCGTTAGTGCGGGCAACTCTGATGCATCTGCTGTACTGTCGCTACAATTCCGAGACGATAATCTTAAAAAGGTGAACGAGAACCGCGCCTGAACTCTGTGCATCACTGCATGTTCGGTGGCGATGGTTCCAATTGGCTCAGCTGATGGTCCAGCCCGGAACTCCTCATACCGTCCGCCAATCGGGATGAGCCATCCAGCGCCAGTGTGCCGCGCGCTTGGTTGCACACCTTACCGGTGCGATCTCGGGTCGTCACCGAAACGAAGACCAGCGTCCGCCCGAGGCGATCGACGACCGCCTCGAAGGTCAGTGGCGGAAAGGCCGGGCGAAGGAAATCGCTGGTGAAAGTCGCAGTGGCCGGCACCAAGCCCTCCTCCAATACCGTCGCGGCGGCGGCACCGAATCCCTGGTCCGCACAGGCGATCACGATCCCTCCGTGGACGGCTCCGGTCGGGTTGAGCCAGTTGGGATCGTCAAACTCCAGAACGACCCGCCCGTGGGAGACCTCGGTGCACCGTATACCCAACTGCGTCGATATCGGCATGTGACTGATCCATGTCACCCAGTCGTGCCATGGCGCGCCGTACGGAATCGCATGCGGGTCGCTTGCCATTGTGGAACCCTCCCGGTCGAGGCGTCTCGATGATCGCGTCGAATCGCTCTCCCGCAAGCGTCTCATATTGAGATGCTGTGTATCAATAGTATGCCGGAGAGTGGCTGTCACAGGTTCTCGAGTTCCAGCAAGACGTACGCGGACACGAAGCCGGTCAACGCTTCCACGCCAATGCCCGACAGGGAGTTGTAGCCCTGGACGGCGATGGTTGGCGCATCACGTCCATCTGTGCCGTCGCTCCGGCCCCCCGGTCCGTGGCCGCCAAGCCGCGTCGTCTGTCCTTGGATGGGACGCCGCAGCACGGCTATGTGGCTCGGATCACAGCAAGCGGCCCACCGAAGAACCTCGCGCAGCGATAGCGCGATGTCAATGACCATTCACAACTCTGTGCCGCTGCATCGGGAATGACCGCTCGGGTAGGTCCGGTATCGCATGCTGAACCAGATTTCACCTGGGATAACACTCAATGACTCTCGGAGTTCTGCAAACTAGACAAGCCTGCATGGGACTTGCCAATGTGTGAACGATCGATCTATTGTGTCGTGGAGCATGCTGCAGTTCGCATCAGCGTCGAACGTGTCCGACGACACGCTCCTGCGGAATGGAACTGCAGGGAACCCGGGGCGCGGCGCTCTGGATTGCATCCGACATAGGAGGCGAAGACGTGGTGTCCCCACCGGTTGTATCGATCATCGGAGCAGGTTCGTGGGGCACAACGGTAGCCTCGCTCGTCGCAGCGAACACACTCACGACAATCTGGGCCCGCAGCGCCGAAACCGTGCGAGAGATCGAACGCGCGCACACCAACAGCGCTTACCTTCCTGGCGAAAGCCTGCACCCGCAGCTTCGCGCGACCACGCGAGTGGACGATGCGGTGCACTCCGCTGACGTTCTGGTGATGGCAATCCCCTCCAGTGGGTTCCGCGCGGTGCTCGCTGACGCAGCACCGTTCGTGCGGCCGATGATCCCCGTCGTTAGCCTCACTAAGGGCCTGGAACTGGGTACGGGATCGAGGATGACGCAGGTGGTAGCGGAAGTGCTGCCGGGTCATCCTGCTGGAGTGCTGAGCGGCCCGAACATCGCCAAGAAAGTCGTCAGGGGATTGGCCGCAGCGGCCGTGGTTGCGATGCCCGACCAACACATCGCACAGGCCCTGCAAGGGATCTTCCGCAGCCGCCTGTTTCGGGTGTACACATCGACCGACGTTGTCGGTGCCGAACTTGGTGGCGCGTTGAAGAACGTCGTCGCCATCGCCGCGGGAATGGCACAAGGCTTCGGCGCGGGGGACAACACGCGCGCGACTGTGATCGCAAGGAGTCTGGCGGAGATGAGTCGCCTGGGGGTCGCCATGGGTGGTCGCGTCGAGACGTTCGCAGGTCTGGCCGGCATGGGCGATCTGATCGCGACGTGCATCAGTCCGCATAGCCGCAATCGATACGTCGGCGAACAACTCGCGGGTGGACGTCGGATCGAAGACATCACCGAGCAGATGAACATGGTCGCAGAAGGCGTCAAGACGTCGAGCGTCGTTGCGCAACTCGCCGACGAGCACGACATCGATATGCCGATTTCACGTGAGGTGTATCGCGTGACCCACGGTCTGCAGCCGGCTCGGACCGCATTCCGTGGGCTGCTTCGAACCTTGCCGACGACGGAGCTGGCCGCGGGATGAGAATACTGACAACCGATCCGACAGATACTTGGCCGGCAGGCAGGACAGGATCCGCTCTTGTCCTGCGTTTCGACCGAACCCCCGCCGAGCGAGCGGTCCTCGACCGATGGATGAGCGATAACCTCCCGAAAGGTGTTGTCGCGGAATGCTTTTCCGTTGGCGATCTCGACTGGCATCGTCGGGTCGCAGAACAACCGGACGACATGATGATCGTTCCGATACGAATCGCATGGTCGGCGCCGACACAAATGGGGACATCACGGTGGACGGATGCGCTGGCGGCGCTCAATGCCCGCAAGCCATTGGCGGCGGTGCAGAAACGAATCCTGCACGACAATCCGGAACGGTGCACGGTGATCTGCGCAGAGCCCGGTTCGGTCAGAGATCTGCGGTCGCGCTTTCATTCGACAACGAGCGGCGACGGCAGCTTCGAAGCGTTCATTGGCCGTCAGGCGGAATTGGCGCTCGAACGAGCCGAGCGCGCGATCGGTAGTGGCCGATACAAAGTTCCGCGCCTCGTGTCGGAGGAAATCCGTTCCAGTCGCAGTTTCGTGACGGGTGCGAAAATGCTTGCCCAACAGACCGGTCACCGCGTCGATGAGATCGCACGGACCGCGGAAGGCTATCTCGATGAGATGGCAGCAGCGCACAGCAGACTCGCGATCGATCTGTTCGAACGTTTCGGCCGCTTCCTTATGCGCGCGTACGAAGTCGGTGTCGACCCCGAGCGACTCGAAGCACTTGTAGACCTCAACCGCACCCACTCACTTGTCTTCTTGCCCAATCATCGTTCCTACCTCGATCCGTTCGTGGTCAGGTCGATGCTGCTCGCGAACAGGTTTCCCGCCAACCACTGCTTCGCCGGCAACAACATGGCGTGGTGGCCGATGGGTGATTGGACCAGACGTACAGGCAACATCATTCTTCGCAGGTCGATCGGTGACGACCCGGTGTACAAATTCGTTCTCCGCGAGTATCTCGGTTACCTCACCACGAAGAGGCTCAACCTGGAGTGGTACATCGAGGGCGGACGGACACGGACCGGGAAATTGCGACCACCTCGATTCGGTCTGCTCACCTACCTGATCGACGCATTCGACCAACTCGGCGATACCGGCCGTGATGTATACCTGGTTCCGATGTCGATCGTCTACGACGGTCTGCCCGAAGTCGTGTCGCTGACCGCCGAGCAGCGCGGCGCTGCGAAGAAACCGGAGAGCATCGCGTGGCTTCTGCAGTATCCACGGGCAACCGGAAAAGGGTTCGGCAAGGTACACGTCTGCATCGGCGAACCTTTGTCCCTCCGTACTGCGCTCGGGATTAGCGAGGACGAATCCAAACGTCACCGGGTCGAAAAGGTTGCGTTCGAGGTCTGCCATCGGATCAACCGCGCGACCCCGATCACCGCGACAGCACTCGTCACGCTGGCATTGCTCGGTGTCGACGACCGTGCTCTCACACTCACCGAGATCGAGGTTGTCGTCGATCCCTTCGTGGCGTACTTCGCGCAACGAAGCTTGCCGATCACCGCAGATCTGACTCGACGCGGCGAACTTCGTCACACACTCGATTGGCTCAGCGATAACGGCGTCGTCGTTCGCTTCGCCGAAGGCAGCGAACCGGTCTGGGGCATCTCGCCCGACCGCCACCTCGAGGCAGCCTTCTACCGAAACAGTATCGTCCACCACCTGCTCGACCGGGCAATCGTAGAGCTGGTACTCGCCGCTGCAGCCGACGGCGCTATCTCACTCGAGAGCGAGGCCTGGGGCGAGGCGTTGCGGTTGCGCGACCTCCTGAAGTTCGAATTCTTCTTCCCCGACAAAGAGGAATACAGGAACAACCTCAAGTCCGAACTATCGTTCATCGCACCCGACTGGCGAGACCACATCTCCGATCCCGAATACTCCAAACGAATACTCGCCGAAGCCCGCCCGCATTTGGCGCACCGCGCCCTGCATTCGTTTGTCGAAACCTATTTCGTCACAGCCGATCGTCTGGCGGTCCGCTCGCCGTCCCGCAGCATCGACGAAGATGGGTTCATCACCGAGTGTGTCGGAATCGCGCGGCAACGCCGAATGCAGCAACGCTTGCGAAGTTCCGACTCGACCTCCACCGAGGTGTTCAGCTCCTCGCTCAAGCTCGCCGCCCACCGGGATCTCTTGGGGCCCGGCGGAAAGGAGCTCGTCGGGCGGAGGCGTCTTTTCGCGGCCGAATTAGCCGAACTGCTCGCACGAATCCAGGCGATGCGCGCGCTCGCGGCTTCCGAGGTCGAAAGTCGTTATCTCTGATGACGAATGCAGACATCGCAGCCGTTCTGGAGAAGATCGACTCTGGTCCCAGCGGTCCCTCGGTGGGTGCGCTTTTCGATCTGGACGGCACTATCGTGCCGGGGTTCACGGCGGCGGCGTTCTACGAGCACCGACTGAGGAAGGGCGACGTCCGGCCCAGTGATCTCGCTCGGACCCTCGTTCTGGCTGCCGACACCAAGCTCGGCGGCGACCAGGGACGGCTGGGAGACGTCGGTGTGGCCGGCCTGGCCGGTCAGGTCGAAGAAGACCTTGTCGAATTGGGCGAACGGCTGTTCGTTCAGCGCATCGGCGCCACCATCAGGCCGCAGGCACGCGAGTTGATCCGGGCGCATCAACGCATGCGGCACACAGTCGCAATCGCGTCGTCGGCCACGCACTTTCAGGTAGACCCCGTTGCACGAGATCTCGGCGTAGCACACGTTCTCTGTTCCCAAGTCGAGACCGAGAATGGGCTGCTCACGGGACGTCTTGCCGGCGGCATGCTGTGGGGTGAAGCCAAGGCCAGAGCTGCGCGAGAGTTTTCGCGAGCACATGCCGTCGACCCCGCCTGCAGTTACGCCTACGGAAACGGCGCCGAAGACGTTCCCTTCCTCTCATCGTTCGGACACCCGCACGCTGTGACGCCGCATTCGGGGCTGCTTCGCGTTGCGGAAAGACTGGGATGGCCAGTGCTTGCACTCGACGACCCTGGACACGTCGGTGTTCGTTCGATCCTTGGAACGGTCGGTGCTCTCGGTGCGCTGAATCTCGGCCTCGCGATCGGGCTCGGCGTCGGTTTGCTGCGGGGCGATCGTCGTCTCGGCGCCGATCTCGCCTGTGCCCTCGGATTCGAAGCCTTCCTTTCTGTTGCGGGAGTCAAGCTCAACGTCACTGGCGCATCAAACATCTGGGCCGAGCGTCCCGCCGTATTCGTCATGAACCACCAAAGTGGCCTGGACGCCATGATTGTCGGAGCACTACTCCATAGAGGATTCAGCGGGCTGGGCAAGGCCGAAGCGAAGCACTCGCCGGCCACGTTCCTTTTGGGCCGCGCGACCGAAGCCGTCTTCGTCGATCGATCCAACTCGACAGCCGGGCTAGCCGGGCAGGACATGCTCGTCGAGCGACTCCGCAGCGGCCTGTCGGTGTTCGTCGCACCTGAGGGCACGCGAAGCGCGACACCCGTGCTTGGTACGTTCAAAACCGGAGCGTTCCATGTGGCGATGAAAGCCGGCGTGCCGATTGTTCCGGTCATTCTGCGCAACTCCTACGACCTGATGCCCGGCTCAGCAAAAACAATCAAACCCGGGGTCGTCGACGTAGCGGTGCTCGAACCCGTCTCGACTAAAGGCTGGACGGCTGATGCAATCCGTGCCCACGTCGCGGACGTCCGCCAACAGTTCGTCCAAACACTCGAGAACTGGCCTGGGGACGCGCGGTGACAGCAGACGAACGTCCGACGAACGAAGCAGGTTGGGCGGCGCTACCCGAGTGGAGCACCAACGTTCGTATGAACGACCTCGAGGCGCTCATGTGGCGCGGCGAGCGACATCCGGAATTCTCCTCGATCGTAATCGTCGTCGAGGTACTCGACTCCGTGCCGGACTGGGACCGGTTCCGTGCAGCGCACGAGTGGGGAACTGCCATGGTCCGACGGCTGCGGCAACGAGTTGTCGAGCCAGTGATCCCGGTCGGACCCCCCGCATGGGTAGATGATCCCAATTTCGACCTGGACTATCACCTGCGGCGAACCAGCCTGCCGCAACCAGCCGGGATTCCCCAGCTTCTCGAGCTTGCCCAATTGATCGGCGAATCACCCTTGGATCGGGGCCGACCCCTCTGGACCGGCACGCTGGTCGGCAACCTCGACGGCGGACGGGCAGCGTACATCCTTCAATGCCACCACTGCCTCATGGATGGGGCCGGGGCCATCCAGCTGTTTTCGAATATGCACAGCAACCGCGCCGATGAGTCGCCGAGCAAACCGATACCCCCAATTACATCGGCAGCGGCAGTCGATCCGGTGACGCTCGCTCTCGACGATGTTGCCGAACATGTTCGACGAGCCCCACGGCTGGCGCTGCAGTCAATCGAGAAGCTGCGAGATGCTATTGCCTCACCGGCGTCGGCGCTCGAGTTTCTGGGATCGATGCGGCGAGTCCTCTCGCCGCCTGCCGGTACGTCCCCTTCTCCGTTGCTCGAGCGGCAGGTGGGACGGGCTTGGCGCTACGGCGTGCTCGAATGCTCGCTGGATGAGCTCAAGGCCGCAGGGCGTGCCGCTGGTGGTTCCGTCAACGACGCGTACATGGCTGCCCTGCTCGGCGGAATTCGCCGATATCACCAAGCGCAAGGAATAGAGCTCGGTGATATTCCCGTCGCCATGCCGTTGTCGATCCGGCGGCCCGACGACCCTCCCGGCGGAAATCGCTTCGCCGGCGCATTCTTCGCTGGGCCGGCAGGAACCGACGATCCGAGCGAGCGCATCGCGGCGATCAGAGGCGCGGTGTTGTCAGTTCGTGAGGAACCTGCGATCGACGTCCTAGGCATGCTGTCGCCGGTCTTGAGCCGGGTCCCGTCCGGACTGCTCGGTCTTGCGCTCGGCAGCGCCGCACCTCGCGTCGATCTCAGTGGAAGCAATGTGCCAGGGCTCACGGCCGACGCATACGCCGCGGGTGCCCGCGTCGATCGGATGTTCGTATTCGGCCCGCTTCCCGGGGCGTCCATGCTCGCGATTCTGGTGTCCTACGTCGGCACCTGTTGTATCGGAATCAACTGTGACGGAGCGGTGTTCGAGAACACGCCGGTGTTGTGGTCGTGTATGCAGGATGGGCTCGACGAGGTACTCGAACTCGGGCGATCCCACAATCAGGCTCAGACGTGCGCATCGTCTACCGGACGCTTCAACCGGACGCGTTCTGTCCAACCGCAGCGGGAAGGCTGACATGGCGGAGAGCGCATCACCGGATCCGGCGTTCATCGACACGAGGCGGTTCTGCGAGGGAGAGATACTCGGACGAGGCCGGGTGTCTCTGTACTGGCGAAGCTGGCTCCCCGTCGATGACCCGACGGCTGTGGTCGTGATAGCGCACGGAGGTCTCGAGCGCGGCGGCCGCTACCAACACGTAGCCAACAGGTTTGCTGCGGCGGGCTTCGCCACCTTCGCGATCGATTTTCGTGGCCACGGCCGGTCCGACGGTCGCACGGGGCAAATACCGCTGTTGGCGGAGGGTGTTTTCGTACCACATAGGCCCCAAGTCGACACTAAATCGCACGACGTCGGATCGGGCTGAGCCCGGTTGCGCAGCGGTCGGTCAGAGTCACTGCGCAGATAATTTGACCGCAATCACGTCGAGTTTTTGGCAGACGATCGGTCCCAGCTAGAGCGACGCGAGGTGGTGTCAGCCGAGGTCGTTCTGGCCCGGCCCCTCGGCTGCCTGCCGGTCGAGTGCACCCACGGCACGGAGCGCCGCTGACTCCAGGAGCTTCTTCAGGTTGGCCGATCGTGGTGCCGCGCCGGGACGCGATCCGTCCGACGTGATGATGGCGTGCGCCGCGCGCACCACGGCCGCGATGTCGGACGTCTTGTTGCCCGGGTAGCAGGCGTCGAGGCAGGCGATCCAGCGGTCGACGTAGGACTTCTGCCGCCGATGGACCCGGCGTTGGTAGGGCTCCGCCAGCGCGTGCTGCTCACGCATCCACACGGCGTTCAGGCGGTGCGAGCTCAAGGAGAACTCCACGTGCCCGCGGACGAGGTTCTTCAGCTGCTCGAACGGGTCGTCCACCTGAGCTGCCGTGTGTACCTGCAGTGCGTCGATGGCGCGATCGAACAACGTCGCAAGGATCTCGTCCTTGCTCTCGAAGTGACGATAAATCGCCGACGGGGTGATGCCTGCCCTCGCTCCGATGGCGGCCACGCCGACACCGTCGTAGCTGCGCTCGTAGAACTCGATCTCGGCAGCCTCGAGAATGGCGTCATAGCGGTTCGCGCGCGACGCGTTGGGCTCGGCCAGCTCGTCAGCCGCATCCGCTGTCCCGGCGTTCACAGCTCCCTCTCCACTAGGTTCGACGTCAATGATCGTTCACCGCCGGAGGCGGCACGGCGAGCGCAACCTTGGCATGTCGGAGAAATGTGCAGACGAGGTCCGCCGGGCGATGTGAACAGCATATGCGAGTTGCACGTCCGCGGGCCCGACCCCGCGAGACCGCCGGCGGCCACAGCCCGGACGTTCCTGCTCACCCTTGAACGGCGATGCCGTCGGCGAGCAGCCCGTCGACACCCGAGACCCCCCAGCGCTCCAAGACCTGCCGGGTGTCGTGGCCGAGCCGACCGGGCGGCCTCTGGATCGCTGCCGGAGTCCTGCTGAATCGCGGGGCAGGAGCGGGCTGGGGCGTGCCGTCGACCTCGACGAACGAGCCCCGCGCGGACAGGTGCGGATCGTGGGGCGCTTCGGTCAGGCTGAGCACAGGGGCCACGCAGGCGTCCGTGCCCTCGAACTCCCGGGCCCACTCGTCCCGTGTTCTGGACTTCATCCGGTCGGCGATCAGGCCCCGCATGACGGGCCAGCCGGAGGGATCCCGGCGATCCTGCTCGCCGAGATCGAGCCCGAGGACGCGCACGAACTCGGCGAAGAACTGTGGCTCGATCGCCCCGACCGCGACGTGCTTCCCGTCGGAGGCCGCGTAGACGTCGTACCACGGCACGCCGGAGTCGAGCAGGTTGACGCCTCGTTCGTCGCGCCACATGCCGGCCGACAGCATGCCGTGGAGCGCGGTGGTCAGGGAGACCGCGCCATCGACGATCGCGGCGTCGACGACCTGACCGTGGCCGGATCGTGCGGCCTCGTGGACCGCAGCGAGGATCCCGACGACGAGGTACAGCGATCCTCCACCGAAGTCGCCGACGAGGTTGAGCGGGATGGCGGGGGCCTCACCGGCGCGCCCCATGGCGTGCAAGGCCCCGGTACGCGCGAGGTAGGAGAGGTCGTGGCCGGCGGACGCCGACAGCGGACCGTCCTGGCCCCACCCGGTCATCCGCGCGTAGACGAGCTTCGGGTTGCGGTCGATGCAGGCGTCCGGTCCGATGCCCAGCCGCTCGGTGACGCCCGGGCGGAACCCCTCGATAAGGACATCAGCGCTGTCGACCATCTCCAGGACCGCAGCGACGCCCCGAGGAGTCCGCAGGTCGATGGCCACGCTGGCCCGGCTCCGACGCATCACGTCCTGTTCGTGGGGGATGCCGCCACCGTTGGGAGTCGGCCGCTCGATCTGGACCACCTCGGCACCCAGGTCGGCCAGCAGCATGGCCGCGAAGGGTCCGGGTCCCATCGCCGCGAGCTCGACTACCCGGAGACCTGCCAGCGGACCCGCCGGCGTGGATGAACTCATTCGCTACTCCTTTGCATCTGTTCGGTCAGGCCTGTGACGGATTCCCGACCCGCCAGGCATCACGATCTTGTGGACGATCACGTCACGTACCGACCATCGGTCCGCACGACGACCCGTCCGATTCCCCGGACGTTCCCCCTCAGGGGTGCCCGGCGTGCGGGACCGCCACGGTCGTCGTGCGGAGCGTCGCGTCGAGGCCACGTTCGTTGCTGGCAAGGCCCGGCGCGACGCACAGCAGGAGGGTGCGCCCGTCATCGTCGCCGAGCATGCACGCGAAGATGTTCAGCCCGTCCGGCGCTGGGATCTCGTCGAGGATCTCGCCGCCTTCACGGATCCGGATGCACCGCGCGTTCTTCGGGTCGGCCGCCCAGATCGCCCCTTCCGCATCGGCGGTGCAGCCGTCGAGCATGACCTCCACCGTCGAGATGAGCTCAGCCATGGACTCCATGGAGGGCGGCGCGGAGAGAGTCGCCCACTCCTGGCGGTCCGTGAGCTTGCCGTCGGTTGCGATGGTGAATGCCGTGAACCGGCCCGCCAGGGTCTCGGCGACTGCGAGACGGCCGTCGTGCAGGATGACCATGCCATTCGGGAACAGGAGATCGGTTGCCGCGACCGCGTGCGAGCCGTCGGCCTCGACGCGGATGACACGGCCCAGTGCTGGGGTGCTCCCGTCGAAGGGATCGAATCCGTAGGTCCCGACGAATGCGCGTCCGTCGCTGCCGACGACCATGTCGTTGAGATCGGAGGTGGTGTCGGAGTTCAGGTCGGCATGCACGCTCACGGTGCCGTCAGTGCTGCGCCGAAACACCTTTCGTGCTTCCTGCCCGACGACGAGCAGGCTGCCGTCGGGCAGGAAGCCCAGGCCCGACGGCTTGTCGCCGTCGAGCGAAAGGACCTTCTCCTCGGTGCCGTCGGGCGTGTAGGTGAAGACGGCGCCTCGATACAGATCGGACACCCACCAGCGCCCGTCGTGCCAGCGGGGCCCCTCGAAGTATTGTCCGCCCGTTGCGAGTGTGTGCAGGGTGTGTAGGGACATGAATTCTCTCCTTGTCGAGTGAACTGGTCGAAGCTCAGCCGTCGGAACGGCCGAGGATCAGGTCGGCGCACAGCACCATCGGGATTGCCGCCGCCTGGGTGCCGCCGATCCGGGCATCCTTGAGGGTGTCGCTGCACAGGTAGAGGTTCTTCACCTTGGGCGGCTGGATTCCCGGGCGGTGGTTGCCGACGTAGCCGGGCGTCTCAGCGATGTTGTAGGTGCCCGCCTGGCGCATCTTCCAGATGGTGTGCTCCTTGATCTCGGGGAAGATCTCGTTGATGTCCTCCTCGAAGAGTTCGAACCACTTCTTGATGTCGGCTCGCACCTTGGCATCTCGCACCTGGAAGAGATCGGGCAGCTGGTCCCAGGAGGCTTGGATGAGGAACGACACGTTGTACTGTCCGACGGACTCGCCATAGGTCGAGAACGGCATCGGCCAAACGCCCATCTTGACGCGGGGTAGCTCGGGGACCCACCGGAAGATCGACTCGTCGAACAGTGGCGCGTCCAGGGCGTAGTTGAGTGACCACACGTTGGCCGTCTTGTGCGCCATGCCCCGGATCCACTCGACATACCATCGCGGGAACTCGTCCTCATTGATGACGGTGAAAAAGTCCCAGAGGGGGAGAGTGTTCACGACTATGGGTGCTGCGATGAATTCGGTATCGAGGAACTGGCTGGCGACGACCCTCTGTCCGGCGTCGATGTTCACCCCGCGAACCCGGCTGTTCTCGATGACAATGTCGGAAACCTTTGTGCCCGTGCGGATCTCTCCGCCGTTCTCCCGAATCGTCTCGGCCCACGGAATGTAGAGGTTATGCATCCCGCCTGCAACAGCCGCCGCATGTGCGCCGAACCCGTCCCAGTGCTCGACAACACGCTTGACAGCGCCCAGCACGTCCCCGGCAGAGAGCCCGTCAGGGTCCCATTCTGCGCACGCGGTGGCGCCGAAGTACCAGAGAAACAGGCGGATTTCCTCGCCCTCTGCTCGTCTGTCGAGCCAGTCGGCTAGCGAGACGTCATCGTATTTGTCCTGAAGCTCCTCGTGTGGGGTGGCGAGCAACTCCCTGATGAGTTCCTTCATCGCGCCGTGGGGGTACAGGTCCTTGAGGTCGGCCCACGCGCCCTCGTGCCACACTTCGGTCTTCTTGAGCTGGGTGCCCATGACAGGTGCCGGTTTGCCGATCCGGTCGAAGATCTTCTCCAGGTCGCCGGCCATCATCGGCGCGTGAGGACCGTTGTCGAAGGTCATTCCGGCATGGCTTGAGGTGGAAGCCCTTCCGCCGAAGCCCTTTTCCTTTTCCAGGACGAGGACCTTCTTGCCCGCGTGAGCCAACTGGGCTCCGACGCCGAGCCCGGACGGCCCGGCGCCGACGATGATGACGTCCCAGTTCTCTTGGGTTGAGGGCATGACGAAACCTTTCAGTGTGTGAATTCGGACATGATGGTCGTGTCGAGATCGACCTGGTGAGATTGAGTACGGTGTTGGGGTGTACGGCCGCGGTCACCGGGCGTTTCGGCCTGTGATGCCTATGGCGCTTTCGGTCGTCGACGAACGGCGATGCCTGCCGCTTCTCGGTCCCACGTGTTCGGGGTGAATCCCTCTTCGCGGAGCCGGTACTTCATGACCTTGCCGGTGGGGGTCTTTGCGAGTTCATCGCGAAACTCGATGTAGCGAGGGACGGCGAAGTACGGCACGTTGTCGAGGGCCCAGACGCACAGCGCCTCCTCGGTCAGCTCCGCGTCCGGCTTGAGTACGGCGCTGACCTTGAGGCAGTCCTCGTCGATGCCGGCCGCGATCGCGTGCACGGCGACCTCCTGGACATCGGGATGGCGCATGAAGGCACGCTCGATCTCGAAGCTGGAGATGTTCTCGCCGCGGCTGCGCAGGTAGTCCTTCTTGCGGTCGACGAAGAAGAGGATGCCGTCGACGATGCGGCCCAGGTCGCCGGTGTGCATCCACATGTTGCGCCAGGCACGGATCGTATCCTCGGGCCGGCGCCAGTACCCCTCGAACATGACGTGCGGCCTCCGGGGTCGGAACGCGATCTCGCCGACCTCGCCGTCGGGCAGGACTACGTCACCCTCGTCGAGGACGACGACCTCGTAGTTCTCGGACGCGATCGGGCCGCACGACCCCTCCGGCGGAAGGGGCTCGCCGTACCGCGACATCGCCAGCCGCACACCCTCGGACTGGCCGTATGCGAAGCTGTTGAGGAACTCGACGCCAAAGCGGCTGTGCCAGGTTGCGCGCACCTCAGGTGAAATCGGAACTCCTGTGACAGCACGCAACTGTCCGAAGCAGCGCTTCATCTCCGGCGTATCAGGAGCATTGGCCAACAGTGGGAAGATCGCCGCCATGAGCTTGGCGGTGCGCGCGCCGGAACGCTCGATCTCGGACCAGAAGGTCGACACCGAGAATCGCTCCGCGATCGCGATGCGCGACCTCGAGAGGATCGCGGCCGTGGTCTGGTCGACCGCGGCCATGTGGAACAGCGGCAAACACGTGTACATGACCTCACCCTTGAGCGGCGGGACCGCAAGATTGGCCTGCTCGCCCTGCTGGCAGATGAAGTTATGGCTGATCATGCAGCCCTTTGAGGGACCGGTGGTGCCCGAGGTGTACATCAGGAAGGCCAGATCGCCTGGTTGCGTGGTGATTTCGAAAGGAGTGTCGTCGTCTCCACGGTGCAGATCCAGCGACAGGACGCGGGCCGGAGATGAGGTGACCCCGGTGGCATGGCCGCGACGAAGCACGAGTTCGAGGTGCTCCAGCTCGTCCGCCACAGCCAGGACGTACGGAAGGTACTCGTCTTCGCAGATCACGATCTTCGCGAGCGCGTCATCGAGTTGGTGGCGCAGGAAGTCGCCGCGGTAGGCGGTGTTGAGCGGCACCCAGATCGCGCCGAGTTTATTCGCAGCGACCCACGTGGCGACCTGGTCGATGTTGTTGTTGAGCACGGTGGCGACCGTTTGTCCGGGCTCGACACCGAGGTCTACCAGAGCATGGGCGAAGCGGGTCGTGAGCGCGTCGAACTCGCGGTACGTGTAGGTGTTTCCGTCAAAGTCGAGGAAGACCTGATCAGGTGCAGCGGAAACGGCCCGCTGCAGCGCATGCAGGACGGTGTCCGTGGAACGAACTTCACTCTGGGTCAGCTGACTGCTCATCGGCGAGCTGCCTCCTAGGTGGATGGGTCCCGCGCCTCGTCGGGCGGGACATTGTCGCGCATTCCTGCGCCAAGGGACATGGCGCCGGACACGTTCAACGCTGGATGGACATGCAGCGTGTCCAAGGACACAGTAGATCGATCATTCACATAACGCAAGCCCCATGCAGCGACCTGCATCCCCGGTTGATGAATGGGATGCCGAGCACAGAACGCCTGGAAATTATGAATTTAAGGCGAGACAGGCCGGGCAGGGCGCCTGCATCAGAGCGACAAGAACGCCGGAAATGTGAATGACCATTGATATCGTATTCGCATGTCAACGCGACGTCGTGTGACGTTTTCACGTGATATCAGCCACAAGAATCGTCTCCGTGAGTCCACGCGCTGCGCCGCGAACAGGACGAGGCTCGGCGCCGTCGACCGGTCGGCTGACGAAGCGTCGCGCTCAGTCGCCGTGCCCGGCCGAGGTGTATCGGCCGCGGAAGTACACGAAGGCCGACGAGGAGTCGTCCCGCAGCTCCAGGTCATTGACCCGCCCGACGACGATGTAGTGGTCGCCGGCCTCGTGCTCGGCCTCCAGGACGCAGTCGACCCGCAGCAGGGCGCCGTCGATGACGGGGTTGCCGAGCTCGCTCGGCGTCCAGTCGACCCCGGCCCACTTATCGGTGCCGGGGCGAGCGAACTGGTCGGAGATCTCGTGCTGCTCCGAGGCGAGCACGTTGATGCAGAACCGTCCCGCAGCACGGATCGCCGCGTAGCACGACGAGGTCCGACTGGGCGAGAACGCCACGAGCGGCGGGTCGAGCGACACCGAGCAGAACGACTGGCACGTCATCCCGACCGGGGCGTCGCTCACAGCGGTGACCACCGCGATGCCAGAGGCACACCCGCCGATCGCGCGACGGAACGCCCAGGCGTCGAATGGCGGCGTCGCCGCAGGTTGGATCAAGTCGGTCACTAGGACGGTGCTGATGTAGGGCCCTTTGGTGGGGATGGTATCGACGGCATCGGAATTTCGACCGCCGACCGCGTTGGAAAATTTGGCCCTTGGGGTGGCTGGTGTTTGGTTCAGGCGATGGCCCAGCCATCGGATCCGGGGTGCAGGCCGAGGGTGGCCAGGCGGGCGAGGTTGAGGGCGCTGGCTCGGGTCAGGATGTCGGTCAGGATGCGTTTTTTGCCGCGGCAGCGGGCTTTTCGGCCGCCCCAGGGGCGGCGGGTGAAGTGGCTGATCGTGCGTTCCACGACGGGCCGGTTGGCCCGGTAGTCCTGCTGCCAGGCCGGATCCTGTTGGCGGGCTTTGGCGTGTTGTAGGGCGGCTTCTTGGGGGTGGATGCTGATCACC
>Ga0318509_10000164_pt1 | contig 17375 bp, 10 predicted proteins | sample GRESIP084b2f22_FD_203477 | JGI IMG/M metagenome (GOLD analysis project Ga0318509, IMG submission 203477) | Tropical soil microbial communities from Luquillo Experimental Forest, Puerto Rico - GRE.SIPMG.084b2f22 | ecosystem: Environmental > Terrestrial > Soil > Tropical forest > Bulk soil...
GGGCCGGCCCTCCTCGTCGACAATCTTCAGCGCATAGCCTGGGACAGGCTTGCCGGTGGTGCCGTATCGCACGTCGCCCGGCCGGTTGCTGAGAAAGATATGCAACAGCTCGGTAGAGCCGATGCCGTCGAGGATATCGACGCCGATCCGCGCCAACCAACGCCGACCGATCTCGTCCGGCAGCGGTTCACCGGCCGAGACACACCGGCGCAAAGCGAGCTCTTCTGGGACCGGCAGGTCGTTGCTCGCGAGCATGGCAACGTAAAGGGTCGGCACGCCGTAAAAGATCGTCGGTCGGTGCTCGCGCAACACGCGGCTGACCGCCGCCGGGGTCGGCCGCTCCGCCATCAGGACGCTGGTGGCGCCGACCGCCATCGGAAAGGTCAGCCCACTACCGAGCCCGTAGGCGAAAAACAACTTCGCCGTCGAGAAGGTGACATCGTTCTCGGCGATGCCGAGCACCGGGACGGCGTAGAGCTCGGCCGTCTGCACCAGGCTCGAATGGATATGGACCGTACCCTTCGGCCGGCCGGTCGAGCCCGAGGAATAAAGCCAGAAGCAGGGCTCGTCGGGGTGAGTGGGTGCCGTGTCGAAGGTGGCTGAGGAGTCGGCGAGCAAGGCGGCGAGGGAGCCCGCTTGCAGCTCGCCGCCCGAGATGATCACCACGGGTCGCGGCTCGGGCAGCTGCGCCAGAGCGGCCATCATCGCCGGCAGCAGCGGGGCCGACACGACGACCGCGCGCGCCCGGCTGTCAGCCAGCATGAAGGCGAACTCTGCGGGCGACAGCAGGGTGTTGACGGCGACCGGCACGACCCCGGCCTTGATTGCCCCGAGAAAGGCGGTCGGGAAGTCGATCGTGTCGTGCAGACACAGCAGGATGCGCTGTTCGGGCTGCACCCCGATCCGGCGCAGACAATTGGCAAACCGGCTCACCCGCTCGGCGAGCTCGGCATAGGTATAATGGCCGCCGTCGTCGATAAACGCCGGCTTGGCGCCGCGTCCCGCCGCGAGGTTCCGGTCGATCAGATCGGCAGCGGCGTTGTAGGTCGGGCCGTCCTCCATCGGCGAGCCTCCCTCTCCGAAGGTCGTTGCGAGCGCCGGAAGCATTATATATCCCGCATGCGTACCTCAAGCGCCGGACGGGAAGTCATGGTGGGGCGAGGTACAATGGTGAAGGAGATTCGGCATGCTTAGGATGGCTGCAGCAGTCGCCGCCCTCACCCTTGTCCTGGGGTTGGCCGGGCCGAGCGCGGTCTACGCGGAGATCATCACGGTGCCGGCGGCAGACCCACCGGACTCGGCAGGCTCGCTCCCGCCTCCCACCGTGCTGCGCGGCTCTCCGCCCGCCGCGGCGAGACCAGTCCCGATATGCCCGCCCGGATACACCCTGTCCCCGGATTACGGCTGCGTCCCGCCGACCAACGGCGACTATACCGACAATTCGCCGGGTTACGATTACTGGCCGGATTACGGCTTCGGCTATCCCTTCGGCGGGTTCTCCGGTTTCGATCACCGCGCCGGTCACCCCCGTCGCTTCGCCCGGCTCCATGACGGCCGCGGCTTCCACGGTCGGGCGGCCTTTCACGGCGCAGCTAAGGTCGGCACACTCGGCGTGGGAACCGCACGAATGGGTGGATTCGGCCGCAGGTAGACCGTACCGCCGCTAACCAACCCAATCTCAGCCCTGAGGAGGAGCTCGACATAGAAAACAGCACTTTGGCGGAGGCCGGATCCTGATGTTGTCTACTGCCATGCCCACCGGCTACCGGGGCCGGCTTCTGGCGTTGCTTCTGCTGCTGGTTGTGCTAGGCGGGGTTTACCTGGTCGTTGCCGCGCCGCTCCTCGAGCTTTACGCGGGGCGCGAAGCGATCGTAGAGAACAAGCGTATGCTGGTGCCGCGGCTAGAGGCGGCGGCGGAGGAACTGCCCGAGTTGCGTGCGCGGATCGGCCAACTGCGCGCGACGGCCGGGGCGCACAAGGTCACCTTGGACGGTTCGAGCGATGCGATCGCCGCGGCTAACCTGCAGAGCCGTATTGCGGAGCTCGCCGCCTCGGTCGGGGTGACGATCGGCAGCACCGAGAGCCTCCCGGTCGAGGTGCGCGGGGGTTACCGCCGCATCGGGCTGCGCTATACGCTCAGCGGCCCCTATGAGAGTTTGGTGAAGTTGATCGCGAAGCTCGAAGCGGCGACACCACCGCTGGTCATCGACGCGCTGCACATCCACGGCGTGCTGCGGCGGCCCGGCACGCCGGCGGCAGGGTCGCTCGACGCCGGGCTCGACGTCTTCGGCTTTCGCAGCAACGACAGCACCGCCGCCGCCAAGTCATAACTCGTGCTCCATTTCGGCGGTTCGTCGCAGGTCGGCTGGATCACGCCGACCGTCGGCCGGACCGTAAGGCAAACCTGTCAGGAGAATAAGCTCGTCGACACGAGCGGGGGTACGAGCGTTGGCCGCCGTTTTATAAAGACTAGCGCCAGCTCCGTCCCTGCCGACGGCTCAGAGATCGTCAAAGACTGGGTGATGGCAGCCTGCAATGCTAGCGATCGGATGATGCCGTAGCCGGTGAGTTCCTCCTGGATCACACTTCCGGCATTCCGGCTTTGCGCAGCCCCGCGAAATAAATGCTCTCGCATAAAGTGCGGAGCTGAGGTCCGAAATCTATGGCTGCCTTGAAGCGGGTGACGCTGCAATAACGATCATCGTTACTCAGCCGCCGCGCTTCGGCGAGTTCGCCCGCAGCGCGGCTGGCGTCGCCCTTGAGGGCATAGGCGGAGGCGAGCCAGGCATGAGGTCCCGCATGTCTCGGATTGGCGCTGCAGGCCCTTTGCAGCCAAACGATCGCCTCCTCGGTGCACCGCTGCAGCAAATGAACCATACCAATCCGCCAGTACCAATCGCCAATGTAAGGATCGCGGGGACTCAGGCGGATGGCTTGCTCCTGAGCCGTAAGCGCTTCTTCGATCGACCCGGTGAAGAATTTGCACCAGCCGAGTGCCGCTATTGCGCTCACCCAGTTGCGATTGAACGCGAGCACCGTCTCGTATTCGGAAATGGCCTCCTCGAACCGGTTGCGTGCGCACAGCAGGCTCCCTTTAGCGAAATGCGCCTGGGGGCTGCCCGGCGACGTCGCCAAGGCCTGCCCGACCAGCCCTTCTGCGCATGCCAAGTCGGCCGCGGCCGAGTCGGTCACTTGGTCGAGCACGCGAGCGGCGAGCGCGTTTGCCAGCCAGCTCTGTGCTCGCACGGACCGGGGATCGAGTGCCAGCGCGCGCTCGAACAAGGCGATCGCCTCCGCATAGTTCTCTCGCGCCGGCGCTTTCCCGTAACCGAGGGCCTGTCCCCGAAGAATATAGTCCAGAGCATCGGGATGCTCGGTCCGCCGTGCGGCCTCGGCGCCGACCAGTTCGAGATCGAGCGCCACCGCGATCCGGCTCGTGATCTCGTTCTGCAGCGCGAACAGGTCGCCCGTAGCACAGTCGAACCGCTCCGCCCACAGATGGGCGTCGTTCTCGGCGTCGATCAGCTGGACGTTGACGCGAACCTGGTTGCCCGACCGGCGGACACTGCCTTCGAGCACATAGCGCACACCGAGCTCGCGGCCGATTTGCTTCGTGTCGACCGGCTTGTCCCGATAGGTGAAAGCGGTGTGCCGCGAGATCACGAACATGTCCGCGAGCCGGGACAGATCGGTCGTCAGATCGGCAGTGATCCCGTCGGCAAAATATTGCTGCTCGCGGTCATCGCTGAGGTTGGCAAAAGGCAGCACGACAATCGACAGATGCGGCCGGGGCGCGCCTCTTCGGGAATTGACGGAACAGTGGTGTCGGCGGCGGGCTCGGGCTGCCTCACCGGTGCGACAAAGCGGTAGCCGTGTCCGGGCACGGTCTGGATAGAGCCATGCCCGAGGAGGTCACGCAGTCGCGAAATCTGGACGTTCAGATTGGCCTCCTCGACCACCCTTCCCGGCCAGACGGCCCCCATGATCGCGGCTTTTGAGACCAGCTCCCCGTGCCGCTCGACCAGCAGAAGAAGCAGACCGAAGGCGCGCGATCCGAGCATGACCGGCTCCGCGCTGCCCGTCTGATTCGAGCGAAACAGGACCCCCGCACGGCGATCGAGCCGGAAACCCTCGAACAAAAGTACGTCAGCCGAACCGAGCTCACCCATCGCTCGTTCCCCTGGCATGGGACGGCCTTACCCTCAGGGATGACAGTTTAGCCCAAATGCCCGGAATAAGCGAGCGTCGGTAGGCCGGGCCGTTTGGAATTCCTTTAGAAAAATTTAGAAAAATTTAGACCGAGCTCATAGCGATCCCGCCGCCGACGGTCCCACACTCAGAGCGCTCGGGGCGAGCACCCGCTTGTCGAGTGACTTAGCCCGAGGGAGGGAAAGTAGATGACCAACAATACTGCATTCGCTGCGGCGATCATAGGAACAAGCATGTTTGTAGCTCCATATGCAACAGCCGCTTGTAACGCTATTATTGGATGTCCGAGTGAGTTGAGCACAGTAGATGTCTCTCCAGACTTTCCATTTGGCGCGTCGAACACAGACATGGCTGGACGAATCCCAGGCATTGTCATCGACCCGAGCTACGACGCTGTCCTCTATGCGGCGAGCGAATGGGCGGGTGTTTGGAAATCGGTCAATGGCGGCAAGAGTTGGGCGCAATGGAGCCTAGGTTTGCGCAACCCCCTCACCCGAGAGTATGCCTACCCCAACCTGGCGATCGACCAGCTGAACCCACAACGCCTGATCTACGCGACAGAGTCAAAAGACGGGCGCGGCAAACCCAACGCGCGAGGGAAGCGCGATTGCGAAGGGTGCGACTTTGGCGGCCTGTGGGTTTCGTTGGACGGGGCCGGAAGTTGGCAACATGTGAATCTGTGTTCTGCTCAAACCCAGATGGACAATATCTCGAGCGTCGTCTTCTCTCTCGGAAGGCCGTTCGTCGCGACCGACTGCGGTATCTGGTCGACATCGGATCCCGAACTTACCGACGGGTCGTGGACAAAGCTTCCACTTCCGAACGGTGTGTCGCCAGGCGGAACCATTCTAGCGCCTGGGCTATTTGCCTGCCTTGGAGACGGCAGCAAGGTATATCGCTCGCAGAATTATGGTCAAAACTGGGATGCGGGTTTTGACGTTGGCGGACGCTGCACCGGCCTCGCTGCTGCGCGTGTCGGCTTTGGCATTTCGATCGTCATACACGAGACACCAGCCCCTGTCTCGCCGGCGAAGTCGTGCGATGAGGCCGGCCCTGGCTCCGCCGCTTTTGAAGTCACCGTGGTTGACCATGATCGTAAGACTACACAGGATCTTGGCTTTGCAAACGTAGCGCGAAGCTGTGGCTCCGGAAGATCCGGCGTATGGGTGGCTCCACGGCTCAGTCGCGGTACCGGCCTACGGCTGAGACCACAGTTCGATGTTTTTGCCGCTGATAACTTCCATTTCTACGCTTATGAGGGGAGTTTCGGCCAATGGTCTGACCCATTCAGTATGGCTCAAGATAGTCAGGGCAATACCCAATGGGTCCATGCCGACACATGGTGGATGGCATTCCCCACTTCGTATACCGGCGAGCGCTCGTCGCATGCTGGCGAGGCTGACTCTTGTTCCGCGTATGCGGCCCACGACGGCGGCGTGATCGCCAACGCCTCCAAGTCGTGTTCCTTCGACGGTTGGGTGGATGCCTCTTCCGGGCTTCACGTCGTTTTTAGCTGGTTCATCTCAGGCGTGTCTTGGCCGAATAATCCGGTCTGTAACGGCACCGGACGCGCGCAACCGTGCCCAGTTCTCTATCTCCCCTCGGCTGACGACGATACCTTTGTAAGCGAGAGCGGCGGCAGCTCCGCTCGCATCCAGGGAAGTTCGGGACGTTGGCAGAATTTCCCGGATGGCCTCGGCGACTCCGGCATCGTGCTTATCGATCCTGCACAGAGAGATCTCGCGCTTGCCGTTCGCAACGGAACATACAATTTATTCATTGGCTCAAACGGGCAACCACCGTCTTCCACTGACAACCCGATTCGAAATATCGCGGGGCCCGACTTCTATCCGGGGATTCTAGCGGGCGGTGTCCAGGTCGTGCTGACAGTCCCTAGAGAGGCGGCGTCACCACAGGGTGACTACCTCGCGATCAGAAGCCAATTGCGCGCCGGTAACTGCAACAACGTTAACTGTTCGAATGACGTGATCGTCCGCAATACCTCTGCCCGCTCCGGGATCGATAACTGGGCTGACATTTCTCCTGGAGCTCAGTTCGGGCCGGGCCAGATCGCGGGAATTTATCCTGCCGGCGGTCATAAGAACCTCACCGTTTATGTTCTCACCTCAAATGATCCCAATGTCGTCAAAGCTAGCGGCGGGAGCTACCAGCCCGGGCAAGTCTGGAAAGGTACTTCTCGCAACGGCAAACCGATCACGCAGTGGCTGCCGGCCTCGGGCGGAGGGCTTATTCCCTGCGGATCAGGGTTCCGCTTCCTAAGCCGAAGGGGGTGCGTAGGGGGCAGTTTGAATCGGGCCTACAATTTGGTTGTCAATCCGTATGACCCCAACGAACTGTATGCCACCGATCTCGGCGACCCCGATCCCTCGGTCCATACGATCAAAGTGAGCCATGATGGAGGTAATTCGTGGGATTCGGTGCCGCAACTCAAAGACGTCGCTACCAATTATGGAGAATTCGATTTCGACTGTGGTGCATTGGGTGCCAATGGCACTTACTACCAAGATAAGGAGATCTTCGGCGATGAGTGCCCTTTGATGCAAATCGTGTTTGTCAGAGGCCACCCCGAGCTACGCTTTGCAGTGCTCTATCCCGGTGGCCTGGCCTTTTCGCGGGATGGCGGAAACAGCTGGATGCCCCTCAATGTAACCAACGCACAGCCTGGAGCTGGGCAGCCGATCGGTCTCCTCAATATAATTCCCGTGCAGCCAGGCGATCTGCAGCCGGTCGAGCTACCTCACTCCGCATTCTATGATCCTCAACCCAACACGTCCACTGGGGATACCAGTCTTTTCGTGGCACTAGAAGGAAAAGGGGTAAAACGCGTTGATGCTCCCTTTGCAACGTTGACGACAGCGGAAATCGTATTCAAAGAGGGGTCCTTGGAGTCGTCCACTCCCTTTGAAGTAACAGCGCTGGTGACTCCGCTGGATGTAAGCGTGCCCTTGCGTCTGGGAGCGGATGGAATCTTTCGGGGCATTGTCATGTTTGACTCTGCGCACGTCAGCCACCTTCAGGTCAGCTTCCTGGTCAACGGTCGCCTGACGCAAGTGCTTGGGCACAGCATGACGGACGCTGAAGCGAGTAAAGGGGTCGCCGTGCTGACAAACTAAGGCGGGGCCCGGGACGATCGCATCCGTTCCCGGCCGGCTGGGGCGGCGCGATGCGCCCCGCACAAGGCGCTGGGCGCGGTTTACCTCGTCGTCGCCGCGCCGCTCCTCGAGCTTTACGCGGGGCGCGAAGCGATCATAGGGAACAAGCGCATGCTGGTGCCGCGGTTAAAGGCGGCCGCCGATGAGCTGCCCGAGTTGCGTGCGCGGGTCGCCCAACTGCGCGCGACCGCCGGGGCACGCAAGGTGACCCTGGACGGTTCGAGCGACGCGATCGCCGCGGCCAATCTGCAAAGCCACATTGAAGAGCTCGCCGCCTCGGTCGGGGTGACGATCGGCAGCACCGAGAGCCTCCCGGTGGAAGTGCGCGGGGGCTACCGCCGCATCGGCCTGCGCTATACGCTCAGCGGTCCGTATGAGAGTTTGGTGAGGTTGATCGCCAAACTCGAAGCGGCCACACCACCGCTGGTCATCGACGCGCTGCACATCCACGGCGTGCTGCGGCGGCCCGGCGCGCCCTCGGCCTCGGCGCTCGATGCGGGGCTCGATGTCTATGGCTTCCTCAATAACGACAACACGGCAGCCGCCAAGCGGTGACCACTGCCCCGTTTCGGTCGTCCGGTGGAGATCGACCGGGGTCGCGCGCTAATGGCGACGTCCCGTCGGCACATCTGGCGATAATTTCGCGAGACGCAGACGGATCTCTTTTGACGTCGTCCGGGCTCAGAAATCACCGACGAGATTACCGGGCTCGACAACTCCGGGGCGGCAACCTACCCCCTTGCTCCGACGGAAACAGAGGGCGATGCGATTCGCCTTGTCGAACAGGATCGCTGCCCCGTCTCGATGGCCTTGCGAGATCCGTTGCGGCAATGGTGGCTGGGTGGCAATCGAGGCCGTGTCCGTAAGTCGCTGCGAACCGATTCACGCCGCGCTGCGGGGTATCGTGCGGCGATGGTGCCGCGGAGGAGATGGCGCCCCGCTCGCCCCCCTGTTACCACCCTGCTCGCCCGATTCGGCCCCCTGCAAGCGGTTAAAAAGCCCCCTGCTTATTTGCAGGAAACCGAATTCGTAAGTATCTGATATTATGATCTTATCGGGTGAAAAATCAAGCGACCTGAAGCGCCGAATCGATTTTTCACCCTGATATAGCGCTTTGGCAGGGGAGGCGCACCGGCCTCCTCACACCGAAAAGTACTTGGCCTGCGGATGGTGGACGACGATGGCCGAGGTCGATTGCTCGGGGTCGAGCTGGTCTTCCTCGGAAAGGATGATGCCGATCGCCTCGGCACCCAACAGCGCCAGCAGCTGCTTCTGGTCGGCGAGGTTGGGGCAGGCGGGGTAGCCGAACGAGTAGCGGCTGCCGCGATAGCCTTGGGCGAGCATCGCTTCGGGCTCGCGCGCCTCTTCGGCAGCGAAACCCAACTCGCCGCGGATGCGCTTGTGCAGATACTCGGCAAAGGCCTCGGCCATCTCGACCGATAGGCCGTGCAAATAGAGGTAATCCTGGTAGCGGTTTTGCGCGAACCATTCGCGCGCCGCCTCCGAGGCGCGGCGGCCCATCGTCACAACCTGCAGCGCGATCACGTCGCGCCCCCCTTGGGCCACGTCGCGGAAGAAATCGGCGATGCACAGCCCGCCGTCTTTGTTTTGCCGCGGGAACGAGAAGCGGGCGAGTTCGCGCTCGCCGTCCGCCTCGAACAAGATCACGTCGTTGCCTTCGGCCGCACACGGCCAATAGCCGTAGGCGGCCTGCGGAACCAGGATCTCTTCGCGGAGCGCGATGTCGAGCATCCGCCGCAATACCGGGCGCAACTCGTCCTTAGCCCATTCGCGGTACTCGGCTAGGCTCTTCCCGTCCTTCCGGTAGCCCCATTGGAATTGGTAGAGCATACGCTCGTTGAGGTAGGGCACGACCGCCTTCGCCGGCACCCGCTCGATCCTTCGCGATCCCCAGAAGGGCGGCTCAGGGACCGGCACGTTACGAGTCAATTCGGCGCGGCGCAGCCGGATCTCCTCGGCATCGATCGGTCGCAACGGCTTGGGGTCGGCGGCGCGGCCGAGCTTGCGGGTCTGGTTGACGGGCCGATCCTCGCTTCTGCGCCGGACCTCTTCGAGGTGGGTGTCGAACCGGCCGGTGACGATCTTGTCCATAAGGTCGAGACCGGCAAACGCGTCGCGCGCGTAAGCGACGCGCCCGGCTTCATAGGCCTTGGCGCAATCCTCCTCGACATAGCGCCGGGTCAAGGCGGCGCCGCCGAGCATGACCGGCAGGTTGAGACTTTGCCGACTCATCTCCTCAAGGTTCTCGCGCATCACGACCGTCGATTTGACGAGCAGCCCCGACATGCCGACGGCGTCCGCCTTGTGCGCCGCCGCGGCGTCGAGGATGGCGCCGATCGGCTGCTTGATGCCGAGATTGACGACCCGGTAGCCGTTGTTGGTCAGGATGATGTCGACAAGGTTCTTGCCGATGTCGTGGACATCGCCGCGCACCGTCGCGAGCACGACGGTGCCTTTCTCTTGCCCCTCGACCCGCTCCATGTGGGGCTCGAGCCAGCGCACCGCCGCCTTCATCGTCTCGGCCGATTGCAGCACGAAGGGGAGCTGCATCTTGCCCGCGCCGAACAGGTCGCCGACCGTCTTCATGCCGTCGAGCAGGATGTTGTTGATGATTTCGAGCGGCTTGTATGTCTCCATCGCCAGATCGAGATCCGCTTCGAGCCCTTGCCGGTCGCCGTCGACGATGCGCTGCGCCAACCGGTCCTCGAGCTTCTCCGGGCGACCCCGTGCCACACTCTTCTCGGCGGCACGGTTCTCGAACAGCGCGATATAGGCCTGCAGCGGGTCATAGCCCTCGCCGCGGCGGTCGAAGATCAGATCCTCGGCGACCCGCACTTCCTCTTCCGGGATCTTGTGCAATGGCATGATCCGAGAGAAATGCACGATCGCCCCGGTCAACCCGCGCTTTAACGCGTGATCGAGAAAGACCGAGTTCAGCACATGGCGGGCGGGTGGGTTCAAGCCGAAAGAAATGTTCGACAGCCCGAGAATGATCTGGCATTCGGGCATCGCCCGCGAGATCTGCTCGATCGCCTCCAAGGTGTTGAGGCCGAGCCTGCGGTCGTCTTCGTTGCCGGTGCAGATCGTAAAGGTCAGCGGGTCGAAGAGCAGGTCGGAGGGCGGCAGGCCGTGCTTGCCACAGGCGAAGTCGTGGAGCCGCCGTGCCACGGCGAGCTTGTGCTCGACTTCTTTGGCCATGCCGGTCTCGTCGATCGTCAGCGCGATAACGGCCGCGCCGAAGCGGCGAGCTAGGGTGAGCCGTTTGTCCGCTGCCGTCTCGCCGTCCTCGAAATTGATCGAGTTGATGATCGGCTTGCCGCCATAGAGCTTCAGCGCGGCTTCAAGCACCGGGTACTCGGTCGAGTCGATGACGAGCGGCGCGTTGACCGCACCACGCAGGCGGGTCACCGCCTCGGTCATGTCGGCAACCTCGTCGCGCCCGACAAAGGCGGTGCACAGATCGAGGGTGTGCGAGCCCTCCTTGACCTGCTCGCGCCCCATCTCGACGCAGCCGTCCCAGTCGCCCTGCTCCTGCAGCCGGCGGAACTGGCGCGAGCCGTTGGCGTTGCAGCGCTCGCCGATCGACAGGTAGGCGTTCTCCTGACGCAACGGGACCTGGCCGTAGAGCGAGGCGACGGCGGGTGTCCAGACCGGATTACGCCGGCGCGACAGCGGCCGCGGCCGCCCATCTCCACGGTCGCGCCCGATGCGGCGCAGCATCGCGTCGAGGGCGGCGATGTGCCGGGCCTCGGTGCCGCAGCAGCCGCCGATCAGATTGACCCCGTCCTCGAGCACGAAGCGCTCGAGCCATTGGGCGAGCTCGCCCGGCCCGAGCGGAAAATGGGTCCGCCCGGCGACGAGCTCGGGGAGCCCGGCGTTGGGCTGCACCGAGATCGGCCCGGACCAATTCTCGCCGAGCCACTTGACGTGCTCGGCCATCTCGCGCGGTCCCGTCGCGCAGTTGAGCCCGATCATCGGCACGTCGAGCGCGTGGATGATCGTCGCCGCAGCGGCGATGTCGGCGCCGACCAGCAGAGTCCCGGTCGTCTCGACCGTGACCTGGACCAGGATCGGCGTGTCCTTGCGCGCGTCGGCGCCCGCCCGCTTGGCACCGTTGACCGCCGCCTTGATCTGCAGCGGGTCCTGGCAGGTCTCGATCAGGATCGCATCGGCGCCGCCGGCGATCAGCCCGGCGCACTGGATCGCCAGCGCATCCTCGAGCGGCTGATAGGCGATATGGCCGAGCGAGGGGAGGCGGGTCCCGGGCCCGACCGAGCCGAGCACAAAGCGGGTGCGGCCGTCATGGGCGAACTCGGCGACCGCTTCGCATGCCAGCTCGGCGGCGCGGCGGTTCAGCGCAAAGGCGCGATCGGCCAGCCCGAATTCGCCCAAGGTGATCGGCGAGCCGCCAAAGCTGTTGGTCTCGACCGCATCGCAGCCCGCCTCGAGATAGCCGCGATGAATCTCGCGCAGGAGGTCGGGGCGGCTCTCGCAGACGATTTCAGGGCAGTTTTCGAGGCCGAGAAAGTCACGCTCGATATCGAGGTTGCGCCCGAGGACCTGGGTCCCCATCGCGCCGTCGCACAGCACGACGCGATCGGCGAGATAGTCGAGGAAGTGTGCCATCGGATGGGCTGATCAAACCACCGCGGCGGCCGGCTTCTTGGCGCGCACGCCAAGCATGTGGCAAATCGCAACGGTCAGATCGGCCCGGTTCAAGGTGTAGAAGTGGAACTCGTGCACCCCATTCGCGTGCAAGCGGCGACACTGCTCGGCGGCGATCGAGGCAGCGACGAGACGCCGGGTCTCGGGGTCGTCGTCGAGGCCGTCAAAGTGGCCGGCCATCCAGTCCGGGATCGAGGCCCCGCAGGTTGCTGCCATCTTCTTGAGCTGGGCGAAATTGGTGACCGGCAGGATGCCCGGGACGATCGACACCCGGATCCCGGCGGCCTGGGCGCGGTCGCGGAAATGCAGGAACAGGTCGACGTCAAAGAAAAATTGGGTGATGGCCCGACTGGCGCCCGCCTCGAGCTTTGCCTTCAGGTTGTCGAGATCGTGCGCCGCACTCTGCGCCTCGGGGTGGGTCTCGGGATAGGCGGCCACACTGATCTCGAAATCCGCTACCCGTTTTAGCCCAGCGACAAGATCGGCGGCGTAGGCGTAACCGCCAGCATACGGCTCATAGCGTTGTGCTCCGCCGGGCGGATCGCCGCGCAATGCGACGATGTGACGGATTCCGGCCTGCCAATAATCGGACGCCACCGCATCGATTTCGGCTCGGCTGGCAGCGACGCAGGTCAGATGAGCGGCAGGCTCAAGCGGGGTCTCGCGGCGGATGCGCCGAACCGTGGCATGAGTGCGCTCGCGGGTAGACCCGCCGGCACCGTAGGTCACCGAGACAAAGCGCGGCGCCAGCGGCTCGAGACGTTTGACCACCTCCCATAGCCGGGCCTCCATTTCCGCCGTCTTCGGCGGAAAGAATTCGAACGAGACGCGCGGCGGACCGGCATCGAAATCAATGATCGGATCGGCGGCGAGCAGGCCGCGCGGTGGTCCAGAACCGATGTTCTGGTTCATCAACGAACCTCTCCTTCGAGGACTGCAACCGGTCTTTTCTCGGGCTCTTCGACGACACGCGGACCGGCGCGGCGCTGCGCGGTCCAGATGACGACGGTCAGCGGATCACCCGGCAACCGGCGCGGCGGCGCGAGATCTAGGCCGGCGGCGGTGCACCACTCCGCCACCTCGCCGTCGGCGAAGCCAAGCCGGTGATGGGCGTGCTCATAGCGGAGAAATTCGAGCGAATGGGGCGCGAAGTCGACCAGGATCAGGATCCCACTCGGCCGCAGCACCCGGGCCGCTTCGGCGATGACGGCAGCCGGCCGGTCGGCATAATGCAGCACCTGATGGATCACAACGGCATCGAAAGAGGAGTCAAGCAACGCCAGCCGGTACATATCGCCGAGCCGGACCAACCCGTTCTCGAGACCGGCTCGGTCGAGATTTACCCGCGCGACGGCCAGCATTTCGCGCGATTGGTCGATGCCGAGCGCGCGCTCGACCCGCGGCGCCAGTATCTCAAGCATGCGGCCGGTGCCGGTGCCGATGTCGAGCAGATCGCGGGGGTCGGCCGCCGCGATGATGTCGACGAGCGCTGCTTCGACCTCGCCCTCGTCGACGTAGAGCGATCGGATGCGGTGCCACTGGGCGGCATTTTCGCGGAAATAAGCGCTCGCGACATCTGCACGCTGGCGCTTGATCGTACCCAGTCGTTGCAGATCGAGAGCGATTGTCGGGTCTGTCTCGCTGCACGCCGAAACAAGTTGTCGCGGCAGGGCCTCTATCGGACTCGATTGCCGCAAACGATAGAAGACCCAGCTGCCTTCGCGGAAGCGCTCGAGGAGGCCAGCCTCGCACAGGAGCTTCAGGTGGCGCGAAACCCGCGGCTGGCTCTGGCCCAAGATCTGGGTGAGCTCGCTGACAGTGAGCTCGCCGCGGGCGCAGAGGACAACGAGCCGCAACCGGGTCGGCTCGGCCATCGCGCGCAGCGCAGTCAATAGATGTTCCATGCGGCCAGGCTTCTTGGCGTCAGCGGTAGCAACATATACACATATCTTTATATCAGCAAGGAATTTGCACGGCGATTCGAAAAACGCTGTGACACCCCGCTCTATCATGCACGGCTTGCCGTTGCTGCGAAATTCCCGCAATTATCTCGCCTGATGGGAAGACGATAGCCTAAAGCGAGATCGATCGATGAACCTTCGGCCGGTGTGCCTCGTCTTCTCGAACCTGGTTCTCCTGTCGGCCTTGTTCCTGTCGGGATGCGCCACGTCGCCGAACAACGCGCAGTCGGAGGTCGTCGAGGCAGAGGATTTCAACGACCCGTTGGAGGATGCTAACCGAGCGATCTTCGACTTCAACCAAAAGGTCGACCGCAATGTGCTGGTGCCGGTCGCAAAGGCCTACCGAACCGTGTTGCCCGAGCCGGTGCGCGATTCACTGCGCGACTTTCTGCGAAATCTGCGGGCGCCGCTGATTTTTGTAAACAACGCTCTGCAAGGGGATTTCGAACTCGCCGGACAGACTTTTGCGCGCTTTACCCTCAATTCCACCCTCGGCGTGGGCGGCCTGATCGACGTCGCCGGACGATGGGGTCAACTTCCTTATCACGAGCAGGATCTTGGGGTGACGTTTGGCGTCTGGGGCATCCCCGAGGGTCCATATCTCGTCGTTCCGGTCCTCGGTCCGTCCGATCCGCGCGACCTGGTCGGTCAAGTTGGCGAGGGGTTCGGTGACCCATGGAATATCCTCGTCTCCGGCAATCCGTGGACCCTCTACTGGATACCGTACGTGCGGGGAGGAGTGAGCGGAATTGATCAGCGTTCGCGCTATATCGAGACGCTCTCAGACATCGAGCGCACCTCACTCGACTACTACGCGACGATCCGCTCGCTCTATCGACAGCGTCGGGCGGCGTTAATCCGCGGACAGCGGGAGAACCTGCCGCCGCCAGCCTCGTTTAGCCGGAACGACAATCCGACAATGGCCGGGCGCCGTCCGCCGCAAGCGGCCATGGTCTCCGAAGCCAGAATCGTCTCTGGGATATCCTGGTAATGACGCGACGTTCTCTGCTGACGGCCGCTTTCGCCCTGATCTTGGGAGCGCTTGCGCCTGCCATACTTGCCGCCGCGGCGGATCCTGCCGCGGTCATCAACAATCTCGGTAACCGCGCGCTCGAGGTGCTCGGCAAGAACGCGACCCCGGCGCAGCGCGTGGCCCGATTTCACGAGTTGTTCCGCGAGGATTTCGACGTGCCAGGCATCGCCCGCTTTGTTCTCGGGCGGTATTGGAAGACCGCGAGCCCCGAACAGCAGGACGAGTTTACCAAGCTGTTCGAGAATTATATCGCTCTCGTCTACAGCTCGCAGCTATCGGCGTATAGCGGCGAGACCCTCAAGGTAACCGGCAGCCGCGCAGATCCGGAGGGAGCGATCGTGGCGAGCGAAATCATCCGCCCTTCCGGTGCCCCGCCGGTCAAGGTCGAGTGGCATCTGACCGACCAACACGGCACCTATAAGATCAGAGATGTCGCAGTCGACGGCATCAGCATGGCAGTCACGCAACGCTCCGAATTCGCGTCCGTGATCCAGCGCAATGGCGGCCAGGTCCAGGGTCTGATTGCGATGTTGCGCGAGAAGACCGGAAATGTCTCGGGCCGCTAAGGCGGCTGGATAGGCGGCAATAGGGGTGGGCCCCCCTAGGCGGCTCAGCCGCGCACCAGCGGCTTATAGCGAATGCGATGCGGCTGATCCGCCTCGGCACCGATGCGGCGGCGACGGTCGGCTTCGTAATCGGCGTAGTTGCCCTCGAACCAGACCACCGCGCTATCGCCTTCGAAGGCAAGGATGTGGGTGGCGACTCGATCGAGAAACCAGCGGTCGTGGGTGATGATGACCGCGCAGCCGGGAAAGTCGAGCAGCGCCTCTTCTAGCGCGCGCAACGTGTCGACATCGAGGTCATTCGTCGGCTCGTCAAGAAGCAGCACATTGGCGCCCGCCTTGAGCATCTTGGCTAGGTGGACGCGGTTGCGCTCGCCGCCCGAGAGCTGACCCACCTTCTTCTGCTGATCGGCGCCGCGAAAATTGAACAGCGCACAATAAGCACGGCTCGCCATCTTGCGCCGGTCGAGATCGATTTCGTCCTGTCCGCCCGAGATCTCCTCCCACACCGTGTTGGTCGCTATCAGAGTGTCGCGCGACTGATCGACATAACCGAGCTTGACGCTGTCACCGATCCGAACCCGGCCGCTGTCCGTCATCTCTTGCCCTGTGATCAGGCGAAAGAGTGTCGTCTTGCCCGCACCGTTCGGACCGACCACCCCGACGATCCCACCCGGCGGCAGGCGAAAATCGAGCTGCTCGATCAACAGGCGCTCGCCAAAGCCTTTGCCGACCCCTTCAGCGGTGATCACCAGATCACCGAGCCGCGGTCCGGAGGGCAAAACGATTTGCGCGGTCTCCGGTGCCTTTTCCCGGCTCTGGGCGACCAGCGCTTCATAGGCGGAAAGCCGCGCCTTGCTTTTGGCTTGGCGCGCCCGCGGGCTCTGCCGCACCCATTCGAGCTCGCGTTCGAGAGTGCGCCGGCGAGCCACCTCCTGCCGGCCCTCCTGTTCGAGCCGCTGCTGCTTTTGCTCCAGCCAGCCCGAGTAATTGCCCTCGAACGGGATACCCCGACCGCGGTCGAGCTCGAGAATCCACCCGGCCACCTCGTCGAGAAAATACCGGTCGTGGGTGACGGTCACCACGGTGCCCGGATAATCTTCGAGAAAGCGCTGCAGCCAGCCGACAGACTCCGCGTCGAGATGGTTTGTCGGCTCGTCGAGCAGCAGCAGGTCAGGCCGTTGTAGGAGCAGCCGGCACAGCGCCACCCGGCGGCGCTCGCCGCCGGAGAGTGTCGCCACCTCAGCGTCCCCCGGCGGGCAGCGCAGCGCGTCCATCGCGATCTCGATGGTGCGATCGAGCTCCCAAGCCCCGGCCTGGTCGATCCTTTCCTGCAGCTCGCCCTGCTCGGCTATCAACGCATCCATCTCGGCCGGCGAGAGATCTTCGGCAAAACGCGCGCTCACCGCCTCGAACCGGTCGAGCAACGCCTTGGTCTCGGCCAAGCCCTCGATGACATTGCCAAAGACGTCCTTCGTCCCATCGAGGGTAGGCTCTTGTGGCAGATAGCCGACCCGCGCCCCCTCGGCCGCCCGGGCTTCGCCCGAGAAATCCTGATCCTCGCCCGCCATAATACGCAGCAAGGTCGACTTGCCCGCCCCGTTCGGGCCGAGAACCCCGATCTTGGCGCCCGGCAAAAAGGACAGCCAGATATCCTTCAGCACGTCGCGCCCGCCCGGATAGCTCCTGCCCAGCCCCTTCATCACATAGACGTACTGGTAGGCCGCCATGAAGTGGCTCCTTACCGATG
>Ga0318509_10000167_pt1 | contig 17294 bp, 18 predicted proteins | sample GRESIP084b2f22_FD_203477 | JGI IMG/M metagenome (GOLD analysis project Ga0318509, IMG submission 203477) | Tropical soil microbial communities from Luquillo Experimental Forest, Puerto Rico - GRE.SIPMG.084b2f22 | ecosystem: Environmental > Terrestrial > Soil > Tropical forest > Bulk soil...
CCGATATCCTTGTAAACATTTGCCACCTGGACCAAGAGCAATGCGGGTTGCGGCGCACGGCACCTCCGGAAAATTGTTCTCCTCGACGCGATATCTACCAAGATAGGGATCTCGCGCGTAAGCCTTCCCGGGATCGCGCATGTAGGGCGGCTCGACTGGGGCGGCAGGCGCGGTAACGGTGACGTTGGGAAGCGACAGCTTGTTGTCTTGGGCATCAGCGACGCTCACCGACGCGATCATCGCTGCTGTCACGATCACGCACATATAGCCGAGGACCGCCTGCATGATTCATCCTCTTTATGGAGGAGCGGCCGGTAGCGATCGGCCGACGCAAGCTATTCCTAGGGATTGCGCGGGCGTATCATCCTCGGGTGCTGCGCGGTACCGACCCAGCCTCGGCTAGACGACGCTTCGCCTCGCCATAGAGCTCCGGCGGCAGTGGACCGTGTCGCAGGGCGTCGAGGTTCGACTGCAGGTGCGTTGGGTTCACCGTGCCCACGATCGTCGTATCGAGGTCCGGATTGGTGAACGTAAAGCGGAGAATAAACTCCATTGGGCTCATGCCTTCGAGCAGATCGTCGAGCTGCGCTTGCCGCCACCGGTCCCATTGCCATCCGCTCCGCCTCTCTTCGGAGGGTCCGCCCTTTGCCGCACCACCGCGGACGACGATTCCCGCCCCCGCCTCGGCGGCGGCGCCGATGGCTTCTTCGTGCTCGCGCTCCATCGCTGAATACGGGATCTGGAAGACGTCGAACACGCCCATTGCGATATGGTCCAGCAGGTGGGGCAAGGTTGCAGACATGCCGATGAACCGCACCTTGCCGGTACTCTTCAGGTCTAGTAACGCATCAAGCGCTCCGTGCTCCTCCAGGGTCTCTTTGGACGGCGAGGCATGGAACTGGACGACGTCGAGATAGTCGGTCTTCATCCGAGCGAGGCTCTGCTCGACACCCTTGAGAATGTTGTCCCGGGTGAAGACGTGAGCGTTGCGCTGGCTGGGCGGGGCTTGTGTGGCGCCGACCAGACAGCCGCACTTGCTGGCCAAATAGTATTCGGAGCGCCGGTGCCCGATATAGCGGCCGATCCGCTCTTCGCTCAGCCCATAGTCGATCGACGTGTCGATATAGTTGATGCCGGCATCAAGCACGGCGTTCAAAATAGTTTCCGCCTGGGCTTCGGCGACGTCGCGTCCGCGTGGCGTTCCGCGCAACTCCATTGCCCCGTAGCCCAGCACCGTGACCGGCAGCCCGGTGCGTCCGAGTTCCCGCTTTGGTATCGCCATCCTGGTCTCTCCAAGTTCAAGTTTCCCGGGGATCTTAGCCCGACCGTTGACACATCGTAACGCCGGCCGCAAAGGAGAGGTAGGCTAAGGAGCACGGAGGTACGGGCATGGCACAACAGCAAGGCCCGTCGCCGGGTGCCAGGCTAAGCGAGCTGATCCACCGCAAGGACCGTGTGCTCGCCGTGCTTCACACGCCGAGTGCTGCGTTGGCGCGGATCATGGAGCTGGGAGGCTGCGAGGCCGGCTTTGTCGGCACCTCAGGGGTGGTCGGCGCCTATACCGGCCTCGCTGATGTCGGCACCGCGACGATGACCGAGTGCGTGACGATCGCTGGCTGGATTGCCCAGACCGTCAAGTTCCCGATCATTATGGACGGCGACACCGGGCACGGCGGGATCATGGCGGTGCGGCGGATGGTGCGCGAATGCATCCGGGCCGGGATTGCCGGGGTGCGCATCGACGACCAGCCGATCGAAGGCAAGCGAAGGACCCAGAGTGCCGGGGTGGAGGTCGTGCCGCTCGGACAGGCGGTCGCCCGCTATCGCGCTGCCGTTGATATGAAGAACGAGCTCGATCCCGATTTTGTCGTGATGGCCCAATGCTATGCGCGCGATGCCGCAGGCGGTGGGTTGGTCGATTGCCTCAAGCGGCTGCGCGCTTATGAGAGCGAGGCCGGGGTCGATTGGGTGCAGTTCGAGTCGCCGCATTCGGAGGAGGAGATCCGGCGGGCCAGCTCCGTGGTCAGCGGCCCGTTCTCGTTCATGAAGGGCCGGCTGCCGCGCTATCTCGGCCTCGATGAGCACCTAGCACTCGGTGTCACGATCGCCTGGTATCCCGGGTTCACCCATCAGGTGATCTGGGCGGCATTATGGGACTTTATGCAGCAGTTCAGGGAGAAGGGCGTCGCGGCCTGGGAGGAATTCGAGCAGGCGCGCCGGGACCGCCCGTACCCTCGCCCCGAGCCGGGGCCCGATGAGGAGGGCCTCGAAAAGCAGCGCCAACTCGAAGAGCGCTACTTTTCCGCTGAAGCTCTGGCAAAGTATCGCGGCACCTGACCAGGCAGAGATTGCGTCGCTTCGCTCGCAATGACGTCATTGCGAGGAGCGCAGCGACGACGCAATCTCGCGCTAGCGGCAATACCGGGAGGTATGGACATGGCGCGCGACGGCTTCAAGATCTTCGACTCCGACACTCATGTCGGGCCGTCAATGAATGTCCTCGACCAATACCTCTCGGCGGCCGAGAAGGCCCGGCTCGCCGATTGGGAGCAATGGAAGGACACCAATCCGCGAACCGGCCGGATCACCTACACGAAGGGTGGGCGCAGCTATCAGCGCCGCCTCGGCACCGCCGCGGCGGAAACCGGGCCGGCCCGCTATATGGCTGCGTTTAGCGGCGCCAATCGGGCGCGTCCGTCGCCTCGCGTCGACGACGACCCGGACGAGCGGATCGCCGACATGGAGCGCGAAGGGGTCGACGTGAACCTGACCTTGCCTTCCGGCTGGTTCGGCACCTGGACCGCCGGCGACGACGTCAGCCTGGAGATGGCGATGTACCGCGCCTATCACCGGTGGATGGCCGATTATTGCGGCGTCTTTCCCGAGCGGCTCGGTGGGATCATCCTGGTTTCGGCGCGCGACATCGCGGGAAGTCTTGCCGAGATCCGCCATTGGGCGCGCTCGCGCTGGGCCTGGGCGGTGATGGCCTATGCGCCGGCTGGCATGCCGCTCGACCATCCCGATCTCGAGCCGGTCTGGGCGGCGGCCGCCGAGCACGATCTCGCGGTGGTGTTGCACACCTTTACGGTCATGCCACCCTATGCGCCGGGGGGCGCCGACACCTGGGAGAATTTGTTTCTGCAGCGCTCGGCGGCACACCCCTGGTGCGGTATGCGCAATATGGCGGCATTGATTGGCAGCGGGGTCATGGACCGCTATCGGAGCTTGCGTATCGGCACCCTCGAAGCGGGCCACGGCTGGCTGCCGTTCTGGATGGCGCGCATCGACGAGCATGCCGAGACCGTCAAGGCGGCGTTGCCCGAGCTCCAGCTCAAACCCAGCGACTATGTTTTGGGCGGCCGCTATTTCCAGAGCATCGAGATCCCGGAAGGCGAGCGGCTGACCAATTCGGTGATCGATCTGTTGGGCGAGGACGTGCTGATGTACGCCTCGGACTATCCGCATGGCGAGAGCTGGTTTCCGGAGTCGGCGACGACGGTTCTCGGCTGGAACATGCCTCCGGAGCGCAAGAGCAAGCTCCTCTGGGACAACGCGGTGCGGTTCTACGCGCGCTGCGGCTTGGCGTGAGACAGCTCGGTTCCTATGATCCCCCTTTAGCGGAACCGAACAAGGAGGACGGAAATGGACCAGGACGCCAAGAAGACGGCACTCAGGATGATCCCCTATGGGATCTATGTGCTGACCGCCGATGACAGCAAGGGCAATGTCGCCGCCGCGACGGTCAATTGGGTCACCCAGACCGCCTTCGCCCCGCCGCTCGTGGTGGTCGGCGTCAAGACCGATTCCGGCGCCTACGGCATCGTTAAGCAGACGAAAACCTTCGCGTTGAACATGCTGGGCAAGGACGGAAAAGGGGTTGCGTTTACCTTTTTCAAACCCACCAAGCTCGAAGACGGCAAACTCTCTGGCCAAGCGATCCATAAGGGCTCGACAGGTGTGCCGATCCTCGACGCGGCGCTCGCCTCGGTCGAGTGCAAGGTCACCAGCATCGTCGAGCAGGGCGATCACCACATCGTCGTCGGCGAGGTCGTCGACGCGCATGTCGCCAGGCCGATCACCGGGCGTCCGGACACCGCGATCCTCGAAATGAGGGAGCTCGGCGACAACGTCTTCTACGGCGGCTGATTCGATGACCCAGACAATGGCAACTATTCAGCGCAAGAGCGGCGATCACCCGATGGAAGCGCTGCACAAGAGCGAGCGCGAGTGGGAAACGCTGCGTTTTCCCGGCCAATGGAGCAAGATGCTGTTCCATCCTCGGCCGGAGCGGCCGACCGAGCCCAACGCGGGGTTCGTACGGTACGAACCAGGCGCGCACCATCCGATGCATCGGCACGATTTCGCGCAGATCTGGTATATCCTCGAAGGCACGTTCACGATCGGCGGAAAGGTCTACGAACCGGGAACGATGATCTACCACGCCGATCCGCATTACGAGGAGGAGCTTTCGACAGAGACCGGCGGCGTTATGCTGTTTGTACAATATCAGGGGCCGACCACCAGTGGGCGGCCGATCTATGACGGCCGCTTCAATGTCGTGGCCCGGAAGCCCGTGTCGGAGGAGCGGCTCGACGTCTAACCAGGGGTTAGCTCGCGCAGCCTAGAGATGTTTTAAACCGCCGGAACGAGGACCGCCTATGCAACAACAAGAGATCAAGTGGCCCGCCGAAGGCAATGCGCGCGTGCCTTATCGGATGTTCTCAGATCCCGACATCTATCGCGACGAGCTCAGTCGGATCTTTCTCGGGCCGACTTGGCAGTACCTGGCGCTGGCTGGCGAACTGCCGAAGGCGGGGGATTACCTGACGACGTTTCTCGGCGAGACGCCGGTCATCGTCACCCGCGGGCACGACGGCGAGATCCATGCAATGGTCAACCGCTGCGCCCATCGCGGCAACCTCGTGTGTCTCAAGCGGCGCGGCCATGGCGACAACCTGACCTGCATCTATCATGCCTGGCGTTATGATCTCGAAGGCAACCTCGACAGCGTCGCGTTCCGCCGCGGCATCGCCGGCAAGGGCGGGATGCCGGCGAGCTTCCGCCTCGAAGAGCACGGGCTCAAGAAACTGCGCGTCGACACATTCGGCGACCTCGTTTTCGGCACGCTCTCGCCGGGGGCGCCGCCATTGGCGACATACATCGGCAATCTGATCGGCTCGCGCATCCACCGGGTATTGCACGGCAAGCCCAAGATCCTTGGCACGACCTCGCAGATCCTGCACAACAATTGGAAGCTCTATTTCGAGAATGTGCGGGACACTTATCACGCGACCCTGCTGCATTCCTTCTTTACGACCTTCCGCATCTCGCGTTTGACCTCGGAGGGCGGTGTCGATATCGCTGAGAACGGGGCGCATCACGCGAGCTACACCCGCAACAAGGTCGATCGCGTCGATCAGGCGACCTCCGATCAGCTCTACGCCGGCATCCCGTCATTGCGCGAAAATTTCCGGCTGGCCGATCCTGCTTTTCTCGCTATGGCAGAGGAATTCGGCGACGACACGACGACGCAGATCCTGTCGCTGTTCCCGAATTTCGTATTGCAGCAGATCCAGAACAGCATTGCGGTGCGATTGGTACTGCCGAAAGGGCCGGACAAGACTGAATTGCAATGGACCTATATCGGCTTCGAAGAGGACGACACAGAGATGACCGCATTGCGATTGGCGCAAGCCAACCTCGTCGGTCCCGCGGGTTACGTGTCGATGGAAGATGGAGCGGTCGGCAATTTCATCCAGCGCGCGATCCCCGGCGCCGAGGACGAGTGCTCGGTGCTCGAAATGGGTGGCTTCGGGCACGTCTCCGAGGCCAATCGCACGACCGAGGCATCGGTGCGCAGCTTCTGGCACGCATACAGGCTCTTGATGGGGTTCTGAGCCGATGCAACTCGAGGCGGTGATAAGGCGGCTGGAGCTGGAGCAGCTTTATACCGACTACGTCCATTGCCTCGACACCGACGAGCTCGAGCATTGGCCGGAGTTCTTTACTGAAGAGTGTTTCTACCGGGTCACCTCGGCCGAGAATTACGAGGTCGGGATGCCATTGGGGCTGATCCACGCAACCTCGCGCAACATGTTGAAGGACCGCGTCAGCGCGTTGCGCGAGGCCAACATCTACGAGCCGCAGCGCTACCGCCACCTGGTCTCATCGATAAAGATTGTCGAGGAGCACGGAGCTGCACTCGATCTTGTAGCGAACTTCATGGTCGTGCGGACAATGCAAGAGGGTGACATGACCCTCTTTGGCGTCGGGCGTTACGTCGATCAGGTCAGGTCAACAGATGGGGTCTGGAAATTCGCCCGCAAAACCGTGGTGCTGGACAGCCGTCAGATCGATACCTTGCTGGCCATCCCGCTCTGAGCGCGCTTACGCCTCTCCGGTGCTGATCCGGCCGGCTTTGATCGCGTCGAGGAGAGCGTGCCAATCGTGCTCCGTCTGGTCGGCGTAGGCCATCGCGAATTCCGCGATCGCTTTATCGAACTCGCTGTCGTCGCCCATATAGCCGGACAAGGCTATCGCATCGCCCGCACGCGCATGAGCCCGCGCGAGAGTATGGCCGCACAGCTTGGCATAGTACGGCAGCGCCTCTTCCAGTATTGCGCCGATATTGGCCAGACGCGAATCCTTCAATCGACGGACGTAGAAATACCGTCCATTCACTAGGTTCTGCGTCCAACCAAGAAAGACGTCGGGGGTAGCCTGCATCATACGCTGCCCGACCACCACGCGCTCCCCATGATTGGCGTATTCCGACGCGCCGGCGAACGGGGCGAGCACCGATGCCTGCGCCTCCTTGATCTGCAACAACAGCGGCGAACCATCGTCGGCAACAAAGAGCCCAATGGCACAGAACGTGCCGACGCTGCCGACTCCGACGGTTTTAAAGGCAATGTCGCGGCGATGGTAGCGCTGCACCAGCACCCGCCGGTCCTCCTGCAGACTCTCGGCATAAGACGCGAATGCCTGGTGCGCATGCAGCTCGTGATGGTGCAGATGGCGCACCAAGGGCGGCCTGTCCTTGATCCTCCAGTCGCCGTTTTTCTTTTCAACGAGACCGTAATGCTCTCTGGCGCCCTGCAATACTGCCTCACGGCGCCTCTCGATCTGATGGCGGATCTTGTTCGAGTCGACCGCGGCAATGGTGGCGGCCAGATCGATTCGCGAGCTCCATGCGTCCAGCGGCGACAGCAGCGCCAGCTCTCCTAAACGCCGGCGATAGCTCTTGGTTGCCGCACGTGCAAGACGCCGGCATTCGCGCCCGGGCAGCTTTGCGACGCGCCCCGCCACCGCGAGGCTCGCAGCGAGCCTCTTCACATCCCATTCGAAGGGCGCCGGTAACGTCTCGTCGAAATCGTTGACATCGAAGACCGGAGTGCTCTCCGGGCTCGCATAGCCGCCAAAATTACTGAGGTGGCAATCGCCGCACGCCTGTACGCGCAGACCAGTGGCCGGACAGGAAGCAAGATCAGCGGCCATAATTGCCGCGGCACCGCGCAGAAAGGCAAACGGGTCGGTCTTCATCCGCGCATAGCGCACCGGGAGCAATTCCTGGATACGGCTCTTGCCCTGCTCGATCAGCACTTCGACCGGATCGGCGCGGTTCGCCGGCGGTTTCCACTCGGCGTGCGCACCGAGCGGCACCTGCCGCCGCCATTCGGCGCCCTTCGCGCGCCGCTCAGCGATTTCCGACGTCACGCGCCCCGAAGAATTATTCATGGGTCACATTCCCTTGCTCATCCCTGCGAAGCAGCACCTCGACCGTGCCGATGCCGGAGAAGTTCGCCCGGGCATGGTCACCTGGAGCGAGCGGGAACTGGCGCACCAGTGAGCCCGTCATCACCAGCTCGCCCGCCCGCAGGCGACGGCCGTATTCGCCGAGCTTGTGCGTGAGCCAGGCGACCGAGTTCAGCGGATGGTCGAGCGCCGCGGAGCCGACACCGCTGGCGACGACACTGCCATTCAGCTCGACGCGCGCTTCCACCTGATCGAGCTGCAAGGTCGGCGTCGGCGCAACCGGGTCGCCGAGAATGACCGAGTGCTGCTGCGCGTTGTCGGCCAACATCAGCGCTATCTGCCCGGGGTCGCCGCGCGTCTCGATAATCTCGAACGACGGGTAAACGGCCGCGACCGCCGCCTTGACTTCTTCGAGCGACACCTCGCCCGCGAGCCCGCGGCCGAGCCGCACGCAAATCTCGGTTTCAAAGCCCGGCCTGATCAGCTCGCCGGCCGCGAACGCGTGGCCGCTTGGCCGAGTCTCCAGAATGCAGCCGAAGGCGGGCTCGTGAAAGCCGAACTGCTGCTGGATCGCCTTGGAGGTGAGACCGACCTTCCAGCCGATCTGCTTTTCGCCCGCCGCACAGCGGCGGTCGATCAACGCCAGCTGGATGCGGTACGCTTCGTCCAAACTCAGCCGGTCGAAATAGCCGGCCGGGAAATACTCGCCGCGCCCGCGCGCGGCCCAGAAGTCTTCCACCGCACGCTGCAGGTCGATTGTCATGAACGGATGCCCCAAAAAGATGCCGAGCTCTACGCCGGCGCTCGGTCGCGCGGTCTACACCGGCATCGTGCGCTTTTGGTGGGCCCGGCCGATGATTGCAGTCTCCTCGCGGTGACCGGCGATGACGCGTACCCCCTCGTCGAGCTTGGCAAGGATGTTCTCGGGCGCGGCGGTTTCGAGAAACGCAACACGGTTCTTGCGGCAGGCGGCAAAGACGCGCTCGCGTGCGTCCTGCATCTCCGGCGGGTACGGGTCGCGCGGCACCGCGCGGTACCCAAGCGCCAAGCCCAGATCGCCCGGGCCCATCTCGGCAAAGCCGAGACCCGGCACGGCGAGGATCTCTTCGCAATGGGCGACACCCTCTGGGCTCTCGATCTTGACACCGAGCATCAGCGCGCCCTCGCGGTTGAGCGGCCACGGGTCGCACCGCTCGAGATATTCCTCGGCCGGGAGCCCCCATATCGCGGCAGCCGTTGCTTCCGAGCCGCGGCCGCGCGTGCCGAGGCCGAGCCCTCGGGCGGTAGCGGGTCGCGCAGCACCGTGCATCCGGGCGATCGGCGAGGGAATAACCGGATCGACCCCGTCGCCATGGTGCGGATACCGGCAGGATTCGACAAAAGCGCGCACAGCATCCGCCGATTCGGCTTGGCACAGCAGGACTCCGTGCACGCCGCGCCCGAGGATCTGGCGGAATTGCCAGGCGTTGAAACGGACATTGGCGGCGTCGGTGCCGTTCACCGGCGCTTCGACGACGACGGTTGGCGTGCGGTGGCCCGAGCGTGTCGGGCCGCCATCGACGAGACCGCGCATGTATTCGGCAAGACCCGTCATGTCGAACGCGCCATGCTCCATCCCGACATTAATGTAGTCGGCCCAGGTATGCGCGTCTTGACACCCCTGGGAATGGGTCAGCACGTGCCCGCTATGTCCGCCGACGTAGTAAATCGCCTGGTCCTGCGCCAGCAGCTCGATGGCTCGGTTGATAGGGCTCGCCACGATCGCCTCCTCTGCGGTGGATGGCACGATAATCAAAAGTCGGGCAGGAAAACATCCGCGCCGACGGGCCGTAGCAGGCGGGGTGAGCGTCGCCGCTTGGGTCCGGATAATCGGACCCGACTATCAGATGAGTCCGCTCTTTCGGACCAGGTTTTGCCGCTGCCGACCTAACCCTCTGAGATTGCGGGATTACGGATGTCGTGCACTTGGCATCATGCTTGCGCCGTCGTAGAACCAGCTGCAGGATGCAAGGAAACGGAAGGCTTATGAAGCCCATCGCCAAATGGGCGCTGCTGCTGATCCCGGCGCTCGCCTTAGCGATGCCGGCGTCTGCCTTTCCACCCGCCGGATTGAGCGACTCGGGGCAGCCGGGCAGCGTCATCGTGTACCCCAAATTCGTCAACAGCCTCTTTGGCGGCGGCAGCCTGCTGAATGTCGACGGCAATCTGGTTTCGCAAACCGAGATCGAGGTCGGCGCGGTCTGCCCGCCCGCCTTCGCCGCCGCCGGCAACACTTGCCCCGAGCACATGCCGGTAACAATCCTCTTTCATTGGGTTTGTCCCGGCGCCGAGGGGGTCAACTCCAACATCTGCCCGGAGGAAGACTTCGTCGTCAACCTGACCGTGCCGGGCAAGGCCACTTTTTCGGCCGACGGCACCCCGATCAATAGCAATTCGCCGCCAGACGTTCCTGCCCCGCCATGCGCGCGCGGCTATCTAATCGGGTCGGCGCAAAGTGATCTGCCCGTCGCCTTCAACGGGCTGATCGGCAATGCCGTGATCCGAAACGGAAATCTGGTCGCCGGCCCCAATGCGGGCTCGAGCACCGCGGTCTCGGCCTATCAAGCGATCACGATCCAGGACGGCACCACGATCACCGGGACACAAATCGGCGATGTCAGGTTCGACAAGACGACGGCGGGTGCCCCGCTTACCTCAACTTCTGGAACGAGAGCTTGGGGAACGCGGTGGGGAGCACCAATCCGGCGTTCGAGCACTTGACCTCGACCTTCGTCGAGTTTGTGTGTTGGACCCAGGTGCCGCTTTCCGCCCTTGGCGGCGGAAACCTGACACAGTCCTTTCAGGGTACGCGGAAGGGGATTGTCATTGCCGGTCCGGCGCAGAAGGTGGGGGACGGCAACGCTCCCGGGGACACCGCAGGCCCGGTGACGCTGATCGGGCTGGTCGAGACGGTCGAGGGGACGGCTGCCAACAGTTTTTTGGAGCGGAAGTATAATTTCAACATGAGCACCAACGGCATCCCGCTGCCGATAGCCTTGGTGACATTGCCGAGCTTTCCTTGATCGAAGTTGCTATCGGGCGTGTGGCGTAGTGCTGCTCATGTAGCTGTTGAGCTCGGGTGTGGCCATCGTCGCGTCGACATAGCCAAAGGTGCCGTGGTCTTTGACTTCGCGCGCGGCATTGACGAGGCCGCTCATCGCCGCCCGATAGAGCGATGTCGCGAGGCTGATCCGCTTTACCCCGGCCTGCGCGAGCTCCGCGACGGCAAACGACCGGCCCCTGACGCCGGCCATAAAGTTGAACGGCCGCGACAATGCGGCGCAGACTGCCCGCAAGGCGGCGAGGTCGGGCAGGCCCGGCGCCATCAGAACGTCGGCGCCCACTGCTTCGAACGCTTTCAGCCGTTCAATCGTATCGTCGAGGTCCGGATTGCCGCGCAGGAAGTTCTCCGCTCGCGCCGTCAAGGTGAACGGGAACGGGAGCTTGCGCGCGGCCTCGACGGCCGCAGCCACCCGCTCCTTTGCGTGGTTCAAATCGAACAGCGGCTTTTGCGGGTTGCCGCTGTAGTCCTCGATCGAGCCGCCGACCAGGCCGACGCCCGCGGCAAGGCGTATCGTCTCCGCAGCACCCTGCGGCGTGTCGTCGAAACCCTTCTCCAGATCGGCCGAGACCGGCAGCTCGGTTGCCGCGACGATGGCGCGGGCGTGGTCGAGCGCTTCCTGTCGCGTGACCATGCCATCGCGGCGGCCGAGAATACCGGCCGAGGCACCGCTCGAGGTTGCCAATGCCGGAAAACCGAGCCCAGCCAGGATCCGCGCCGAGCCCGCGTCCCACGCGTTGGCGATCACAAAATATCCGGGTTCCTGGTGCAACGCGCGGAAACGATTGGCCTTTTCGATTTGGCTCGATGTCATGCCGGACCTCCTGGCTATGGATTTTGCTCTAAAGGAATTCGATTACCGTTGCGGCCCCGGGGCAGGCTAACTGCTTTGACAGCGTCGCGCGCGAAACCGACATGCAGCCGGACAGATCGAGAAACTCGATCAGATAGCCGCCGCCTTCATCCCCGCTCAGCGGCCGCACCGTAAAGCGATATTCAGTGTCACTCATTACTGGCTCGCGCCGCCTCGATAAACGCGACAAAGCGACGGACATAAACCGGCTTGATCGGCCGACGTGGTTACGCTTACAGCAAATCCCTCAGTTCCTCAGGCGTGATGCCGGCTTGGCGCAGGATCGACCGCAGAGTGCCGCGTTTGAGATCCCGATTATGATAGGGAACAGTAACCAGCAGCCGTGGTTTTGCGGGATGCCGAAGGTAGTAGTGGGTTCCTCGGATATGGTGCACAAAAAAGCCGGCTCGCTCTAGGGCGCGGATGAGTTCGCGTGGTCGAACAACGGGAAGCCCATTCATTCCTGTTCGATGGCAACCGCGACCGTCTCTTTGATAATGTTGCCCAGCGGCAGCGGATCTTCCGGCGGAATCGGTAGTCCGTCTTTGGCAAGACGCTCGAGATATCCGCGGATGGCATCGGCCGCCATGTCCCGCGCTTCTTCCAATGTGTCCCCTTCGGTTACCAACCCCGGCAAGGACGGGCACGTGACCACGAAGCCGCCTTCCTCAGCCGGCTCAAACAAAACCGTGTATCGATATTGGTGGGCCGTCACAGCCTGTCTCCGACGAATGACGAGCCGATTGTATCATAACCGCTGGTAAAGCGCGTCCTCGATGGCCTACGCCAGTGCCGGCTTAAGGCGCTCTGGGGTTAAGGGCGCGCGGCGCAGGCGCACACCGGTGGCGTCGAAGACGGCGTTGGCGAGTGCGGCGGCGACCGGGCGGATCGAGCTCTCGCCGGCACCGGCCGGCGGCAGTTCGGGGCGGTTGATCAATACGATGTCGACTTCTTCGGGCGCCTCGGTGATGTCGAGGATCGGGTAGCTCGTCCAATCGATGCTGGTGACCTTGGCGCGGTCGAAGGTGACCTCCTCGGACAAGGTGCGGCTGGTGCCCTGGACGACGTTGCCTTCGATGCAATGCCGCAGCCCATCCGGATTGATGATCAGCCCGCAATCATGCGCGACGGTGAATTTGCGCGCCCAGACTTTGCCGGTATGGCGGTCGATCTCGACCTCGGCGACGATCGCCACCACCGCCCCCGAGCGCTGGGCGTAGGCAATGCCGCGCCCTACCAACGTGTTGCCATTGCGGTCGGGGTTTGGTGATGGACGCGTCTGCCACCCGGCGCGTTCGGCCGCCGCCTTGACGACCGCGATGTCACGCGGCGCCTTCAGATAACGCAGGCGGAACGCGACCGGGTCGGCGCCGATCGCGGCGGCGATCTCGTCGACAAAGGATTCGCTGGCGAACTGGATCTGCGGGCCGACCGGGTCACGCAGATGCGCGGTGCGCAGTGGCGAGGCGCGATCGAGCAATGGCGGGGTCGTCTCCCAAGCCAGCTGCTTGTTCGCGAAACCGTAGGATTCGGCGGGCACGCCAAAGCCCTGCAACGACTTTAGCGGCATCCCCATCAGCTGGCCGGCGAGGCTGTAGGCCGGGTCGCTCTCGTTGGTGTCGATGTCGACACGCGAGAACCCCTTGCTCTCGAACACATAGCCGAGCACGGCACCATCCTTGTCGAGCACCGCTCGGGCGCGGTGGATCGAGGCCGGACCCTTGGGGTCCCAGCCGTGCCCCTCATAGCGCATGCCCTGGACGCGCACCGGCCGACCGACCGCCTTTGACAGCAATGCCGCGTCGATCCCGGCGTCGCCGGCGTCGTTGCGCCCATAAGAGCCGGGCCCCGGGACCCAGATCCCGTGCACCTTGTCCTGCGGCAAGCCGAGCACGCGGGCGACCCCGTCGCGCGCGAAATGCGGCTTCTGCGACCCGGTCCACAGGGTGGCACCATCGGCGCGCGCATCGACCACCGCGCAGGCCGGCCCCATGCTGGCATGCGACTGGAACGGCCACTCGTATTCCGCCTCGACGATGCGCGCCGCATCGGCAAAGGCCGGCCCGATTTCCCCAGTCGTAATAGGCACTTCGCGCTTGACGACGGGCGCTTGACGGATGTGGTCGTAGAGTGCGGAATTTCCGGAAAAGGGTGGTGCCGCCTCGGACCAGATGACCTTGAGCCGCTCGGCCGCCTGCACCGTGTCCCATTCGCGCTCGGCGACGATGCCGAGGAATCCCTTGTCACGGACGACCCGCACACCCGGAATGTCGCGCACCGAGCCCTCATCGACCGCGATCGGCACCGCACCCGCGACCGGCGGGCGGATCATCCGGCCGTGCAGCATCCCCGGCACCTTGATGTCGGTGACGTAGTCGAGCGTGCCGAAGACCTTGGCCGGGACGTCGAAGCGCGGCGGCGAGGTGCCGACGATCTAGTAGGCGGCGGGCGGCTTGGGCTTGGCCTGCCCCTCGGCGACGAGGTCGTTGCCGAGCTTGCCGTTCCAGTTCATCGGCAGGTCGAAATAGCGGCCGCCGATCAGCTCGCCATAACCGAGTTTGCGGGCCGGATCGCCCGATACGGCAACGACGCCGTCGCTGACCTCGAGCCGGTCGGCCGGAACACCGAGCCGCGCCGACGCCATCTCGACCAGCACGCGGCGCGCCTCGGCGGCGGCGTTGCGCAACGCGATGCCGCCCTTCTGCACCCCGGTGCTGCCGCTGGCGCCGCCCTGGTTGACGGTCCATTGGGTGTCGCCCATCACGACACTGACCCGCTTCAGCGGCACGTCGAGTTCCTCGGCGACGATCTGGGCAATCGCGACATCGACCCCCTGGCCCATATCCATCTTGCCGAAATAGGCGACGACACCGCCGTCGGCCTTGATCGCGAGCCAGCCGTCGAGCTGGTCGGGGGCGAGCGGCGGCTTGACCGCGCTGCCGATTTCGGCTTCGGCAAAACCGCCGGGGAGGCCGAACGAGATTACGAGCGCGCCGGTGCCCTTGAAGAGGCTGCGGCGGTCGATCGCGAATTCGGTCATCGTCCCCTCCGCTACGCCGCTTGCGCCGCGCGGCGGACGGCGCGCAAGATCGCCATATGCGTGCCGCAGCGGCATTTGAGGCCGGAGAGCCCGTCGCGGATCTGCTGCTCGGAGGGGTGCGGCACCTCGCGCAAGCGTGCGGCCGCGGTCATGATCCAGCCGTTGAGGCAATAGCCGCATTGCGGCACCTGCTCGGCGATGAAGGCCGCCTGCAGCGGGTGCGGCTTGTCCGCTGTGCCGAGCCCGGCCAAGGTCGTGAGTTTGGTCCCCGCTGCCACCGAGACCGGCACCGAGCAGGACCGCGTCGGCGCGCCGTCGAGGTGCACCGTGCAGGCGCCGCATTGTGCCAGCCCGCAGCCGAAATGCGGGTTGTTGAGCCCGAGTTCGTTGCGCAGCACATAAAGGAGCGGCGTGTCCGGCGCCACCTCCACGGTCTGCGTCTCCCCGTTCAGCTCGAAGGCGATGCGCTCTGGCATTTCCGACTCCGAATTCGACAATCCGACCAGGTTAACACAGTCCCGCCCGCGGCTCACCTCATGCAGACGCCGAACCTTCCCTGCCGCTTCCCTGCCACAGCGTCAAATTCGGCGATAAGTATCTGATTGGTCTGACTTCTGTGACGGCGAAACGCGATTTTTCCCTGAGTTTCCCGTACGGCAGGGTAACTCGTTCCCTGAGCCGGGGTTCGACACGCAGCCTTTCGCCGGGGCAGAATGGCGGGTATGAAGCGCGTCCTCTGCTTGTTGCTCGGCGCGATCGTCGCCTTTCTTCCTAGTCTCGTCGGCCTTCCTAGTCTTGTCGGCGCTGCGGAAGGAAGGATCGTCGTCGCCTCGAAGATCGACACCGAAGGGGCGCTGCTCGGCAATATGATCGTCTCGCTGCTCGAAGCCCGTGGTCTGGCGGCCGACAACAAATTGCAGCTCGGGCCCACCAACATCGTGCGCGCCGCGTTGCTGGCGGGGCAGATCGACATCTATCCCGAATACACCGGGAATGGCGCCCTGTTCTTCCACCTGGAGCAGGACCCGGTGTGGAAGGACTGGGCCAAGGGTGCGGCCGAGGTGGCGACGCTCGACCGCGAGAAGAACCGGCTTGTGTGGCTCGCCGCCGCACCGGCGAACAATACCTGGGTGATCGCGGTGCGCCGGGACCTCGCCGAGCGCCACGGCCTCAAGACCATGGACGACTTCGCCAAATACCTGGCGGCGGGCGGGCGGATCAAGCTCGCCGCCTCAGCGGAGTTTGTCGAAAGCCCATCCGCTTTGCCGGCCTTCGAGACGACCTACGGCTTCCGGCTCAAGGACGACCAATTGCTGACCCTGTCGGGTGGCAACACCTCGGCCACTCTACGTGCCGCAGCCGAGGGGATGTCGGGGGTCAACGCTGCGATGGCCTACGGCACCGATGGCGCGCTCGCCGCACTCGGCCTTCTTGCACTTACCGATAACAAAGGGGCACAGGTCGTCTATGCGCCGGCGCCGGTCGTTCGCGAAGGGGTGCTGCAGCAGCGGCCGGAGATCGCGGCGGCACTCGACCCGGTCTTCGCCACCTTGACCCTCGAGACGTTGCAGCAGCTCAACGCCGAGATCGCGGTCGACGGCGAAGATGCCGGGGCGGTCGCCGCGGCCTACCTAAAGTCGAAGCATTTCCTGCCGTGACCCTGATCCGCAACCAGGTTCTGTTCACTCTGGTCATTGCCGCGGCCGTCGCCGTCGCTCTGTCGGGCTTTGTCGCCTACGCGCCGAACCGACTGGTCTCGGGCAGACCCATCGCCTTGTGGGAAGCCGCCGGCGTGCCCGGAACCGCGGTCATTGCGCTGCTCGGCGCGCTGCTCTTCGCCCCATGCTTCGCCGCCCCGGACCGGTGGCTGCACTACGCCGAAGCGGGGCTGGCGGTGGCCCTGTTCCTGCTCGTGCTGATCGCCGCTGGGGAGGCGGCAAGCACCCTGGCGCTGGGCGCGAAACCTGCAATCCGCATCTCGCTCGGCACCGCGTTCTGGATGCTGGCATCATGTGCAGCACTTGCGGTTGTCGACGCGTTGCAACGGCTCGGCGCCGGCCCCACGGCCCGGGTGCTCGTAGTGGCCGCGATCTGTGCCGGCGGCGCCCTATTGGCGGCCGCCGGCACCTTGGACACCTTGTCCATCGCCCGTGAGTACGCAACCCGCCGGCAGCTTTTTGCCGATGCGCTACTGCGCCACGTGGCGCTCGTCGCCGGATCGGTCGGGCCGGCGATCGTGATCGGGTTTCCCCTCGGGGTCGCGGCGGCGCGGACCCCGCGCCTGCAAGCTCCGCTCTTCGCGGTCCTCAATGTGCTGCAGACGATCCCCTCGATCGCTCTGTTCGGATTGCTGATCGTCCCGCTCGGGGCGTTGGCCACAGCGGTGCCGCAGCTCGCGGCGGTCGGGGTGGGCGGCATCGGCGTGGCACCGGCTATCCTGGCGTTGGTGCTCTACGCGCTGCTGCCGGTCGTGCGCAACACCTCGGCCGGCCTCGCCGGTGTCGATGCCGCCGTCATCGAAGCCGGGCGCGGGATGGGGCTGACAC
>Ga0318509_10000170_pt1 | contig 17200 bp, 13 predicted proteins | sample GRESIP084b2f22_FD_203477 | JGI IMG/M metagenome (GOLD analysis project Ga0318509, IMG submission 203477) | Tropical soil microbial communities from Luquillo Experimental Forest, Puerto Rico - GRE.SIPMG.084b2f22 | ecosystem: Environmental > Terrestrial > Soil > Tropical forest > Bulk soil...
GCGCATTCGGATACCGGCATCGTCATGCTGCGGCGGCTGTTGCGCGAGCAGCTGCAGCGCGTCGAGCGAGGCCTCGACCCGATCAACGTCATGCGCGACCCAAAGGCCAACAGGCGCATCCCGACCGGCGCCTGGAACACGATCCTGTCCCCGGCGGAAGCCGCCGCCCTGCCCTACGGCGAACACCTCTGAGGAGAAGCGGCCCGCTGAGGGCGGGCGGCTGAGATGACACACGCAGCCCCACCGTCACCTGATCGGCGCCCTGGACGCGGCGCCGCTCCCGAGCGGCGGGGTCGAGGCCAAGACGGTATTCCTCGCGCTCCCGGCTGGAGACCGACCACCAGTCCCTTTTGGATTGCCGCGGACCCCCGTTGCGCAAGGAGGAGAGCGTGTGGAGGGTCGCCCGGCGCCGACACGAATGCCCACCTCGACAAGGTCTAAGCGTATTCCTTGTAAGCGCTCGCTCACCCGACCGCCATGGCAGGTCATGCCCCGTTCCGATCACTGTCCTTGGTTGAGAAAACGCGCTCACTTCGACGTTTACGATAGAGCCCCCCTATCCACGCATGCGCAACCGAGATTGGCTTGCATGCCTGCCCAATGATGAGCTTCAAGCTCGTCGAATGAGAATGATCCCCGCCGAGGCGAATTGGATCGCAGCGGCCAGCCCGAACGACCAAACATAGCCGCTCGCGATGTCGCGGACAGCACCGAGGACTGCCGGCGCGAAGGCTAAGACCGCTGATGTGATGGCTACCATTAGCGCCACCGCCTTGCCGACATCACTGACAGCGAATTCCTTCTGCATGATCAGCGGCGGCAGCGACACCAAATTGCCGACGCCGAGCCCGAACAAGACGCAACCGGACGCTAGCGCCAGTGTGCTGCTGGCCACGGTCAGAAGCGTGGTGCCGACGGCCTGCACCAGGAAGTTGAGCGCGGCGACTCGGCGGCGGTTGTCGTCGCGGAGCAGTCGCCGAAATAGCGACCGGCCGAGCACCGCACATACCGTCACCAAGCTCACCGCCAGCGCCGCACCGTCGGCGTCGACGACCGGTGCGAGGCGCGTCACAAGATGTGCGAGCAACCCTACCTGAGCGAAGAGCCCGAGCGCGAAGGCCGCCGATATCGCGAGGAAGCTGCGGTCGCGCAGCAACGCGGCGTTGGTCAGTGTTGATGGCGACGCCCCGACCGCGACCCCAGGCCCTACCCGCAGATAGCGCGTGGACACCGGCCACAAAACGGCGAGCACCGTGATGCCCATAAAGACCGCTGTCGTCGCGAAGCCGAACCGGCCGATCGCCACCGCCCAGAGCGGCGTAAAGATCAGCCCGCCGATGCTCGCGCCGTTGAACGCCATACTCAGCGCCTTTGGCCGTTCACTATCGAACCACGGCGCCACGATCGCGTTGATCGCCGCGCCGGTCGTCGCCGCCGAGCCCGCTCCGCTGACCGCCGCGATCGGAAACAGTTGCCAGGCCGCCGCGGCGTTGCCCCAAAGCATCGCCCCGATCGCAGTGCGGAGATACCGGCTTGGGTCACCCGCTTGAGGCCCCACCGCGCATAAGCTTCGGGGAGGCAAGCGACAAACAATGCGCTGAACAAGAAATGCGCCGTGATTGCCGCTGAGACCAGCGCGATCGGCCAGCCGCGCTCGTCATGCAGGGTCCGCAGGAACACCGAGGGCCCGTAGAACCCGATGCCCCAGCCGAAGACTGCCAACACAAAGGCGGCACCGACGACCTTCCACCCGAAATAAGCCTGCGCCTCTCCCGCCGCCGCGCTTGAAATCATGACGCGCTCCACCTCGTTCCAGAGGAGGCGCACGACTACGCTGCGATGAAGTGGCAAACTCGCCGAAATCGGACTCGGTCGCCAGGAAACTCGCCGGAATCGGACTCCGTCCTCTTATGATGGATCGACGCCTCTGGAGGAGCCGCCAATGCTCGATTTTGAGGATGCGATAGCGCTCGGATCCGCCGCGACGCAGCCTATGACGGCCGCTTTTTCACCGGCGTGCGCACGACCGGCATCTACTGCCGGCCAGTCTGCCCGGCGCGCCACGCTCACAGTAAGAATGTCGAATACTATCCATCCGCCGCTGCCGCCGAGGCCGCGGGATATCGGCCGTGCCTGCGTTGCCGGCCCGAGACGGCGCCCTTCTCGCCGGCCTGGAAAGGATCGCTCGCCACCGTTGAGCGGGCGATGCGCCTCGTGACTGAAGGTGCGCTCGACGACGCGGGCGTCGAAGCGCTGGCCGAACGGCTCGGCATTGGCGCGCGACACCTGTTGCGGTTGTTTAAGAAACATGTCGGCGCCTCGCCTACCCAGGTCGCCCAGACGGCACGGGTGCAGCGCGCCAAGCGCATGATCGACAATACCTACCTGCCGATGACCGCGATTGCGCTCGCCGCAGGCTTTGGCAGCTTGCGCCGTTTCAACACGGTATTCGCCGCTGTCTACTAGCGCCCGCCGACCGCGCTTCGGCGCGCAATCCACGCTCCGATGGCGTCCGCGGCGTGAGATGAGGGGGTGTCGGAGGCGCTCGGAGGAGCTTGACTTCCGGACCACCTCTCTACTCGGGATGCGCGCACCGATCGCGTGTCGGCGTGACCCCTTGGGGTATCCATACTCCCGCAGAAAGGCGGGGACTTGGGTGGTCCTCTAGGCGGGCTTCTCGGGTGGCCAGTGGCCTCAATTGTTGAGCAACACGAGGTGCCAATCGGCGATGTGGTTTGAGGATCGCGGTCGAGACCTCGAGCGGCACGATCCGCACGTAGCCCTTCTGGATAATGAGCGCCGGCGCCTCGGGGCCGGGTGGGGGTCAGGTCGATCGCGTCGGATCGTGGAGCCCGCCACTCTTGTCGAGTAGTTCGACTGACGGCGCGCGTATCGGGCTCGGCGCGGCTATAACGATAGGGGTATGCTCGGCGCCGCCCTGCCAGCCGCCGAGTTCCCGCCATGCTCGAAACGAAACAGCTTCATCCGACCCTGGCCCGGGAGGTCGTCGGCCTCCGCCTATGGGAGAAGTTGGATGAGGCGACCGTCGCCGAGTTGCGCGACCTCTACGCGCAATACGGCGTGCTGGTGTTTCGCCGCCAGGCGCTGAGCGAGGCGGAGTTGGCGGCGTTCTGCGCGCTCTTCGGACCGCTGGAGCGCACGGTGCGCAGCGATTGGGCCTCGCCCACGACACCCGAGGTGACGGTCATCTCCAATCTCAAGGATGGGCTCGGCCGGCCGATCGGCGGATTGGGCGACGGCGAGCTGCAATGGCACTCAGACCAGTCCTACATGATCAGGCCGGCGACCGGGGCGGCGCTCTACGCGCTCGAACTGCCGGCCGCCGGCGGCGAGACCTTCTGGGTCGATCTGCGTGCCGCCTATGCTAGAATGCCCCGCCGATGGCGGGCGCATATCGCCGGCAAGCGCGGCATTTTCGATTACGCAAAGCGGCTCGCGGGGTATGGGCGCGAGAAGGACCGGCAGATTTCGGACGAAGCGCGCCGGCTGACGCCGGCGGTGACGCATGCGCTGATCCGCGCCCACCCCGAGACCGGCGCCCGCTCGCTCTATCTCGATTCGACGACCACCATCGGCATCGACGCGATGGATACGACCTCGGGCTTGGCGCTGCTGGAGGAGGTCTACGCCATCGCCACCCGCGACGAGTTCGTCTACGCGCACCAGTGGCAGGTCGGCGACCTGGTATTATGGGACAACGGTTTCACGATGCACCGGCGCACGCCGTTCGACCCGGGCGCGCGGCGCCTGATGAAACGGATGACGATGAACCTCGACCGACATCGCCACGTCATGCCCGACGGCAGGCCTTCCCAATCAGAAGTCGGAATGCCGATTTAGCCCGCTTCACGCCGATCTCATGACCGGCGCCTTAATGCCGGCGAGGTCCGGCGTGCGCACGCGGGTTTATGCCGGGATGCGCACCTTCATCTCGGTGATGCCGTGGATCAGGTTTGAGTAGGCGCGTTTCGGCTTCTCCACCACCTCGATCGGCGGGAAGCGCTTGAGGATTTCCTCCCACAAGATCGTCAGCTGCATCTCGGCCAACCGGTTGCCGACGCAGCGGTGAATGCCGAACCCGAACGAGAGATGCTGGCGGGAGCGCGGCCGGTCGATGATGAACCGGTCCGGGTCTTCGATTTCATCGGGATCGCGGTTGCCGGAGATGTACCACATCGCGACCTTGTCGCCCTTGCTGATGTGCTTGCCGTTCAACTCGGCGTCGCACAGCGCAGTGCGGCGCATGTGTACGACCGGCGATTGATAGCGGATGATTTCCGGCACCATCTTCGGGATCAGATCGGGATTGGCGCGCAGTTTCGCGTATTCCTCGGGGAACTGGTTCAGGAACCACAATCCGCCGCTGATCGAGTTGCGCGTCGTGTCATTGCCGCCGACGATCAACAGCAGCAAGTTGCCCATGAACTCCTGCGGCCGCGACGGCAGGTCGCGTGTCGCCTCGCCGTGCGCCAGCATCGAGATCAGGTCGAATTTCGGCGGCTGCTTTTGGCGAACCTTCCAGACCTCGGCGAAGTAGGCGAGCATTTCCTGCAGCACGACCTCGCGCTTTTCCTCTGAATCGATCTCCGTCCCGGCGTGCGTGTTGACCGTGCTGACATTTGACCAGCGGGTCAGCGTTCGCCGCTCTTCGAACGGGAAGTCGAACAAAGTCGATAGCATCTGTGTCGTCAGCTCGATCGAGACGCGATCCACCCAGTCGAACACCTCGCCGCGCGGTAGGCCCTCCAGGATGCGGATCGCCCGCTCGCGGATCGTGCTGGACATCTTCGCCAGGTTCGGCGGTGCGACGATCGGCGCCACGATCTTGCGCTGCTCGTCGTGCCGCGGCGGGTCCATCGCGATGAAGCTTTCTTTGCGGTACTCGAGGGAGACGTCTTTCAGCGTGATGCCCCCGAACGCGGCATCGGAGGAGTAGATCTGGTGCGACGTGTCGACGGTCATGATGTCCCGGTAGCGGGTCACCGACCAGTACCGACCGTAGAGAGGGCTGTCACAGAAGTGCACTGGATCGTCGCGCCGTAGCCGCGCGAAAAAGCCGTGCCAAGTGTCTTCGGAATACAGATACGGGTTGCTGACGTCGATCTCGTCGAGCGGCACCGATCAGGGATCGCGATGCGCCTCGGCCTTGAAGTCGATCCCGCTCCGCACCGGGGCGACGATATCGTTCATCGGTCTCTCCTGCGGCTATTCCTGTGCCGGATTGCGCACCATTATCGAACGCGACGTTCGATCGATGAAAATAGGGCTTGCTTTCTCGACTTGCCAGCGGCAGCGAAGCGCCCCGCTCCTTCAAACCGGCCTGTCAATGGTCCTTGAGGAACGCGCAGACCTGCGCGGTCCACTCGGCTGGATTCTTGAAGGGGGGCCAGTGCCCGCTGTTGCGATCCTGTCGGTGGCCCGAGGTATCCGTTCCGTACGCTGAGGATGTCTGAGAGCGAAAGTCGAGCGGCGGCCGCTCAGGCGCTAAACGTGAAGCTGCTGCCGGTGCCGCAAAGCACCAGTTTCTCCGGCATCTCCTTGCTGGCGAGGTCGACGAAGTTCTGCCCACTACAGTGCATCGGCAGGACATGCTCCAGGTCGAACTTCTTCAACTCCGCCATGACCTGGCGCAGATAATCGTCCGGCGCCGGCGCCAGATGGAAGCCGCCGACCAGCGCGTAAATCTTTTCGACGCCGCTGACCTCCTGGGCACGCCTCAGCGTGTTTATGATCCCGGCATGCCCGCAGGAGCTGATCACCACCAGCCCACGATCACCGAGGCGGAAGCAGGTGGCATGCTCGTGCCAATGCTGGTCGGGCTGCGGCTTGCCGCCGAGTTCGTCGGCGGTGAAGTGGTGGTTCGGGTAGGCGTTCGCGTCGCACCCCAGCCCATCTTTGATTCCGAACTCGAACCAGCTATTGGGCAGTACGTGCTCGATGCCGGTACGCGGTATGGCGCCGGTGGTGAACGCATGGCCCTCTATGACGACCGGATCCTCCGCCAGCGCTGCCTCGACGTTCAGCGCCTTGAGCTTACGGCGGTCGAGAGTGCCGAAATCGAAATAGCTGCCGTCAGGTTTTCGCCACAGGCGTTGGCAGAAATCATCCTCCCCGCCGGCATAGAGCCGCAGATCCTTGCGCATCTGCGCCCGCCGCGCATCGAGAAAACCGATCAGCCCGCCGTAATGGTCGAAGTGCCCGTGGCTGAGGATCAGCGCATCGACCTGGGCCGGGTCGATTTTCAACAGTCCGAGATTGTTGGCATAGACATCCGGGGTGAAGCCGAAATCGAGCAAATAGCGCCGCTGTTCGCCGCCTCGCGTCGATTCAATATGCAGCGCCAAGCCCCACTCGCTTTCGAGCGTCTTGCCTGCCGGCATGAGTCCGACGCGCTGCACCGCAAGACCGGGGCGCTCAAGAGACCCCAAGAAGATGTTGTGAGAGTTGTCGGTAATCTCCCGTATCACGACGCGGTCGACAACCGGCGCCTCGACGCGGGTCGCAGCGCAGGTCGGTCGGCCGATCCCGGTGGCCAGCAACGAGCCGCCCAGCGCTGCGGAGCTCTGCAAAAAACGCCTACGATCCAACGACGACATGCTTCCTCCCTTTAAATTGCTGGCTTCGCGGGCACGAGCGCCCGCAAAGGGGTCCCGAGCTTGGGTGACTTCGGCGCGGCCCGCAACAACTTCGCGGTCGCGCGATCACTTGACGCCCCGACCTATCGCGGACACGGTTACGGCGTGGGCAAAGCGAAGGAGCGGGCGATGGAATTCGGCATCTTCAATCTGATGGGGTCGCGCGATCCGACGAAGCCCACGGCCGAAGTCTTCGCCGAGGTCGCCGAGCAGACCCGTCGTGCCGACGAGTTGGGCTACGAGATCGCCTGGTTCGCGGAGCACCACTTCTCGAACTATTGCCTGTGCGCGTCGCCGTTGATGCTGGTCGCGCACTGCGCTCCAATCACCAAGAAGATCCGGCTCGGCACCGCGGTCGTGGTCTTGCCGCTCTATAACCCGGCGCGGCTTGCAGCCGAGATCGCCACTGCCGACGCGCTGTCGAATGGGCGCTTGATGCTCGGCATCGGCGCCGGCTACCAGCCCTACGAATTCGAGCGGTTCGGTGTCGATATCAAAGCCAATCTCGAGATGACCGAGGAGTTCTGCGACATCCTCGACCGTGCGTTTTCACAGGATTTCTTCAGCTACAACGGCAAGCACTACCAGATGCCGCAGACCCACATCCCGGCGCGGCCGGTGCAGAAGCCATTGCCGATCTACGTCGCCGGCCATACCGAGGCGATGTTCCGCGCCGCGGCACGGCACGGTTATCGAGTACTGTCGTCGGGTCGGGTCGGGGGTGCGGCGATGCTGGCCGAGCAGTACCAGGTCATCAAGGACGCCTTTGCTGCCGAGGGCGTGCCACTGGCCAACGCGCACATCACCGTCAACCGCTTCTGCCATATCACCGACAGCAAGGAAGAGGGCCTGCGTTTCGCCGAGAATGCACGCTACCAGAGCCGCCTCGCCTCGAGCCTCAGGCGAAGGCAGGAGGTCATGCAAGGCACGGTACTGGTCGACAAGCCGTTCCCCGACGAGCCGCCGCTCGAACAGATCCACCGCGATTTGTGCATCGGCGATGTCGAGACCGTGGCCGAGAAATTGGTCGGCGAGATCCGTGCCACCCATCCCGTCCACATGTGCTTTTCGTTCAAGGTCGGGGCCACCCCGCATAAAGCGGCAATGCGCTCGATGGAGCTGATGATCGGCGAGGTCAGGCCGCTCGTCGAGCGCGCGCTCGGTCCGCTCGACCGCCAGGCGGCGGAGTAAACGAACGATGAGCAATCAGCAGATACTGACTCGGCTCTGGGAAGAGCATGTCCGCTACGAGTTCGAGACCAAGAACACCGACGACACGCTCGCGACGATGGTCGAGGACGCCTACGTCAATCACGTTCCGGTCATGACCGGAGGCTTCGGCAAGCCGGAACTGCGGCAATTCTACTCGACCCATTTCATCCCGAAAATGCCGCCCGATCTCGAGATGACCACCGTCTCGCGAACCATCGGGACTGATCAGCTCGTCGACGAGATGGTCGTCAAATTCACTCACACCATCGAGATCGACTGGATGCTGCCGCGGATTGCGCCGACCGGCCGGCGGGTCGAGGTGGCACTGGTTGTCGTCGTCCACTTCCGCGACGGCAAGCTCGCCCATGAACACATCTATTGGGATCAAGCCTCGGTGTTGGCGCAACTCGGGCTGATCGACCCCAACCGGCTCCCCATTGCCGGCGCCGAGAGCGCCCGGAAAGTACTGGACCCGCGGCTCCCGGCCAATGCGCTGATCCGGCGCTCCTAGCGACACTCAGTCGTCCGAGCTTATGGGCATCAAATGATTTTTCGCTCCCGGAAATCGTCGATCTGCGCTGGCGTGTAGCCGAGCCGCGCTAAGATTTCGTCGTTGTGGGCACCCAGCTCCGGGGCGATGCCGACCTGCGCCGGCGTTTCGGAGAACCGCCACGGCGAGCCGTGGACCTTCAGCCGCTTGCCGTGTTTCGGATAGTCGACCTCCGCCACGTAGCCATTGGCCAGCACGTCAGGATCGTTCGAAGCTTCGAGCAAGGTGTTGATCGGTGCCGCGACGATGTCGGCGCTGCGCAGCTTTGCTACCCAGTCGTCGCGCGATCCGGTCGCGAACAGCTCGTCGAGCATGCGCAATAAGGTTGCCCGCTGTTCTTCGGACGAGACGATCACGCCGAGATCGCCAAAGCCGGCCTTTTCGAGAGCCTCGTGGAAGCCGAGTGCGGTCATTGCGTCGCGCCATTTGCGGGCGCCGTTCAGCTGGAACACCAGCGGCTTACCGTCGCGGTCGTTAAAGCTGGCGCTAAGCCCCGGGCGCTGCGGCGTGCCGGTGACACGGGCCTGGCCGGTGACCGGATTGCGGTTGCGCCACATCGCCGTGGTCAGGGTCCAGCCCATCAGCCGGATCTGGCCGCCGAGCAATGAGCAATCGACCTTCTGGCCGATGCCGGTGGCGCGCGCATGAGTCAGTGCCGCGAGCGCGCCGCCAAAAGCGAGGATCGCGCAAGTCTCGTCGGCGACCGAGACCACGCCGGTCTTTAGCGGCTGGCCGGGCGTCGAATAGGCTTCGGCGATCCCACCGAGCGCCTGGGCCATCGAATCGGTCCCCGGCAAATCGGCATGCGGTCCCTTGGGGCCGTAGCCCGACACCGACACGTAGACGAGCTTCGGGTTCACCTTTCGAAGTTCTTCGTAGCCGAAGCCGTTCTTCTCCGCGGCACCAGGGCGGAAGTTCTGCCCGAAGATGTCCGCGGTCGCGACCAGCTTGCGGAGGATTTCGCGCCCCTCCGCGGTCTTTAGGTTCAAGGTCAGGCTCTTCACGCCGCGGTTGTTGGTTTCGAAATAGGTGCTGGGCAGCCCGGGCAAGACGGTCGAGCCGCGCGAATTGTCGCCGACCTCCGGCACCTCGATCTTGATCACCTCGGCACCGAGATCGGCCATCAGCATGTAGGGCACCGTGCCGGCTTGCGCGGTCGAGCAGGCGACCACCTTCACTCCCTGGAGCGGACCGTGCGGCTCAGTCATGGCGAGCGGCTCTCCTCTCATGTCCTCGCATTTGATCCTACGCCTTCGTGATCGGAAAGAGGATCGGCTGCACCAGCCTCGCGCCCCTTGATTCGCATTCGAGCTCCCGTGCCGATCAAATAGCAGAATGTAATCATCCTCAACCGGCCTTGCTAAGGTTGGTCCTAAGCCGCCGCTTCCCTGGAGGTCCGCAGCGCTCTCCGCAATCCAAGACAGAAGAAGTTGCCGGATGATCTCAAGATTGCTATCGCCTGATCCTGATGGTTTGGGGGACCTTGAGACAAAATCGAGAGGGTCGGGATTTGCCGTGGCATCGTCTTCGGGCGATGTTGCGGCTGCTGCCGGTGCTCCTTCTCGCCGCCTGCGCCCAGCAGGGCTATGGCCCGGGAGGAAGGGTCGAAATCGGTGCCGAGGGGTGGCGGAGGCCGACCCATTACTATCCGCCGCCGGGGCCGCCGGAGGATCCCTGGGGTCCCTATGTCCGCGAGGCCGCCGCACGATTCCAGGTGCCCGGACACTGGGTGCGGGCGGTGATGCATCGGGAATCGGGCGGTGAGCAGCAGGCGACCTCCCCGGTCGGGGCCATGGGACTGATGCAGGTCATGCCGGCTACCTATGAGGGGCTGCGCGTCCGTTACCAACTCGGCGACGATCCGTACGACCCGCACAACAACATTCTGGCGGGTACCGGCTACATTCGCGAAATGTACGACCGGTTCGGTTCGCCCGGTTTTCTTGCCGCGTATAACGCAGGGCCCGATCGGGTCGACAGTTACCTGGCCGGACGAGCCGCGCTGCCCGAGGAGACAGTGAACTACGTCGCCGCGATCACCCCTAATCTCGGCACCGACGTGCCGAAGTCAGGGCCTTTTGCCGTCTATGCCTCGGCCCGCTCTGGCCGGGCGCAGCGGCCGACCATCGCCAGCCTGGCGGCGGGATGCGACCTCAACGCGGCGTACAGTCCGAGCCACCCCTGCACGTCTCTGGAGAGGGCTGCAAGGGAACCGGCCCCGATCCAAACGGCCTTTGCCCCACAGGTGGGGGTCAATGGCTGCGACTTGAACGCGGCCTACGATCCGAACCACCCCTGCACATCGCTGCCGCAGGCGGCAGAGGTATCGTCCCCGGCTTCGGTCCAACGAGTTCCTCCGGCCAGCCCGCCTGCCGCTCCCCGCGTCTTGATGGCGTCCGTTGCGGCTCAGCCGCTCCCTGCGGAAAAGCCGATGCCACCACCGCAGCGGCCCAGCCATTCCGCCGAGCCCGGCGGCGAATGGGCGATCCAAGTCGGCGCTTTTGCCAATCCGGGCCTAGCCCGTGCGGTGGCCGAGGGCGCCCGCGCCCAGGCACCGGACCAGCTCCGCTCCGCGGCACTGGTGGTGCAGCCGACGGCGCCGTTCGGTAATACCGTCCTCTATCGCGCTCGCCTCGCCCATTTGTCGGCCAGCGCTGCGTCGAATGCCTGCACGCGTCTGAACCAACACCAGCTGCCCTGCGTCATTGTCCGGCCGGCCGGCGCCTGACGGCGAACTCAAGGTCGTGCGGCCCTCCCCCTTGATGGGGGAGGGTGTGATGGGCTGCTCCCCGCGGGTATACGCTATGGCGTAAGGCAAGCGACGGGAGGTTGCGATGAAATTCGCGCTGGGCCAGGCGGTGCCGCGCACGGAAGATCCTCGCCTGTTGACCGGTCGCGGCCGCTACACCGACGACTTCGTGTTGCCCCACATGGCGCACGCCCATGTCCTGCGCTCGCCATATGCGCATGCGCGCATCCGCTCGGTCGACACCCGCGCGGCGCAGCAGACGCAAGGCGTCCTCGCTGTCCTGACCGGCGAAGACTGGGCGGCCGAAAAGTTCGGCGCGCCCCGCCCGGTAATTCCACGCCAGCGTCGCGATGGCTCGCCAATGTTCGTGCCGTCGCGCCCGGCGCTCGCCAGGGACCGGGTCATGCTGGTCGGCGACCCCATCGCCTTTGTCGTCGCCGAGAGCCTCGATCTGGCGAAGGACGCGGCGGAGCGGATTGCGGTCGATTACGAGCGGCTGCCCTCGGTCACCGCGACGGAAGAGGCGCTGTCACCCGAGGCACCGAAGCTCTGGCCGGAATGCCCGGACAACGAGTGCTTCTTCTTCTCGCTCGGAGACAAGTGCGCGGTCGAGGCAGCCTTCGCCCAGGCCCATCACGTCACCCGACTCAAGCTCGTCTTCAACCGCGTCACCGCCGCCACGATGGAGCCGCGCGGCGTCATCGGCGACTGGGACGATCGGCTCGGACGCTTCACGCTTTACGTCGGGACCCAGCGTCCGCACACCGCCCGCGCCGACCTGGCGCGCCGCATCTTCCACATCCCGGAGACGCAACTCCGGATCGTCGCCAGCGAGGTCGGCGGCAGCTTCGGCATGAAGGGCGGGCACTATCCCGAGTACGCGCTGACATTGTGGGCCTCGCGCAAGATCGGGCGGCCGGTCAAATGGATCGCCGAGCGCGGCGAGGGCATGCTGAGCGACGACCACGACCGCGACCATGTCAGCGAAGCCGAGCTGGCGCTCGACCGCGGCGGGCATTTTCTCGCGCTGCGTGCGCGCAACGTCTCGAACATCGGCGCCTATCTCGCACCGGGCGGCATCATCTCGCCGACGATGCATCTGGGCGGTCTCGCCGGCACCTATACGACACCCGCCATCTACGTCGAGGTCTCGGCCGTATTCACCAACACGACGAGCATCGGCCCTTATCGCGGCTCGGGACGGCCCGAGGCGTCCTACATCGTCGAGCGGCTGATCGATAACGCGGCGCGTGAAATGCGAATCGACCGCGCCGAATTGCGCCGCCGCAATACGGTGCCGGCGAGTGCGATGCCGTTCAAGACCGGTCTCGTCTATACGCTCGATTGCGGCGAGTTCGGCCAGAACCTCGAACGGGCGCTGGCGATGGCGGATTACGCGGGGTTCGAACGCCGCCGCGTAGAGGCAAGCGGGCGCGGGCGGCTGAGGGGCATCGGCTTTGCCAACATCATCGAACAGACCTCGCCGGCGCAGGGCGAGACGGTCATGGTGCGGCTCGATCCGAGCGGTACGGTGACCGTGATCCCGGGCTCGATCTCGCACGGCCAGGGTCACGAGACGATGTACAAGATCCTGCTGAGCCATCAGCTGGGTCTCGACCCGGCCGACATTCGGGTGGCGCATTCCGACACCGATCTGGCGCCCGACGGTGGCGGCACCTATGCCTCGCGGACCGCCGTGCTCGGCGGCAGTGCGGCGACGATGGCGGCCGACAAGATCATCGCCAAGGCGAAGAAGATCGCAGCGCATGCGCTCGAGGCGGCCGAGGACGACATCGAATTCGCGGACGCGACATTCCGCGTGGTCGGCACCGATCGCGAGCTCCCGTTAAAGGAGATGGCGGGGGCCGCCTATGTGCCATCGCGGCTGCCGGAGGGGCTCGAGACCGGGCTCTACGAAGTTGCGAGCTTCTCGCCCGAGATCCCGAACTTTCCCAATGGCTGCCATGTCTGCGAGGTCGAGATCGATCCCGAGACCGGTGCCAGCCAAGTGGTGCGCTATGTCGTCGTCGACGATGTCGGCACCGTCATCAACAAGCTCACACTCGAAGGCCAGATCCATGGCGGTCTCGCCCAGGGCATCGGCCAGGCCTTTACCGAACAGCTCGTCTACGACCGGCATTCAGGCCAGCTGCTCTCCGGCTCGCTGATGGATTACGGTCTGCCGCGCGCCGACGAGGTTTGCTCGTTCGAGATGGACGAGAACCCGGTGCCGACCAAGACCAACCCGTTGGGGGTCAAGGGTGCGGGCGAAGCCGGCAATGTCGGGGCGCTCGCCGCGATCATGAACGCCGTCGTCGACGCGCTCAGCCCGCTCGGCGTCACGCATATCGACATGCCGGCGACCCCCGAAAAAGTCTGGCGCGCGATTCGCGCCGGGCAGAGACGCTAAGGAGGCCTCCTCCCGACAGAACTGGCTGCCACCGCGCGCCCGAGGCTAGTCGAGGACGCCCTTGTTGCTCACATGCATGTGAGCAAAGTGGCTATGGGTTTTTTCCAGGCCGGGGAGCCCAATCGCCGCGGTAGCCCGGGTCGTGGCGCTGGCCGCCTCGGCGATGCGGTATTCGAAGCCGTGCGGCAGGTCGATGCGCGCACGGTGCTCCGCTCCGGTCACCGGGTTGCGGATCGGTTCGCCGACCGTCTCAAGGATGCCGGGCACCCGGAAATGCCCGCGCCGCGTCTCGACAGTGGCATCGACTTCGATCGGCCGGAACAGCGGCTCCAGCTTGTTCGGGGACATCGCCCCAATTACCCACCAGAAAGTGGCCATATCGTCGGTTTCCTGGCCGCTTAGAATTTTTATGAGCGCGTCGCGCTGGCTCGGATCGGCGCGCTCGTCGATGATGAGCTGCATGGTGCCGTTTCCCTGATGGATTGCTCCCGGGAAGCTCGCCATCAGCACGGCCCGCAATCCGTCGAGTTTCACACTCCCGAAATTCCCTTCCTCGATCTGGTAGCCGACCGCCGCCCGGCAATCGCCGTGCGTCGGCAAGGCGTTGAACTGGCAGGGACATCCGTAGTTGCAATTACAATTCGCTAATTCGGTAGCCTTGACTCGCCATGCGACCGCCATGATTCGCCTCCCTGAACCTTCTCCGATTTCTGCAGCTTAAGGATCGCCCTCTCGGGCGTGTTAGGCAACAAGAACTCGAAACCCGCTCCGCATCACCCATCTCGACATGCCGGCGACCCCCGAAAAAGTCTGGCGCGCGATCCGCACGGCACCCGCCGGGGTGTCTGGATCGCCTTCCATGTGACACCCCACGTCACTGCGTCGACAGCCCCATTTTTCGTTGTTTTTCGCTCCCTCAGGGCTGTGCAATTTCCGTTGATCACGTGTGCAGATTCCGTTGTTTTCGCGCACCGCAAATTCCGGACTAACTGATTGATTTAACTATCCTTTGTGGGCGGCGGAGCGTGTGTTGTTCGGGGTTTCATCGCGATTTTCGTTGTTTTCACCCCGGCGATTGCCCGCCGGGTGCAGGGTCGGGTCGGGCTATGCCCGCAACGGTGTGTGCTTCGCCAGGAACGCCGCGATGCGGGCCTTCGCCGAGGTCAGTGCCGCTCCGGTCTTCCACTCTGGGATGAACTCGCAGTTTGGGATCAGCTTCGAGAGTTCCTCGGAAATCGGGTAGGGGTGCGCATCGTCGTTGCCCGCCAGTACGAGGCACGGCGTTTGGACCTTCGATACGAAAGCACGGTCGACGCAATAGACAAAGCCGGGTGCGTAGAGATTGCGGCAGAACGCGTCGAGCACCGGCTGGGTGGCCTCGGGGTGGCCTTTGAGCCCCTCGGCCCACTCGTTGAAGCGGGCCGGCCGGCCCGGCGCCATCGCGCCGACGCGGCCGATCGGCTGCGCCAGCACGGCGGATTGGACGCGCTCGGGCTGCGCCTTGATCAGGTTCAGGATGAACGAGCCGCCGATGCACTGACCGTACAGATGGCAGCGATCGATGCGCAGGTGGTCGAGCAACGCCATGTGGTCGGCGGTGTAGCTATCCCAGCTGTCCTGCGCGGTTATCGAGGCGCGCGATTGGCCGCCGGCATTACGCTGGTCCATCGCGATCACGCGATAGTTCGCCGCCCACTCGGTGGTGGGATTGATCGGCGCCGAGGGCTGACTCCAGACGGCGATCGTCGACGCCAAGCCAGCCGGCGCAAAGGTCAGAATCGGGAAGCCCTGGCCGAACTCCTCGTAGTAAATGTGCGCGCCGTGGTGGTCAAAGCTCGGCATGTCGGTGTCCTTTCATCATTCTTGTGGCATGCTAGACGATCTCGTTCGGCAACAACAAGGCTTGGCCGCCATGAACGACGACGCGACGATGGCACGCGAATTTTCGCCGGTCGAACGGCAGGCGCTGGACCATGTCTGGATCCACAGCGCGCGCTGGCTCGACCTCGCCGAGCGTGACGGGCTCAGGGTCATGGTCCGCGGCGAGGGCTGCCGGTTGTTCGATGCGCAGGGCCGCTCCTATCTCGACGGGCTCTCGGGGCTCTACGTTGTCAATGTGGGCCACGGCCGGGCTGAAATCGGCGAGGCGATGGCCAAGCAGGCGCAGCAGCTCGCCTATGTTTCAGCCGCGAGCTACACCAACCTTGCGGCGGTGCAGCTCGGCGACGTACTTGCCGGTTTGACACCCGGTAATCTCGACCGGTTCTTCTTTTGCTCGGGCGGCTCGGAAGCGATCGAAAGTGCCATGAAGATCGCCAAGCAGGTGCAGGCGATGCGCGGCTTCCCCAAGCGCTACAAGATCATCGCCCGACGCGGCGGCTATCACGGTGCGACCTTTGGCGCGATGAGCATCACCTCCTCGCGTAACGAGAAATTCTTCGGCCCGTTCATGTACGGGGTCAGCTTCGTGCCGTCGCCCAACCGCTACCGCAACGATTTCGGGGTCGATGGCGAGGCCGGCGATCTACTCTGTGCGGAGGCGATCGAGCAAGAGATCCTGGCACAGGGACCTGATACGGTGGCCGCGGTGATCGGCGAGCCGATCTCGGTATCCAATTCAAACCATGTCCCCTCGCCGCGCTACTGGCAACGGGTCCGGGAGATTTGCGACAAGCATGGCGTGCTGCTCGTCATGGATGAGGTGATCAACGGTTTTGGGCGAACCGGCACGATGTTCGCGACCGAGCAGTTCGGCGTCGTGCCGGATCTGATGACGATGGCCAAGGGGCTGTCGTCGGGCTACGCCCCGATCGCCGCGGTGGCGGTGGGCAAGGCGCTGTTCGACGAATTCAAGAAGCAGGATGTGGCGCTCGCCCACCTGTTGACCTTTGGCGGCCAAGCGGTGTCTTGCGCCGCGGCCCTAAAGAATATTGAGATCCTGCACCGCGAGGAGTTGCCACAGCGCAGCGCGCGCCAAGGCGAGTACCTCCTTGGCCTCTTGCAAGAGCTGCGCCCGCATCCGACGGTCGGCGATGTGCGCGGGCTTGGCCTGATGTGCGCCGTTGAGCTGGTCAAGGACAAGGCGACCAAGGAGCCGTTCGGCTTCGGCCCGGGCGCGGCTGGCCATCCCTACATCCGCCGCCTGTTGGAGCTGATGGAAGAGCGCGGCCTCTTGACGCGGGTCTTCATGGCGCTCCAGCTCTGCCCGCCGCTGGTGGTCAGCAAAGACGAGATCGATCAGATCGTCACCGTCGTCGACGAGAGCCTCTCGCTCGCCGAGCGCGAGTTCGGCTTCGCTTAAGATTGGAGGGAAGGATGACTTACGAGCACATCCTGGAGGAAAGGGAAGACGGCGTCGGGATCCTGACGCTCAACCGTCCGGACAAGCTCAACGCGATGAACCGCAAGCTCGCCGGCGAGCTGCGCGATGCGGTCAAGCAAATGGATGCCGACGACGCGATCGGCTGCATCGTCATCACGGGTGCGGGAACCCGTGCGTTCTCGGCTGGAGGCGACATCCACGAGCAGCGCGAGGACGACCGCCGCTACTCGCAGGAGGAGTTGGATGCGCACCGCCCTCCGCGCCGCGGCAACTACGAAATTGCCGCCTCGGCGAAGCCGAC
>Ga0318509_10000173_pt1 | contig 17119 bp, 11 predicted proteins | sample GRESIP084b2f22_FD_203477 | JGI IMG/M metagenome (GOLD analysis project Ga0318509, IMG submission 203477) | Tropical soil microbial communities from Luquillo Experimental Forest, Puerto Rico - GRE.SIPMG.084b2f22 | ecosystem: Environmental > Terrestrial > Soil > Tropical forest > Bulk soil...
TGCAACCCGCATCGCGGGTGCTCCCCCGATGCGCCGGCCGGCCGCGCCGGTCGCGCAACTGCGGTTCAACGAGATCAAGGAATTGCAGCAACTGCTCGTGCGCGCCGGCTATGACGTCGGCAAGGTCGACGGTGTGCTCGGTCAGCAAAGCCGTACCGCCGTGAAGGCGATGCAGATCAAATATGGCTTGCCGGCGGATTCCTGGCCGACCCTGGAATTATTGGCGAAGATGCGCGGCACCCCGCGCCCGCTGCCCGCGGCGGCTGCCCTTCCGCCGATGCGATAACATGACCGTCAATGTCGGAGGACAAAGCGCTTCGCAAATCCCCGGCAGGCAGTTGATCCGTTTCGCGCGATTCTGAAAATCCGACCGAATTCTTCCAAAATCATGCGCCGCGCGGCTCGTCTGCGCGGGCCGTATGGCTCGCGGCATTGCGGAGATCGCGGCAATGCACAATTGTAGGCCATCTTTCATGTCATTCGGAAAGGCCATATGAGCACGCCGACCAAACTATTCGAGCCCTTCAAGCTAGGCCCGCTCACGCTTCCCAATCGCCTCGTCATGGCGCCGCTGACGCGCAATCGCGCGGTGCCGCCGGGCATGGTGCCGAGCCCGCTCGCAATCGAATATTACGGCCAGCGTGCATCCGCCGGACTTCTGGTCACGGAAGCCAGCCAGGTCTCGCAGCAGGGCCAGGGTTATCAGGACACGCCCGGCATCTACGCGAAGGACCAGGTCGCCGGCTGGCGCAAGGTCACCGATCGCGTGCATGAGCGCGGCGGGCGCATCTTCATCCAGATCTGGCATGTCGGGCGCGTCTCCCACACGTCGCTGCAGCCTGGCGGCGGCAAGCCGGTCGCGCCATCGGCGATCCGCGCCAAGGGCAAGACTTTCGTGGGCGGACAGTTCACCGAAATCTCCGAGCCGCGCGCGCTGGAGCTTTCGGAAATTCCCGGCATCATCGAAGACTTCCGCCGCGGCACTGCGAACGCGCTTGAGGCCGGCTTCGACGGCGTCGAGATCCACGGCGCCAACGGCTATCTTCTCGACCAGTTTGCAAAGGATGGCAGCAACAAGCGCACCGACGCTTACGGCGGCGGAATCGAGAACCGTGCGCGGCTGATGCTCGAAGTCGCCAAGGTGGTCGCTGCCGAAGCGGGCGCCGATCGCACCGGCATCCGCATCTCGCCGGTGACGCCGGCAAACGACGTGTCCGACAGCAATCCGCAGCCGCTGTTCGACTACATCGCGAGCCAACTCGATGCGCTGAAGCTGACCTATATCCACGTGATCGAGGGCGCGACCGGCGGGCCGCGCGACATCGCTCCCTTCGACTATGCCTCGCTGCGCAAGCGCTTCCGCGGCGCCTATATCGCCAACAACGGTTACGACTTTGCGCTCGCGAGCAAAGTGCTCGAGGCGGGCGCCGCCGACCTGATCGCATTCGGAAAACCGTTCATCTCCAATCCGGATCTGGTCGAGCGGCTCAAGCGCGGCGCGCCGCTCAACGAGTGGGACAAGGCAACGTTCTATGGCGGCGGCGCCAAGGGCTATACCGACTACCCGACGCTGAGCGAGACGGCGGAGGCGGCGCAGTAGCGCGATCTCCGATCGAACGCGATGCTCACGGACGTCCACCTGCCTCGAGCAAGGGACTTGCCTTGCGCGCGCGATTTGCAGCGATCCAATTGTCGATCGCGGCGATCTCGGCGGCAGAGAGATGCAAGCCCAGCTTGGATCGCCGCCAGACGATATCGTCCGCCGTCAACGCCCACTCCGCGGCCATCAAATATCTGATCTCGGCTTCCGTCAGCGTCGCGCCAAAGAATACGCCGAGATCGGCGAGCTCTTTGGCATTGCCAAGCAGCCTCGATGCGTGGGTGCCGTAGGCATGCGCCAGACGGCTGGCGTGCTCCTGGGTGAGAAACGGATAGTTGCGGCAGAGCTCCGCGGTCAGCGCCGGCAGCGCCGAAACGTTGATGTCGCCGCCCGGCAGCGGCGATTTCGCGGTCCAGCCTTCTTGCGCCCTGGCGCTGCGCAAGTAGGGCTCCAGCCGCTCCAGCGCTTCTTCCGCAAGCCGCCGATAGGTCGTGATCTTGCCGCCATAGATCGAAAGCAGCGGCGCGCCGCCGGGCGTGTCGAGCTCGAACACATACTCGCGCGTTGCAGCCTTGGCTTCGCTCGCGCCGTCGTCATAAAGCGGGCGCACGCCGGCATAGTTCCAGATCACGTCCTCGGGGGCGACCGGCTTCGCCAGATATTCGCTGACGGAGTCGCAGAGATATTTGATTTCTTCAGCCGTCGCTTTCACCTTGGCCGGATCGCCGTGATAGTCGCGATCGGTGGTGCCGATCAGCGTGAAATCCTCCTGGTAGGGAATGACGAAGACGATGCGGCCGTCGGCATTCTGGAACATGTAGGCGCGGTCGTGCGCGTAAAGTTTCTTGACCACGATGTGCGAGCCCTGCACCAGGCGCACCTTTGCGCGCGCATTGACGCCCGAGCCCGACGCCAGCACCTGTTCGACCCACGGGCCGCCGGCATTGATTAGCACGCGCGCCCGAATCGCGCTGCGTTCGCGCGTGAGGATGTTTTCCACCGTGAGCTGCCAGATGCCGTCAGTCTGCCGGATCTCGACTGCGCGAGTGCGGGTGCGGATCTCGGCACCGCGGTCCGCCGCATCGCGCGCGTTCAGCACGACGAGCCGCGCATCGTCGACGAAGCAGTCGGAATATTCGAAACCGCGGGTGTAGCGCCCCGGAACCAGTGGGCGCCCGACTGCGTCATGGGCGAGATCGACCGAGCGCGTCGGCGGCAGCAGCTTTCGCCCGCCGATATGATCGTAAAGAAAGAGCCCGAGCCGCAGCAGCCAGGCGGGCCGCAGACCTGCGTGATGCGGCAAGACGAATCGCAAGGGGCGGATGATGTGGGGTGCGATCTGCCAGAGGATCTCGCGCTCGACCAGCGCCTCGCGCACCAGGCGAAACTCATAATATTCCAGATAGCGTAAGCCGCCGTGCACGAGCTTGGTCGAAAAGGACGACGTCCCGCTCGCCAAATCGTTCATTTCGCAGAGGAAAACGGAATTGCCGCGGCCCGCGGCGTCGCGCGCGATGCCGCAGCCATTGACGCCGCCCCCAACGATCGCGAGGTCGAAAATCCGCTCCAAACGACCCTTTCCCGGCTGCCCCGCCTTCGCTTTCGGCGATTCTAGTTTCGTTCGGACTAGATCACAAAGCAAATCGAAAACAAACGAAGGTTTTCCATTCCGGAGGCGGTGATCGGCGAGCGCCGCTTGTAGAGATCGTTGCGGTTCTTGCAGTGGTCTGCGCCGACACGTCCCGCCTCGACAAACGACAACACTGCTGCAACACTGCCCGCACAATCAAGAACACGGAGGAAACGATGACCATCACGCGTCGCGAATTGGCCTTGCCTGTGCTCGGATTTTCCCTGCTCGGCGTCATACCGGCCTCCGCCGCGGCCGACGAAGAAGCGGTCGCTGAGAAAGTGGAAGCCTTCCGTGCGGCGCAGGTCGCTGCCGATGCCAAGGCCTTCGACGCGCTCTGCGCGGATGAGTTGAGCTACAGCCATTCGGACGGCCATGTCGAGGACAAGGCGACGTTCATCGCCAATGCCACCAACGGCAAGTCGAAATTCACCTCCCTGAAATACGAAGACACCAAGATCCGCATCGTCGGGCCGGTGGCGGTCGTACGCTTTCACTGGCTCGGCGAGCAGGAGAGCACGGCCGACGGCAAGAAGAGCTCGACCAATCTCCACATCCTGATGAACTGGGTGAAACAGGGCTCGGACTGGAAGCTGTTGTCGCGGGCGTCGACCAAGCTCGGCTAGTGCTGCCGACCCGCGGGCAATCGTCATTGCGAGATTGGGCCCCGCTTCGCGCGGACCTGTTGGTTCGCAATGACGAAACTACGCCGTCACCGGCGCATCCACTTTGGGAACCGCCTGCGGCTTGCCCTGCTCGTCGATCGAGACATAGGTGAAGTTGCCGTCGGTCACGAGAATCATCGACTGGCTCTCCTTGCGCCGCAGCACCCAGGCTTCCAGATGCACGGTGACGGAGGTTCGCCCGACGCGCACGAGGTTGGCGTAGACAGAGACGAGATCGCCGACATAGACCGGCTTTCGGAAATTCATCGCCTCGATCGCGACCGTCACCGTGCGCGACTTGGTGGTCTTGGCGGCGAACACACCGCCGGCGACGTCCATTTGGCTCAACAGCCAGCCACCGAAAATGTCGCCGTTCTGATTGGTGTCGGCCGGCATCGCCAGCGTGCGGATGCAGAGATCGCCGCAGGGCTCCGTGTCCGTGCTCGGCGACGCGTGAATCTGGGTGTCTGTCATGCCTTCCTTCCGTGCTGGATGGGTCGAACGAAAACCCATCAGATATTGACGTGCAGTGACGCGTTTCGCTTTGCTCAACCCATCCTGCGATAGCGGAAATTCACTTGAAACTTTCCCAACCGGCATCCGGCGTAAAGCGCCCGCCAAACCTCTGCGAAAGCGTTTCCATCGCCGAGACGACATTCGCCACGCCTCGCGTCCGCGCATAGTTCAACGGACCGCCGCGGAACGGCGCATAGCCGGTGGCAAAGATCATGGCGCCGTCGACCACATCGGCATTGTCGACGATACCCTCGCGCAGGCAGGCGACGCAGACATTCGACATCGGCAGGATCAGGCGATCGATCATCTCGTCCGATGGTCGCGGGCCGGTCTCCGGCAGCGGCTGCTTGTCGGCCTTGCCGTCCTTCCAGACATAGAAGCCCTTGCCGCTCTTGCGGCCCAATTCGCCCTTGGCCACTTTTTCGCGCAACCAGGCGGGCGTGGGCGGCAGGAGGTCGCCGAATTTCGAACGCAGCATGTCGCCGACGTCGAGACAGATGTCGAGCCCGACCTGGTCGGCGAGTTCGATCGGTCCCATCGGCATGCCAAACTGTTCGGCCGCCGCATCGATCAGGCGCTGGTCGATCCGCTCGTCCAGCATCACCATCGCCTCCAGCATGTAGGGCGTCAGCGCACGGTTGACGAGGAAACCGGGCGAACTCTTCACCGGCAAGGGCAACCGGTCGATCGCACCGACAAAGGCGAGCGCCTCTTTCAAAAGCACGGGATCGTTGCCGTCATGGCTGACCACTTCGACCAGTTGCAGCCGCGACACCGGATTGAAGAAGTGCAGCCCGAGAAGTCGTTCCGGCCGCTGCAGATTGGTGCGAAGGTCCTGCAGCGGAATGCTCGAGGTGTTGGTGGCGAGAATCGCGCTGCCTTTCATCTTCTGCTCGAGCGAGGCATAGACCTTCTGCTTCAATTCGAGCTTTTCCGGCACCGCCTCGATTATGAGGTCGGCATTGCGCACGCCCTCACCTTCCATGTCGGGCATCAGCCGATCCAGCGCATCACGGACCTCGGTCGGTTTGCGGATGATCTTGCCGTAGAGATCGGCAGCGCGTTTGACCGCGCCGGCGATCGGCTCCGCTTTCATGTCCGCGAGCGTGACCTGCATGCCTTCATTGGCGCACCAGGCCGCGATGTCGCCGCCCATGGCGCCGGCGCCGATGACATGGACATGGCCGATCTTGTTGCCGCTCCCTGCGAGTTTCTTCATCTCCTCGCGCAGGAAGAACACGCGGATCAGGTTCTGCGCGGTCGGCGTCACCATCAGATGTGCAAAGGAGCTCCGTTCGGCGGCCAGCATCGCTTCCTTGTCGCCGCCGTGCTTCTCCCAGAGGTCGATCAGGCCGTAAGGCGCAGGATAATGCTGTGGGGGCGCGGCCTTGGCCGCTTCGCGCCGCATCCGCGAGGCGAGAAAGCCGCGCGCCGGGCCGGAATTGAGAACCGTGTTCGAGAGCCCGGGCCGCGCGCGCTTGAGGCGACCGAACACCGCATCTTTCACGGCATTCCCCACATGTCGCTCCTGGCAGATGGCGTCGACAAGCCCGAGCGATTTGGCCCGCCGCGCGTCGATGGTTTTGCCCGTGAGCATCAGGCTCATCGCCTGCACGGGATTGACGAGATGCGTGAAGCGCACCGTTCCGCCAAGGCCCGGATGCAGCCCGAGCAGCACCTCGGGGAAGCCGAAGCGCGCGTTGTCGATCGCGATCCGCGACTGGCATGCAAGGGCGACTTCGAGCCCGCCGCCGAGACAGAAGCCGTGGATGACGGCGACGCTCGGCACGCGCAGCGCTTCGAGGCGGTCGATCACCGCATGCGCGCGGCCGATCGCGGCCTCGACGATGCTGGAGTCGCTGACGCCGCGGAATTCGTTGACGTCGGCACCGGCGATGAAGCCCGACTTTTTGGCGGACCGGATGACGAGTCCCGCCGGCCGCTGGCTCTCGAGCTCGGCGAGGATGCGGTCGAACTCCTCCATCACATCGGCCGACAGCGTGTTGGCGCTTGCCCCTTCGCGGTCGAACAGGAGCCAGGCGATGCCGTCGCCGTCCCGGGTCAGCTTGAAATTGTGATAGGCGCCACTGGCTGCGGGCATAGGTCCGAGCGCGAGCACACGGTCGGCGAGAACGTCCATGATCCTCGAATCCATGATCACACCGTCTCTATCAGCATCGCACCGCCCAGCCCGCCGCCGATGCATTCAGTGGCGATCCCGCGCCGCGTGCCAAGCCGCCTCATCGCATTGATGAGATGCAGCACAATGCGATTGCCTGATGTGCCGACGGGATGACCGAGGCTGATGGCACCGCCGTCGACGTTGAGCTTTGTCCGATCGATTTCGCCGGCGGCGCCGGGAAGATCCAAAATCTCCCGGCAGAACTTGTCGTCGTTCCAGGCGGCGAGGCAGCCGAGCACCTGCGTGGCAAAGGCTTCGTTCAATTCCCAGGTCTCGACGTCCTGAACCGCCAGCTCGTTGCGCTTCAAAAGCGCGGTCGCCGACAACACGGGGCCCAGGCCCATGATCGAGGGATCGAGCGCCGCCCATTCGCTGTCGACGATCGCGGCTTTCGGCTGCAAGCCGTGCTTTGCCACCGCGTCTTCGGAGGCCAGGATCACCCAGGACGCGCCGTCGGTGATCTGCGAGGAATTGCCGGCGGTGACCTGTCCCCATGGACGCTCGAACACCGGTTTGAGCTTCGCAAGCGTTTCGGGCGTCGAGTCCGGCCGCACACCGTCGTCATGATCGTAGAATTTTCCGTCACGGGCAAACGCGATCTCGATCTCGTTCTTGAGCCAACCCTGCGCCTGCGCGTTCGCGAGCCGCTTGTGGCTTTCGGCCGCGTAGGCATCCGATTGCTCGCGCGTGATGCCGAAGAGGTGGCCGACGACTTCGGCGGTCTGCCCCATGTTGAGTTCGGTGATGGGATCGGTCAGCCCGCGCTCGAGCCCGATGATCGGCTTGAAATCTTTCGGACGCGCTTTCAGAAGGGCCAGCATCTTCGCGCCGACGCCCTTGGCGCCGGCAAGGCCTGCAAACCAGCGCACGCCGCCTTGCGGCCAGACCAGCGGAGCATAACTCAACGCTTCGGTGCCTCCCGCAAGGATGAGGTCGGAAATGCCTTCGCGGATGTAGCGATACCCGGTATCGATCGACTGCATGCCAGAACCGCAATTGATCTGCACGGTGAAGGCGACCATGGATTCGCCCATGCCGAGCCTGAGTGCTGCGACGCGCGCCGGGTTCATTTCGTCGGCGATGACATTGACGCAGCCGAGGATCACCTGATCGAAGGCATCCAGCGGAAACGGCTGCCGCGCCAGCAGCGGCCTGCCGCATTGGACGGCGAGATCGACGGGCGTGAACGGCCCGGGACCGGAGCGCGCCTTCAGGAACGGCGTCCGGCTGCCGTCGATGATGAAAACAGGTCGCGCCATCAGCTCGCCGCCCTCTGCTCGCCCAATTCCTGGAAGAACTGATGCACGTCGGCGGGCTTCCTGTAAATCGGCGACAGTGCCTCTGGGGCAAAATCGTCGACATCGATCACTTTCGCGACGGCCTCATGCGCGGCTGCGAGCCTCTCGGCTTCGGACTGGGTGATGACGCCCTTCTTCACCGCCTCATTCACATCGCGCAGGCGTGCGGCGTGCAGTCTCTTCGAAATCTCTTCCGTCGAGGCGACCAGCACGAACGCCTTCTCCAGGCGCGCCTGACCGCCATCATCAGCGACATGGGAGAGATCAGACGTGAGGCGGTCGCGCGCTGCTGAGGGCTCAAGCACAAGCTGCGCGCATTGATGCACCACGCGATCGGACGGGCCGAGCACCCGTGCGCCGAACGGCTGCAGGAAAAACTTGAGAAGAGCGCCGACGAGGCGATTCGGCAGATTGGCGCAGATTTCGGCAAGCCTGCTCTCGATGGTCCGGAAACCGTTCGCCATGCACCACTCGAGCGCCGCGAAATCGTCCCGTTGCCGGCCCTCGTCCTGCCAGCGCTTGAGAGCACCGGACAAGAGGTAGAGTTCGGAAAGAATGTCGCCGAACCGCGCCGAGAGCATCTCCTTGCGCTTGAGCGCGCCGCCGAGAGTCAATAGCGCCAAATCGGCGGCGAGCGCAAAGCCTGCGGCGTAGCGTGAGAGCTGACGATAGAAACGCGTCGCATCGCTCGCGTCGGGCGCGGGCGCGAACAACCCAAAGCTCCAGCTCCGACCCCAGGCGCGGAACAGATTGGTGAAGGTGTGGCCGACATGTTTCCAGAACGCGCGATCGAACGCATCGAGGCCACGCTCGCGATCGTCATCGCGGAGCGCGTTCATCTCGTCGAGGAGATAGGGATGCGCACGGATCGCCCCTTGCCCGAACACGATGAGGTTGCGCGTCAGGATGTTGGCGCCTTCCACCGTGATGCCGACCGGCACCGAGCGGTAGAGATTGCCGAGATAATTCTGCGGGCCGTCTATAATGGCCTTGCCGCCATGGATGTCCATGGCGTCATCGATGACGATCCGCATTCGGTCGGTCGCCTGCAGCTTCATGATGCCGGAGATGACCGCGGGGTGATGGCCCTCGTTCAGCGCGGCACAGGTCAGCCGCCGCGCGCCGTCGAGCAGGTAGGCCGTGCCGGCGATGCGCGCCAGCGGCTCCTCGATGCCTTCGAATTTGGATATGGAAATGCCGAACTGCTCGCGAATGCGGGCATAGGCGCCGGTGGTCCGCGCGGCATAGGCTGCGCCCGCGGCCGACAGTGACGGCAGCGAAATGCCGCGGCCGGCGGCGAGCGCCGTCATCAGCATCTTCCAGCCCTGCCCCAGCCGCTCGCGGCCGCCGATGATGTAATCAAGCGGGATGAAGACGTCGCGGCCCCAGTTCGGGCCGTTCTGGAACACCTGCATCGCCGGCAGATGCCGGCGGCCGATCGAGACGCCGGGCAGATGCGTCGGAATCAGCGCCACAGTGATGCCGAGCTCGTCCACCTCGCCGATGAGGTGATCGGGATCGTAGGCCTTGAAGGCGAGGCCGAGCAGCGTCGCAACGGGGCCGAGCGTGATGTAGCGCTTGTGCCAGTTGAGCTTGAGCCCCAGCATCTCGCGGCCTTCGAAAGTGCCTTTGCAGATGATGCCGCTATCGATCATCGAGGCGGCGTCGGAGCCCGCTTCCGGGCTGGTCAGCCCGAAGCAGGGAATGTCGCGCCCGTCGGCAAGCCGGGGCAGCCAGCGCTCCTGCTGCTCTTTGGTGCCGAAGCGCATCAGGAGTTCGCCGGGCCCGAGCGAATTGGGGACCATCACGGTGACGGCTGCGGTGAGCGAACGCGACGACAGCTTGCGCACCACTTCCGAATGCGCATAGGGTGAGAAGCCGAGGCCGCCGAACTCCTTCGGGATGATCATGCCGAAGAACTTCTTGCGCTTGATGAAGTCCCAGACCTCATGCGGCAGGTCGCGCCATTCCCAGAAGATCTTCCATTCGTCGAGCATGGCGCAGAGCTCGTCGACGGGGCCGTTGAGGAAGGCCTTCTCCTCATCGGTCAGGACGGCCGGCGCATAGTTCAGCAATTTCGACCAGTTGGGATTGCCGGTGAAGAGGTCGGCGTCCCACCAGACGTCGCCGGCTTCCAGCGCCTCGCGCTCGGTATCCGACATCGGCGGCAACACATTGCGCGCGAGAGCAAAAATCGGTTTGGAGATGAAGTCGCGGCGAAAGCTCATGGCGATCCTCTCGGCGATTGAGTTGGTGAGCGCTTGCGCGATTCGGTTGGTAGGAGCCTCACTTTATCGGAAAGATTGAAAATAAGACTGACGCTCGAGGGGGAAAATAAAGCGAAATTGATCGGTCCATGGTAACGGCAAATTGCCGCTGCAGTTCCGGAAACGGACGCAACAGACGCGGTTTACGCCCTGCTCGACCCGTCCCTTTTAAGGAAGCAGAGGCTCAATCCGGGCGGATCATTTCGAACATGGCCTCAGGCCTGATCTCGAAATAATCGCCCCGCCGGCCGGCTCGGACGATCGGACGCGCCAGCGCCGTCTGGTACACGCCATCCTTGATCATGGCCTTGTCGATATGCACGGCCACGACTTCACCAAGCGTCAGCCAGGCTTCCGCCTTCCGCCCGTCGGCACCCTGCAACTGGATGATCTGCGTCATCTTGCATTCGAACGAGACCGGGCTTTCCGCGACACGCGGCACGCCGACGAGCTTGCAAGGTGCGGGCGTCAGCCCCGCGAGATCGAATTCGCAGACGTCGCGCGCGACATGCGCCGCGGTCGCGTTCATCTGTTTCGCCAACTCCATGGTCGCGAGATTCCAGACGAACTCGCCGGTCTCTTCGACATTCTGGACGCTGTCTTTCCTGGAAGTCGAGGAAAAGCCGATGATCGGCGGCTTGTAGCAGAAGCCATTGAAAAAGCTGTAAGGCGCGAGATTGACATTGCCCTTGGCGCCGCGCGAGGAGATCCAGCCGATCGGTCGCGGAGCGACGATGGCATTGAACGGATCGTGCTTCAGGCCGTGACCGCTCCTGGGCTCGTAGAAGTGCAGATCCTTTGGGCTCTTGGCATCCATGAACGTGTCCTGAAGGAGGTTTGACCCCGACTATCGCCGCGAAACAAGGCTCGCAAGGACGAAGTCGACCATCTGATCGATCGAGGGTCCTGGCTTGTTCTGGGCCTGCGCGATCATCTGCGGGTGGAAGTAGCCGATCATCGCATGGCAGGTACATTGTGCCGCCAGAGGGATATCCGCGACCTCAAATTCGCCCGTCGCAACGCCCTGCGCAATCACGCCGGCGATCGTCTGGGTGATGGTCTGTATATGCGCGACGCAGACCTCCCAGCTTTCTTGCATGGCGATCTCGACCATCTCGTGCAGCTTGGCATCGCCGACATAGCGCTCCGAATTCATGCGGTGGATGGTCGTGATCAGTTCGCGCAACCTACCGGCAGCGGAGCCGGGCTTGGCCATGATGACCCGCCCCGCTTCCTCGACTTCGCCCATCAGGACGCGGCAGACGCCCTCGTGGATCGACTTCTTCGAATCGAAGAAGCGATAGACGTTGGCGGGCGACATCCGCAATTCCTTGGCGATGTCGGCCACCGTCGTTTTCTGATAGCCGAGCTGGCGGAACAGACGCTCCGCCACCACGAGAATCCGCTCTCGGGTGTCCGGCTCGATATGTTCAGAAACCAGCGTCATGTCAGACTCAATGTTCAATTATTCGGCAGCTTCAGCAAGCGGAAATACAGGCTTCAGATGCTGCGGCGCAAGATCGGCTGCTTCCTTGGCGCCGTTCTCTTCCAGGCTCTTGCGGAACCAGAGAGCATAGAGGCCCGGCAGGTACAACAGCGTCAGGAAGGTTGCAACAAACAAACCGCCCATGATGGTGATCGCCATCGGGCCCCAGAAAGCGGAGCGCGACAGCGGGATCATGGCCAGAATCGCGGCGAGCGCGGTGAGCACCACCGGCCGGGCGCGCCGGACGGTCGCCTCCACGATCGCCTCTTTCCGCGTCATGCCATGCGCGACGTCGGTCTCGATCTGGTCGACCAGGATGACGGTGTTGCGCATGATCATGCCGGCAAGCGCGATCAGGCCCAGCAGCGCCACGAAGCCGAACGGCTGGTTGGCGAGATTGAGCCCCAGCGAGGCGCCGACGATGCCGAGCGGCGCGGTCAGGAACACCAGCAACAGCCGCGAGAAATTCTGCAACTGGATCATCAAGAGCGTCAGCATGACGATCACCATCACCGGGAACAGGACGAAGATCGACGCATTGCCCTTGGCCGATTCCTCGAACGCGCCGCCGGCCTCGATCCGGTAGGCCGGCTCGAGGTGGTCGCGGATGTCCTTGAGTTGCGGCCAGATCTGGTTGGTGACGTCGGGCGCCTGCACGCCGTCATTGACGTCGGAGCGCACGGTGATCGCCATATCGCGGTTGCGCCGCCACAGGATCGGCTCCTCGTGCGAATACTCGATCTTTGCGATCTGTTGTAGCGGCACCGCAACGCCGTTGCGCGAGGTCACGGTGAGATCGCCAACATGGGCGAGATCAAGCCGCTCCGAGGACACCGCCCGCGCAACCACGCCGACCTTCTCGATACCGTCACGCACGGTCGTGACCTGGGCACCGGAGATCAGCATGGCGAGCGCCTGCGAGACGTCCTGCGGGGTCAGACCCATGGCGCGGGCCCGGTCTTGGTCGACGACGAGCTTCAGGTAGGGCGACTGCTCGTTCCAGTCGAGCTGCACATCCTTGACGTTCGGATTGGCTTTCATGACGTCGCGCACCTGGTAGGCGATCTCGCGCACCTTCCTGGTGTCGGGGCCGATCACCCGGAACTGCACGGGAAAGCCGACCGGCGGGCCGAAATTGAAGCGGTCGACACGCACGCGCGCCTCGGCCAGCGCGCCGCCCTCGACCGCGTTCTCGATTTTCGCCTTGATGCGTTCGCGCGCCTCGACGTCCTTTGCCACGATCACGATCTCCGCAAAGGCTTCGTTCGGCAGTTGCGGATTGAGGCCGAGCCAGAAGCGCGGCGAGCCCTGGCCGACATAGGCGGTATAGGTCGACAGATCCTTGTCGTCCTTCAGCAGCGCCTCGGCCTTCTGCACCGCCTTTTCGGTGACGTCGAAGGCAGTCCCTTCCGGCAGGCGCAATTGCAGGAACAGCTCCGGCCGCTCCGACAGCGGGAAGAACTGCTGCTGCACATGGCCGAAGGCCGCGATCGAGAGAACGAAGACGCCGACAGTCGCAAGCACCGTCTTGACCCGATGATTGACGCACCACTGGATCACGCTGCGCAGCATCCGGTAGATGCGCGTTTCATAGATCGCATGCGGGTCGTGATTGGCATGGACCGCGATGTTCGGCAGCAGTTTGACGCCGATATAGGGCGTGAAGATCACCGCCACGAACCAGGAGGCGACCAGCGCGATCGCGACGACCCAGAAAATGCTGCCGGCATATTCGCCCACGGCCGAATTGGCAAAGCCGATGGGCAGGAAGCCGGCGGCGGTGACCAGCGTGCCCGTCAGCATCGGAAACGCCGTCGATTCCCAGGCAAAGGACGCAGCCTTGATGCGGTCCCATCCCTGCTCCATCTTCACCACCATCATCTCGACCGCGATGATGGCGTCATCGACCAGCAGGCCAAGCGCGATGATCAGCGCGCCGAGCGAGATGCGATGCAGGTCGAGCCCCATCGCATTCATCACGATGAAGACGATCGCAAGCACCAGCGGCACCGAGGCCGCGACCACGATGCCGGTGCGCCAGCCGAGCGCGAGGAAGGAGACGAACAGCACGATCGCGAGCGCCTCGACGAAGGAATGGATGAATTCGCCGACCGCGTGCTCGACCACTTCCGGCTGGTCGGCGATCAGCTCGACATTGATGCCCTGCGGCACCGCCTTCATGAATTCGGAGGTCGCGGCGGTGACCTCCTTGCCGAGGTCCAGAATGTTGGCGCCCTTGGCGGTGACGACACCGATGCCGATTGCAGGCTTGCCTTCCTGACGCACCTTGAAGCTCGGCGGATCGACGAAGCCGTGGGTGACGGTTGCGATATCGCCGAGGCGGAACACGCGCCCGTTGCTCTCGACTGGCGTCTCGGCGACCGCCTTGGCGCCGTCGAGCGCACCGGTGACGCGCAGCGGCACGCGCTGGGAAGAGGTTTCAACCATGCCGGCCGGCACGACATTGTTCTGCTTCGCCAGCGAATCGAACAGCGCCTGCGGCGTGATGCCGAGCGTCGCGAGCTTGGCGTGCGAGAATTCGACGAAGATGCGTTCATCCTGAACGCCGTAGAGGTCGACCTTGGTGACGCCATCGACCTTCAGCAACCGCTGCCGGAAACCTTCGGCTACCTTCTTGAGCTGCTTATAGTCGGCGCCGTCGCCGGTCATCATGTAGAGGATGGAGTCGACGTCGGAGAATTCGTCGTTGACGACCGGGCCGAGCAGGCCGGCGGGCAACTGGTCCTGCACGTCGACCAGCTTCTTGCGCAGCAGATAGAACAGGTAGGGCACGTCCTTCGGCGGCGTCGAATCGCGGAAGGTGACCTGCATCGCCGTGAACGACGGCTTCGAATAGGTCTGCACCTTCTCGAAATAGGGCAGTTCCTGCAGCTTCTTTTCGATGGGGTCGGCGACCTGGGTCTGCATTTCCTGGGCGGTCGCGCCCGGCCAGATCGCGGAGACGTTGACAACCTTCACCGTGAAGAAGGGATCTTCAGCGCGGCCGAGCCGCTGATAGGAGAAGAAGCCGGCGACGCCGAGCGCCACCACCAGAAACAGCACCAGTGCGGGATGGCTGACAGCCCAGGCGGACAGATTGAAGCGCTTCATCGTAACTCTCCAATGCGAATACCGTCTCTCTTCTTCATTCCGGGGCGATGCGAAACATCGATCCCGGAACGACCGACACCTCAGAACGACAGCGACGACACCACCTTGACCTTCACCGTCGGATCGATCTTTTGCACGCCGAGCGTGACCACCCTGGCGCCCTCCTCCACGCCGCCCGTGATGACGACGTCATTGCTCTCGTAAGATTTCACCTGAACCGGCTTCAGCGCGACGTCGCCTTTATCGTCAACGACATAGAGGGACGGCTTGTCGCCCTGGTCGAACAGGGCCGACAACGGCAGCCGCGCCACGCGCATGGTCGCGGGATCGCACAGCGTCAGCGTTGCGGTCATGCCGAGTTCGACTTCATCGCCGGCTCCGGGCAGCGAGAATTTGGCAAGATAGGTGCGAGTCGCGGGATCGGCGCTCGGCGAGATCTCGCGCAGGCGCGCCGCAAATTTCCTGTCAGGGTCCGACCACAGCGTCACGGTCGCGGCTCCCGTCTTGGCCCGGGAGACCAGTGTCTCGGGGATCGCGACGACGGCTTCCTTCTCGGCAAAGCGCGCGACGCGGATCGCGGTCTGTCCCGCAGCCACGACCTGGCCGGGCTCGATCAGGGTCGCGGTGACGACGCCGCGCGCGTCAGCGACGAGCGTCGCATAGGACAGTGAGTTCCTGGTAAGGTCGATCGAGCGCTCGGCGCGATTGAGCCGCGCGCGCGCCTCGTCGGCAGTGGCTTTCGCGGAATCGAGTTGCGCGTCGGTGGTCCATCCCTTGGCGCGCAGATCCTTGGCGCGCTGCTCGGCGGCGGCGGCCTGCGCCAACACGCCCGTTGCGGCATTGAATTCGGCTTCCGCCTGCTCGGCCTGCAGCCTGAGATCGATCTCATCGAGGGTCGCGAGCGGCTGCCCGACCTCGACGGTCTGACCAACCTCGACCAGGCGTTTGGCGACCTTGCCGGGGACGCGGAAGCCCATGTCGGCCTCGATCCGGGGGCGGATGGTGCCGACAAAGCTGCGCTCCGGAGTCTCCGCCTCGTAATGGGCGGTGGCGACAAGGACAGGCCGCACGGGGGTCGGCTTTTGCGCGACCTGGTCGTTGCAACCGGCGAGCGCGATCGCCACAAGGGCCAGCAACACACCCGCCAAGAGCCTGTAATAATTCGATAAAATCGACCGAGCCAACATCGGATACTCCCGCTCTTGGATCTGATAGGAAGTATCGAGTTATCAATGATGAAAGTCAATATTTGTCAATAATCAGGATTTCGTGAACGTTAATTAATGTCCGGCCCCGGACACACGCCCGGTCGCGCCCAGGCGAAAACCTACCTTGCCCCGCCCGCAAACTCCGCGTTGCTCTCGTGGTCGCCGAAGAGGACGAGCAAGCCGCCGATCAGGGGCAACAGCGCCAGCACCAGAAGGCCGGACGAGGTCGAGCCGGTCGCTTCCTTGACCCAGCCGACCAGATAGGGGCCGCCGAAGCCCGCGAGATTTCCGATCGAATTGATCAACGCGATCGCGCCGGCGGCTGCCGTGCCCGACAGCCACGCAGTCGGCAGGGTCCAGAACACCGCGAAGATGGCGAAGATGCCGATCGCAGCCAGCGTCAGCGCCACCATGGTCGCCGTGGGATCGGTCAGATAGCTCGCGGCGGCGAGCGCGATGGCCGTCAGGAAGAACGGCGCACCGACATGAAAGACGCGCTCGCGCGACGAGTCGGAATGTCGCGCCCAGAAAATCATCGCGATCGTGCCGAACAGATAAGGAATCGCGGTGACGAACCCGGTCTGTGCATTGCTGAGGCCGAAGGCCTTGACGATCTGCGGCAGCCAGAACTGCATGCCATAAAGCGCAGCGACGAAGCCGAAATAGATCAGTGCGAGCGTGATCACCTTGGGCGAGGACAGTGCCTCGCCGAGCGTGACGCGCTTGACCGCCTCTTTCGCCGCGATCTCGGAGTTGAGCTTTGCGGCAAGCCACGCCTTCTGCTCCGGCTTGAGCCAGTTCGCGTGCTCGGGCCTGTCGGTGAGGAAGAACCAACTGACGATGCCGAGCAGCACCGCAGGAATGCCCTCGATGATGAAGAGCCATTGCCAGCCCTTCAGACCCGCAACACCGTCGAGCCCGAGCAACAGCCCCGAGATCGGCGCGCCGATCACGGTCGAAATCGGAACGGCGATCCCGAACGCGGCCAGGAAGCGCGCGCGATATTCGGCCGGATACCAATAGGTGAGATAGAGGATGATGCCGGGAAAGAAGCCGGCCTCCGCCACGCCGAGCAGAAAGCGCAGCACGTAGAAGCTCACTTCGCCGCTTACCGTCACCATCAGCATCGAGACGATGCCCCAGGTCACCATGATGC
>Ga0318509_10000177_pt1 | contig 16993 bp, 12 predicted proteins | sample GRESIP084b2f22_FD_203477 | JGI IMG/M metagenome (GOLD analysis project Ga0318509, IMG submission 203477) | Tropical soil microbial communities from Luquillo Experimental Forest, Puerto Rico - GRE.SIPMG.084b2f22 | ecosystem: Environmental > Terrestrial > Soil > Tropical forest > Bulk soil...
CGGGCAACGTCAACCTCTCCGACCTGTCGCAGAGCTTTCAGACCATCATCAACAACACCGTCAATCTGGCCGGTAATGCCTTCCAGCTGCCCACAGGAGGCATTCCCCTCACCGACCTGTCCTCTTCCGTCCAGGACCTGCTGAACGGGGCTCTGCAGTACAGCGACATCTCGGGAACACCCGCCTCAGGTGATCCGGTCGTCTCCGACGGTAGCGGCGGGCTGACATGGGGGACCCCAGGCAGCGGCGGCGGTGTCTCGACGTCCGACTGGAACAGCCTGCTGAACCTGCTGTTCGGCGCCCCGGTCATCGGGACGATCTTGGAGGCGGCGGTCATCCCGCTGTTGGAGATCGCCAACATCTCCGGTCTGCAAACCGAGCTGAACAACCTGCTGGACCTCACCACCTGGGAGGATTTTCTGTCCCAGGCCAACGTGGCATTGGGCCAGGCCGGATCCGACGTCGGCCACTTCATTCTGGGCCTTCAGAACATTCCACAGGGCAATGTCACCGGTCTGGTGGATGATCTGGCCAGTTTTCTCTCCCTGAGCACCTGGAATAGCTTCCTGACTGATGCCAACGCGGCGTTGAACACATTGGGGGTCGATCTTCCCAGCCTGATCACCGGGCTGGAAAACATCCCGCAGAGCAACGTCGCCGGTCTGGTGACGGATCTGGGCAACCTGCTGGGCATATCCACCTGGGAGACCTTCCTGACCGACGCCAACGCCGCGTTGGGCACCGGCGGATCCGACCTGGGCCATCTGATCCTCGGGCTGGGTTCCATCCCGATCGGCAACATCACCGACCTGAGCACCTACACCCAGTACTTCAACAACCTCGGTCAGTACGACGCCAGCCAGTTGTTCAACCTCGCCAACATCCCCGCCATCGCCATCTCTCGCATCACCAACCTCACCGGCTATCTGGGCAATCTGAACAGCTCGGGTGTCCTCTCGTTGGCCGGGCTGGCAGCTGGCGCCCTGCCCGGCGGAATCACCCTTGATGCATCAGGTCTGACCGGACTGGCCACCGGGATCGCCACCTGGCTCATCAGCAGCGGTGCACTGCCCGCTGCTGCCACGGTGGCCGGTGCCCAGCTCACCGGATCTGTCGACGCCAGCCTCATCAACGGTGTCACCGCCAACGAACAGATCATTGCCGATCAGATATTCGGTGCCTCTAATCAAAATGCCGGGCAGGCTCTGACACAGATTCAATCTGCGTTGCAACAATTCCCATTCGGAAACTTAGCTGGTTCTCCTGGTACTACTGGTGCAGGCCCGCTGCAAGGTCTTGCCGACACCATGCTGCAAGGTCTGACCAATCTTCCGGTGGTCGGTAACACCCTGGCGAACGTTTCTAACTTCTTGAGCGGTATGGCGAACCAGCTCTACGGCTACACGCCCGCCAGCCCACCGCTGGAATCAGTGGCCGGAACGACAACCGCCAACAGTCAAACCATAGCCCAGATGACGAATACCCGGTCGGTGTCTCATGCCATCGCGCCGACCGGTGATGCGACCTTCGACCTCGCCCTGCTGACTGGTGCCACGATCCCCACCCTGGCCGTCACGCAGGGCAACAGCGTCATTGGGTTTATTCGCACTCCGACCGGGGGCAATCCGAACACCCCAATGACGCTGTGGCCCACCAAGCAAGCCGTCGCCTGGAAGAGCACCGGCTACAGCGGCAGCATCACCGGGCTGTGGATCAACATCTACAAGTACAACACCGTGACTGGCGCGATGGATCTCTACAACCAGTCACCGAATCTCGTTGCCACCATTGCCAACTCGCTCAACTTCTACTTCTACACCATCATTCCCGACCAGCCGTATCTGCCCAGCACCCTTGCCTTCCAGGGTATCCCGTACGCCCAGACTGATGTGTTCGCCGTTGAGATGGTGATAGCCGGAACAGGCACCTACAACCTCGCCGGTCTGACTCTGAACCACGCCTCGTATCCTGGCGTGCTGCCGCCGTACATGGCCGCGTACCGGGGCAACGGCACGACCGTTCCGTCACCGCCTGAAGAGTTGATCCCCGGCACGCACTTCTTCTACCAGACCCCGACCAAGGTTCCCTGGTTCTCACTGACCGGGTCATCGGGCGCAACGACTTATGCGCCACAACAGGCTCCCTTCATCACGGCGGGCAGCTTCACCTACACCATTCCGACTTGGGCACAGTTTATTGACTATGCGATCTGTCCCGGTGGCGGCGGCGGCGGGGGTGGCGTCAACGCCTGGGGCAATGGCGGATCGAGTGGTAATTGGATTTACGGTACGTTGCAGGTCGGTGGTATCAACGGTCCACCCAAGTCCACGCCCCTGTCACCGTCCCAGATAACCGGCGTGGTGGGTGGAGGCGGCGCACCCGGTTCCAGCGAGTACTACCTGCGGAACCACACTGAGTACCTAAACCTCGGCGGAAGCCAAAGCGGCACTGATGCAAGTGTTAACTATGCCGCCGGTGGGGGCTCGGGAGGTGCCAGCAGTATCGCGTTCACTAGCCCTAGCGGTGCGATAAATCTTGCTGCACCAGGTGGTTTGGGTGGCGTTGCGGGTGGCGGCAGCTACCCCGGCCAGGCGATGCCGACACAAACCTACAACGGTGGCACCTACTACGGAGGCGTCGAACAGGACGGAGAATCACTCCAAAATGGTTCCGCGCCAGCATACAACGGTTATGGCGGCAATGCTCCCGGTGGTGGTGGAGCGGGTTGCTACAGCGGCTCGGGAAACACTCTCACCACCGATTACTACGACGGTGTTGTTCCGCCTAACCACTGGTACGTCTGGGAATACGGCGTCAACGGCGCGCAACAGGCGGGCGCGGGGGCACCCGGTGCGGTGTTCTTGGTGGCGTATGCCCCGAATATCGTCCCGCCAGCTTCGGTTCCGTATGCCCCGGTCCAGGGCCAGATCAACGTGGCGATCCCAAGAGCCGCAACACGATAGGAGGCGTAGTGAGCAGATTAGGCCGAACAGCCCTGGCATCTGGCGGCTTGGGCACACCAGGCAGTACCGGAATGGGGATAACAGACCCGCCAAGGTCAACGGCATTGCGTATGGCACCTCCACCACCACCCGCCATAACCACCCAAAAAGAGATCGTTGTCTCGCTCCCAGCCGGGTCGAGCTTCTAGGAGAGGTAAAACATCATGGCAGCACCACTGTTCATCATGTGGAACGGCAACTCGTCGGCGCTGACCGCGCCGCTGGGTCCAATCGCGTCGGCGGCGACCGTGACACCGAAAACCATGCAACAGCTGCAGTTAGGCACATCGAAAATCCGTGTCGCGGAATGGGGCTATTTCTTCACCACATCTCCGACCGCTCCGGTGACGATGGAGTTGATCGACACGGGCGCTGTCGGCGGTACGGGTGGCACGTCGGGAATCGTGACTCCGTACAACGACGCGAATAACGTCACCAGGACAGCGACACCCAGCGCAACGGCAACGTGCTACGGCCCTACCGCTGAGGGCACCATCACCGCTACCCGATTGCTTGCGGCAACGATGGACCTCGCAACCTACTTCAAGCAGCAATTCCCGCTTGGCCGTGAACCAGAAGTTGCGCCGAGTAACTTTTTGCGTATTCGCGTAACACCGTCTACAGCAGCAGCCGTTAGCGTTATCTCATATTTCGTTTGGGAAGAATGATTTGCCGTTAATTACAGATATACCGCTAGAACTGGTCGAAATCATCGACCAGGAGCGCGACCGTGCTCTGGTGTCACCGCGTATGTCACGGTTATTGCGGCGATATCCTGGTGTCCCGTGGGCTAAACAGCATGATTTGCCAGTAACCATTGCGCCAGTAACGTTTGTAACTGGGGGTAGTGGTACTTATAATATTCCGCAGTGGGCCAACTTCGTTGACATTATTGCGCTCGGTGGTGGTGGTGGATCAGGTGGAACTTACGGAGGTAACACTGGTCAGGGTGGTGGCGCAGGAGGATGGGGCGCTTGGACGATTCAAAAGGGTGTTACATTTCCAACTGGTGGCATATGGACTATCGGAATCACAATCGGCGGTGGCGGTGGAACTGGCGCAGTGAATTCTGGCGCGTCTGGTGGCGCGGGAGCACCAACATATGCATCTGTTTCAGGAATAGGTAATTATGTCGCCGGTGGTGGGGCTGGTGGTGCGGGCGCAACCGGAAGCGCAAACTATTACCCTGGAACTGGTGCTGGCCCAGGAACATTAACTTATCGAAGCATTGTGTATAACCCTGCAACTTATGGTAGCTACGGCTATGGAGGCAGTTGCCCCGCGCCGCCAAGTGCGGGCGGCGTTGGTGTTCAAGGAATTATCTGGTTTGTTGCGAGGCAAACATGACCAGATTAGGCAGACGTTTCCCGGTCCATTGTGGATATAACCCGCCGCTGTTCGGTGAACCTGTTGGGGTGGTACGCGATTCAATCGGGGTGGGAAACTACGTCAGCGGCGCGTCGGTCAACATTCCCTGGACTCACACGCCTGTCGGCAAACCGAATTTCGTCATCATGTGGGTTTGTCTGCTGTACCAGAGTGGTGGCGTTGCCGCAAATCTCAATGGCGTCGGGATGCCCTTTTTGTTCAACTACAACTGGACGAATCTAGGCGGCTACGGTGGCTACACCGAGGGATTCATTATGTGGAACCCGCCACCGGGGCCGTGGACTTTGAATTATTTCCCAGGCACCGGCAGCGCGCCATATGCCTCTTGTAATTCCGTAGCCTATCGTAATGTCGGGCAAATAGGGGCGACGATACAATCGCCCTCAACTCCGCAAGTCATACAATCTGGCCCAGGCTCAATCATTAGTGTTGGCATGGGTGGTTGGGTTACTGCGGGCGGTCAAAACTGTCTGTTAGTACCGCCGCCCGGTGCCAACATTGCCTCTGCCGGGGGTGAGCCGCTGACGATTGGCGAGATACCAGGCGCAGGGCCGACACAAACAATTAACTGGACTTCAACTTGCGGCGACGGGGCTGGTATGTGTGCCGTAAACCTGCTACCCCAAATACCCAAACCGATGCTGTAGGAGGTTACATGACACAAATGATCTTGACACCCAACAATCCCGACCCCGCCACCGGGTTGATTGTCCCGCTGTTGGGTTGGCAGTTTGTTCAGGAAAATATCCTCGACATCTTCGCCGGGTGCAATTTGGTTTACATGGACACGGGCGGCAAGAACGGTGGATGGTTTCCTACCAACAGTCCCAACCCGCAAAGTGAGAAAAGCCCGCCTGACTGGTATCTGGTGTTTCAGCGCACCGGCTACCCCGCAGTCATCGTCGAGTACACCGACTGGTTGGCATACGACACGCGCAATCCCATAAGGATCACTCAGAACGATGTCGATGCCTACTACACAGTAACTCCACAGGAAGGATCTACACCGGCGCCCGCCCCTGGTTCTGGCTCTTGACCTCACGCTGTGGCTTCCCCTTTCCCAGCCCTTAAAGGGAGAGAGGAGGCGTTCCCAGTATGACGTTCAGTCTCGCCCTCGCCAACGGTGACCTGGTGCAACAGGGATCCAGCCTGGCCATCGTCTCGGGCATCGACAAGCTCGAACAGGACATGTCGCTGTGGCTGACCGAGCGCCTGGGAGTCGATCGATTCCACCCCCGCTACGGGTCGGTGCTGCCGAACTTCATCGGCGGGGTGATCGATCTGACCACGCAGTCGCGGGTGCAGGGCGAAGTCGACCGAGTGCTGGGCAACTACCAGGCCATTCAGAGTCTGGCCTTGCAGAACAACCCGCAGATTTTCAGCTTCGAGGAGCTGCTCAACGCACTGACCGCAGTTGACGTCGGCATCACGTATGACACCGTCAGCGTGGCGGTGTCGGTCACCACCGGCAGCGGGGCCACGGCAACCACTAGCACATCAACCAGCGTCTAAGGGGCGGTGAGTAGTGACCACATTGGGCCTCAGGTTCAGCGCCGAGACGCGCGCCAAGATGTCGGTTGCACACCAAGGCCGAGTGAAGACACCCGAGCATCTGGCCAATATCGCTCGGGCCGCCACAGGCAGAAAGCACACCCCCGAAACGCGGGCCAAGTTGTCCGAGGCAGCCAAGAGACGGCGACACTCGCCGGAGACGCGCGCTCGGATGTCGGCAAGTCACAAGGGTCAGGTAAAGACGCCCGAGCACTGTGCGGCGATCTCAGCCGCCAAGAAGGGTGTTCCTCAGGCGGTTCCGCAGTCTATTGAGCAGCGAGAGAAGAATCGCCAGGCCCAACTGGGAAACAAGCGAACATTGGGATCTAAGCGTTCAGCTGAGGCGAGGGTGCGCCATTCTGCGATGATGCGCCAGCGGTGGCTTAACGGCGTCTTCGACCCAACGAAGAGTCCGACCAGAGGCAAGCCTGGTGATCACGCCGGTGTTCGCATGCGGTGCTTGAATTCTGAGGGAGTGTTTGCCCAGCAACTTGATGAGGTGGGAATCGCGTGGGTCTACGAGCCTCGACGGTTCAAGCTGAGTTGGTGCACGTATTTACCTGATTTCTATCTTCCTGAGTTTGATATCTGGGTCGAGGTCAAGGGCTTTATGTCCGAAGAGGCTCAACAAAAGATCGACACCTTCCGTCGAGAGACGGGGAAGACGCTGGTTGTAGTGTTTCAAACCGACCTCCCCGTCACGAAATACCAAGGGAGGCAATAAAATTCCCGGTACACCTGACCAGATCAGCCAGCAGATTCTGGCCCAGCTGGCGCTGACCATGCCGACCCTGTCCTGTGCGATCGGTACGCCGGAGCGCAAGATCATCGACGCCTGCGCCGAGCAGATCGCGGCCGCCTCTATCGACACCTACCTGATGGGCTCGCTGCTGGACGTCGACACCAAGGCCGGGATGGAGCTGGAACAGTTCGTCGGGATCTTTGGTTACGGCCGCCTGCAGGGCACCTACGCCCAAGGCACGGTGCGGGTCACCCTGACAGTGGCCTCCACCCAGGACTACACCATTCAGCAGGGCACCACCTTTTACACCACCGCCGGGCTGGCCGGGGCTGCCGTGCAGCTGTACTACGCGGCTAACCAGTCGGTGGTGCTCCCGGCCGGGGACTACTCGGTGGACGTCCCGGTCACCTGCACCACGGTCGGTGTCTCGGGCAACGTGCCGCCGGGCGCGGTCACCAACCTATCCAGCGCGATCGGGTCTTCGGCGGTGACCAACCTGCAGGCCATGACCGACGGCACCGATCCCGAGACCGACGACGCGCTGCGGCAGCGCTTCAAAGACACCTTCCTGCGTAACGTGGCCGGGACCGCTGATTTCTACATCGCGCTGTGCCAGCAGAACACCTCGGTCACCCGGGTGATTGTCTTCGGGCCGACTGTGCTCTACACCACGCAGATCGCCGCTCCCTCGACGACGGTGGCGCTGCCGGTCGATCAGGACGTCAAGTATGTCTGGGAGGGCATGACCAGCTGCTTCATCAACCTGGGCCAGGACGACGAGACGTTCTACACCGACGGCGACGACTACATGCTGTCCACCGGCGTCTCGCCGGTGTTCACTCGGGTGGACAGCGGGCAGATCAACCAGGGTGACATCGTCGATCTCGAATTCCAGTACACCCCGGTGTGCAGCCGCAATGATCCGGCCAACGGTAAGACAAACGCCGTCGATATCTTTGTCGACGGCATCGCGCCCTACAACGTCACCGAACAGACGGTGATCAGTGGCGTCACGCTGTCCAGCCTGGTCGACGACCCGCTCTACACCGGCAACTTCATCCGCGTGGGCACCCCAGGCGTGCCGACGGCCACCAACCGCTACACCCGGCTGGGCAACGTGCCGCTGGTGACCTTCCCGCCCACTCTCACGGTGGGCGCCGAGATCTTCACCTTGGGCACCCACTACTATGTGTTGGCCGATGTCACCGAGCTGCAGGGTTCGCGGCTGGAAGCTTCCGGCATCGAGTGGGATCCCACCGGCCCGGCCACCGGCGCCGAGCTGACCTTGGAGTACGTGTACAACCAGGTGCCCGAGGTCCTCGACGCGGTGATGACGACGAGCAAACAGCTGTGCACCGACGTGCTGGTGCACCAGGCCAACTACGTCTACCTGCAACCGTGTTTCTCCATCGAGTACAACCGCAGCTATTCGCCCGCTGTGACCAACGCGGCGCTGGCCACTCGGCTGCAGAGCTTCGTCGCCGCCTGCCCGTTCGGGTCCCAGATCAAATTCACCATGCTGTGCACCGTGGTCACCCAGATTCTGGGCGTGGACGACGTCAAGATCACCACCGTGGCCGACAATCCCGACGTCCACGGGGTACAGGTGTTCGCCAACTCCGAGGACACCGACCCGATCGCGGTGTACGACGACGACTTTAAGCTGGACGACAACCAGGTGGCCTACTACCTGGGCGCCATCATCACCCGGGTAGCGAGCCCGTAGATGCTGGGGGGAGGTGAGTCCGGTTCCAACTAACAATCCCTGGCCGTGGATGCCACCGAAGAGCACCGAGATGCTCTTGATGCACTGCGACGACACCGCGTACGTCGGCACGCCGGATACCAACCTGTACAAGCTGGTCGACGCCATCTGTGGCACCTGCGGGGCGGGCGGGTTGGTCAACGAGGTGTTCGTCGCCAGGCTGGCCGGGGCCATGGAGACGATCTTCGGCACCGACCTCGACTATGTGTTTGGCAACACGTCCATCCTGGTCCGCGCACCCGAGGAGTCCTACCCCTACAACCCCTCGCGGGACACCCTGACGGCCGCGCAGTGGAACGAAGTCAGGGTCAAGGATGCGTGGTACCGGGCGCGCATCCGCGACTTCTTCACCGCTTGTGGACTGGGTTCGACCATCGAGGGTGTGCGCATGTGCGTGCAGGCCGCGCTGTCGGTGGACTGCGACACCTACGAGGTGTGGCGGTACATGGACAATTTCGGCATCACCTACGACATGGGGCGCTCCCCGAACAGCGCCCGCAACGAGCTGGTGATCCAGCCGCACAAGGACTCCATGGGTCCCGAGGAGATGCGCCTGGTGCGCGACATGCTCTCCCGCTTCATGAGCATCGACACCATCGTCACCGTCAACGTGCACGGGCTCGCAGTGCACATCCCGGTGCCCGCGACCGGCGCCGCCGCCGACTCCACCTATTTCGAGGTGCAGAAAGTCGTCACGCCCACCCCGATCATGAGCCAGCTGCCGCCACCGGATCTGCTGCCCATCGACTTGCTGCCCACCGAGACCTGGATGTACTCCGGCGATCCCACGCTGGCCCCGTACGCACAGTTCAACATCAGCCAGGAGTACGCGTACTACTACCTGGTGGGCGGGGGCAGCCGCAGTCCGATCGACTCGGTGACCTACGGCACCATCAATCCGTACGGTCCGGTGAAGGTCACCGTCTTCGAGCTGTCGGGAGCCTTCAACCTGGTCAGCAACGTGGCCATCGGCATGCCCACCGACAGCTGGTACTCGCAGAACCTGAACGCCGACTACTTCCAGTGGATCCCGGTGCCCTATCAGGCCGACCTCTACCCGATGAGCCAGAGCGTGGCTCAGGCCACCGCCAATCTGACCAACGCGATCAACTCGATCCCCGGGCCCTTTATTCTGGTGGGCTACGACCAGGGGGCCACCGCGATCTCCAACGTCTACGACCAGATCCGTACCGGCTCACTGCAATCCCGGCGCCCTGACCTGCTAGCGGGGCTGGCCTTCGGCAATCCTCGGCGTCAGCCCGAGGTCACCTTCCCCATGTGCCCAGATCCGGGCGGTCACGGCATCCAGGCGTGGGAGTTGTTGCAAGACTGTGAGCCGTTGTGGTGGGAGTTCGCCGCACCCGGTGATCTCATCTGCACCAGCCAGGACACCATCCCCGGCGCCAACGACCAAACCGTGATGGGGGCGATCTACAACACCTTTACCGGAATCCTGTCCAGCATCGCCCCGCAGTTCACCAACGTCATCGCCAACGCCGAGATCATCATCCAGAATCTGCTGGACGCCTTCTACGGACTGGCCGACCCCGCCCTCATCCCGGCCGCCAATGCGCACGCGCAGTACCAGAACCCCGCCTTCCACCCGGTCCCCGGCGACGCGCGGGACTGCATCCAGATCGGCGCCGACTACATCAGCAGCCTGGCCATCCCCAACCTGGCGGCGCTGGCCCCGCCTGCGGTCACCACCCAGGTCGTCTGCTACGAGGTCACCGACTACCTGGCCAACCCCCCGACGTCGTGGTTCGCCGATGCGCTGGACTCGCGGATCCGCTACGTCAGCGTGCCGTGGCCCATGCTGGCCGAGTTGCCGCTGCAGGAGGGCATCGACACGGCCATCGCCAACCTGATCATCATGATCAACCGCAACGTCGGGCCCTTCCTGTTGATCGGCCGGGGGATCGGGGCCATCGTCACTTCGACGGTCTACGACATGCTGCGCACCGGCACCATGCAGCACCGCCGGGTGGATCTGCTGGCGGCGGCGTCGTTCGGATCCCCCCGACGTGAGGCGGGCGTCATCTTCCCTCAGGGCACCGATCCCGGCGGGCACGGCATCTCGGCCAACCGGCTCAGCGGCACCGAGCCACTGTGGTGGGAGTTCGCCAACCCTGATGACCTGCTGTGCACCCACGGCGACACCACCAACGACCTGTGGGCGGCAACCATGTTCGACGCGACGGTCAGCTCCTACGCGGGCGATCCCAGCGTGATCACGGTGCAGTTCCCCACCGCGCCGATTAACGTGGCCCAGGTGGAGGCGGACATCCTGGCCACCACGTTCTATGCGTCCACTGAGGATCCGCACGCCACCTACGACACGGCCACTCAGATCACCGGAGATCCCCGCAGCGCCTATCAGATCGCGCGGGATTATCTCAACACGTTCGCCAGCCGCTCCATCCCCTACATGGTGCCCGCGCCTGATCCGATGCGCACCTACCGGCCCGCGCAGAACTTCGAGTCCTTCACCTCGGTGTCCAACTACGGGCCCTGGTACACCTACGACATCGTCGACTCCCCTGACAATTTCCCGGGCGGCAAGTTCGGCAAGACCCCGACGACCGCACCGGCGATCAACCCCGACGGCACCCCGTACGTGTTCCCCTGGCCGTCCGAGCAGGCTTACATCGCGGCCAAGATCACCCAGGTGCAGGACATGGGCGGGCAAGCCGATCAGTTCCACTTCCGGTTGCCGATGGGGCAGTCCGCGATCACCAAGGAGGTGTTCACCCCCGATCTGGCCATCGCCTACACCGCGCCGACCCAGGAGTCCACGGTGTCCCGCTCGCTCACCCGTGGCCGCCCGTTGATCAGCACCTCCACCGGCTGGGTGGCGGGCACCTTCACGACGTCATCGGGGGCACCGGCGGGAGCGAGCACATCGTCATGACGGGGGATCACGATGGCCGGTAGCGCCCTGGACGGGATGTACCTGAACTATCACTGGCCGCTGACGCTGGTGAACCTGCTCAACGATTTGATCTCCAACCAGCAGTACTCCCCCAACGTCCCGCAACTGGCCGATCTGCCGGTGGCTCGGGTGTGGTTCTCTCAGCCCCGGCCGAGCAGCGACCCCACCCAGGAGGTTCTGACCGTCAACTTCAAGCTGCCGCTGTCCGTCGGGGAGTTCTCGATCGAGATCATGCGGGTGGCCTGCACCTTCAACGTTTGGTACAAGGACCGCAACAACAACTGGATCCAGATGCGCGACGAGAACTACCAGCCGATGACCATCACGCTGTCTAGCTCGCAGGAGGTGGCCTGGTACAAGTACCACGTCTACACCTACCCGATCGTGGCCAAGGCGGTGCAGTTCCGGATCAGCCGCAACTACGATCCCACGCTGGGCAATCAGCCGTTCAACATCGGGCTGCGCCAGGGGCTGATCCGGCGTAACATCTACGCCCGGTCCGACGGTACCCAGGCGATGGAGCCCGAGCAGGACGCGCTGGGCAACGTCATCGCCAAATACATCCAGGACTGGGATGCTCCTGATGCGATCGACGACAAGCCCACCACCTTCTGGAAATGCTCCCCGCAGCCCGATTCGCAGGCGGTGGTCAGCCTCTACCTGGACTTCCGCAACCCCGACGGCACGCCGCAGCTGATCGACTCGCTGTATTTGGACCCCGTCTACACCAACCAGAATCTCAACGTCTACTACTCCACCGACGACACGGTGGGCACCCGCAAGCTGAGCCCGATCAGCCTGCCGCCGGATTTCGACGAGAACACCCAGTGGACGGCCGGGACCGGGCTGATCGATATCTCCGACCCCGATCAGACCAGTGTCTACGTGGTGCCGATGGCGATCGGCCCGCAGATCAGCCAGCCCGCGTGGATCGGGGTGGTGTGGACGCCGAACTTTGACTCGGTGACCGATGCGCCGCCGACCAACCCCACCTTGTTCGGTGTCGCGCCGGGGATCAGCGCCGTGCAGATGATCACCATCAACGGCACCTCCACCGGCGGCTCGTTCGCTCTGAGCCTCGACGGCATCAACTACACCACCGCGCCGCTGGACGACACCTCCACCGGAGACGACGTCCAGGCGGCTCTGGAACCCCTGCTGGGGATCGGCAACATCATGGTGGCCGGGGATGCCGGGGGTCCCTGGACGGCGAGCTTCTACGGTGCGTACGGCCAGCAGCCGGTGCCGCTGCTGCAGTACACCGACTCGCTGACCGGCATCCCGCAGCCCACCATCACCGTGACCACCGTCACGGCCGGGGTCTTCCCGCCCAACGCCGGGGGCGACCAGTATTGGCCCACCCTCTACTTCGACTGCGGTGCGGTGGAAGTGGTGCTCGAATTCAACAACGGGAGCGCCGACCCGATCCTCTTCTCGGCCCCGCTCTACCCGCCCCCGGCGCCGGGCATCCCGCTGTGCATCGTAGCTGGGTGGATCTACAGCGACCCGATACCGCAGGTCTTCATCTCGGTGGTGCTGCCCGACGGCACCAGCCTGGTCACCACCACGCTGCCCGCTACCAACCTGCCCACCCAGATCAGCTTCGATGGCGAGGTGGGCTACAAGGATTTCCAGGGCATCATGAGTGCGCTGGTGGTTAAGCTGGACAGCTACACCAACGCCTACCAGGCTTTCCAGGCCAACCCTCCGGTCTACGTCAACCCCGATCCGGTGCAGCCGGATCCGCACACCGGCAAGGTGCCGTCCACCACGCTCGATGACGCTGTCCTGGCGGTGGACTGGACGTTGCAGGACATGCCGTGCGGCGGCGGGCACGCCAGTTTCTACGAGTCCAAAATCTGGACCCCGATCTTCGCCAACTACGTCACCCAGAAAGGCAAGTACTACTTCCCCAACCCGGTGCTGGTCAGCTACCTGCAGCTGGAATTCACCAACCTGACCGAGGAGCCCTACCCGGTCTACGACTCCGGCATCAGCGTGATGTATCAGGTCTTCCCGATCTCGGTGACTCAGACCCAGACCGCGCCACCGATCAGCGCGGGCATCCTCGCGGTGGCCGGGCAGATTCTTGGAGGTGGCATCGGCAGTGTGAACTGGCTCAACGCCAACTCGATCAACGCCGCCGTCAACTCGATCTTCAACTCGACGGTCAGCCCGATCACCGTGCAGGTGGGCCCGGGCTACACCGTGTCGTCCGCCCAGGCGCTCCCCAACAGCGTGGGCTCGTCGGCGTACGGCAACACCAATGAGATCGCTTCGCCGTGGATCTACCGGCGCGAGCTGGTCAACACCGCCGTGTTGGCCTCTCAGAACCTCAACAACACGCTGTACAACATCGGCAGCCAAGTACTCAACCCCCTCATCAACAGCGTCACCTCGACGATCTCAGGGGCCTTTAACAGCCTGATCAACTTCACTCCGTCCGCGACGTCGCTGCCGTTGCAGGGCACCGATTACTGGGTGGTGCCCGGGCAGACTCTGGCGCTGGCCGCCAACGTGATGACCGGCCTGACCCAGGCTTTCACCACGGCGCTGAACCGCAAGCCCGCCACCGACTACCGGCTGCGCTTTTTGACCACCAGCGTGCACCAGTACGACATCCGCACGGCGGTGCGCGACGCGGCCATCGCCTACTTCGCCGGGGTTCGCGAGGTCAGCGCGTTTCGTACCACTTACATCGCCACCCAGGACCCGCCCGCTTTCAAGTTCGCTCCCTATGACCCCAACCAGTGGGTGTTCCACAACATCGTGCAGCTGCCCAGCGGGCCGATCTCCACGGCGGGCGTCGTCTACCAGATCCAGAACCCACTGTTCGACACCACGCTGGACAACTGGGATCAGGCGCAGGGCAGCTGGTCGATCGACCCGGGGCAGGGCAAGTACCAGTACGGTGCGGCCACCGTCACCGCCGACGGCACCGAGAAGGAGCTGCTCTCTGCTCTGGTCACCGCCTGGCCAGCGGTCACGCCTGGCGCCAACTTCGCGCTTAGTGTGTGGGTGCAGTGGCAGGACGTCATCTCCACCGGCACGCCCGTAGTGCTGGCGGCCAGCTACTACGACATTGACGGCAACTTCCTGTCCCAGGACAGCACGTCGGTCGCGGTCACCGGCACGTCGGAACCTGACGGGGGACTCACCAGCCTGTGGGCGTCGGGCGGCGGCATCCTGGTCACCCTGGACGGCCAGATTCCTGACGGCGCAGCGCAATTGAAGATCGGGTTGGTGGTGCAGCCCGCTGCCACCGCTGGGCAGTTCTGGTTCGACACCGTGCTGCTCGACTCCACCGACGTGGTGGAGGGCACCATCTTCATCGATCTGATCACCAGCTCCACCTTCGTCAAGGTGGACTTCGAGTTCACCGATTCGGGCACGGTGCGCTCCGACGACATGTGGGCGCAGGCGGATCCATTCGACACCAACATCAGCTCCACCAAGCTGGCCTACTACACCAGCACCTACCCCTCCACCGTCCCGTCGGGCACCTGGGGTGACGACAATGCCAAGTGGGGCGACTCCACCATCGTGTGGGGCGAGCCGCGCGCCGTGGTCTCCATCAATGTCGACCCCAACATGAACTACAACGGCAAGCGGGTGCTGCACATCACTCGGGCGGCCGGGTATGGCGAGGCCGGGGTCAACATCCGCCAGGTGACCGGCTTCGTGCCCAACGGGCTGGCCCGGCTCAACTGCCAGTTCTTCAAGCCGGTGGCCGACGGGGACCAGGTCATCCTGCGGTTGCGGCGACTCTCGGACGGCGTCTACATCTACCAGTACACCTTCAACCCCGATAAGATCGCGGGTTTCTGGTACCTGCTGCAGACCCCGTTCTTCGAGATCCCCGACGTGGCCGACCAGATCTACACCCTGGAAGTGCGGGTGTCCGGTGACGCGGGCGGGGACTTCTACCTCAACGACGCCTGGACGGATGTCGCCCAGATCCGCTACTTCGCACGATTGGGGGGCGAGGGCAACTTCCTGCACGACGTCACAGCCCTGCGTTACACCGGCTTGGCTATTGTCTCCAACACCACGCCGGTCAACGAGGTGTCCTGCCAGGCCGCCATCTTGAGCCCCACTGCCTGGATGTACAGCGCAACGCTCACCCCCAATTATCTGAAATGACATCTGCCCGATGCCGGGGAGCGCGGCATGCCTGCGGTGCCCCACGTAGGGTCGTCTGGTGGCCGAATGCCTGGCGCAGCAGCTGCGGGACTTCGCCACCGAGATCCAGGCGATGGCCCAGCAATACCCTTACGGCCAGTGCGAATGGGACCTGTTCGAGGTGTCCCGGCGGATGATGGCAGCGGCCGACGAATGTCCTGATCACCCCGTAGCGGTGTTCGCGTAGGCGGAATAACCCGGCGGGTAAACTCGTTCCAGATAATGGAAAGAGCCCACAAGGCCAGGTCCTCAAAACCCGATTTTTTGTGCGCTAAATTTTCACCCATCGTGTTTACCTATCAGGTAAACTACCACTGAGGAGACACCATGACAGCACCGCACGTTCCAGTCCGCACCAACCATCAGGACCCGCTCTTCCGCACCGAGCTGGTGTGGCGCCCGCACGCGTACAGCAATGTCCGCAGTCCCTATCGCGGCGCGCTGGTCGGCCAGCTGTACGGGGTCGAGGTGAACGGCAAGAGCACCGGGCGCGGTGTGGCCTACCAGATCGGCATGACCACCGCCGAGGTCCGCACCGTCTGGTGGGACGGCACCGTCGGCCGTGACGGCGAAGTCGAGTACCCGTACCTCTACGACGTCGACACCGGCGAGCAGGTGCTGCGCAACCCGCAGTACGTCGCCTTCTTCGTGAGGCTCAAAGACATCAGTTAGGGAGGCTAGATGGTTCGAATGATGGGCAGGGCCCACCGCAACAGCAAGAACACCAAGGCCGAGTGCAAGTGCGGTCGTCGGATGTGCTCTAACGTTCGCGCATTCGCGCGGCGGGAACAGCGCCGGATCGAGAAGCACGAGTTGGCACGCCAGCTCAAGAAAGGAGAAGGGCAATGAGTCGCTACTACAACGAGGCCGGTGAACCGTACATGGACGGCGCGGCCGCGCGCTTCGAGGACCAGTTGGACTACGAGGCGCAGTTCGAGCCGATGGACCCGCAGGACTACGCCGACAGCTACGGGCGCCAGGACGCCATGTGGGAGGACCTGTACGAGCAGCAGGAGGACGGCAACTGCCCTGGCTGCGGTGAGGAAGGGTGCGATCTGCGCATCTACTACGACCGCCACGCTCGGGTCGCTTATCACAAGGAAGAGGCCGCGATCCATGGGCGGTAGGAAAAAACCTCAGAGCATCGGCGAGAACGCTACTGCGGTTGGGGGGTAACTGGCGCGACGATGAGGAATGATCGGAATATACCTGTGGGGTAAATCGTTCATATCGGTGAAGGGAGGTGCAACATGAGTAAGCCAGTCAAGATGAAGTACAACGGCAAGACCTACGAGCTGCACCAGTACGTCGACCCGCACCCCGGCATGGACCGCTGGGAGCGCGTGCCGATCGAGTGCATCCGCTGCGGTGGTTCGGGCATCTACAGCCAGTACCACGGCGTCTGCTACCGCTGCTGGGGCCGCAGGATG
>Ga0318509_10000178_pt1 | contig 16959 bp, 16 predicted proteins | sample GRESIP084b2f22_FD_203477 | JGI IMG/M metagenome (GOLD analysis project Ga0318509, IMG submission 203477) | Tropical soil microbial communities from Luquillo Experimental Forest, Puerto Rico - GRE.SIPMG.084b2f22 | ecosystem: Environmental > Terrestrial > Soil > Tropical forest > Bulk soil...
GGCAGTCCTCGCACATCTTGATCACCTCGAGGCGTTGCGCCGAATTCTGGAACATCCAGTGCTTGCCCTCGAGCTTGGCGGCGACGCGCTCGATCGTGCTCTTGACCCCGAACGGCTTGTTGCAGCGAATGCAGTGGAACGGTTCTTCCTCTTTAAGCACGCGGGCGGTTGCTGTCGCCGCGCGGAAATCGAGCTGCGGCCGCAGCGTAATCACCTTCTCCGGGCAGGTAGCCTTGCACAGCCCGCACTGCACGCACGCGTCTTCCGCAAAGCGCAGCTGCGGCCGCTCCGGATTGTCGCTGAGCGCGCCGGTCGGGCAAGCCGACACGCAAGCGAGGCAGAGCGTGCAGCCCTCCACATTGATCTCGACCGCGCCGAAGGGCGCGCCCGCGGGCAGCGCGATCACGTCGACGGGCGTCGGCGCGGCACGCTGAAGCTCGCGCAGCGCGAGTCGCATGACGTCTCGCTTCGCTCCAACGGGCAGGAAGCTTGCGGGGCGCGGCGCGACCTCTAGATTTCCGATCGCGCGCAGGGCAGCGGCAAGAGCATCGGGGTCGTCAGTTTCGATCGTCGCCACACGCGCGCCGCCGAAGCCGAGCCCGGCGAGGATCGGCTCGGCGAGCGCAAGCGTTCTCCTCAAGCCTGTCACGTCATGGCGAGGCTTTGCGCGCAGCAGCAGCCGCACCGACCCCCCGCCGTAGGCAAAGGCGGCAGCAAGGGCTTCGAGCCCGATCTGGGTCACTTCATTCACTGCCACGGGCAGGACATTGGCCGGCAGACCGTCGCCGAAACGCGCGAGCGCGTCGATCAGCGGCACACCGTGGGCGTCGTCATGGACGAGCACGGTGGGCGGCTGGCGTCCTCCGGCATCGCGATAAGCGGTGAGCAGCGCGCGCAGCTTGCGCAGCAGCACATCCGCCGGCGGCAGCGCGTAAGCGGCGGCGCCAGTGGGGCAAACCGCCGCGCACTGTCCGCAGCCCGCGCAGACATATGCATCGATCACAACGTGATCGCCGCCCGGTGCGATCGCGCCGGCCGGGCAGAGGTCGAGGCAGCGCGTGCAGCCGACGATGTGCGAGCGCGAATGGGCGCAGAGATCGTCGGTGAAGGCGACGTAGCGCGGCTTGTCGAAGCTGCCGACGAGATCTCGTGCCTTGAGCACCGCCTTGATGACGGCCGTCGGGTCGCCGGGATCGGCGCGCAAGTAGCCGTCGCGCAGATCGGATGCGGTGAAAAGCGGCGCGCCACCGGAGATGTCGAGCACGAGATCGCAGCGCGACACCGCCCCGTCGCGGGGCGCAGCGAAACTCAGCGCGCCGCGCGATGACGGGGCCGGTTGGGCATAGCCATCGACGGTGAGCTCGAATGCGCCGAGATACCCCTTGGCCGCGCGGATTGAGCCTTTCACCACCGGGAAGTCGGTCACCCGCGGCGGTGTTACCTCGGCGGGCGGCGTGATCATCACGGTCACGTCGAGATGGTCCTTGAGCAGGTTACCTGCCTCGATCGCCTGCTCGTCGCGCCCATAGATCAGGATCACGCCTTCGCTGCTGAGGCTGACGAAGGGAACCTCGGGCGCTGGCTCGGCGGCAGCAGCGAGCAATGCCGCCATTTTGGGACCGGCCGCACTCGCATCCTTCGACCAGCCGGCGGTCTCGCGGATGTTGGCGTAAGTGATGTCGGCGCTGCCGGCTACTTCCGAAAACAGCGGCGCCTCCTGGGTGCAGCCTACGATCAGCGGCTCGCCGCCGGTCGCCGCGGCGCGGAACTTTTCGAGCTCGGCCCGGCAGAGCTGGCGCGCGGTCGCCACCTCGGCGCCGCGACAGCCGCGCCGCACGGCCGAGCCGTCGAGCGGCATCGTGTCTTCGCACGAGCAGATCAAGATGTTTGGCGGCCGGTCGGCCATTTCCTCTCCGGCGGTGCGAGCGGCGCCATCTATTTCGCTGTCGTCATCCGCGCAGACGGATAGCCCGGTAAGCGCCGTCTCGGGCTGGGCGAGCCGATGGCGGCTTCTGGATGCCCGCCTGCGGGCGTGGCACCGGGCGGCTCTGGCCCCGGTGCGTAGCACGTTATAAGTATTACAAACAACCTTCGCGAGTCCGTGACCCAAATGCCCCTGCGAGAGCGCACGCGCGTGCGCACGTCGTCGAAGCCCGCGCTCGATCTGCCGCCGCCGTTTCGGCTGGTGACGCTGCGCGAGGTGGGCGACGCCTTTGCCCATGCCACCCATGTGGCGGCCGAGGAGGGGGCCGGCACGCTCGTCTATGTCGGTCGTTTCGACCTCGCTGAATTCGCGGTCGTGCTGGAGCCCGAGGAGCCGCTCAAGACTGCACGGCGCGCCATCTACGCTGGCCTGACCGCGCTTGCCGATGCGTTGGCGGTGTACGCTCCGCCCGAGCGGCCCATCACCTTCGACTGGCCAGACGGGGTGCGCGTCAATGGTGGGCTGGTCGGCGGGGCACGTCTCGCCTGGCCGCGGGGCGCCGAAGAGAACGAACCGCCGGCGTGGCTGGTGTTCGCCGCCATGATCCGCACGGTGGCGTTGCGTGACGAGGAACCGGGCTTGCGTCCGCTCTCGGCCGCGCTCGAGGAGGAAGGCTTCGATGATCTCGGGTCCGGCCGGCTGGTGGAAAGCTTCGCCCGCCACCTCATGGTCGCGCTCGATACCTGGCAGGAACATGGGTTCGGCGAGATCGCCAAGAATTATCTCGCCCGGCTTGCGCCCGAGAGCGGTGTGCGTCGCGACATCGCTGAAAACGGCGATCTCCTGGTGCGGCGCGTCGTGACGAATGCGGCTACGGGCGAGGTCGAGCTGCGCTCGCTGTTGTCCGCGCTCGGCCAGCCCTCGTGGCTCGATCCCACGACCGGAGGGCCGCGGCGGTGAGGCTCCTGCGCACCATCCGCCTCGACCCATCGGATACGTTCGTGTTCGAGCGCGCCGCCGACCCGGGCGAATGGGCAGTGTCAGGCGCCTTCATGTTCGCGGATGCCGATCCGGGTGCGCTCGCGGGCAAATCACGCGCGGCCTTTCGCGGCGGCTTTCTAGGCGTAGCCTCGTTCGGCTGGTCGACGCTCGTGCAGATCGTGGACGCGACGCAAGAGGATCGCGATGCGCTGATCGACGCGCTGGCAAGGCAACTGCGCGAGCGCCTCGGCGCGCCCGACCTCGGCGCAGCTCGTGCGGCGGCGCAGGAAGAGGTCGCGTTCGCAGCCTCGCTTTGCGATCACCCCCGCGACACGCTCATCGCCGTGCGCCGCACCTTCGAGGACGGCGCGATCCGCGAGGCGTTTCGCACGCTCCACCCGCGCGGCACGCGCAAGCCCATGCGCGCCTTCTCGTTCCTGGAGGTCGAGAGCGAAGAGGAGCCGAACGAAGAGATGAATCTGCTCGCACTGGCGAAGGACAAAGGAAGTGATTGAATCGCAAGCGCCGCGGACGGAGCCCGTCGCGACCTTAAGATCCTCGCAAGCAGCAGGAATAGTCACTCCGCTTTTATATGCGCGTCGCGGATGACCTTGCCCCATTTCGCCGACTCGAGGCGAATGCGCTCGGCGAACGCCTCCGGCGAACTCACGATCGAAAAAATGAAATTGGGTGCAAGGAACTTCTCCCGAAAGCCCGGATCGTCGAAGACGCGCTGGGTCTGCGTATTGAGCTTGATCACGATGTCCCGCGGCGTGCCCTTCGGCGCGGCCAATCCGTACCATGACCCGGCTTCGTAGCCCGGCAGACCGCTTTCGGCGAGCGTGGGCACATCGGGATATTGCGCGATCCGCTCGGTGCTGCCGAAACCGAGCACCTTGAGCGCGCCCGCTTGCCACGGTTGTGCAACGAGCCCGATGCTGACGATCATCATCTGGATGTGACCGCCGATGAGGTCGGTGATCGCGGGCGCCGCGCCGCGGTAGTGCACCGGCGTGAATCTGGTGCCGGTCATGCCCTCCAGCAGGACAATGTTGAGGTGTCCGCTCGACCCGATGCCGAAGGTTCCGTAATTGAGTTCGCCCGGTCGTTTCTTGGCGAAATCGACAAGGTCGCTAAGCGTCCGCACAGGCAGCGATGGGTGCACGACCAGCGCCTGGGGGCTGATGCCGAGGCCGGTGATCGGAACGAAATCGTTGATCGGATCGTAGGGCAGCTTGCTGTAGACGTGCGGTGACGTGACGAAGGTAGCGTCGGCGCTGACCAGGAGCGTGTAGCCGTCGGGGGCCGACCGCGCGACGTATTCGGTGCCCACCTGGCCGGTGCCGCCGCCCGGCCTGTTTTCGATGACGACCTGTTGGCCCCAAGCCTCCGATAACCGCTGGCCGAGCGCGCGGCCAAGCACGTCGGTGATGCCGCCCGGCGCGAACGGCACCACGATGTGAATAGGCTTGCTGGGATAAGGCTGTGCCGACGCGCCGGTGCACGACGCGAACGCAAGGACAATGGCCAGGGCTGCCGCGCGGGCGAGCCGCGTTGTCTGCCGCAGTTCGGGCTGACTCCGTGTAGCCGACATAGTCTCACCCCATCGCGATTGCCGTGCTGTGGTATAGAGGGCCGGCAATATGTCGTCGAGGCAACGATTGCATGGTCGATTTTTGGCTCTCCTGCGGGCATCACCTGCTCGACCGCGATGACGGCGGCGGCCTCCTGGTTACGCATGAGTTCCTCAAGGCCTATCTCGCGCGGCCCGAGCTTGCACCGCCGCAGAATGCGTGTGTCGCCGAGCGCATCTTGCACGCGGCGATGCTCAGCGATCCCCGCCGCCCGGTCGCCGCCTCCGAGATCGCGGCGATCGCCGATGCCGACGCGCGCGAGAACTGGACCTTGATGATCGCGTTTCGCGATCGTCTCGTCGGCCATAAGACCGTGGAGGCCGCCTATCTCGACCTCGTGCGCCGCGGCATGGGCGAGACGCCGCCGCTGTTCATCAACCAGCTCGTACATGTGATCCTGCGCAACCTGCTCGACGGCTGCGAGGACGTGTTCATGCTGCGCGCGGCGGAACTGTTCTTCCGACCGCAACGCCTCAGCGTGCATGACGGCTCGCTGATTGCGGCTGACGAGGAGAAGGTCGCGGCTGGAAGCCCCCGGCCGGCCTCGCCACTCGTTGCCATGCTCGGTTTGCCGGTGGCCGGCGAGATCGACGTACTCAACGACAGCAATGCCGAGAGCTATTGGGAGCGTAGCGATCTGTTCGAGATGGCGCTCGATCTTACCGCCGGACGGCGCGGGCTCGACGCGCTCGGCAAGGTGATCGAGCGGTGGATCGCGCATCTTCTATCGGTCGAGGTCGAGATCGAGGCGCTGATCGAGGCGACCGACGTCAATCTCACCTGGTATGTCGGCCTCGATGCCGAGGCGACCGGGATCGGGGACGCCCTGTGGACTGGCGGAGAGCTCGACCGCGCGGCGCGGGAGCGCATCATCGGCCTTTACCGGCTCGTCTTTCGCAATCCTGAGGTCGTCCTGGACAAGGCGAAAGGCGAGCCCATTTATCTGATATTGGCGATGACGCCCGAGCGGATGCTGCGCATGAAGCCGCAAAATCTCGTGACCGGTCTTCCGATCGCCCATCTCGAGGCGGTGTCGTGAGCGTTCCCACGCATGCCAAGATTGCGGTCGGCGTCGTAGTCGAGCGCCGCAAGGCGCAGAGCCCGTGGATCGATTTCACTTGGAGGCCAGTCACGGCGCTGGCCGGGCTGCCTGACGCCGCGCCATGGACCACGCTATCGCAAGACGGCGATGGGGCGACCTTTTATGCCGGCGCCGCCGAGATCGAGCTCTATCGCACCGAGACCAAGAATTACCGCGACAATCTCGGCTCGGGCGCGCCTATGCTTTGGGTTGCGCTGCGGCCGACTGGCGTCGAGCCGCCATACGAGATTTTCGCGGTGACCGCCGATCCCGCCGAGGGCGAAGCCTGGACCGAAGCGGGCAGCGATCTCGTCGATGTGGTGCCGATGCCGGAGGCGGTGCGCGCGGCGATCGGTGCCTTCGTTGCCGAGCATCATATTGAACAACCATTCCACAAGCGCGAGCGCGACCGCGCCGATCCGGAGGCGCTGGCGCGGCGCAGACCGATGCACAAAGGACGAGAATGAGCGAGCCGGAAAACTTCATCGCGCGCTGGTCGCGGCGCAAGCGTGAGGCGGCGGAAGACGCCGAAGCAACGAAATCTTCCGCTGCGCCCGACGCGGCGGCGGAAGGCGCGCATCCAAGCGAGGACCAAAGCGACACAGCATTAAGACGCAGCGATGCGCGCCGGTCCCCTGAGGCTGCGTTTGATCCCACAAAACTTCCGCCGATCGAAACGATCACCGCCGAGACCGATATCACTGCCTTTCTCGCGCCCGGTGTGCCGGCCGAATTGACCCGTGCGGCGCTTCGTCGCGCGTGGGCCGCCGATCCCAAGATCCGGGATTTCATCGGGCTTTCGGAGAATTCGTGGGACTTCAATGCGCCGGGCGCGATGACGGGTTTCGGATCGCTGGAAATGACCGACGAGCTGCGACAGCAGATCGCGCGAATGGTTGGTCGCAGCCTCGGCAGCAAGCCGAGCGATCGGCCCACTCAAGGTTCGGCAGAGGCGGGGGACAAGCCCTCGCCGGCTGAAACATCGACTGAACCGGTCGCCACAGCCCCCGCGGTTTCCGCGCAACACGTTCAAAGCAATGCTGGGAGATCGCAAACTGAGCGCATCGGAGCGCAAAATGAACCACACAACTCCGCAGCGCTTCCGCAACGCAGCAAAGCAGATATTGCATCGCGAGATAATTCAGAAAACACCGATAACGATCAATTGATTGGGAAACGGCCGCACGGGCGCGCTTTGCCCAAGTGATGCGGGGACTCATAGCCTCGGGCTATTGACCATTGCTCGCCGCGGGCGGTACTTTTCTACAGTCGAACTATAATAATAAAGAAAAGCGCCGATGAGGGACGTAGGACTTGATGAGGCGATCCGCGTTGCCGGCGGTATCGGCGCGCTTGCCCGAAAAATTGGCATCTCCCAGCCTTCGGTGTCGAACTGGTCGCGCGTTCCTGCCGAGCGCGTGCTGTCGGTCGAAGCCGCGACCGGCGTGAGCCGCGCGATTCTACGGCCCGATCTCTACGCTGAACATCCCGGCACGGCCGGCGATATCGACGAGGTCGACGCGGCGCGGGCGCAAGAATATGCGTTGCTCTCGGTGCTGCTCGCACGCGCGCCCGATGCCGGGCTGCTTGAGCGTCTCGGGGCATTGCGCGGCGATGCGAGCCCGCTCGGACTGGCGCACGTCATGCTCGCAGAGGCGGCGCAGCGCACCAATGTCGAGCGCGTCGAGCGCGAATATTTCGATCTCTTCATTGGGCTCGGGCGCGGGGAACTTTTGCCTTACGGATCTTATTATCTCACCGGCTTCCTGCACGAGCGGCCGCTCGCGCGCCTGCGCGCGCATCTGGACAAGCTCGGGCTCGAACGGACGCCGGGCCAAGCGGAGCCCGAGGATCACGCGGCGATCCTGTGCGAGATCATGGCGGGGCTTGCGAGCCGCCGCTTGCCCGCTCCCGCCGGTTCCGATCGCGAACTGTTCGAGCAGCATCTTGCGCCGTGGATCGGGCGCTTCTTCGCCGATCTGGAACAGGCCGAGGCCGCGGATTTCTACCGGGGAGTAGGAAGGCTCGGCCGGGTGTTTGTAGATATCGAAACCGATGCTTTCGCGCTGCCCTCGTGAGCAGCTCGGAGCGCAGAGAGGGATATAGGAGGAGACGGCGATGAAACGAGAACGCAAGGCGACGCTCGGCCGTCGTGAGTTCCTGCGCACGCTTGGCGCGGGCGCGGGTGTCGCGGCCGCAGCCGCCACACCGCTGGCGGGCGAGGCTTACGCCGACACCGAGAGCAATGATGAGAAGCGCAAGTCTCGGTACCAGGCGAACTCGCCGGAGGTTCAAACCTTCTACCGGGTCAACCGGTATCCGAGCTGAGGGAGGCACCCGTGCTGATCAAGAGAACGGAACGTCAGGCTCGTCGCGGCGGACTCGCCAGCGCGCTGCAAAGCCAATCCGATGGCGGTCTCGATCGCCGCGCTTTCCTGCGCCGCTCCGGCCTCGTCGCGGGCGGTCTCGCCACACTCGGCGCGTTGCCGCTCGCGAGCGTGCGCAAGGCGGAGGCCGGTCCGCCGCCGCCCGCCGGCGCGCAAGTCACCATTCGCAAGAACATCTGCACGCACTGCTCGGTCGGCTGCACGGTGGTGGCGGAAGTCGCGAACGGCGTGTGGATCGGCCAGGAACCGGGATGGGACTCGCCGCTGAACCGCGGCTCGCATTGCGCCAAGGGTGCCTCGGTGCGCGAGCTCGTGCACGGCGACCGGCGCCTGAAATATCCGATGAAGCTCGTTAATGGCCAATGGACCCGCGTGAGCTGGGACCAAGCGATCGATGAGATCGGCGCCAAGCTGCTTGCGATCCGCGAGAAGTCGGGACCGGACTCGGTCTATTGGCTCGGCTCCGCCAAGTACTCCAACGAGGGCGCGTATCTCTGCCGCAAGTTCGCGGCGTTCTGGGGCACCAACAACGTCGACCATCAGGCGCGCATTTGCCATTCAACGACGGTCGCGGGCGTGGCCAACACGTGGGGCTACGGCGCGATGACCAACAGCTACAACGACATCCGGAACTCCAAGACCATCATGGTCATGGGTGGCAATCCGGCGGAGGCGCACCCGGTCTCGCTGCAGCATCTGCTCGAAGGCAAGGAGCTCAATCGCGCGAACTGGATCTCCGTCGATCCACGCCTGACGCGCACCGCCGCCCACGCGACCGAATACGTGCGCGTGCGACCGGGCACCCACATCCCGACGATCCATGGGATGCTCTGGCACATTTTCCAGAACGGCTGGGAGGACAAGGAGTTCATCAAGCAGCGCGTCTACGGCATGGATGAGGTGCGCAAGGAGGTCGAGAAGTGGACGCCCGATGAAGTGGAGCGCGTGACCGGTCTGCCGGAGGCGCAGGTCAAGCGCGTCGCCGAGATGTTCGCCAAGCAGAGGCCTTCGACCCTGATCTGGGCGATGGGACAGACACAATTCTCGGTCGGCACCGCCAACGTTCGCGCGAGCTGCATCCTGCTGCTGGCGACCGGCAATGTCGGCAACTTCGGTACCGGCGCCAACATCTTCCGCGGCCATTGCAACGTGCAGGGTGCGACCGACCTCGGCCTCGATATCGTGACGCTGCCGCTTTACTACGGCCTGGTCGAAGGCGCGTGGAAGCACTGGTGCCGCGTCTGGGAAGTCGACTACGACTGGATGCTATCCCGCTTCGACTCCAAGCAGATCATGGAGACATCGGGCATTCCATCGACCCGTTGGTTCGACGCGACCCTGCTGCCGAAAGACCAGGTCGCGCAGAAGGACAACCTCAAGGCGATGCTGGTGTTCGGGCACGGCGGCAACACCGTCACCCGCATGCCGCAAGCGGCCAAGGGCATCGAGCAGCTGGAGCTGCTCGTGGTCGGCGACCCGCATCCGACGACCTGGGCTGTGCTCGGCGAGCGCAAGAACGACACCTACCTCTTGCCGATCTGCACCCAGTTCGAAACGTCGGGCTCGCGCACCGCGTCGAACCGCTCGCTGCAATGGGGCGAGCAGATCGTCAAGCCGATCTTCGAGTCCAAGGACGACTACCAGGTCATGTATCTGCTGGCGAAGCGGCTGGGCCTCGCTGACCGCATGTTTAAGAACATCAAGGTCGAAGGCGACCGGCCGGTCTCCGAGGACATCCTGCGCGAGATCAATCGCGGCGGCTGGTCGACCGGCTATTGCGGCCAGTCGCCGGAGCGCCTCAAGCTCCACATGGCCAACCAGAAGGATTTCGACCTCGTCACCCTGCGGGCCAAGGATGGTCCCGCCAAGGGCGACTATTACGGCCTGCCGTGGCCGTGCTGGGGCACGCCCGAACTCAAGCATCCCGGCACCCATACGCTCTACAACACCAATCTGCACGTGATGGACGGCGGCAGCACGTTCCGCGCCCGCTTCGGCGTGGAGCGCGAGGTCAAGCTTCCCGACGGCACCACGCGCAAGGACAACCTATTGGCCGAGGGCTCCTACTCGCTCGGCTCGGCGATCCAGGACGGTTACCCCGAGTTCACCTACGGGGTGCTCAAGAAGCTCGGCTGGGATCAGGACCTCACCCCCGCCGAGAAGGCCGTGATCGAGCGCATCGGCGGCAACAATCCCGATGCGGTCTCATGGGCGATCGACCTCTCCGGCGGCATCCAGCGGGTGGCGATGGCACACGGCTGCATCCACTACGGCAACGGCAAGGCGCGCGCCAATGCGTGGAACCTGCCCGATCCGATTCCGGTGCACCGCGAACCGATCTACACGCCGCGGGCGGACCTCGTCGCCAAATATCCCACGCGGCCAGACGCCAAGGAGTTCCGCGTGCCGAACACCGGCTTCACCGTGCAAAAGACGGCGGTGGAGAAGGGCATCGCCAAGCAATTCCCGCTCATCCTCACCTCCGGCCGGTTGGTGGAATACGAGGGCGGCGGAGAAGAGACGCGTTCCAACAAGTGGCTCGCCGAGCTCCAGCAGGACATGTTCATCGAGATCAATCCTGCCGACGCCGCCGAGCGCGGGATCAGGGACGGCGCCTGGGTCTTCGTCTGGGGGCCGGAGATGGAGAGCGGCAAGGCCACGCGCATGAAGGCGCTGGTCACCGAGCGCGTGGGCAAGGGCGTGACCTGGTGCCCGTTCCACTTCGCCGGCTGGTTCCAGACCGTCGATCAGCGCGGCAAATATCCGCAAGGCTGCGATCCGATCGTGCTCGGCGAGAGCGTGAATACGATCACGACCTACGGGTTCGATCCCGTCACCGGCATGCAAGAACCAAAAGCCACGCTGTGCCAGGTCAAGGCCGCGTAAGGAGACTCGACGATGGCTCGGATGAAATTTCTCTGCGACGCCGACCGTTGCATCGAGTGCAACGCCTGCGTCACTGCCTGCAAGAACGAGCATGAAGTGCCGTGGGGCATCAACCGCCGCCGCGTCGTCACCATCAACGATGGCAAGCCGGGCGAGCGCTCGGTCACCATGGCGTGCATGCACTGCACGGACGCGCCCTGCGCGGCGGTCTGTCCGGTGAACTGCTTCTACACCACCGCCGACGCCGTGGTGCTGCACTCGAAAGACCTCTGCATCGGCTGCGGGTATTGCTTCTACGCCTGCCCGTTCGGCGCGCCGCAATATCCCAAGGTCGGCAACTTCGGTTCGCGCGGCAAGATGGACAAATGCACCTATTGCGCGGGCGGGCCGGAGCCGGACGGCTCCCTGGCCGAGTTCGAGAAGTACGGCACCAATCGTTTGGCTGAAGGCAAATTGCCGCTCTGCGCCGAGATGTGCTCGACCAAGTCGCTGCTCGCCGGCGACGGCGAGATCATCGCGCAGATCTACAAGGAGCGCGTGGTCAAGCGCGGCTACGGGTCCGGCGCCTGGGGCTGGCAGACGGCCTATCGCGAGACGATCGCCTCGTAGAGGAGAACGAGCGGGCTGCGTGGCCGCGTGAATGAGCGGGATGAATCGACCACGCGTGTCGAGTGATGGCACAATCGATTAAGGGAACTGCAGAGATGCCGAAACTTAGTGCTCCCCTCCGTTTCATCGTCAGCGCGATGGCGCTCGCGCTGATCGTCGCCGTTGCGGCTCCCGCGGCCGCGCAGCAGCGCAATCCCGACAGCTCGGTCAATCCCACGGCGAGCTCCGTCAACGAGCAGCAGCTTCTCAGCGAGTTCAACCGCATCTCCGGCCGCTGCACCCTGCCCGACCAGAGGGCTTGCACCATCCAGCAACCCGCCGGTCGCGACTGGCGTGAGTTCCACGAGGTGACGCTGCGCTGGATCGGCGCCATTGCGATTCTCGGCATACTGGCAATCTTGGTGGCGTTCTATTTGACCCGCGGCATGGTCAAGCTCGAAGCAGGACGCTCCGGACGCGTGCTGGTGCGCTTCTCCACCTTCGAGCGCTTCGTGCACTGGATGACCGCGGCCTGTTTCATTCTTCTCGCCCTGTCCGGACTCAACATTACCTTCGGCAGGCCGCTGCTCTTGCCCCTGATCGGGCCTGAGGCGTTCACAACCTGGTCGCAATGGGCGAAATACGCGCACAACTATCTGAGCTTCCCGTTCACCATCGGCGTGTTCATGATCTTCCTGATGTGGATCGCCTGGAACATTCCAAATCGGGTCGATGTCGAATGGCTGAAGGAAGGCGGCGGGATGGTCGGCGACAAGCATCCGCCGGCCGATCGCTTCAATGCCGGCCAGAAGATGATCTATTGGATCGTTGTGCTCGGCGGCACGGCGGTGGCGGTGACCGGCTATATCCTGATGTTCCCGTTCTACGGGACCAACATCGCCAACATGCAGCTGGCGCAGATCGTCCATAGCGTGGTCGCGATGCTGTTCATCGCCGCCATGCTTGGCCACATTTATATCGGCACCATCGGCATGGAAGGCGCGTTCGAGGCGATGTGGGATGGCACGGTGGACGTCAACTGGGCAAAGGAGCACCACAACCTGTGGGCCGAGAGGGAGCTCGGCAGGGGAGATGTCAGCGCGCCGCCGCCGCGAGGAAAAATGCAGCCGGCGGAATAGCAACGAAGGAATCGCGAAATTCGAGGCGCCCGGCGCACTCCGCCGGGCGCCTTCATGTCAAGCCGCGGCTAATGCCGCAAGGGTAGCGGTTTGGACGCGCGCGGGGCTGCTATAATGCCGCATGCGCATCATCGGCCTCGCCGGCTGGAGCGGCTCCGGTAAGACCACGCTCCTCGCCAAGGTCATCCCCCGCCTCGTCGTCCGGGGCCTCAAGGTGTCGACGCTCAAGCACGCCCATCATGGCTTCGACGTCGACCAGCCCGGCAAGGACTCCCACACCCATCGCATGGTCGGGGCGAGCGAGGTTCTGGTCAGCTCGGCGAACCGTTGGGCCCTTGTCCACGAGCTGCGAGGACAGACCGAGCCCGCGCTCGGGGCGCTGCTTGCAAAACTCAGCCCTGTCGATCTCGTGCTGATCGAAGGCTATAAAGCCGAACCGCATCCCAAGCTCGAAGTGTACCGTGCTGCGGTCGGCAAACCGCTGCTCCACCCCAATGACCCGGCGATCGTTGCCGTCGCGTCCGATGAGCCGCTGCCGGCGGCGCGCGTTCCGGTGGTCGATCTCGATGACGTCGAGCGCATTGCCGACCTGCTGATCCGGCACGCCGCGCCGATCCAAGCCGTGCTGGCGCATGCGGGGCACGGGTGATGGCGCAGCTCACCGACGACTGCTTCGCCTTCTCGGGTCCACTGCTCCCGGTGGAGGAGGTCGAGCGCATCATCCGCGAGCGCGTCACGCCGGTCGCCGAGATCGAGACGGTCCCCCTCCACGCGGCCAGCGGACGCGTGATTGCACACGAAGTGGCGGCGCCCATGGATCTGCCACCCTTCGACAATTCCGCGGTGGACGGCTACGCCGTTCGCTATGCCGATCTCGAGGCCAGCGCCGAGACCCGGCTTGCCGTCGTCGAGCGCGTGACCGCGGGCCATGCCGCCGCGCGCACGCTGGCGGCGGGCGCGGCGGTGCGCATCTTCACCGGCGCGCCCATGCCGTCGGGTGCCGACACCGTCTTCATGCAGGAGGACGTCCGCCGCGACGGTGAGGCGGTGGTCGTGCCGGCTGGGCTGAAGGTTGGTGCAAATCGGCGGCTTGCAGGCGAGGACGTGCGCGCCGGATCGATCGTGCTGCCTGCGGGCCGGCGGCTTGCCGCGCAACACGTCGCGCTCGCCGCCGCCATCGGCCTCACCGCCCTCGACGTGTTCCGCCGCGTGCGTGTCGCCGTGTTTTCGACCGGCGACGAGATCGTCGAGCCGGGGACGCCGCGACCGGGTGCCGCGTTGTACGACGCGAATCGCTATCTGCTCGCGGGGCTCATCGAGCGCCTCGGCGCCACATCGACCGATCTCGGCATCCTGCCCGATGATCCCGAGCGGCTGGCACGCGCGATTGCCGCAGCCGCGGCGAAGCATGACCTCGTCGTCACTTCGGGAGGCGTTTCGACTGGCGAGGCCGACCATGTGCGGCGTGCCGTCGAGGCTGTCGGCCGGTTGGTATTTTGGCGCGTCGCCATCAAGCCTGGACGGCCGGTCGCGATGGGCGTCGTGCCTGCTTCAGGCCAGGGCGCGAGCGCGGCGTTCGTTGGTCTGCCCGGCAATCCGGCGGCGGTCTACGTGACGTTCGCGCGCGTGGTGCGTCCGCTACTCCTTCGCCTCGCCGGCGCCGAGGCAGCGCCGCTCCTCGCGCTACCCGTGCGCGCGGCCTTCGGTTATCGCAAGAAGGCGGGCCGGCGCGAATATGTGCGGGTCAAGCTCAAGCGCACGGCCGATGGCACGGTCGAGGCCGTCAAGCACGCGCAGGAAGGCGCCGGCATCATCACGTCGCTTACCGAGACCGATGGTCTCGTGGAATTGTCCGAAGACACTACGACGGTCGCGCCGGGCTCGACCGTGGGATTTCTCTCCTACGCGGCGCTCGCGGCATAAAGTCAGATGCGCACTGCGGATGTCGTAAACGCGACATTGACCGGCTCTTGGATGCGGTTGAGAACCACAACCGCACAGACCGCGAGCACGGCCGCTACGATGCAAGCGACGATGAAGGTAGGCATGGGCTATTTCCCCCAATTTGTTAGGGTCACTCTATAATAATTATGAATTGACGGCGACCGCGATCAAGCGCTCAAAGGTCGCATTGTTGCGCTGCGATACCCTCGGCCTCGGCGACGTCCGCGGGCGTGTTGACGTTGAAAAACGGGTCGATGGGTGTCGCCGGCCAGTCGCCGATGGCGATACCGTGGCGCGCGGTCCAGGTCTCGATCTTGTGCATGTCTTCCTCGACGAGCGCCTTGCGCAGGTCCTGCCGCAGGGCCACCGGCCACAAGCCCACCACCGGATGCCGCCAATCGCCCGAGCGCGCGCAGGCAAGCGGCACGCCGGCGGCTTCCCGCGCCGCCGACAAGCGCGCCACCAGATCGCCCGGCAGGAATGGACAATCGCCCGGCACGCTCGCGACGTCGGTGACTGCGGGCGCGTGCGCGGCCGTCCAGTCGAGCCCGGCGAGGATGCCGGCGAGAGGCCCGGCAAAACCCGGCACCGTATCTGGCACCACCGGCAGACCGGTGTCGGAGAATCGCGCGGGATCGCCATTGGCGTTGAGGATGACCGCCGCGCATTGCGGCTTGAACCGCGCAAGCACGCGCTCGAGGATGGTCTTGCCGCCGATGCGGATGCGCGTTTTGTCGCCGCCGCCCATCCGCCGCGCCAGCCCGCCGGCGAGCACGAGCCCGAGCGGCAATGGCGTGGACGTCATCGAGCCTCGCCGCAAGCGCGATCACCCTCTTCCGCAAAGAGGGTGGGCATCCCCGCCGGGCGCTTGCAAACGGCGTCAATCATCGTGCACCGCAGCCTTGCGCTGGTGCCTGGCGCTCTCCTCCTCGACGAATTTGAGGTCCTGATCGAACACGATGCGCTCCTCGCCGGCGAGCGCGACGAAACGCTTCCCGCGTGCGCGGCCGACGAGCGTCAGGTTTGCCTTGCGCGCCAGTTCGACGCCCCAGGCGGTGAACCCCGAGCGCGAAACCAGGATCGGGATGCCCATGCGCACGGTCTTGATCACCATTTCGGAGGTCAGGCGGCCGGTGGTGTAGAAGATTTTGTCGTGGGCGGCGACGCCGTGCTTGAACATCCATCCCGCGATCTTGTCGACGGCGTTATGACGCCCGACGTCCTCCATGTACACGAGCGGCCTATCCTCGTGCGCGAGCACGCAGCCGTGGATCGCGCCGGCTTCGAGATAGAGCGAGGGCGTAGTGTTGATCTTATGGGTGAGGTTATAGAGCCAAGAGGTACGCAGCTCCGCCTTGGGCAGCGTGACGTTTTCCAGCGCCTCCATGAGGTCGCCGAACACCGTGCCCTGCGCGCAGCCCGAGGTTTGCACCTTCTTCTTCAATTTCTTCTCGTAGTTGGTCCTGCGCTTGGTGCGCACGACCACCACGGCAAGCTCCTCGTCGTAGTCGACGCCGGTGACGACGTCGTCGGGAAGCAGCATGTGCTGGTTGAGCAGATAGCCGAGGGCGAGATATTCCGGATAGTCGTTGATCGTCATCGCCGTCACGATCTCCTGCGAATTGAGGAAGATCGTGAGCGCGCGCTCGACCGTGACCCGGGTCTCGATCGGCTGTCCGGTTTGGTCGACGCCGCTGACTCGCTCGGTCAGGCGCGGATCGAGCGGGTCGGGCCGGATGAGATAGTCGTCCTTGGGCGCGGTCATCCGCGGTAATGTAGGTGGTTGTCATGGCTCGCGAAAGCGGTTCGCCGGCATCCCCGCGAGGAACCCATAACCGGCGACCGCGGAATATGCGCCGCGCCTCTTGGCAACGATGAGTGAGGTGACGGGAGTAATCACCCCGGCAGAAATGCCGCGTGGCCGGTCGCGGCGTCGGTGAGCTTCTCCACCGGGGCGCCGTAGAGGTCCTCGAGCCGCTCGCGGGTGAGCACGGCGCTGACGGTCCCTTCTGCGATGCGTTCGCCCGCCCGCAGGAGGTAGGCACGATCGGCGGCGCGCAGGGCGTGGTTGGGATCGTGGGTGGTGAAAAGAATGCCGTGACCCGCGCCGGCGAGCGCGCGTATTTCGCGCATGACCTTGCCTTGATTGCCGAAGTCGAGGTTCGCGGTCGGTTCGTCGAGCACGACGAATTGCGGCTCCTGCGCAAGCGCGCGCGCCAGCAGCACGAGCTGCCGCTCGCCGCCGGAGATCATCGTATAGGGCCGCGCCGCAAGATCGGCGATGCCGAATTGGTCGAGCACCCGTGCCGCCACCATCCGGTCGCGCGCCGACGGCCGGCTAAAGAGATTGCCGTGCGCGGTGCGACCCATCAGCACGACGCTGTCGACGGTGAAG
>Ga0318509_10000195_pt1 | contig 16502 bp, 20 predicted proteins | sample GRESIP084b2f22_FD_203477 | JGI IMG/M metagenome (GOLD analysis project Ga0318509, IMG submission 203477) | Tropical soil microbial communities from Luquillo Experimental Forest, Puerto Rico - GRE.SIPMG.084b2f22 | ecosystem: Environmental > Terrestrial > Soil > Tropical forest > Bulk soil...
CTCTCACACTTACCTACTCAGGTACCATTGCCGTCCACCCACGGGCGAGCGGTTGTGTCGCGAGTTCAGTGTGGGCGATTTCGAGACCGCTCCCAGGCAAACATTTCCTGAAAGAATGGGATTTCTCCCGGGGCGTGGTCACGCAGGATGGCGATCACTTCCTCTTCGCTGATTTCGTCGTCGCCGTCGCCGCCTTCGTCGACGGCCTTGATGATCGCTTCGAGCTGTTCCTTCGTGATCATGGTCTTTTTTCTTTTGGGTTTGGATGGGGCCACCGCGATCAGGAAAACCCGGAAATCTAATCCGTGTTCTGGCCCTCGCTTTTCATGTTTACCCTACCCGTTGAACTGTACCTAAACGTTTTGGAGCTTCCGTACCCGTATTGCGCAAACGTGATCGCGCTTGAATTTGCGTGAGCTGCCCCAAGCGAGTGAGGGCAAACGGGGCTACGAGGAAGTAGCGGGCAGGCTTCGCTATGGTCCCATTGATCTAGGTCAATGCCGTTCTTTCGTGCAGCCTTTAAACAGAGCAGCATGGACGGCAAAGGCGCTGATGAAGGTCCTGAGTGCCCGAATTGCGGCAGCCCGATGCGCTTCTGTAAAGCAGTCCCGAGAGTGGCCTCGCTTCCTGAACTACGCACCTACAACTGCCAACAATGCGGGGTGACAGCGACGGAAGCCGAGGAACCAAGAGAGCGTCGCTACTGCTAACCTTCTCAGTCGCGTCGCTTCCCTTGGATCACCGTATGCCCAATCGAGGGGAGGTGATCCGGGTGGATACTCAAATCACACACAAAAGCGGCCTTGCAAATAACCTCTGGGTACAAATGGCTGCATTGGTGATCGTGACAATCGTAGTGATTGCACTTGCGGCAAAATTCATCTGGTGAAAGGGACCAGTTGATGCTGCTAAGGCGCAGGCGACGCTGGCGCAGTGTAAGGGTGAGGGGGTTACTGGAGCTGGGCCTACCGATCCTGGCACGGTTCTGGGGCCGCTCGCTCAAGCACGCAAGGAAACTACGCTTGTCGATGCCTGCATGGCGCGGAATAGTTACATTCACGCGCAGCAGTAAAGGCGCATCATGATCGGCGTGCGCTCACTAAAGGGCCGAGAAGTGCGCCTCTGCAGAGTGGAGTGCACTACATAAAGTTAGCCCGGATGAGGGACAGCCACTTCTTCTCTTATGTCGTTGATCACTTCCAGTGTACGAATGGCGTCGTCGAGCGCCTCTTGCTCCTTCGCTAACAGCAGTGGCTCATAGTCGCGCAAAGCTTCCTGGAGTGCGGTGCGTGCACGATCATATATTGCGCACCTCGCTTCATCGGTTTTGCTTGGCAAACGAGAAACTGCGGTCGCAATGATAGAATAATAATCAGCCATCGATGGCCGTCCCCCTCTCTTGAGGGGCAGCATATCGCCCAGCGAGTTTGGGGTGTTGGGTTCCAGGCGTGGTGACAACACCTATCGGCGCACTTTCCAGCCCTGCTTCTATGGCCGCGCGCAAGCGGGCACAGAATGCATCATCCATGCGGTTCGTGCGTGACTGGATTTCGTTGTCGTCGCTCATCCCCATTTGGAGCTTATCGATGAGGAAGGCGAGAACGAGGGGATTTCCTGGCCCACTCGTGGCAGTGCACAGCCTTGTCCGCGGCCTGGCCTCGATCTTGCGCACCAACTCCAGTCAGTCGGCGATACACCAACCATAGAACTGCAACAATCGCCGCTGTGATGAGTACGACTATGATGGGAGTTTCGAGCATGGCTCAGGCCGCCACCACTCAATCCTTGCGCAGCAAGGCGGGAAGTTTAGCGATGTTCGCGGCAATACGTCTTGCCTCATCTTTGCTGAGCAGCTTTGCTGCTGATCGCCGCCCAGGCTCACACTCATAATAGATGTACGCAATCTGCCGACCGTCAGCATCGCGTACGATGTAACAGTTCGGGGTGAGTTCGGCGGACCACGGCGGCGAGAAGCGGGGTGTCGTCATTGTGAACGGCGCAGCCCAATTTGAAAGCCAATTAGCGCAAGGATGATCAAGCCAATAACGATTACTTCGTCTGTCCTCAGCGATGCGGGGCCTAAAAAGTACAGCAGACCTCCAATCACGATTAGGCCTACAATCACCCAATCAATTAGGTGGCTGGCCTGCCTCACAGTCATCATCGGCGTTACTCCGGCAAATTACATGGTAGATCGACGCCGAGGGCAGAAGCAGAAAAGTTAAAGGCCCCGACCGAATGTCGAGGCCCTTGAAGCTGAGCGCGTTGTCATGACAAATCCGCCCAGCCTTACTCCAACAATACCGTTATCGGCGTTAAGTTCCCGGAGTGCGCAGGGCTTTTACATGGAACCTTCTCAGCAACGCCGACTACCAATATCATTCCCTCCCCTACCCACCTTGGCCTGCGCAGATTTCAAACGCCCGTTTTGTCATCCAAATTGTCACCCAATTATTCGTAACTTGGTGACAATTCACAACACCAACAGGGACGACCAACCCAAAAACCCCTGACAATTCAATACCCGCTGGGATCAGGAGGGATGACTTGAGACCAGCGTCGCGCTGCAAAACCGTTTACCTCGGTTCATTCCGGGCGTGGCCTCCAGAATAAAATCAATAACTTAGCTTATCTTTTTAAAGCGGTCGTTGGAGGCTCAAAATCGTTCTGGGAACCCGCTGGGAAACCCATTTTGGAAAATGCAGCGAAACTCCCCTCGCCGCTTCCCGCCGCCCTGGTCTGTCGCAACGCGTGCCTTCGTGGTGCCGGGATTAACCGGCCGTCTTCTTTTTTCGATGGTGGTCGCGATATTTTGGTTTGCCTGACGCGATCAGGCATTCACCGACACCCGCCCTTTCCGCCGCCGTGGTCTGTCGAGGAATTGGGCAGGAAGTCGCCGCGTAAATAATCGTCCGGTAACCTTTGTAGGGGCAACCTAGTGGCATTGACCCGCAAAGGAACATGCCATGACTTGGGTGATGGTTCTGGAAATCTCGTCCGCGATGGCGGTCGGCTTCGTACTCGGCCGGATTTGGAGCCAATCGGTACACGACCTACAATATGTTTGGATGGCGGATTATGAGGCGGACGATTCCAGCGCCCGCATTCCGCACCCTTGATCCCATACCCTCGCACGGTACGTTTGTTTCGAGGATGAGCCGGCGCTCGGCACTCGACGCCAAGTTGCCCAGCAAGGACGAAGCGCGAAGGATCGCGGCCAATATTGTCAAGCTGCCGGAGCCCCCTGGAATCTCCAAGTCAAAAATCCGAAAGCGCCAGCGGTGAAGCGCGAGGCCGAGGAGAATTGGGGGGATTCGGTTCTCCTCGAACGTACATCCAGCTAGAATGGCCGCGAAGTGTGTGCAAGCCGAAGGAGGGCGTCATGCGGGTTTTTGCTACCCTTTCGCAGCGACTGCGATCTACCTCAGCGCGCATGATGTTGCGCTGGCGCAGGCAACAACTCCAAACGTCACTCCTCCTTTCCAAGGGCTTTCAACTCCAGTCACTTCGACCGTCACGAATTGCATGATGTCGTGCAACTCGCAGGCGGCAAACTGCCAAACCGGCTGCGTCATTCCCGCGGCGCCGACGACCACGGCCACTCGAACCGGCACCTTAAACGCAACATCGAACACGGCGTGCGTCATGGGTTGCACTTCGGGCCAGCTCGCATGTCAGACGACATGCTCCCTACAATCCTCCCAAATTGGAAGATAAAACGCCGCGTCGCCCGTTTCCTTGTGGCATACAGCGCCATTCCAGTTGCCGTGCCGTCGCGCCGCTTCCCGCCGCCCTAGTCAGTCGAGGACATTGGACGCCCATTTTATCGGGCAGCGCCGGAGGCTCGCCTATGTTTCTTTGGCTGTTCGCAGGTCTTCAGAGGGGCCTGCGCTAGTTAAATGCACTGTAATATACATCATCCGTTGTGCTGGATCGCGACGAATATCACAGGGAAATCCAAGCTTCTTGAGTAAGCGCGGTGCGCCCTCATTGTCCGGTATCGCGAGTGCGTAAAGATGTTTTAGGCCAGACTGTCGGGCGATAGAGCACAAGTGCGTCAGCATTGCTGTGCCGATGCCTTGCTTCTGATAGGCATCAGCGACGATGAAGGCGATTTCGGCCTCGTCTGGCCGGGTGATCCAATACCGCGCTCCCGCGACAATCGCCATTCTAAGATTATGTCGGACAAGCCCGATGAGGCCGACCTGGCTCACAAAATCGCAATTAACAAGTGACGCGAGTTCTTTGTCGGCCAGGTAATGCTTCGGCCGAAGGAACCGATAGAAGAATGTTTTGGGGCTGACTCTGCGTTGAATTGCGCCAGCGAGGTCATCATGCGGTTCCGTGGCGCGAATTAGCAGTCGGAGACCATTCGGTAGCGTTTCAGTCGCCTGATAGTGCGAGGCGTTCAGCATGCCGTTTTTTTCCGCCAATGCGTTGTTGAGAACTAGTATAGCAGCGGCGCAATTCATTGCACCTTGGCTCCAGTTCTTTGACAATAGTCAAAGTAATCGTCTCGGGCGAGCGTATTCAGCGTTGCCTGTAGCAGACCCAACCATGGTTCGTCGTGCGTAAAGTCGATGGTTTTCGAAAATGCGCCAGTTATTTTGCGGCTGCAATAATTATAGCAATGATCGTGCCTGCAAATTGTTGGCACGATCTGACGACATCCCAACTCTCGATGTGCACCCGGTCTGTCGCGGAATTGCCAGTCAGTCGACGTTAGAAGTAGGTCTTCAAGGGACCAATTTTGACCAATGCTTGCAAAGCGAGGAAGAGGTTCGTGACCAATTAAAACAGGCATGGCCTACTTTCTCCGCAGAGGATAAGCGACATTGCGTTGCATTGGCTAAGACAGGAGGAGAATCCAGTTACACTAAGCTCGTTACCTGTCTGGAAATGGCTCGAGATGTGCGAGCTTTAAGGTCCACCGAAGCCGCGTCCTCCTCAAGGGCCGGCACGGGTCAAGCTTCCTCTTTGCCTTCGGCGCCCGCAGTGCGGCCAGCGCCTGCCAATTCGCCAGCTTCGCGGTCATCCTCGGCTAAGGAGCCCGCCAACAGCGACGTGGATTCAACACTGAAGGAACTGCAACGGCTGACAGCCGACGCCCAAAACGCAAGGATTGACGCCCAAAACGCAAGGGCCTCGGAAGCATTGACCCAGCGTAAACTTGCAGACACGGAAGCGGATCTAAAACGAGCAAAGGATGAAGCTGGACGAACTAGCAAAGAGGCGGAACAGGCAAGGGCGGACACCAAGGCTGCGCGGTAAGCGAAGACGGAGGCCGAGCGCAAACTAGCTGATGCGGAAGCGGCTCGCTCGGCGGCCGAAGAGCGCCTAAAAGCCAGCGACAGCGCCGCCAAAAACGAACGAGGCTTCGGCGCGTGGTTGCGAGGGCTGTTCGGACGTAAACCGTCCAATGAGTAAGGTCCCCCCTTTTGTGCCGGAAGAGCCGGGCGCTTCAACACTTTGGTGAGGAGCCGGAGACGCTTTGCAACTTTTGCGGCGTCGAGCCTGAAGCTGAAGGGGGCGGCGGGATCACCACGGCGCTCGCCGAGCAAGGTAGAGGCGCGAAGAATTGCTGCGAATTTTGCTAAACTGCCGATCTGCTACGAAAGAATTGAACGGACACCCAATGAATTGGAGACGCGGTCTTTTTCGATTATGGCTGGCTGTATCGGCTCTCTGGCTGATTGTGTCGTAAGCCGGTCATCCTGGGCGGCTTCCTGCTCGCGGCGGTCACTTACTATCCGCTGTACAGCTGGCTCGGCGCGGTCGCCCAGCCGGGCAACGTCGACTATCCGGTCGCAATCATCATCGTCGCCATCATGGTTGCCTATGTCGGCTTGGTGTACGGGCCGATCGGCGCGTTCCTCGCCGAATATTTCCCCGGCAGGATCCGCTACACCTCGGTTTCCGTCCCGTATCACATCGGCAACGGCTGGGGCGGCGGCCTCGTGCCCTTCATCACTACGGCCGCTTACACCGCGACGGGCAGCCTCGCCTATGCGCTGATCTACCCGATCGCAGTGCCGGCGATCTGTTTCGTGCTCAGCCTGTTCCTGATGCCGGAAACGCGTGAGCGGAGCATCTGGGAAGAACCGGCGGCGCAGAAAGCCTAGTCGACCGTTTACAAGGACAAGTGACGTGCGGGGCCTATTTCGGCCCCGCATGTTTTTGATGCGCAACTTTGTACGGCGCTTCCCGCGGCTAGTTGCCTTGCAGTCTCGCCCTGAAACTGGCCACGGCGCACGGCCTTTGACGCACTGCGGCGCTCCGACTTTGGCGTCCTGCGACGTTGCGATTTGGCTGGTTTGCCGCGTGCTCTGAGCGCCGTCTCATTGCCTCTCCTACACTTAGGACAAGGCATCGTAGGGGGTTCAACTGGCAGACAGGAAGTGGAAAGACGCTCTATTCCACCTTGATGTTTGCAAATTGGATGACCTTTGCGTACTTCGCGATTTCGTCGGCAACGAACTTTCTGAAATTTGCAACCGACATTGGCATCGGTTCGACGCCCAGATTGAGCAAGCGCGACTTAAGATTTGGATCGGTAACGCAGGCGGTGATCGCCGCATTGAGCTTCTCGACTATCGCATCGGGCGTCCCTGTTGGTGCGCAAATCCCATACCAGCCGCTCGCCGCATATCCAGGCACAAATTCCGCTATCGCGGGAATTTCTGGCGCAGCATCCGATCGCGTCGGGGTCGTGACTCCAATCGCGTTCAGTTTACCGGCTCGCACGTCCTGAATAATCTGCGCAATCGGCGAAAATGCTATTGGAATTTGGCCGCCAAGCAGATCGGTCATGTAACTCGCCTTATACGGCACCTGAACCATATCGGCGCCCGTCATCATCTTGAACAGTTCGCAGGCGACATGCGGTCCAGTTCCCACCCCAGCCGAAGCTATGTTTATCTTGCCAGGGTTTGATTTCGCATATTCGATCAGCTCGGGAACTGATTTAACGGGAAATGCAGGATTGACCACGATCACGAAAGGAGTCCGGCCGATCGCAGCGACCGGCGTGAGATCGCGCGCAAAATTGAAATTGAGATGCGCGTAGAGCGTCGCATTGATGCTATTGCCTGAAATAGTCAGCAGCACTGTGTAACCATCAGGTGCGGCGTGTGCGACCACTTCGGTGCCGATATTGCTCGCCGCTCCAGGTCGGTTATCCACGATGAATTGCTGGTTAAGCCGCTCCGAAAGGGCTTGGGCGATTAAACGGCCGAGTATGTCCGGCGACAGTCCCGCCGCGAACCCGACAACGATATGAACTGCGCGAGTTGGGTAGTCGAGCGCCGCGGCGAAACGCGGGAGAGTGGTCAGGGCGGCGCTGCTTCCTGCGCAAGCGAGGAAAACTCTTCGTGAACGCTTCATCGCATTCTCCGTGCCAGAAAGGACATTTGAAGCAAACTATTCGATCACCTCGTCGGCGAGAGAGAGCACGTTGTTTGGAACCGTGAAATTCATCGCCTTTGCAGTTTTCAGATTGATGACGAAGAGGTAGCGCGTCGGGATCTCTACAGGCAGATCGGCTGGTTTTGCGCCTTGGAAAATCCGTGCAGCCAGATCTGCGGCGCGATCAAAGGACTCGCGCGCGTCGGCGCCATAGGACATCAGCCCGCCATCTCGCGTCATAAAGTCCTGTTCGTAAATCGCTGGAACTTTGTGTTCAAGGGCAAACTCGAACACGCGCTTACGATTGAGAAGCGTAAGCGAGTCGGTCACCATCAGAATGGCGTCTGGCATTTCGCGATTCATAGCCGTGAAGGCCTCATTGAAATCGTCCGGTTCGCGAACACCGAGCGGTTGCACGGTGACCCCAAGCTCCTGGGCGGCCTTTGCGGACGCATCATAGCGTTGCGTCATGCCGCGATCATCCTTGTTCCACAGCATTGCAACCCGACGAAGCTCCGGCGATACGGCCTTCAACAATCCAAGACGCTTGGTGGACAGCGCGGCGGCATCGTCAGCAATGCCCGTCACATTACCGCCTGGATGCGCAAAGCTTTGCACTAACCCGGTCACCACCGGATCGCCCGAGCCACTCGCGATCACCGTTGCGACGCCCGATAGTTTGGCGACCGCCGCTGACGGATAGCCAATAGTCACCACTGCATCTACATTGGCAGCCTTCAGTTCCTGCATCAGGTTGGGCATCTGAGGGATTTTTCCCGCCGCACCACGCGCCTCGTATGCCAGGTTCTCACCCAGCCTGTATCCCCGCTTAGCCAAACCCTCTACAAGCATCTTTCCCGTGCCTTCGGTGGGAGGTATGGGCGGCCCAACCGTCAGCGTTCCGATCCGATATGTCTTTGCGGCGGGTTGCGCGGCAATGCTGGCAGGAGCAAGTACTATGGCGCCGGTAATGATCTGAAGAGCTTGCCGCCGTCTCATGATTTGCCTCCTCATGGCTATGCAAAAGGCAAGAAGCAACAGGCGAGTGCTGTAACACCAAGGCTAGGCAAGAATTCCACGCGGGTTCGATCATCGCGACTAGTTTTTTACCGAGAATGTCTCGCCGAACAGCCAATAGTTTGTCACCCCGTATACCAGAATCAATGTAATGCAGATCGTACTTATGAAAATTCCAATTTGGTCTGCTTCGCGCCACGCCCGATAAGAGCTGTACAGCCAAAAGACTTGGCCGATCAAATTAGAGATCACGCCGTAATGCGGCAGCTTCAGTGATGTGAGAAGGAAGCCAAGGCCCGTACACACGACAAGGCCAATCTGCATCAGGATATTCGCACTCAAACAAGATCCCCGAGTTTGGTCTTTACTTCGAGTGCGCCGCAGTTGCCGCGGCTAATTTCATTCGGCACGCCGGCGTAATCAAACCTGAAACCAGATTAGTCTCAGGACCAACAAACTGATGATGATTGTCACCCACGTGATCAGGCGCGTGCTCTACGTTACGGTCATCCTTGGCGGCTCTTCATCATATACCAGAGACCCGGAGGAGCTAGCGGGCGGTGCGCCGTCTCGCCCAGTCTTCTTGAATTTACATCACGGCGGTGCTGTTTTTTGCATCGAAGGCAGTTCGCTCATCGACTGCATCCAAGCGGCGAGCTGTGGGCGTCCATCACTGAGATCACCGAAGCCGCGTTTTGCCGCGACGTCGAGCGCCACCGCTAGGGTCAAGTGCGCCATCGTCGGCGGCCCCCGCATCGGCGGATCGGCAACACGTCCCTCAAATACATCCGCCATACGCTTGGCGCGAGCTATTTCGTGCGCCAAAACTGTGGGCGAACGTTCGTCCGGCGGTCGAGCCATCTCGCGTACCCACACGCAGATGCCTTCGCACATGCTGCGCGCCGAGAATTCCAGCCGCTGATAATCCCAGTCAAATTGACGTCGGGCGTCGCGAAAACGAGGTTTACCATCTAAGCTGTCGAGATAAGCGCAGATGATTTGGCTGTCCTCCATGCCAACGCCTGCATCATCGATAAGATACGGCACGCGCCCGGATGGTTGATTTTATAATAAGGGCTGTCCGCAGTACGTGTCTTTGCCGCGATAATTTCCACGCGACTCTCGAGCGCCTTCTCCAGCACCACGATGCGCGCTAACCGCGCATAGGGCGAGGTAAACGTGACATAGAGTTTCATCAGAAAGTCACAAATGGGCCGTCTTACGCTTTCGGGTCTGTGACCGATGTCACTGCATGGTCCATCGGCCTGCTTATGATCGCAAGTGCTCCGGAGTGTTTCCTCCCCGGAGTCCCAACTTAAAGGCCGTCAATAATGGCGGCCTTCTCTTTTGCGTTGCTTGCACCGGCATCTTTACCCAAGCTACGATGAGGCGAACAATAACGGCTCGACCGTCATCAGCATGAAGAACGACTAGAAGCGCATCTTTGCTTTCGACTAGAGGCTGCACCACCCGATGTTTCACACCAGATGATGACGGCGTCGTAGCTCGTCGGCGTACTGCCGGTATTCGCGTTGGAATCTACTTGCGAAGCGGATGAAGTCCGCCCTTGCGCGTGGTGATTGCGGCGGAATATTCCGCATCGTCGAATTCAATCTGCTGGCGAATTAGCGCGGACAGTTTTTCGGTATTTTCCGCAATTAAGCGCCACAATTGATCGTCGCTCAGATTTGCGCATCGCATATTTGCCCCGGCGCAACCGCTGTTGGTCGAGCGCCCGCCCTCCCACTGAGCGGGCGCTCGTGCAGCGCCGCAAACTTATGGTGTGTGACGGAGAATGGGCCTCAACCACCCTCAGAGCCGCATCAGCAAAATCACTTTACCATTTTTGTTTGCCAATTCACCTTAAAGACCAAACATTGGTTAAAAGCGCTCGTCACTCGGTTAAGTTGACTGACATCAGTTGGCGCGTTCGCCAATTCCGCTCAGTACCAGTAGCGAACATTCTTGCGTGACTTTGATCAGCGCGGGCGAGGAACGGGAACAGACATCCTTCGGGACAAGTATCGCCAAAACCAAAAAGTTTGGCTTTACTGTGGCCGTAAATTCCCCAATCAGGCCGAGGAAACGTCGCAAACGTTAAGCACGATTTGAGTCGCGTGAATCAACGGGGGGTAAGGGCTCATGACGATTAACGTCTATCTCGCCGCAACTGCTCTCGTAGGTGTAATTTTGTGGGGCGTGTTGGGGCTGTTAATGGAGGAAATCTAGCCGAGGCGAAAAATACGTGGCCGCCATGTGGAAAAGTGCAAAACGGGGAGAATTCAAACCGTGTCACACTCTTTCCCTCCAAAGGTGGCGGCGTAAGGCGCGCGTCTGACACCACGGCCGTCCTCCCAAACTGTAGCGGCCGAAGAGGCGCAGCTGGGCCCCGACATTAGGGCCGTCGGGGCCCTTCTTTATCCACATGAAACCGCCCGCGCGGCCCCAAAAAAGCCGTCGCGCGTCCGAATTCGTGCGTGGTCGGACACGGCGTCCCCCTTTTTGTGGAACGGAAGGGTGAGGACGAAGGTGAAAGCTGCCGCTGCACCGCCGGTTCGACAACCGAATGCCGTCTAAGAAAACGGCAACGGGGGACGAAGGCAAAGCCGTCGGCTTCAGCCGACGGTTTTGCTGTCTGAGCTGCTGCCCTGCGCGAAAAAGCTGTCGAAAAAGAACCGCGTGCGGAATACGTTACAGCTGCGCCAAATTCGTCAAATATGATTTGCGCGTCGGGCTGGCTCGCGTTGCTGGTTGCGGGCGTGTCAGCGCCGACACCCAACGAAGCCGTTCAACAACAACGACACGTATGGGGGACAAGGCAAAGCCGCTGGTCGTCCGGCGGCTTTGCTCTGAATCCCCGATCAGCCGCGTTTGGCTGGAAGGTTGGCGCCAGACTATTTGGCTCAGTTCATTCGCATCAACTTGCCAAGTCCGAGCGGGGTTGCCAGCTGCGGCGTCCAACCTAGTGCAATCAACGCTGCTGGATCGGCGACGAGCGACCCGGACATGCGCCGGTAAATTGCTTCCTGGCCAAGAGACCGGAAGAGAAGTTCAAGCAATATGGGGGGCAATGGAAACATATTCGACCGACGGTCGAGCCCATGGCGCATGGCCGTAATCATTTCGCCAACCGTCAGTGCCTCTTTATCAGCAGCAATGAAGGCCCGGCGCAGACTTCCGGGCACTTTCAGCACGGTTTCGATCGCTCCAGCGAGATTTTCCAAGGCAAGCAGCGATCGCCTTGCCGTGATGCTGCGCAACGGCAACGGAAATGGAGAGTGAGCGAGCCGAATAAGTTGTGCCATATTGCCCTTCACTCCAGGTCCGTAGACCAAAACAGCCCGCAGCGAGACCCAGTCGAGATCGAGGTCCGCCAAGCCGCGTTCCGCCGCCAGTTTGGATTTTCCGAAAACGTCAGTCGGCTTCGGATCGTCGGCTTCGGTGAGCACCTCCTCGGCGGTCGGTCCACACTGAGCGCGGATTGAGGAAAGAAAGATGAAACGCTTTGCGCCGGCCCGCTGCGAAGCGCGGGCGAGATTGATCGTCGCCTCAGTGTTCATTAATCGATAGTCGTCCTCGGGAATGCCTGACATACCGGGAGTTAAGCCGGCGGAGTGGATCACCCCATCGACGCCTTCCAGTGCCGCCGACATGTTTCGTGACCGAGCAAGGTCGCCAATTACCGCGCTCGCGCACGGTATTGGGACCGAGCTTGGGTGGCGGAGTAATACACGCAGCCGGTAACCGCGCTTCGGTAGTTCGCGCAGCAAATGTTGCCCAATAAAGCCAGTAGCGCCAGTGAGCGCGAGCAGCATTGAGCGCCCTCTTCCCGGCCCGCCGTAAATGCCGGGAGCAGTCCTGATTTGTTTACTTCGGCGCGTCGTACAAAACCGATCCTTTTTCGACGATGTGTACGGCCAAATATTTGAAGGGCGTATCGCCGAGGACCTTCAGTCCGGCGTGCGGAACGTCGCGGTGGTTGATCGCGGCCGCCCCCGTCGCCAGTGTAATTTGCTTCCCATCCGGTGTTTCAAGTGGCGCGCCTTGAAGCACATAGAATGCTTCCTCGCCATGATAAATGTGGCGGGCGAGTAGTTCGCCAGGCTGAGCTTCAATGACGGATATGATGACTTCCATGTTCGTGCCGGTCAGAGCCTCTCGCTTAAGCTCCTGCCGGTTTTTCGGATCCAAATCACCCTGGGCAGCGGCCAAGCCGCCGACGAATGCGACCGCGGCGATCCCAACGGCGAGCCATGTGTTAAGCCTAGTCACGTAGTCCTCCCCATCTGACCCAGCCACTACGGGCGGGAAACTATAGCCGAATGTAACGCTGCACCAGAAACACGGCTAGCGATGAGATGGAGATCTGAGCCGTTTCATGCGGCCTGATTGATTTAACATGGTGCTATTTCGATCTGGCTGGGCTGGGCCCGGATCGCGATATTTGTCGTGGCCTTGTATTTCGTGCGCTGGCGGGCGTTGTGGCTGCTGCCGTCAGCGCCATTTGCGCTTTATGGCCGGCGATGTGGATTTTCGTCGCCCACGGTTGTGATTTATTAGGCCGATGCGGTTGATAGTCGAAATGATCTCTTCGCAAACGTGAGGCGAAGTTGCCAAAGTCGCATCCCCCTGACACAAATCGCCATGGCCAAACGAGAATGGCAACGCAAACGGCCAGCGCGCCGTCACGAGGATCGCAGAATTGGACCCGATCGCGCGCCGCGACGTGACGCCGGCGACGCGGTCGTGCTCTATGGCTGGCACACCGTCACTGCGGCGCTTAAAAATCCTGCTCGTCGCATAAACCGGCTGCTCGTGACCGAGAATGCGCTCCGCCGCCTCGCCGACGAGGACATCGCGCCCGCCATCACGCCGAAAGTGATGCGGCCCGATGCGCTCGCCGCCCGGCTGACGCCCGACGCCGTGCACCAGGGCCTGATTGCCGAGGCCGATCCCCTGCCCTCGCCGGCAATCGAGGAATTGCCGGATAGTGGCATCGTGCTCGTGCTCGATCAGATCACCGATCCACATAATGTCGGCGCAATCTTGCGCACGGCGGCAGCGTTCGGCGTCGCCGCCGTGATCACGACTGCGCGCCACAGCCCCGAGGCAACCGGCGTGTTGGCGAAAAGCGCGTCCGGCGCGCTCGAACTGGTGCCGATCGTGATCGTGCAAAACCTCGCGCGCGCGCTCGCGGCGTTAAAGGACCGTGGCTTCCTCACCGTCGGGCTCGACAGCGAGGCGCCGGACGATCTCGCTGCGACTACGCTTCGCCGGCCGCTCGCCCTCGTGCTCGGAGCCGAGGGCCGGGGCTTGCGCCAACTCACCGGCGCCACCTGTGATCGCCTGGCGCGGCTCGATCTGCCCGGCGCGATCAAAAGCCTCAATGTCTCCAATGCCACGGCGCTCGCGCTCTACATCGCCGCCCGCGCCACCTCGCCATAATCACCGCGCCATAAAAAGACCCTCGCATAAGGGTCATTTACGCCCATGAACACCATCGCACTCGATCGGCCCGCACTGAATGCGCCGCGTACCGGCGGCATGACCGGCGAAGAACGCCTCGTCGTCTTTGCCTCCTCGCTCGGCACCGTTTTCGAATGGGCGAAGGGCCATTTGGCGACTGGGGATGGCGAATCCCGTTTCTGCTGTCGGCGATCCTGCTCGCCGTCTCGCTGTGGATTCGCCTCAAGCTCAATGAATCGCCGCTGTTCCGGCGCATGGTCGAAGAGGGCAAACAATCGCGCGGGCCGCTCGCGGATGCTTTCGGCGAATGGCGCAATTGCAAAGTCGCGATCGCCGCGCTGTTGGGCGCGACCGCTGGCGAAGCCGTCATCTGGTATGGCGGGCAGTTCTACGCGCTGTTTTTCCTCACCCAGACTTTGAAAGTGCCCGGGGTTACTGCGCAGATCATGGTTGCCGTCGCGCTGGCGATCGGCACGCCGTGTTTTATTCTGTTCGGTGCCTTATCAAATCGGATCGGATGCAAGGCGATCATGCTGGCCGGCTTTGCGCTTGGCTCGGTGATTTACTTTTCCATCTTTCAGGGGATCACGCATTTCGCCAATCCCAAACTGGAGCGGGCGCTCGCCGCGGCACCGGTGACCGTCACCGCCGATCCCAAGGAATGTTCGTTTCAATTCAAGGCGACGGGGACGGAGAAATACACGAGCGGCTGCGACAATATCAAAGCGGCGCTGGTCAATCTGTCGGTGAACTACGCCAATGTCGCCGCGCCACCGGGCAGCAAAGCGAGCGTGCAAATCGGCAGCGAAACCATCGCGGCCGATACGCCGAATCTTGCCAGCGTCATCGCCGCCGCGGTGAAGGAGCACGGTTATCCGGCAAGCGCCGATCCGGATGACATCAATTATCCGATGACTGTTCTGTTGCTGACGATCCTGGTGGTCTATGTGACGATGGTCTATGGCCCGATCGCGGCCTGGCTGGTGGAGCTTTTTCCGACGCGGATCCGCTACAGCGGCGTGTCCCTGCCCTACCATATCGGTAATGGCTGGTTTGGCGGCTTCCTACCGGCCACCGCATTCGCCATCGTCGCGGCCACGGCCAGATCTATTCGGGACTGTGGTATCCGGTGGCGATCGCAGCGATGAGTTTCTTCGTCGCGCTGATTTTCCTGCCCGAGACCAAGGACCGCGACATTACCCAGATCGATTAACGCGGGCCGAGGGCTCAGCGCGTTCGATCCCCGACCCAAGAAGCCGGCGCACGATAGAATTGCGCATCGCCGCGGCGACCCCGCACAAAAGTGCGAAAGCGAGCGTTGCACCCAGAAGCTCTTTAGCCATCGCAGGACCAGCCTGCGCAGCATTCCAGGGCGCAAGCGATTTGAATGCTCCTGCGGCAAGGCCAATGAGGCCGCCATAGCCGGTCGCCCGCATCGTATTCCATGGTCGCATTTGCCAGCTCCTCTACGACGGACTAACGCACGGAGCAAGAAAAGCTTTTCAAAGAGCGACGGCGCACCGGCCGCCGCGGGAACAGCACAACCTCTCAGTCGTTCTGATGATTAAGGGGTGATTCCGCACTGTCAAACGAGGGTGCCACATGACGTCCGAAGCCGCTTCCCGAGACGGCACCCGCCGCACGGCGCCGCTGCGGGACCTCGATAAGCGGTGCATTGACACAATCCGCACGCTCGCCATCGATGCGGTGGAGAAAGCGCAGTCCGGCCACGCCGGCACGCCCATGGGGCTGGCGCCGGTCGCCTATACGCTGTGGCAGCAATTTCTTCGCTACGATCCGTCCGACCCGCTATGGCCGAACCGCGATCGTTTCGTGCTGTCCGCCGGCCACGCTTCAATGCTGCTTTATGCGCTTCTGCATCTTGCCGGCGTACGCCGCGTGGACGGCGAGCGCATCACCGCTCATCCGGCGATCACCCTCGACGACATTAAGAACTTTCGCCAGCTCGACAGCGTGACACCCGGACATCCGGAATATGGTCATACCACCGGCGTCGAAACCACCACCGGTCCGCTCGGACAAGGTTGTGGCAATAGCGTTGGCATGGCGATCGCGTCGCGCTGGCTTGCCGCGCGCTACAACCGGCCCGATTCGACGCTGTTCGATTTCGATGTCTACACGATTTGCAGCGATGGCGACATGATGGAGGGCGTGGCCAGCGAGGCGGCGTCGCTTGCCGGACACCTCAAGCTTGCAAACTTGTGCTGGATCTACGACAGCAACACGGTAACTATCGAGGGCCACACCGATCTCGCCATGAGCGAGGACGTTGCGGAGCGGTTCAAGGCCTATCACTGGAACGTCGTGTGGGTGCACGACGCTAACGACACGGCCGCTTTCTCGTGCGCGATTGAAATATTTCGCCACACCAAGGATCGGCCCACGCTTGTCATCGTCCACAGCATCATCGGATACGGCGCGCCGCATAAGCAGAACACCGCCGCCGCACACAGCGATGCTTTGAGCGAAGAGGAAGTAAAGCTCGCCAAGCGCGCCTATGGTTGGCCGGAAAATGCACAATTTCTCGTGCCGGACGGCGTCTATGAATGCTTCCGCGATGGCATTGGCCGCCGTGGCCGCACTCTGCGCGATGA